>JAESFS010000020.1_pt1 | contig 353400 bp, 322 predicted proteins | sample 9269441 | NCBI WGS metagenome assembly JAESFS01 (sample SAMN14502548, study PRJNA617105) | algae metagenome | isolation source: Scytolyngbya sp. HA4215-MV1 and co-occurring heterotrophs from sample from... | place: USA: Laie Falls, Oahu, Hawaii | collected 2010-08-22
GGGTTGGCGAGGAGGGTGCCGCCGCCGCTGGCCACGGCGAGGTTCTGCACCGAGAGCGGATCGCCGTTGGGATCGCCCGCGCCGGCCAGCAGGTCGGCCGCCGCGATGGTGACGGGGGTGTCCTCGAGGCCGGCCGGCAGGGTGACCGGCGTGACCGTCGGCGCGCCGTTGGCCGGCGCGGCGACGGCGATGGCGATCTGGTCGCTGTCGGTGAGGACGCCGCCGGAGCCGGCGTTCCCGCCGTCGCTGCTCAGCATGGTGAGCTGGACGGAGCTGGTCCCGGCGGGGGCGGTGAAGGTGGGGGCGGAGCTGGCCAGGAAGGCGTTGACGGCGGCAAGCGTGCCGCTGAGCGTCAGGGCTGGGGAGCCCGAGCCGCTGACGGCGACGCCGGCTGCTGCGGCGGCGGCGAGCACGCCGGCGCTGACGGAGAGGGTGACGCTGACGAGGCCGGTCCCCGCGTCGACGTCGGCGACGGAGAGGCCGGTCAGGCTGAGCGGCGCGCCGGCGGTGGCGCTGAAGGAGGCGGGGAGGGTGTTGACCGGGGCGTCGTTGACGGCGGCGAGGCTGAGGGCGGCGGTGTTGGGGGTGGCGAGGAGTCCGTCGGAGACGCTGAAGGAGAAGCTGACGGGCCCGCTGGCGTTGGCGGCGGGGGTGTAGGTCCAGCTCGTCCCGCCGGGGTTGGCGAGGAGGGTGCCGCCGCCGCTGGCCACGGCGAGGTTCTGCACCGAGAGCGGATCGCCGTTGGGATCGCCCGCGCCGGCCAGCAGGTCGGCCGCCGCGATGGTGACGGGGGTGTCCTCGACGCCGGCCGGCAGGGTGACCGGCGTGACCGTCGGCGCGCCGTTGGCCGGCGCGGCGACGGCGATGGTGGAGAGGTCCGTGTCCGTCCCGGGCCCGCCCGCCGCCGCCGAGACGCCGTCGTCGCTCGACATCACCAGGGTGACGGCGCCGCTCGTGGCGGGCGGCGTGAAGATGGGGGCGGAACCTGCGAGAAAGGCGTTGATGGCGGTCAACGTGCCGGTGAGCTCGAGCGCGGTCGTTCCCGAACCCGCGACGGTGACCCCGCCGCCGGACGCGGCGGACAGCGTTCCGCTGCTGACCGTGAGACCGATGCTGACGGTCGCGCCGGTATCGATGTCCGACACCGACAGGCCGTTGAGGACCAAGGGAGCGCCGATGGTCGCGTTGAAGCTCGACGGCAGGGTGTTGACTGGCGCGGCGTCCAACGGCGTCCCGATGGTGATGGGCGTCAGATCCGAGTCCGAGGCGGACACCGGCGACACTCCGTCATCCGTGATCATGACGAGGGTGAAAGAGCTCCCCGTCGCGGGAGGCGTGAAGACCGGCGCGGAATTGGCCAGGTAGGCGTTGATGTCGTTGAGCGTCCCGCTCAGGACGATGGACGTCGTGCCCGAACCCGCGACCGTGACGTTTCCTGCCGAGCTCGCCGTGAGGACGCCATCCGACACGCCGAGCCCCACCGTCACCAGGGCGCCTGTGCTCGCGTCCGTGATCGACAGCCCGCTGAGCGTGAGCGGAGTGTTGGCCACCCCGGTGAAGCCCGACGGAAGGTTGTTGACCGGCGGCGCATTGGCCGGCGCGGCGACCACGATGGTGCTCACGTCCGTATCGACTCCGGGACCGCCCAGGATCGGGGCGACCCCGTCGTTGCTGCTCATGGTCAGCGTGACGGATCCGCCCGTGGCAGGCGGCGTGAAGACGGGGGCCGCGCCGGACAGGAAGGCGTTGATGTCGGCGAGGGAGCCGGAAAGGCTCAGTGCGCCCGTTCCGGAGCCGGCCACCGCCACGCCTCCGCCGGCGGCGGCGGCCAGGGATCCGGCAGACACGGAGAGCGACACTGTCACGACGGCGCCCGTATCGGGATCGCTCAGGGAGAGCCCCGTGAGCGCGAGCGGCGTATTGAGAGATGCGCTGTAGCTCGACGGCAGGCTGTTGACCGGCGGGGCGTCGATCGGCGCGGCTGACCCGACGAGCGTGATCACGACGTTCTGGGTCGACTCTCCGCCCTGGCCGTCGCTGAGCTTGACGGCGAACGTCTCGACCACGGTCTGGCCCGCGGGAATGGCGTTCAGGGTCGCCGCGTCGGGCGTGTAGAGCCACTGCAGTTCGCCGGGAGATGCGCTCTTGCTGTCGGCCAGCGTCGACACCGTGAGCGTGCCGATCGCGTTCGCCGGAGCGACGACGGCCCCGGTGTGGACGTCGTTGTTGTCGACGTCCGTGAACGTCATCGTGCCGGAGACCGGCGCCGGCGGCGCCGGACTGGCCGTGATCGTGGCGGCGGCCGGCGTCGCCGGGCTGAGGACCGGAGCGTCGTTCTTGCCCGCGATGATCAGCGGGAGGGTTTCCTGGACGGGCTGGCCCTGCACGATGGCGGTAAAGGTGATGTCATACCTCACCGTCTCGCCCTGGGCGAGGAAGGTGAAGTTGTTGGTGTTGTAGGTGACGGTGCCGACGGTCGGATCGACCTGCACGAAGCCGGCCAATGTGGCGGGGGTGATCGCGGCGGGAAGGTCGACCGGCGCGCTGACCAGCGTCGCGGACGCGCTGTTGGCGACGAACGCCTGCGACGCTGTTCCCCCGCCCTGGATGACCACCTGGCCGGGGATCGAGATGACGGTCTGCTGCGACGTGGCGGACTGGGAATCGTTGACCCCGAGAACCGTGATCGACGTCGAGGAGCCGGGCGCGGTGACGGCGGGAACCGCGGTCGTCGGGGTGACGATCGGACTCGGACCGGGGATGACGAGAGCGATGCCTGTCCCGGTCTCGCCGCCGCCGGTTTCCGCCCCGTTGGCGTCAGGGCCGATGATGGACTGTCCGCCCGCCCCGCCCGCGGCGGCGCCCCCGAGGTCCGAACCGCCCGTGTTGTCGGGCGGCGGCGGCGGAGAGCTCGAGCCGCCGCCGCCATTGCTGCCGCCCTGCGGGTTGGGCGCGGGCTGGTTGGGGTTCTGTTGCTCTTGCGGCTGTTCCTGCACGGGACCCGTGATCGGGGGCGGGTTCGTCGAAAGCGGCGTGATCGTATTGATCGCCAGACTTTCTGCCTGCGCCTGCGCCGCAGTCTTGTCCGCCGACTCCGCCACGACAGCGCCGCCGCTGCCGGTCAGGACGAAGCATGTCCCGGTGGAGTTCAGGACGGCGAGCAGCGAGCCGTTGGTCACGTCCCGGATCTCGGCGCTGCCCGCCCGGCCGCTCAACTCCTCGATCAGGCACTCGGTCACTTTCTGCTGCACCGAGACGTTCGCCTCGATGGTGGTGCGGACCGCCGTGCCGCGAATGCCGAGCGAAGCGAGCGGGGAATCGACCTTCATGTCGCCGGTGTGCGCGACCTGGCCCGCCAGGAAGGTGATGCTGCCCTCGACGAGGCTCATCAGGGCCGAGTTGCTCGCGCCGCCTTCCGAATAGACGAGCTCGTTGACGACCATCCTCGCGCTCTGCTCGAGATGGAACACCGTCCCGTCGATGAAGGTGATTGCAAAAACCGAGGCGCGGCCCGTCTGCAGGACGTCGCCCTTGAGAACGGGGTCGCCGATGTTGGCAACGATGACCACGCCGTTGCGCACGATCTGGCAGTCGCCCGAGGCGACATCGACGCGTCCGATCGAGGCGATCGCGGCGGCCCCGGGAACTGCGGCCTGAGCGTAGGCTCCGGGATTGGCTGGCCCGGTCAGGATGTCGACGACATCCGCCTTCAGCAGCGCGCCATCCGGCGAGCGCAGGTCCGGATGACGATCGTGCGCGAAGTAATCGATCACGACGAACTTGCGGCCGTCGCCGCCGGTCAGGACGAGGTCGTCCGCCGCGCGGGTGAACGTGGCGCCGAAGAGCAGCGCGGCGTCCGGTATGTCGACGGCGCCAGCCGTGCCGTCGGCGCTTTGCGCCAAGGGCGCGACGATCGGCTGCGGCGGAGGCCCATTCCGGAACGCAGGATCATACATGGCAGAACCCGCCGATCCGGTTGGCCAAGAGGATGCGTTCGCGGACCCGAGCGTGACCGCGGTGGGGCAAGATAGGTCCGGTCTGAAATCCGGAAGTGTTAAGATTGAGTTTAGGAAAAGACCTTAAATTTCGCAATCGGATTCAGGTCGCAATCATCGTCATGCAAAACTTATGGTTGATGGAACAGGCTTCGGATGAGCTCTGCGTTCAGCCTGGCCGGCAAAATCGTTTTTGACCCGGCTTGCACAACCGCAACCCCGGCGGTCGATGACGGGCGGAGATCAACAGGCAGCACGCGTGATCGAGATTTCGCCGGTTCTCGGCTGTCCCGGGTCAAGACGAGGACTCGTCCGCCGGGGAAAGGGATCTCCGGCGACTCTCGCCGCCGGGGACCCGATCGCCGGGCAGGGCGTTACTTGGCCAGGACGATGCCCATTTCCTTGCGCATCTTGTCGAAGACGAGCCCGATCGCCTTGATCACCGTGACGTTCGGATTGGCCTTGCAATAGACGATCGTCTCGTGCTCGGCCTCCTTGGACCGGGCGATATTGATGAAGTGCTTCTTGCCGAGGCCGTTGTACCAGCCGCTGTACCATGTGGTCAGGAGATCGGCGTCTTCCTGGAAGGTGCCGGCGAGCTGCGCGCAGGTCAGCTTTTGCACGTCGATGAAGCCGTTCGCGTCGGCGTAGCTCTTGAGCTCGACCTGGGCGCTGGCCCCGGTCGTCAAGGCGCCGAAGGTCAGTGCGGCGGCAAGCAGCAGGCTTTTCATGGGGATCTCCTCGTTGTGGCGACAGGGGGGATGGGTGTGTGGACGCGGCCCTTCTTGGGAAGCCTTCACCGGATCGATGCGTGGCCGACCAGGTGCGGATGCGCCCCCTCGAGGGCGCGGAATGAAAGCCGACCGGGCGACGTCGTCACGCGACTGGCAATGCCGCGAGGGCGTGCGGAGGCGCGCCACAGCACTGCTCAGATCAAGGCAAAATGCACGTTAAGGTTGTTTTTGTCCAACCTGAAAGATGCAGTTTCGGTAGGTTTTGCGCCGCTCTGTTGGCTGCACGGTCGCGCTCATACGATCCCCGGACCGAGGAGGGTCAGCGCGTTCGAAGAGCGCATGCGCGCCGAAGGCTGCGCCGGGCGCAGACATCGAGTTTCGGGACCGCGCCGCGTCAGACCAGGAAAGCCTCGTCGACATCGACGCCCAGCCCGGTGACGAGCCTGTTGGTCTCGGAAGCCATGCCGACCACCGCCAAAAGCTCGGCGTGCTCGGCCGGCGACATGCCCTTGGCCCGTGCGGCGGCGGTGTGTGAGTGGATGCAGTAGCTACAGCCATGCGCGATCGACACGGCGATGTAGATCAGCTCCTTGGTCTTTGCGTCGAGCGCGCCGTCGCCCATCACCTGCTTGATGCTCTCCCAGGTTCGCTTGAGCGTCACGGGATCATGCGCCAGCGCGCGCCAGAAATTGTTGACGAAATCGTTCTTGCGAACGGCTCGGATGTCGTCGAAAACCGCCCGCGCCTCGGGCGAGAGCTGGTCGTCGGCAAGAAGGGTGACGGTCGCCATTCGGGCCTCCATGGGCATGAAACGGGATGGTGCGGGTTGTCCTAGCCGGCCCTTGACACGTCCCGAAGCGGAGGCTGAGCATGACGCACCGGCGGTCATGATGCCAGTGAACGGCCGCCTGACAGGGAGGCTCCATCATGTGCCAGCATTGCGTGATCGAGACTGTGAAGGAGCGCATGCTCGACCGGCGAGGCCTGTTTCGCGGCGCCGCGACGGCCGCGCTCGCAGCGACGGCGGCGAATGTCGTCGGGACTGCGCAGGCGCAATCGGCGGCTCCCGGCGTCATGGCGTCCGCCAGCAACGTGAAGGATCTCACGCACGAGCTCAGCGAGGACTTCCCCACCTATTTCGGCGATCCCCAGCTCAAGATCGTTCCGAAGTTCAACTACAAGGACCACAAGTTCAATCTCAACGAGTGGGTCGTCAACGAGCATACCGGCACTCACCTCGACGCGCCCCTGCACTTCTCCGCGGACGGGAAGAGCGTGTCCGAGATTCCGATCGAGAATCTGGTCGTGCCGCTGGCCATCATCGACATCCGCGCCAAGGCCGACGGCAACCCGGACGCGCAACTGACGCCGGACGACATCAAGGCCTGGGTGGCGAAGAACGGCCCCATACCGGACAAAGCCTGCGTCGCCATGCGCTCGGGCTGGGACGCGCATGTGAAGAGCGCCAAGTTCCGCAACGCCGACGACAAGAAGGTGATGCACTTCCCGGGCTTCCACGTGGAGGCCGCCAAAATGCTGGTCGAGACCACCTCGGCCTCTGGCATCGCTGTGGATTCGCTTTCGCTCGACTTCGGCCCCTCGCCGGACTTCGCGACCCATTATGCCTGGCTGCCGACAGGCCGCTGGGGGCTGGAATGCGCCGCCAGTCTCGGCGGCCTGCCTGAGAAGGGCGCGATGCTGGTGGTCGGCGCGCAGAAGATCAAGGGCGCGACGGGCGGGCCCTGCCGGGCCATCGCGTTCGTGTGAGCGAGCTTTCGCAGGCGCGGTGCGGGGCCCGCGCCGGCGGGACGCTCCAAGCCCGGAGTTGCAGGCCGCCTGTCAGAATTTTTCCTTCCATGGACGCACCTCGATCTCCCAGCTCCAGCTGTCGCGAGGCTGGTCGATCAGGCCGACATAGGCGGCCGCGATGGAGTCGGGATCGAGGGTGGCGTCGTCGCCTGGATCAGGCCGCGATGCGGAGCGGATCGCGCCGTCGATGACGACGTGGCCAACATGCACGCCCTGTGGGTGCAACTCGCGCGCCATCGACTGCGCGAGCCCGCGCAGGGCGAACTTGCCCATGGCGAAGGCCGCGGAGCGCGGGTAGCCCTTCACACCCGCGGACGCGCCGGTGAGAAGGATCGTGCCGCGCCCGGCCGCCAGCATGGCGCGCGCAGCCTGCTGGGCCACGAGGAATGCGCCGAAGGCGGTGATCTCCAGCGCCTTGCGCACTTCCGCGGGGTCCAGGTCGACCAGCGCTCCTCTGACCCTGTAGGAGGGATTGTAGACCACCACCTCGGGCGCCGGCAGGCCGCCGAACAGGGCTTCGACTTCGCCTGCCTGGGTCGCGTCGCATCGATGCGCCCGGCCCCGCGTCTCCGTCGCGAGACCTGCCAGCCGCTCGGGATGGCGGGAGGCCAGCTCCACCGCGTAGCCACGCTGCGACAAAAGACGCGCCAGCGAGGCCGAGAGGCCGTCCCCGACGCCGACGATGAGGGCCGTGGGCTGAGAGCCGTCGCTCATAGGCTTGCTCCTGATGCTCGCGGCAGTGTCGCTGGAACGGACTGTACGAGGCAAATCAACCACGCGTGACGGCGCTCAGCCGCGGTTCACCACCACGCTCAGCTCAGGCTTGCGGTTGATCGTCTGGAAGACGACGCAGTAGCGCTCGGTCAGCTTCAGCAGGGTGTCGATCTTCTCCTGCGGCGCGTCTGTGTCGATGTCGAAGGCGAGGCGGATGGAGCGGAAGCCTACGGGGGCCTCGCGGTCGACGCCCAGCGTGCCGCGGAAGTCGAGATCGCCCTCGGCGCGCACCACGCCCTTGCGCAGCGGGATCTCCAGGGCGGTCGCCACGGCCTTCATGGTGACGCCAGCGCAAGCGACCAGCGCCTCCAGCAGCATGTCGCCGGAGCAGAGCTCCATGCCGGTGCCGCCCGAAGCCGGGTGCAGCCCCGCCTCGACGATGGCGCGCCCCGTCTCCAGCTTGCAGGCGATCTTGCTCTCGTCCAGTTCGCCCCGCGCGCGCAGCGTGATCACCGCCGCGTTCGGGTCGTGCTTGTATTGGGCCTTGATGGGGGCCTGCAGGGCGCGCAGGGCGTCGGCGTCCATGGTCGTCTCCTCGGGGATGATCACCACCAGTGCGCCGCGCTGTCCTGGGACGACGCGACGGGCTCTTGTGCGGTGGTTTTGAGCGAGCGGTCCAGCGCATTCAACACCCGCCGCTTCGCCTTGTCGAAGCCGACGGCGAGCTTGTCGCGCGGGCGAGGGGACTGGACGGTGATGGTTTCATAGACGCGGCCGGGGCGCGGCCGCATCACGACGACGCGGTCGGCGAGGGAGACCGCCTCCTCCACATCGTGGGTGACGATGACGACGGTCGGCCGGCTCGCCTCCCAGAGCGCCAGCAGGTGCTCGTGAAGGCTGGCGCGGGTGAAGGCGTCGAGCGCTGAGAACGGTTCGTCGAGCAGCAGCACGCGCGGGCCCGCAACAAGCGCCCGGGCGATGGAGACGCGCTGCTGCTGGCCGCCGGAGAGCTCGCGCGGCCAGCGCTTGGCCTGCTCGGCCAGGTGCACGCGCGCGAGCGCGTCCGCCACGCGGTCCTCGCGCTCCGAGCGCGGCAGGCCGGCGATGCCGAAGGCGACGTTGTCCGCCACGGTGAGCCAGGGCAGCAGCCGCGATTCCTGGAAGGCGATGCCGACGAAGGGGTGCGGTGCGGTGATCGCCTCCCCATCCACGACGATGCGTCCGGCGCTGGCCTGGTCGAGTCCCGCCACCAGCCTGAGCAGGGTCGTCTTGCCGCAGCCGGATCCGCCGACGATCGCCAGCATCTCGCCGTCTCCGACGGACAGGCTGACATCCGACAACGCCTGTGTGCCGTCGGCATATGTCTTGGAAAGGCGTTCGACCAGGAACATCAGAGGGACCGCCGCGCCGTGTCCTGCCAGCGCACCAGCGGGCGCGTGCCGGCGACGAGCAGGCTGTCGCACACCTTCCCGAGCACCGCAAAGGTGATGATGGCCGCGAGGATCCGGTCCGGCCGGCCCATCTGCTGGCCGTCGACGAGCAGGTAGCCGAGCCCCTCCGACGCGCCCATGAACTCGGCCGCGACGACGAACATGAAGCCGAGCCCCAGCCCGGCCCGCAGGCTCACGAGCCATGTCGGCAGCACGGCGGGCAGCATGACCCGGCGGATCATGGCGGCCGGCGTGAGACGAAACACGCGGCCGACCTCGATGAGCTTGCGGTCGATGCCCTCGATGGCGCTGGCGACCCCGAGATAGACGGGGAAGAACACGCCCACCGCGATCAGCGCCACCTTCGACGCCTCGAAGATGCCGAGCCAGAGCAGGAACAACGGCACCCAGGCGATGGAAGGCACCGCCCGCAGCGCTTGCAGCGTGGGATCGAAGATGCGGCGGGCCGTGTCCGAGGCGCCGGCCACGGCGCCCGCAAGGGTTCCGGCGGCGGCTCCGATGAGGAAGCCGGCGAAGACGCGCACCAGCGTCGCCTGCACGTGGGTGGCGAGTTCGCCCGAGCGGGCGAGGTCGAGCAACGTCGCGCCGATGCGGGAGGGGGGCGGCATCAGCCGGCCCTGGGCCCAGCCGAGACGCACGGCCGCTTCCCAGGCGAGCGCCAGACCGATCGGGAACACGAACCCCAGCAGCAGGCGCGCGGAAGGCCGCCGCGGCGCAGCGGCGGCGGCGGCCTCGGCCGGGACGGCCTCGTTCTCGACAATGGCGGTGAGCGGGACGTTCATGACAGACCGGGGAACCGCCTCGCTCACGCTGAGCGGGGCGGCTCAGATAACCTGATTACTGGGTCGAAGCCGAGGCCAGATATTTCGGCTCGATCAGGGCCGCGACCGTCGCTTTCACATCGAGCCCCGCGTCGAGCACGCCGGCTTCCTGCAGGGCGAGGCCCGCAGCGATGATGGTGTCCGCCTGCGTCTTGCCGATGGGCCCGAAGGTCAGCTCGGTCCGCTCGAGCTGGCGCGCGATCACGGGCTCGGGCAGCTTGGCCGCCGCGGCGAGCCCCTTGGTCAGCTCGGCGGGGTTGGCGACCGCGTATTTGCGGGCGTCCTCATAGACCTTGAGCACGCGCTTGACGATGTCCGGATTGGCCTTCGCGAACTCCTCGCGCACGTTCAGGATTCCCCAGGAATTGGCCTCCGGCTTGCGGTAGAACAGCTTCGCGCCGCTCTCGATCTCGGCCGCGGCCATGATCGGGTCGAGCCCCGCCCAGGCGTCCACGTCGCCGCGCTCCAAAGCGAGGCGGCCATCCGCGTGCTGCAGCAGGACGAGCTTGACGTCCTTCTCGGTGAGCTTGTTCTCGGCCAGCGCGCGCACCAGGAAGATGTGCGGGTCCGTGCCGCGCGTGACTGCGACGCGCTTGCCCTTGAGATCGGCGACGGACTTGATCGGGCTGTCGCCCTTGGTGACCAGCGCCGTCCATTCCGGCCGGGAGTAGACATAGATCGACTGGATGGGATTGCCGTTGATCTTGCCGATCAGCGCCGCCGCGCCTGCGGTGGAGCCGAAGTCCAGCGAGCCGGCGTTGAGGAACTCCAGCGCCTTGTTGGAGCCGGCGGACTGCACCCAGCGCACGGTGACGCCATCCTTGGCGAACTCCTTCTCGAGCAGCCCCTGCTCCTTCAGCACGATGCTGACGGGGTTGTAGGTGGCCCAGTCGATCCGGATCTCCTTCACCTGCGCTTGGGAGTCGACCGGAGCGGCGGCGAAGCCGAGCGCAGCCACGAGGGCCAGCGCCATGCGGCGGGTCAGAATCGTCATGAGCTTCCTCGGATTTGGCCGGCGCATGGCCGGTTCAACGGACAAAAATGCGGTTCGTTTGATTTCTAGGACAATCGTTCGTTTTGTCAAACAAAACAAGGCGCGGCGTGCGAAAAGTTATTTCACATAATAAGAATGTGTATTTTATGCCGATGTTCGCTCTCGTTTGAACCCCCCAAACCGATAAGACCGCTGCAGGCGAGATCCTGGGATTGATGGAGCGGACGGAGCGGGGCTGGGGACTGCTGGACGAGAACATGGCCCAGGTCTCCCGCTCGGCGCCCACGAACGCAAGGGCAGGATGACTCGCCGAGAGCTCAGTTCGCCAGCTTCTCCGCCAGCCAGACGGCGAAGTCGTAGTTGGGGCGCTCCAGATGCGAGAGGTGTCCCGGCGACGCCGCTTCGGAGCAAAGCCCCCGGTAGACCCGCTCCGTGCAGCCCTTGTCCTCCACGTTCACCTCGTCGAGCAGCGCTTTCACCCTGGCGAGGTTCTCCGCCGTGTCCGGCTCGTCCAGGAAGTCCTGCGACATGCCGCCGGCGAAGTGCACCTGCACCTGCGAGGGGCCGCGCGGGGTGAGCGACAGGTACCAGAAATAGCCCGGCGTCAATGTGATGAGCAGGCTGGGATACAGCGCCAGCAGCAGCGTCGTGCGCCGCCGGTCGCCCTGCAGGACGGTGTTGCTGGGGTGGGCGACGCCGATCTTGAAGGAGGGGTCCTTCAGGATCGTATGGTAGTTGAAGGTCTTCAGCCCGGGCGGGCAGACCATCTCGTCGAGCTTGGAGAGTCCCCCGATGGTGCCGGCGTGGCAAACCGGCAGGTGATAGCTCTCCATGAAGTTCTCGGCGAGCACCTTCCAGTTCGTGTTCCAGAGGAAGTTCTCGCTGAAGGATTCGACATACCGCTCCATCCGGAAATCCGCGATCATGTCCTCCACCTCGCCGAAAACCTCGGCCGCCGGCGCGATTTCGGGGTTGAGCGACACCATGATCCAGCCCAGCCACTCCTCGCAGCGGAACTGCGGCAGGCGGTAGTCCGAGACTTTGAAGGATTCGTTCTTCTTCATCGCCGGCGCGCCGCGCAGGCAGCCGTCGGGGTTGTAGCTCCAGCCGTGGTACGGACACACGACAACGGAGCTGTTGCCCTTCCCTTCCAGCAGGGTCGACATCCGGTGCAGGCAGACGTTCGACATGGCGCGCAGCACGCCGTCCCGCCCGCGGATCACGATGGCGGGTTGCCCGGCCAGATCCAGGGTCAGGTAGTCGCCCGGCTCTCCGAGCGTGGAGGCCCGGCCGGCGCAGATCCATTCCCGGGCGAAGATCTTCTCCACCTCGAGGCGCGCGAACTCCTCCGACGTGTAGACGCTCTTGGGCATCGCCCGCGCGTTCTCGAATCCGGCGGCGACATTGGCGACGAGTTCGTCGAGGGCGGATGTCGGGAACGTCTCGTGTTTCATGGGTCGGACCTCACGGCGGCGGCTCGCGGCGCGGCAGGCGGATCGTCCGCGCCAGTTTCGGGAAGATTGTGGCGGTGGAACCCGCCCGGGGCAACCGCCATGCCCCTGCATCTCGTCTCGGTCGGTCCGCGGTCATGTTGCGAGGCTTGGCGGCGCGACTGACCACCAGGCCCATCCGCCCCGTTGCCCGGCGCGCGGGGATAGGCTATGCAGGTCCCCGTGCGCAGGCTGGTTCCGCCGCAGGCACCCGTAGCTCAGCTGGATAGAGCGTTGCCCTCCGAAGGTGAGTGGGGCTGCCTCCACAAGCATCTGAAGTTGCCGCACATTCCGCTCGTTCGGCAGCGGTTCGGCGGGCTGTAGGCGCATTTGAGCCACTCGGCCACACCCTAGGGCAGGGCCCCCCCCCTCTCAGTCTGAGCGTGACCCAGCGCACCCGTGTGCAAAACAACGTCCACTGGAGGCAATCAACAATTTCCTGATGTGGAATAAGATATTACACGTGACAGAACGTATTTAAGATGGTCTAACTGTCGTTCCTCTGGTGGCTTCTCCGATGGATGCAATTGATCGTCGAATTTTGCGTGCGCTCCAGCACGATGCTTCAATCTCCGTCGCGGCACTCGCTGCGGAGGTTGGGCTTTCGCAAACGCCTTGCTGGAAACGGATCCAGCGGCTGGAGCTGGCAGGGGTGATCACCGGCAGGGTTGTCCTCGTTGCGCCGGAGAAGGTGGGGCTGGGCCTCACCGTGTTCGTGCAGGTGGAGACGTCCGATCACTCCGGGACGTGGCTGGCCGATTTCGCCGACGGGGTCACGGCGATGCCGGAGGTGGTGGAGCTCTACCGCATGGCGGGGGACGTTGACTACATGCTGAGGGTCGTTGTGCCCGACATGGCCGCCTATGACACGTTCTACAAAGCGTTGGTGAGCCGCTTTCCGCTGAAAAACGTCACCTCCCGTTTCGCCATGGAGCGACTCAAGCACACGACCGCGCTGGCGATCCTGAACCTGCGAGGGCCTGAACGGGCACGCCTTGCCGGAAGAGAAATGCTGCCCCGGCAGGCTTCGGGAGGAGGAAATGCTCCCGGACGCTGTTCTTTAAAAAGATCATTCCGGTTGACGGAGCGGACACCGGCGCTGCACACTGAACCTTGTCGAGATTGCCACGAGCGGTCGAGACCGCGGGATTTGAAGGAGCAGCTTGCACCGCGTCACCAAGGCTAAAAGCACCGCGAACGTTTCGTGGGCTCCCCAAGACTGGAGTGTTCGCCATGACGTCTCGCTTGATCGACTACGGCTTCTCCTCCCTCGACTTCGGGTCTTCCGGCTTCTCCTGCTGTCGCGCGTCGGCGGCCTCCGGTTCGTGTCGACCGCGGCTGCACTAGCCCTCTCAGCCCTCGTCACCACGCATGAACAGGAGCGCCGGCCTCGCCGGCGGCAGGAGAATCATGTCCGCAACCCAGGCCAATGCCACCATCATCGAGATCCGCGGCGAGGCCGTCGGCATCGTAGCCCGGACCGCCACGGGCTTCGCATTCTACGCCGCGACGGGACCATTCTACGCCCTCGAGAACCGCCAGTTCCGCAGTGCGCGACACGCCGAGAAGGCTGCGCTCGCGCTTCTCACGGCCCGCTCGGCAAAGGCGGCGCGGCCCTTCGCGGCCACTCTCTGACGCCTCCCTTTTCCCTTTCCGACAGGAGCACACACGCCATGAATCGCCGCCATTTCCTCACCGCAGCCATCGCCGGCCTCGCTCTGGCCGCACCATTCGCCGCCGCGGCCCAGGCCCAGTCCAGCCCCACGCCCGCCGCTGCGCCGAAGGAGGTGCGCATCGGCTACCAGAAGAACGGCCTGCTGCTCATCGCCAAGCAGCAGGGCAAGCTGGAAGCCCGCTTCAAGCCGCTCGGCATCGAGGTGAAGTGGGTCGAGTTCCAGTTTGGCCCGCCGCTTCTGGAGGCGCTCAACGTCGGCAGCATTGACTACGGCACGACGGGCGACGCCCCGCCGATCTTCGCCCAGGCCGCCAAGGCCAACCTGTTCTATGTCGCCGCCCAGGAAGCGGCGGGCTCCGGCGCTGCCATCCTCCTGCCGCCCAACTCACCAATCCAGACGCTGCAGGACCTGAAGGGCAAGAAGATCGGCTTCGCTAAGGCGTCGAGCTCCCACAACCTCACCATCGCCGCGATCGAGAAGGCCGGGATCGGTTATGACGAGTTCACTCCGCTCTACCTGACGCCTGCGGACGCGCGCGCTGCGTTTGAGCGCGGCTCGCTGGATGCCTGGACGATCTGGGATCCCTATTTCGCCATCGCTGAGAAGCAGCCGGGCGTGCGCATTCTCGCGCTGTCCAAGGGCATCGTGGCGCAAAACTCGTTCTTCCTCGCCAACAAGGACTTCACCAACCGCTCGCCCCAGATCGTGGCGGCGGTCAACGAGGAACTCGCCAAGATCGCCCATTGGGCAGAGGCAAACCGGGGTGAGGTGGCCGAGGTGCAGGCCGCGGCAACGGGGCTCGATCTGGAGAGCTGGAAGCGCGCCGTGGAGCGCTCGGAATTCGCCATCGGACCACTGAGCGAGCGGGTTATCGCCGAGCAGCAGCGCGTCGCCGACCGCTTCCACCGTCTCGGCCTTATCCCCAAGCCCATCGTGGTGAAGGACATCGTCTGGACCTGGACGCCAGCCTCCTGACGCGCTCCCCGTCCGCCCGCTCCGGCCAGACCGGGGCGGGCCTCCCGCCCACGACATCCGAGACATGCCATGACCGTTCACCAGACCCCTCCGCATGCCGCCCCGCTTAACCTCTTCTGGTTCATCCCCGTGAGCGGCGACGGCTCCTACCTCGGCACGACCGAGGGCCATCGCCCGGCCGATTTCCGCTACCTCAAGGAGATCGCGCAGGCAGCCGACCGCCTCGGCTATGGCGGCGTGCTGATCCCGACCGGGCGCAACTGCGACGACCCCATCATCACGGCTTCGGCGCTGTCCCCTCTCACCGAGTCGCTGCGCTACCTCGTGGCGGTGCGCCCCGGCGTGGCTTCGCCGAGCTATGTCGCGCGGCAGATCTCCGCCCTAGACCGGATCAGCCAGGGCCGCGCCATCGTCAACATCGTCACGGGCGGCAATCCCGGCGAGTTGGCGGGCGACGGCATCTTCCTGCCGCATGACGAGCGCTACGCCCACACAGACGAGTTCCTCTCCGTCTATCGTCGGCTGCTGGCGGGGGAGACGGTAGATCTCGATGGCCGCTACATCAGGCTGAAGGGCGCCAAGCTGGAATTCCCGCCAGTGCAGAAGCCAATCCCGCCCGTGTGGTTCGGCGGCTCCTCGGAGCCCGCGCAGGACGTCGCGGCGGAGCACGCCGACGTCTATCTCACCTGGGGCGAACCGCTCGCCGAGGTGAAGGAGAAGCTCGACGGCGTGCGTCGCCGTGCGGCTGCGCGCGGGCGGCAGGTGAAGTTCGGGCTGCGCATCCACCTCATCGTCCGGGAAACGGACGAGGAAGCCTGGGCCGCCGCGGAGAAGCTGATCAGCAAGCTGCCGGACGAGGCCATCGCCGCGGCGCAGGCAAAGTTCGCCAAGGAGTCGGACTCGGTGGGCCAGCAGCGCATGAGCGTGCTGCATGGCGGGCGTCGCGACCAGCTCGAGATCGCGCCGAACCTGTGGGCCGGTATTGGCCTTGTGCGCGGCGGGGCGGGCACCTCGCTCGTCGGCAGCCCCCGCACGATTGCCGCGCGGTTGCGCGAATACCAGGCGCTCGGCATCGAGACGATCATCGCGTCGGGCTACCCGCACCTGGAGGAATCCTACCGCGTCGCCGAGCTGCTCTTCCCGGAGCTCGGCATCGGCCGCGAGTCGGCGGGCCGGCACGGCACGCAGATCGGCGAGTTTGGCGTCAGCGGGACCGGCGTCCGCGTTGCGGCCTCTTGAGGACTCGCGCGATGACCGACGCCGCTCCCCCGTTCGCCGCCTCGCCGCTCGCCCCGACCGGGGCTGTCCCCGGTCGACGACCGCGCCCGTGGCTTCTCGCCGACCTGCGCCCACCCACGTGGCTGGTGCCCTGGCTCGTGCCGCTGTCGCTCGTCGTGTTCTGGCAGGTCGCAGCCCAGCTCGGCTGGATCTCGCCGACCGTGCTGCCCGCGCCGAGCGACGTGCTCGCAGCTGGCTGGAAGCTCACCCTGAATGGTCAGCTGCCGGAGAACGTCCTCGTCAGCGCTCGGCGCGCTTTGTCGGGCTTTGCGGTGGGCGGCTCGCTCGCCTTCGCACTGGGGCTAGCCAACGGGCTATCGCGCACCTCCGAGCGGCTGACGGACACCACCGTGCAGATGCTACGCAACATCCCTAACCTCGCGCTCATCCCGCTGGTGATCCTGTGGTTCGGCATCGAGGAGGACGCGAAGCTGTTCCTCACCTCGCTCGGCGTGTTCTTCCCCATTTACGTGAACACCTTCCACGGCGTCCGCACCGTGGACCCGCATCTCGTGGAGATGGGTCGCTCCTACGGGATGAGCCGGTTCGAGCTTTTCCGCCGCGTGATCCTGCCCGGAGCGCTGCCCTCCATCTTCGTCGGCCTGCGCTATGCGCTCGGCATCATGTGGCTCACGCTCATCGTGGCCGAGACGATCGCCGCCAATTCCGGCATCGGCTACATGGCGACCAATGCGCGCGAGTTCATGCTCGTCGATGTAGTGGTGTTGGCGATCCTCATCTACGCGGCGCTGGGCAAGCTCGCCGATTCCACCGTCCGCGTGCTGGAGAGGCTCTGCCTGTCCTGGCATCCCGCCTTCCGCAAAGCCAAAGCATGACACCATGAGTGCCATCGCCATCACAGCGTCAGACCCGCGTCTCATTCTAAATATCGAACGGCCGGACAAAGCCGGCGTGACGATCCGGATCCGCGATCTGCACAAGAGCTTCGGCCCCGTCGAGGTGCTCGACGGCGTCGACCTCGATGTCCCCGCCGGCCAGTTTCTCGCCATCGTGGGGCGCAGCGGCTGCGGCAAGAGCACGCTGCTGCGCATCCTCGCCGGGCTGGACGAACCCAGCGCGGGATCCTTCACCCTCGCGCCGCGGCAAGAGGGAGCCCCGAGCGCGGCGCGGCTGATGTTCCAGGAGCCGCGGCTGCTACCCTGGGCCCCCGTGCTCTCCAATGTCGAGGTGGGGCTTGGGGCGGAACGCGCGCGGTCCAACGCGAAGGCTCTCGCCCTGGAGACCCTGGCTGCGGTGGGTCTGGAGCACCGGGCCGGCGAGTGGCCCGGCGTTCTCTCCGGCGGCCAGAAGCAGCGAGTCGCGCTCGCCCGCGCCCTCGTCAGCCGCCCCGGCTTCCTAGCGCTCGACGAGCCGCTGGGCGCGCTCGACGCCCTGACAAGGATCGAGATGCAGGCGCTGCTCGAACGCGTCTGGCTGGAGCAGGGCTTCACCGCGGTCCTCGTGACGCACGACGTGGCGGAGGCCCTGACACTGGCCGACAGGATCGTCCTCATCGAGGACGGATGCATCGCGCTCGATCTCGCAGTGGACCTGCCGCGCCCTCGTCGCCGCGGCTCGGTGGACCTCGCTTTGCTGGAGGAAACCATCCTCGCGCGGCTCGTCAAGGACGAGCGTCCCCAACCCGACTACGTCATCTGAAAGGATCTGCCATGCTCGCACTTTCTCAACCAATTCTGCGGCCTGGGCGCGAAGCCACGCTCGTCGGGCCCCAGGACTTCAGATCGGCCATGCGCGAACTCGCGAGTGGTGTCTGCGTGATCACCGCAGGAACTCAGGCCGGCGGCCGCAGCGGCCTGACTGCGACGTCAGTAACATCTTTGGCGGCCAACCCAGCTTCGCTCCTCGTCTGCGTCAATCGTGCGTCTTCGACCTTCCCTCTGATCCAGCGCGAGGGCGTCTTCGGCGTGAACATCCTGGGTGCCGTTCACCAGGAAGTTGCCGAGCGTTTCTCGGGAAAGGGTGGAACCAAAGGCGAGGACCGATACCGGGATGCGCAGTGGACGACACTCGCAACAGGAGCACCAATCCTCGAGGACGCGCTTGCTGCTCTTGACTGCACAGTGGACGAAATCATCGTCCGTCACTCGCACGGAATCGTCATTGGGCGCGTCAGAGCCATCCGGTGCACGGAGAAGCACGAGAGCCTCCTCTATTGGCGAGCAGGCTACCAATCGACTAATGGCGGCTGAGAGTCGGGGAGCGGCGCGACCTCAAGTTCCAAACTCCAACAGGGCATTTCCCGCAGCGCGTCGGGGGTGACATGTTTCACCGTGGTTGCCATTGCTACTTTCGGCCGGAGCTACCACGGACAGGGTGACGGCTGCGCCTCGCCAAACTTGCTGAACATGCGGGAGAACTGCAGTTCAAAGGCAGCGCTTTCAGAGGAGGAAGTCCTTGATCCGTAAGGGAGTGCTGCCCTCCGAAGGCGGGTGCCAGGCATCTCCAGGCGGTGAAATTCCCCATTGAAGTCAGCACGTCTCGGGCGTTGCGGGTGATTGAAGGGCCTCGGCGGCACAACCACGCCACTCAAATCACCAGCTGTTCCAGCACTCTCTAACTGCTGAACTGCTCGTGGACCTACGGCTACTTCCAAATATTTTTCCGGATATCTGCGCAGAAGCCAGGCAGGTCGCCGGATTGGCTTGCCAATGCCTTCGCTCGCTGAACGACTTCGCGGATTACAAGTGGGTTGTCGAGGTCGACGCCGTAAATCTTGGCTATCGCCATCCAGCCGTTCTCGATCTTGCTCGGCAGCGCCCCGGTGATGTTCACGCAATTGTTGGCCACGAGCAAGACCGCGATGTGAGCGAACTTCATAGGTTCTGTCCTGCGAATGTTGTGAGTTTCTGGGGTGCCGCCACACCCCTCGTCAACCCCCGTCCGCCCCGTTGCCCGGCGCGCGGGGATAACCCTGTCGGGATGGGGGGCGCCGACAATCCGTGTCCAAGCGGCAGACCACCTAGAATTGCCACGCCCAGGCCCGCAGGGAGGTCGCGCAGGATCTCGACAACGGTTAGCCGGCCAACCCAGCAAGATGCCGACCGGTTCGGTGTCGATGCACAACCCGCTTGACCGGTGGGCAAGAGCAGACCAGCTTGACCTCTAGCGGTGCGCAACTTGGGCAACGCCCGTGGAGACCAACAGGTCGCCGTCACCTCTGAAGGGTATCTCCATGGAACGCCCGTCGGTTGCCGCGCCAATGTGCCTGGTCGTCGGCGCCCTTCTCGGTCTCGCCGGCAGTCTTGCGCCGTCGCCCGCCTTGCGGGGTCTGGCCTGGGGCATCGATGGGATCGCCCTCGTCGTGGCCGCGGCGATCCTCGCCGTCCACTTTCTGGGTCGAGGTAACCAACTCCTCGCCGCGGGATTTCTCGTTTTCATTGCTGGACAGGCTCTGGTGCTTTCCGGTTCAGCAATGTCGCTCGAGGCCAGCGCGCCATTCTTCGCTGCGGGAGCTGGACTTTGGGCTGCGGCCCTGATTCTCATTAGCACGCCGGATGTCATGCCCCGTCCAGTGCGAGCCCTGGGTGCCCTTGCAGCACTGCTGTTCGCGGCCACGGCTCTGCAGGTCTTCGTCGGCCGCAATCTCACCCCCCTTTCGGAGCCGCTTCCCTTCTTGGCTTATCCTGTCTTCGTTCTCACCCTGTTTGGTTGGGCTTGGTGGAGTCGGACCGCGCCGCGCACGTAGCGGGACGTGCTCCAGCGCCTGTCGTTGATCATCCCCGCGGCGAGACGGCCGAAGCCGCCGGATGCGACAGCAAACGTCGCCCGCTCATTGTGACCAGCCGTGAGATCGGCTCCCCTCGATCGAGCAAGGTCCTGTCGTCGAGTCGGAGGCCCGCAGGGCGTCGGCGTGGTCTGGATGTCGCGTGCCTGCTCACCCTACACGATTCGAACCCGTGATGCTGGGTGCGCGATCTCGGCCGCAACTGGGAGGTCGAGAGCCAACGCAAACGCCACGAGGTGGCGCGCCTGAAGGCCACCCGCGTCCTCGCGTTCGACATCCGCGCGTCGCGCCAGATCGTCTGGGACCACTCCGTGATGCCAGACCTCCGCCCGAACTGGCGAGCGGCGGATTCGGTGCTCGAATCCCGGGCCGACGGCCGCCGGGGCGTCGGCACCACCAACCATTGCATGCACGGCGCAAAGGCCATCATCGAGAACGTGCTGGAATGGCGGCCGTTCGACTCCGTCACGATCACGACGCTCCTGCCCAAGCCTGGCGCTCCGAAGATCCTTATGAGCTATGTCTTCACGGATAGGCCGGACGGCAGCGTCCGCGTTGAGGTCCGGATCGCCAGGCCGAAGCCCAAGGACAAGGATTTCGTCGACCACTCCTTTCACCATTTCGCCGAGACGATCACCGCCGAGATCGGCGTGTTGCGCGGACTGATCGAGACGCCGCGCAACTCCGACGGCGATGAGCCGGCGTTCCCAGCATCCCGGCGGCGTTTCCTCGAACAACCCGTGCCCAGAGCCTGATTCCCCCTTCCCTGCCCCCGCCCCATCCAGCTTGCCGACGTTACGCCATGGCCTTCGTCATCATCAGGAGAGGAGAAGTGGCATGAAATACATCATCACCTGGAACGAGAGGTCCCAGGGGTCTGCGTTCGAATACGAGCAGGCGCAAAAGCGCATCCTGGAAGTGTTCACGCAGTGGAAAGCGCCGGACAACTTCAAGATCGAGATGTTCCTGGTCCGGGTGGGAGACTGGGGCGGCTACATGCTGGCCGATTGCGACGATCCGCTCACCGTTCACAAGTTCTGCTCGATGCTGCCGGCATTCATCTTCGAAGCCCGGCCGGTCGTGCCCGTCATGGAGGCCGTCCGCGTCGAGCTCGAAGCCATCGCCTTCCGCGACAACCTGAAGCCGCGGTGAGAAACGAAGGCCCACACGCGCCCAGGCTGGCGTTGGCCGGCTACTCGGTCTTGATCGGCACGAGATGTCGACAGCCGCTCTCTCCGTGGCGCGGTCGACGAGAACCCTCGGCGCGCGGACCGCGCCGCGTGCCTCCAGGGTTCCGAAAGGGTCTACCGTGCGTCCCGCTTGGCCTGTGCTACGGCGGCGGCCTTGCGCTGACGCCCGAGTTCCATAGGGCGAACGAGATCCTGCCGGCGGGTGCTCGCCACGTTGCGCATACCCTGCCGGGCATGGCGGCTGTTGGCGGGAGCATCCGCCTGCTTCGCTTGCTTGAGCTCCAACGCCTTCTGCGCGTTCTCGACCAGGCTTACGGCGGCAGCCAACCGGCTCCGGCGGTCGATCTCGCTGTTGAGCCGACGCATGGCCATGGCGAGCACCTCGACCTTTAGGTGAGAGCCAGAGTCATGTTTCGACGGCGAAGCGCCCTTTGGAGCGGACTTGCCCCGCATCTCGCGCCGGCGCTGATAGGCTTGCGTCCGGGCCTTCTCGCGATGCCCCCGGATCATCTTGGCAAGATTCAGCAGGTCGTCGTCGCTGAGCTCCTGGATTCGCGGATGATGCGACTTCTCGACGAGCTCGCGCTCGGCGTCGCTCAGGGCGCGGGCTTCTTCCTTTACCGAGATGGCCATGCTGTCCTCCGCTTCCGGCTCCGTGTGGAAGCGCTGACTGACATTATAAGCATGCACAGCGGGAGCCAAGCCGCGCGCTCCACTCTGGAAAGCCGGTCCAGATCGTCACAAAGCGGATGTGCAGAACACTGGGGTGTCGCCAGCGAGCGACTGCCTCTCAGCGCTCTCAGCGAGATAAAGTGCCTGCTCCCCCCGACACGACCCGAACGTGTGACCTTTGTTTCCGGAGCGGCACGCAGCCGCCACTCGGCGCGGCCTCCATCCGCCTCGTCGCCCGGCGCGCGGGGATAGGCCAAATAGGCAACGCCTGCCTCGCCGCAAGCACCCGTAGCTCAGCTGAATAGACAGGCGAGCGCGGGCGCGCTTTCGGCCTTGGGCACCCGCCGTGCCCGCGTCCATTCTGCGCGTCAAGGCAAGGACCTGGCCCACTTCCATGCCAACTCAACCCATCCTTCCGGCATTTCGTGCGCTCCAGCGTGCACGGCCATCGCCAGCCGCTTTCCTGTCGCACAATTTGCATCCCATCGTCTGACGGTGAAGGGCCCGACTGCCTCATAGCGGTCGGGATCGCGCCGACACCGATCTACCCTGCGCAGGACGGCAAAGCTCTCGAAGGTGTCTCCCTGAGTGAAGTTGCCGGGTATAGCTCTGCCTTCCAGTGGCACCATTTCGTCCGTCAGGCCGTGAAACTGGAGCAGGTTCACCGGCCCGGCACGGCAGGTTTTGGGAAGGGGTTCCAAGAAGGCCCCCGACAAAGCCACGTAGGCACGGAATTCACCTCGACCGTAGCAGGCGAGCTTCCAGACCATGAACGCGCCGTTGCTAAATCCTGCTATCCAGAGACTGCTGCTCTCGACGGGCCACCGACGCTTCACGTCTGCGAGCACGGTTCGTAGGAAGTGGGTCTCATTGCGAGACCTCTTCGTCGGGGGTTCATGCATCCAATAGTCCGGAGGGCCGCCGTCCGGGAAGATGAGCAGGATCCCCAGGTCGGAAAAGGCACGCCGCAATCCCTCATCAGCCATTTCCTGAGCTGCCGAACCTTCGTAGCCATGAAGGAAGAACGCGGTCGGAACGGCTGACTGGCCATCCCACATCGCCGGAGGACTGGTCCTGTAGAATCCATCAGAGACATGGCATGGCTCGGTCAAGCCGCAGACCTCCGCGGCGCGAAGAGGACTAATCCATAGGCACGCGGACAACACCACTCCGCAAACAGGCCGAGCTAAGCGGACCACGTGCGATGCGCCATTCAGCATGGAGGGAGCCTCCTGTCGCGTTTCCGACGGGCAAGATTGATCAGGGCCGTCCGCTCTTCCTGAACCGCCAGCAGAGCGTTGCGCACGCGAATGCGATGACGGTCACAACTCCGTCGGAGGCGGCTCGTGCTAGAGTGCGCCGCGTGCGGGCGACTGGCAACGCCGCCTCGAACGTCGCAGAGCTTGGTTCGCCGAGACCACGATTGCGGGCCACCTCCAGCACAGGCCTACCGTCCAAGAATTCCCATGCACATGATGCCGCAAGGCGCGAGCCCGGCAGGGCCCTCAAGAAAGCTGACCGACTCCCTCGAAGGCTGCATAGACCGAGGTTCGAAGCCAACGGTCCATGCTGCGGGCGAGGCCAGTGTCACCGCTCAGAAAAAGCCCGCCCTTTTCCTTTTCGCGCCGGATGTTGGAGCGGCCCTCGATGATGGCGCCCAGCGAAACAACCCCGGTTTCGACATAAAGGTCTACGTCCCGGCCGGGGTCTACTGCGCATAGCTCGGGAAAGTCCGCGCCTGGCTCGGCCAAAAGCCAGAAGCGCGGATATCTCGGCGGGGGGTCGTCGCGGAAGTGAAAACAAATGACAGCGCGCCGCTGTGGCAGTTCGGCGAGGACGATCATTCGTCGGACGGCCCACATGATGGTCGAAGCTTCCGCGCCGCCGAGCGCTATCTCCGCCTCAATGTTGCATTGCGCCCATTTTGCCAGCGCGTTCATTGCCGGTTCGAGATTGATCGACTTCTCGGTGCGCATGTAGTCGATGGCGCCAGTCGCCTGATCCACGACGCGCTCGACCAACCCCGCCGCCTCCATCTCCCTCAACCGCTTCGACAGGATGGCGGACGAGATGTTTCCCACCCCCCTGCGAATGTCGTTGAAGCGGGTAGAACCGTTCCAGAGCTCGGTAAGGATTTGGATAGTCCAGCGCGGTTCCAGGACCTCGCAGGCCAGCGAGATCGGACAGACCAGTCCGTAGGGCCGTCGCGTCATGGCCGCACACTCCGACAGCACACCTTATTCCGGAGGAAGACCGAAGGCCAGTTCACAACCTGAAGCGGACCACTTCGGAAGCTGTTCTACGCCCGACGGCCTCGGGCCATTATGGTGATTGCCACTCGAACAATCGAAGCCACCAAGTGCCCCGTGGAGAGCCGCACGTGGCCTTGCAAAGGCTACTTCGCAGAACCGGGGAAAGACAATGTCGGCCAAGCTCGTGCAGATCAATTTCCAGCTCAATACGGCCAGGGCCGAGTATGAGAGAGAAAATCGGCCCTATGCCCGACCCATCGCCGACTTGCCTGGCCTGCGCTGGAAGGTCTGGATCATCAACGAAGCCAAGAGCGAAGCTGGTGGAATCTACCTGTTCGACGGCGACGCCGTAGTGCAAGACTTTCTGAACGGGCCCATCATTGCCGAGATGAGATGCGACCCGACCTTGAGCATCAAGGAGTTCGACGTGCTTGCAGACCTCACGGCAATCACGCGCGGCCCGATGAGGTAGAGTTCCCGGACGTCGGCAGGGTGCAACGGGCAGCGGAGGCGGCGCAGCAGCGTGATGCCACGGCCGCTGTCTTCGGCACTCGGCGTTGAGTCTCGGACGGCGGTGCATCCGACACAATTCGACCGTGTGACCTTTGCCTTCGGAGCGGCACGCGGCCGCCACACTCAGCGCCCGCCCATCCGCCCGTTGCCCGGCGCGCCGCAATCGGCCGGACGGCCAGCGCTTCAGGCGTCGACATAGTCGACGACCTCGTCATCGATCCTCGCCAGCTCTTGCCGCATGATCTTTCCCGAGCCGCCAAGAGGCGCTCGATCTCGGCCGCGTCCGGACTCCAGTGCACGGGCAAGCAATGGACGCTTGGCGATCATCTGGAGCAGCCTCGACGCCATCTACCCCGAGGTCTGCCCCGCGCGCCCCATGGGACGGGTCTCAAGGAAGGCCGGCTTCCCTCAGCGCCGCCATCTCGGACTGCACTAGCGCCTCGTTGCTACGAAACTGGGTGTTGCGCCAGCCCTCCATGGTGAAGGTGGGGCGCAGGCTCAGCAGGCGCTCCGCGGTCTGGCGAGCCAGTTCGGGCCGGCTGGTCTGCTGGTATGCTATGACGAGATCCGTCAGGCCGAACCCAGCCGAGCGCTGGTCGAAGGCCTTGAAGGCGGCGATAGCCTCCTCGAAGCGCCCCGTCAGCCGGTATGCGTTGCCGAGATGGCCGAGGTAGTTTGCGGGATAGTGGGGGCTCAGCAGCATGGCCCGCTCGATCAGCGGAGCGGCTTCCTGCGGGTGGCCTGCGCAAGCGAGGATGAACGAGGCCATCACCGCGGCGTCGGCGGAGCCGGGCGCGGACTCGACGGCCTTGCGCACGTGGTGGATGGCGCGGGGCCAGTCACCCTCGATCATGCCAAGGAAGCCGGACGTGACGTGGGCGTCCGGATGATCGGGGTCGGCCGCGAGCGCCAGTTCGGTGAAGCGGCGGGATTCGGCGACCGCAGCAGCGCGGTCCTGCCACCAGCCGAAGCGCGCATCGGCGCAGTGCATGAAGCCGATCATGGCGTTCAGCGCCGGCGCATGGGGATCCAGTGCGAGCGCCTTCTGCCACAGGGCCAGCGCCCGCCCGCAATTATCCTTGGTGATGGACTTGCGGTAGAGGGTGAGCCCCTGCATCCAGAGCGACCAGGCCTCGACATTGGACGTCGTCACGTAGTGGCGACGAGCCTGTTCCCCCTCGGTGAGGCGCACCTGCATCTCCGTGGCGAGCACGAGCGTGATCTCGTCCTGCACGGCGAAGATGTCGCCCAGGGGCCGGTCGTAGCGCTCCGCCCAGACATGTGAGCCCGAGCGTGTGTCGATGAGCTGCGTGGTGATGCGGATGCGGTTGCCCGCGCGCCGCACGCTGCCTTCCAGCACGTAGCGGACGCCGAGCTGCTGGCCGGCCTCCCGCACGTCCACGGCCCGGCCCTTATAGACGAAGCTCGAATTGCGGGCGACGAGGCGCAGGCCCGTCAGCTTCGAGAGCGTTGTGATGATGTCCTCGACGAGCCCGTCGGCGAAGAACTCCTGCTCGGGATCGCCGCTCATGTTCTGGAAGGGCAGCACGGCCAGCGACGGCAGTTCCGGCGCGGGAACGCTCGGGCTCGCCACCACGCCCGGGACGTCGAGCGAGGAAACCTCGGCGATTTCCAGCCGGAAGACCCGGACGGGCGAAGCGATGTTCTTGAGCCGGACCTCGCCGGCATCGGCGAAAGCCGCGCCAACCTTGCCCTGCACCTGCCGCCAGACATCCTCGGAGATGGCGACGCCGCCGGGATCGGCGACGCCCTCGAGCCTTGCGGCGATGTTGACGCCATCGCCCAGCAGGTCGGCTTCGTCCACCACGACGTCGCCGACGTGAACGCCGATCCGCAGCGCCATCCGTCGGTCCGCCGGCGCGCCCGCGTTCCGCTCGCCCATCCCCTGCTGGATCATCACCGCGCAGCGCACGGCGGCCACGGAACTCGAGAATTCCGCCAGTAGGCCGTCTCCCGTCGTCTTGATGATCCGCCCGCGCGCCGCCAGGATCGTGGGGTCGATGAGGTCTCGCCTGTGTGCCTTGAGCGCGGTGAGCGTCCCTTCCTCGTCGATGCCCGTGAGGCGGCTGAAGCCGACCACGTCGAGCGCCAGGATCGCGGCCAGCCGCCGCTCGACCCCCGAGCCGTAAGCGTCCGGGCCATCGAGTGAGGTTGGTGCCATGGCGGGGTTCCGGCAAGGGGACGCTGCGAAACGAGCGTGGTAGACTGCGTCACTCTACCGGGGATTGTGCTTTGCCAGCATGGCCTTTGCAATGGCAGGCGAGCGCCTCTGGCGGCCCCCGGAGGAGTTCCTCGCATGGCCGCCCTCGCCCCGGTCGAACAGCCCTGCGTAATCTTGGGGCGCCGCGCACCCGACACGATTCGAACGTGTGACCTTTGCCTTCGGAGCGGCACGCGGTCGCCACACTCAGCGACGGCCACAATCCGCCCCGTTGCCCGGCGCGCGGGGATAGGCTATGCAGGTCCCCGTGCGCAGGCTGGTTCCGCCGCAGGCACCCGTAGCTCAGCTGGATAGAGCGTTGCCCTCCGAAGGCAAAGGTCACACGTTCGAATCGTGTCGGGTGCGCCAATCTTTTCAATGGCTTAGGTAGTCTCGCAGCAATTCCGTCTAATAACCGTCGAATAAACGCCTGCGTGCGATAGCGAACGACGGCGGTTGCCAGCTGGTGATTTTCCCCTTCGTCCAGTCCCGAGCACCCTCAATTTTGATCGGCGTCGGGCTGCCATTCCAGTTCCGATAGGACCTCCGCATTGATCGAAAACTGATCGTCGAATTTGTCAGCGTGTTTCCTGAGCATCTCGCGGGCTGCAACAATGGCTGCCTTCTTCCCCTCGCACCTCTCTTCGAAGGTGCGGACTTCGGTCATGGATCGGTCCGGATCCCTATCCCAGACATGAAGCACGGCGTACCAGATCCCCTTCCCTGATCGCCTTCTCCTCTTTATCTCCCGCGCGCGATCGGCATGGGCGGCGAAGCCAAGCCAAATCGAAGCGGCTCCACTTTCCACCACAGCCATCTGCCGCATCTCGAATGCTAGTCCTTTCAGCGCCGGCTCGGAGAGCTTATCGATCTCCCAGGTCATCGATCCCAGCTTGGACTTGATCTCTCGAAGCACGCTCCGCGCTTCACTCGGCAGTGGAGGGCGTTCGGGCGCTCTGCCCTTCACCAGATCGACGTCGGCCACAGTCGGCAACCCGGGCCAGAGGTCAGCCGTGATGATGCTCAGGATCTCCGGTGTTACGTCCCAACGATTCTGCTCTTCCCACCGCTTTCGTTTCAGCTCGGGACCGATATCCAACACATCAGAGTTGGTGGTAGGCCGCTCGACGTACGTGCTTATCGCGTCCCACGCCGAACGGCGAAGATCGTAGTCAATGCGACCACGATCGTCGAAGCTCCAATAAGAGCCCGACACCCGACGGATCCCGATCGGCTTCCCGCCTTCGTTCTCGACAACGATCTCCGCGACTTTTTGGCGAGCTCCGGCGTACTCTGGAATTGCATCCTGTCCGAACGGCAATGCGTCGCTTACGCGAGCGGGAACACGGCGCACCTTCCCACTCGCTTCGACGATGTAGACGCGCCTGCTGAAGGACATGACAGCGATCCCGGTTTAGCCGGAGAGTGTCACGTCGGCGCAGCTCGGTGAATTGGATAGATGAGCGGTGAAACCAATCATCTGCCTACGTAGGCTCGCCGGAACCGGTGACTTCAGCCTCGTGGCGACGACCCGGCGTTACCTGCACGCTCGGCCGTCCGATAGCTCAGCCCGCTACATCGCGGTTTAGGTGCGCTTCGGGCAGGTCTTCATCACCTCCCGGTGACGAGCGCGTTCCGCCTCGATTTTTGCAGGATCACCGGTGCGCCCTGCGCGGGCGACCTTCGCAATGCTCCGAAGGACCGTGGGACCATTCGGCTTGTACGCTTCTGCGAATTTCTTAGTTCGCGTCATTTGAGTGCTCCAAAACCGCAGAGCGGAGCGCTCCGCCTCCTACTATACAATCCAGACGCGAAAAACGCGGTCGCCCCTCAGAAAGGGGGATCGCTCGGGAGCACGTCCACGATATCGGCCCGGATGCCGAGCGGGCCCAGGACGTCCTTTGCCAAGCGCTTTTGACTAGTGTGGAGTCGATCGCCGGGGGCCTTGATCTCCTTCAGGTGGAGTTCCCCGTTTCGCCACAGGGTGAGGTCCGGCCAGCCCGCCCGGTATGCGTAGGGATCGCGGGCGAAGATCTCAGCGAACGCCAGCATCCCCTCGTTGCGGAGGATCTCGTGCACGGCCACGACGGCATCCTTCGTGACGTCACGATACCACCAGGGCGCGGGCTCATCGCCGGCAACGGTTCTTCCCGTGGCAATCCGATCGAAGTTCGCGGCGACGCGCTCTCGGGTGGTGGTGACCAGTTCGACGTAGGGAAAGCGCTCGGCGCGGAGATACCAGGATTCCAGGAAGGCGCTTCGCCACTCGTCAGGCACCCGCACCCATGTCATGCACTTCAGCACGCTCAGGATGCAGCCGCCCTCGCCGGCGACGCCGTTCCAGCCTTGGGCTCTATAGGCGTCGAGAGCTGCGCGCTCGATGTCCTTCCAAGGGCCGCCGGCCGTGTGACGCCACTGCTTCGGCTCCGGGCCGCGTTCGAGACGTAAGGTCTCGTGACAAAGGCCGGCTTTGGCTGCTGATCGCTCGTGCGGGTAAGGGCTCCCCATGGGGACCAGGATTCCACACCCTAGTTCAAGTCAGCAAACCGGGGCGGAAGCAGTGCTAGCGCACTATGACGCTGCTGCACAATGGAGTTAGGGCCCTGCGGCGGTTGCGTGGTGCCTACTAGTCGTTCTCTGGCACATAGCGTCGGCGCAGGTCTGCGTACCAGTCCTCCAGCGAAGCCAGGCCGACGGCCTGTGCATAGAGGTCAGCAAGCTCGTAGCCCTCGATCGCCATCATTTCCGGCACCACCACGACGAGCGGAAAGCAGACGCTGGGCATGGGCTCCCATTCCAAGGCCAACGGACGAAATCCAGGAGCGACCCGCACGCCGGACTCGGGGTTGTAGAAGTGCACGATCTTTCTCGGCAGCGGCGCGCATACCCGAAACGTCTCCATCAAAGTCTCCTCTCGCGATGATCGATTTGAACCTTGCAGGATCGGCTGGTTGGAGGTTGTTGCAGTAAATCGGTGTTTTGGGGCATGCGAGGCGGAAAAGACGTGATTGACCCGTGACTTACGACACTTGCAGTTCTCCCGGAAAATTGGAGATCCTTGCTGCATGAAAATGAGATGTCCCCGCCGTCGGCTCAGCATCGCGCAAGCCGGCGTGGCTCCTCGAAGGCCGGCGCGTAGATCCCGACGACGCGGCCCATGAGCAGATCAGCCAAGCTCTCGGCCGAGCAGTAGGGCCCATCATTGCTTCGTCGGTCCGCGGGCGACTCCGCTCCGGTACGCGATTCCGAAAAGCTCGCCATTGATGGGCTGTCTTTCGCTCGCATCGATAACCGCGAACTCGCCGGTGCGGAGGTGCGGCGCGTTCAAGTCGTTGGTGACGGGTAGAACGACGCAGCAGGCCGGAAGGCTGCTGAGCAGCGGGAGGGCGCGGAGCTGGGGCTGGAGCCGGGCAGGGGAGCGCATGAGGTCCGTGAACTTGGCTTAGAGCGGACACAGGCACGGCGCGCTATGGCGGTTGCGTCGATCACGGCCGATGCTAGGGCCGCGGTTCGCCAAGCTAAGCTCGACGATAATCAATCTGTGCTGTTGAAGGTCGCCAAGGTCGAGCCGGGAATGCAGGCGGAGGCTGTGCGACAGATCGCGGCCGAAAGAGAAGGGCCCGCCTTCGGCAACATTCAACATCCCGCCGGCTCCGGCAATTCCGAAATGAAGGGCATGTCCGAATACTGGCGGCTGCGAGCTGCGGAAGACCGCGCCCGGACGGACGCTCTGCTGCTTGCCCGGGACTTCCGGGCCTTCAAAAAGGCGTGGAAGAACGCGCGCCCTGGTTTCAGGGATAAGGTCCGCGAGTTCGTTGCCGCGGAGAAAAGCTAGGCCAATGCCTCTCTCCCTGATCCTGCCGTGGAGTGACCGATGACCGAGATCATCAAGGCCCTGGTGCATCGCAGCGACTACCCCAACCCAGAGGTGGGGGATCGCTACGCAGACGAAGAACTTGGCACTCTGACACTGATCGAGGTCACCCCCGTGGGCGACCGTTTCGTTCTCGTCTATGAGAGTGACCGACCTCGGGATGACCGCGAAGGCACGTCAAACCGCTCCTGATCCTATCCGACTACACGGGGGCACTCCAATATTCCCGTTTGGCGTGAAGTACATTCTATGCCAAGCTGAGGGTGGAAAAGAGGACACGGGCTGGGGCGAAAGTCGCCGACTCTGGCCGGTCCGTTACGCAATCGCAGGCACATCCGGACCCGGAGGGAACGATGCGCGATTGGGTCAAAGTCCGCGCCATTTTCATGGCGGTCTTATCGGCGCTGATAGGCGCAGTGTTAGCAACACCCGCGCAAGCTGCTGCTGATCAACCCAACATCGTCTTCATTCTGTTGGACAATGTCGGCTGGGGCGATCTGGGCGTCTATGGAAGCATGACGCCGACGCCGCGCATCGACAAGTTCGCGAATGAGGGTATTCGCTTCAACAGCTACTATGTCGAAGCACAATGCACGCCGAGCCGCTCGGCCATCATGACCGGACGCCAGTCGGTCCGGTCAGGGACCTATACCGTGCCCCTGCCGGGCACTGGGCCCTACGGCCTGTCGCCCTGGGAATACACGCTTCCCAAGCTTTTGTCCGAAGCTGGTTACGCCACCGCGCTGTATGGCAAGTGGCATCTTGGGGAAGTGCCGGGCCGATTGCCGAGCGACATGGGCTTTGATGAGTGGTGGGGCATCAAAAACTCCTGGGATGAGGCCGGTTATACAGCCTACCCGCTCTTCAAGGAGGCCGGCGTAGAAGTACCCATGATTTGGCAAGGACAAAAAGGTGAGCCTTCGAAACCGGTCATGCCGCTGGACATGAGCGTCCGCCCAATCGTGGACCAGAAATACATTATCCCCAAGACGATTGAGTTTATCCAAAGAGAAGCCGCTGCCAAAAAGCCGTTCTTTGTCTATGTCGGCTATTCAGAGATGCACCCGCCAGCAGTCCCCAATCCTGATTTTGCCGGCAAGTCCGTCGAGCGGGGCGGCGGGTACTCCGACCTGGTCGGCGAAATGGATGTGCGCGTCGGCCAGATCCTCGATGCCGTCAAACAGGCCGGCATTGACAACGACACGATGGTCATTCTCAGCAGCGACAACGCGACAGCTCCTAGCGGCGTTTTTGCGCTAGGCGGCGGCTCGAACGGACCGTTCCGTGGCGGTTTCTTCACGCCGCCCTTCGAGGGGAGTATGCGTACCCTCGCCATGGTCCGTTGGCCCGGCCACGGCCCGACCGGCGTCGTCACTCAGGAGATCTTGAGCGCCCACGACTGGCTGCCGACCCTCGCCGGGGTCGTTGGTCGATCGGACTTGGTCCCCAAGGACCGGCCGATCGATGGCATTGACGCCTCCGCCTTCCTGCTTGGCAAGAGTGGCTCGACCGGCCGGGAGAGCTATATGCAATTCGGCCCCGAAGGAGAGCTGCTGTCCGTTCGTTGGAAGGTCTACAAGACCATTTTGCGCTATTCGGAAGGCTTGGACAAACCGTTCGTCAAGCCGCAGTTTCCCATGCAGTTCGACCTCACCAGCGACCCGCACGAGGACTGGAACCTGTTTAATACGAAGCTAACCGATGGCTGGAGTTTCGCGCCGGTCGCCCGGCTCATCGGCGCGTACGAGGAGAGCGTCAAAAAGTACCCCAACATCCGTCCCGGTGAGGATTTCAAGGGATATCCCGCCCCAAAATAGCGAAGCCTCTTTGATTTGGCTGCGCCGGCTCCTATTCCGTTTTTGGTGTAACCTTCAGCCTCGGGGGACGGCCATAATCTGGAAGAGAACGTCAAGCACTGCGCTGACACTCGTGGCTGTCATGGGCGCGCTTTCTCTGCCTGCGGCCGCCGATGAGGGTGGAGTCAGCTTTTGGCTCCCGGGCACGTTTGGCAGCCTCGCAGCGGTGCCTCAGCAACCCGGCTGGTCGTTTGCAACAATATTCTATGGCACGTCGGTATCGGCCGGCCGCGACGTTTCGCTGTCGCGTGAGTTCAGGGCCGGTCGGGTACCTGCCGCAGCCCAGGTCCGTGGAAATCTCAGCCTCGAGTCCGACGCGCAATTGGGCATGATCGTTCCGACGTATGTCTTTGCTACGCCTGTGCTTGGTGGGCAGGCCGCAATCAGCTTGACGGGCTTTTATGGACGATCTGCAACATCTGTTAGTGGGACGATAGACGGCATTTTGAGGACGCCATTCGGACCGGTCCCGTTTACGCGAAACGGCGCCAGCAGTGACTCACTGTGGGGCTTTGGCGATCTCTATCCACAAGCCTCATTGCGCTGGAGCGAAGGTGCCCACAACTTCATGACTTACGTCACTGGCGACGTGCCGGTTGGTGCCTATAGCTCCTCCCGCCTGTCCAATATCGGCCTAGGGCACGCGGCCATCGATGCCGGCGCAGGCTACACTTACTTCGATCCGTCCACGGGCCGTGAGTTCTCGGCCGTCCTTGGCGCGACATATAATTTTGAGAACCAGTCGACCGACTACAAAAATGGGATCGATCTGCACTTGGACTGGGGCGTGTCCCAGTTTTTGACGAAGCAATTGCAAGTCGGTCTTGTTGGTTATGCTTATAAGCAAGTCACCGCCGACAGTGGTTCGGCAGACCGGGTGGGTGCCTTCAAATCCCAGGTATTCGGCGTGGGTCCGCAGATTGGCTACATCTTTCCGCTGGGCCACTACCAGGGCTATCTCAACCTCAAGGCTTACAAGGAATTTGGTGCCCGACATCGACCCGAAGGCGCGAATGTCTGGCTCACCTTTTCCATTTCACCCCCTGCTGGCGGTTAAGACTCATCCGGGTTGGCTCGTGGGGATGTGGGACGAGGAGATCGTGCCCAAGGGCGATGAATTCTTGTGGTTCGATCGGTAGTAACCGCGCCCTGCGTCTCAGCCTTCCCGATGCTCTGAGTTGACCGAATCCCGCAAATCAGTCCGACTGCGCGATGGCCTCGGCGTGACCGGGGCGGTATCAATCTACGCCGCTTCCGACGGGCGAGTTCTCTCGCCACCCGGGCACCGCGCCGGCCGGGCTGATGAGACGGCCGACGATGGGCCTGCCTGAGGCGGTCAGTCGAACTGCCCGCTGTCGTCGGCTTCCAAAACGGCCGTGAATGTGAGCAAGCCCATTGTGGCAGCCATGACGGCGAGCACCCACCCCCACCACGGCACAGTGTCCAGCAACTCACCCACTTCGCCTCCGACGACATACGTCGTAAGGCGGCACGCGACCGCGCAGCCGGCTCTATAACCCGACCACTGAGCAGCGTTCTAGGACGCCGTGGGGGTTAACTTTAGCGAAAGGGAAGGCTCGTGCAACGCGAGGCTAGCTGGCATCGCGAGGGGCGAGATCTGAGCTGCTTGCCGGCTGATCAACGACCCGCGGGCTTGTCGCCGCTATATCTGACGCGCTCCCGGGCATCCTGCTCCGCCTTGGCGGCGCTCTCGGTCTTCTCAGCAAGCGTGAACCACGCCCGCGCCATATCCAGGTGAAGGGAACGCAAACGATCGGACTCGGCCCTTTCTGCCTTCGAAAGGCACGCCTGCGCATGCCGGCGGTATTCTTCCACGCTCACGCTATAGTTCCTCGCCTTTCGCCCCATTGCCCCTTGCACCCCTCCGGCCTGCGCGAGACGCAAGCTGGCGGTCGCGTGCGAGGGCGCGGTGTTCCGACTGTAAGTTCGAACCGCCCTTCTTGCCGGCTGTCGCCGCGAGATCTGGATCGCGGCTGAAGGAACGCTTGGCGGCTGGAACAGCCGAGCCGCCGAGGCGTGCGATCTCGCGGCGTTTTTCCGGGCTCATCGCCGCGAAGCCTTTCTCCGCTTGGGAGGCTGTTCAGGCAGGTCCGACATTACCGATCCGATCGCTCAGGATTCTCTCATCCGGTCTTGAGCTACTATGTTGACATAAGCGGTGCCAAGGTGATCGGGCGTCGCAGTGGACGGAATCATCACCATGGAAGTCGCGAATGAAGGTGTTCATGCTCGAGGTAGGCGGGATTCCGGTGCTTGCCGTGGAAGCAGTCGATCATCGGGAGGCGCACGGAGCACTGATCGATCCAGGCTCCGCCATCGACCTGTTGCAATTCGAAACCACCACAGGACCAGTCTGGGATGGCAAGGCCACCTGTGCGTTCGAGAGGCGACCAGAGCCGAAGCTGCTGTCTACGCCGAGGCCAAAGCGTGGGCTGACGCCAATCGCACCAAGAGGGCGGATGAGCGCTGGGCTGCTTTCCTGGAACCCCTGATAAAGGGTCGACCTGCTGATCTGCCGGGAGCACAGCAACAAAATTGAGCGGGGAACATGACACTGGGTCCGGCGTTCCCCCCTTTTTGGGGCATGGCCGTGCCAGAGATCGACTACCGAGCACAGGCGCGGAAATGCCTTGCTGAGGCGCAGCACGTCAGTGATGCGCATAGCAAAGCCGTCCTTCTGGCGATGGCCCAGATTTGGCTCAAGCTTGCCCGGGACAAGGATGCTGCGACCGCGCGCCTCGGCCGAATGTCAGAACGCAACCTGCGACCTTAAGGTAGCCAAACTCCAAGAACGACCCAGAAGACAAATCCGTAGGCGACAATCGTGGCTGCCGTGAAGACGGCCTTGCCTCCAATTTCGCGCTGACGTTTGAGCGCAAAAAGGCGGATGTCCTCCGGGTCCGATGCCGCCGCAACCTTCAGTTCGTGACCCATCCCGGACCTCGAAACCCAGCGTGACCATAACCGTTAATGTTCAGGATGGCGCGGAGTTGCATGCCCGAGACTCCCCGTCTCACAGAACGCTCGGGTTGAGCTTTGCGGGTCGGTAGGGTTAACCATTTCTGAAGATCGCAGGCGACAAAACATGGGTGTCGCCGGATAAAAAGAGCATCGGGGTCGGTTGCAAACGTATGACCAAGACGGAACGCGCATACCGCATGCACTTGGCCGGCGCGAGCGTCGCAGACATCGCGCTGGCGATTGGATCTAATGCGGCTTGTGTGAGAGTGCACCTCTGGCGGGCCCGCAAGATCATCCGGGATGGCAAATTGTTCCGTGCTGGCAGCCCGACCAAAAAGAGCGGCAGCGGCGCGCTCGCGGGCACCGCTCAATGGTGGGCCGAGCGGGGCTTCTAAGCAGGGAAAACATCGGCCCCTGCTGAAGCGGTAGCGGCGCAGGAAACGACCTTCTACCCTCAAGGATCACAGATTCGGACGAGGTTCGGAGGACATCCCCCATGGCCCTGGCTTACGATCAACCACCCCATTCCGGCTCTCACAAGGGAGGCAGTTCAGCCCGCGCTCTCAGCGACGGCAAGACGAAGCTTCCTCGCACCGACGCCGGCACTTTCGTGCTGCATTGGCTGTCAGCGTCCGCCGTCGTGGCGAGCCTGCTGACGGGCCTGCGGATCGCCGCAGACGACCGGGACGCCACCATCAGCCGGTTGCTGTCGCCCATACTGCCGCAGGGCGAGGTCTGGACGGTGCACTTCATCGCCGGCCTGACGCTGTTCTTTTGCGCCGTCGCCTACGTCGTCTACATCCGCCGCGCCGGACTGAAGGCGCGCATCGCGCTGAAGAAAGCGCGCAAGCTCACCATGCCGATCGCGGCCAAGCACCGTTGGGACGCAGTGAACGTCTTGCTTCACTGGGCCTTCTTTGGATTGGTCGTGGTTCTGGCAGGGACTGGCGTAGCGCTCTATGCGGGCTACGGCGGCGCACTGGTGTCCGTGCACCTGGGCGCAGCCTTCGGCGTTCTCACCTACATCCTGTGCCATCTGATCGGGCATTTTGGATATGGCGGCTGGCGGCAGCTCCTGCGGGTGTTCCTGCCCGCCAGCCTCGTCGCCAATCACGAGACCCGGCCCAAGCCCGCGCTCATCGCGGTCATGGCCGCCCTACCCGCTGCGATCGCCTTCGGCAGCCTGGACTTCGGCACGCGCGACACGCTCACTGTGCGGGCCGTTACACAGCCGCCGAAGCTGGATGGCGTGCTCGACGACGCCGCCTGGCAGCAGGCGCGGCCGGTGTTCGTGCGCACCATGCAAGGCGCCAATCTGGGCGGGACGGGTGAATCGCTCGTTGAGATCCGCGCCGTGCACGATGCAGAGCGCATCTACTTCGCCTTCCGGTGGGAGGATCCCAGCCGTTCGCTCCGCCGTCTGCCCATCGTCAAGCAGGCCGACGGCTGGCACATGACGGGCCACGATGCCGGCTCGGCCGACGTCGTCGACTTCTACGAAGACAAGTTCGCAGTCATCTTCGCCGATCGGGACGCCTTCGGCTCCGGCGGCGTTTCCCACCTCGGGCCCAAGCCGGTCGCTGACAAGCCTCCCTCGCTCAACGACCGCGGCCTGCACTACACGACCGATGGCGCCATCATCGACATGTGGCAGTGGAAGTCGTCGCGGGGCGGCGTGCTGGGAACGATGGACGACATGTACATTGGCCCACCCCAGGAGCCGACACCTGACCAGGCCGCCCGCCGGGCGCGCTATCAGGGCGGCTACTGGCCGGATCCCGGCCACGGCATCTACACCTACAACTTCCCCTTTGACGGACCTGGAGGGTACCGCACGGCCTTCCAGCCGATGAGGCTGCCGAAGGACCTGGCTGCCTTGCAGAAAGCCATGGGCAAGTTCGACATGTCTGATCCCGACGGGAGCAACGAAGAGGGCTCTGTCTGGTGGCTGAACGACGAGAACTCCGTTCCCTACAGCAAGGAGCTCGACGCCACGATCCCCGTCGGCACGGTGCTGCCCGGCGTGGTCTTGTCGGGAGCCAATGAAGGCGACCGCGGCGATCTCACAACCGGCGCGAAGTGGAAGGATGGGCATTGGACGCTTGAGGTCAGCCGCAAGCTGAAAACAGGGTCAAAGTTCGACACCGACTTCACCCCCGGGAAGCTCGCCTACATGTGGGTCTCCGTGTTCGACCACACCCAGACCCGGCACACGCGCCATGTCCGGCCCGTGATCATGAAGATGGATGGCGCTGCCGGTTGAGCCAGCGCCCCGCGTCACAAAGGCCCACGACGGCGGCCAAGCTGCTCAGGATCCTTTCGGCGCACCGCACGGGCCAGTCTAACGATCCTCACCAGAAGCATAGTTGTCAGGAGGGCCGCAGCGCCGGTGATGGCTGTCATCGCGATCGTGAGAGTAAGCGCCGGTCCAGGGTGAGGCACGTGTGTTCCTCGTTGTGGAACGTTAACGCTCACTCAGTTCGCCGCTGAACTTTAACCCGGTAGAGAGTGGGAATCGTCATGCTGATTGCAGCTGGCGCGTAGTTACAGCCAGCCTTTCCTCGCCCCGCGGGTTCAGCCGCCGCACCCAGCCGCGGGGCTCCTTCCTTGCCAGGCCGGACTTGTCATCAGAGCTAAACTCACCACGCCCGTTACCGCAATCTCCGGCACGTGTCGTCGGAGCTGCTTCTCCTCGCCGACGAGGACAATGGCTAAAATCTCTGGCATGACCCGACTCGTCGGTTATCCTTCTGTCCACAAATCCAGGAGGATAAATGCGCGCAGGACGGTCCTTTCGAGGGCAGTCGCTGAAGGTAAAGCTGGTGGCGCTTTCGCTTGCAGCATTGCTCCCCGGCTTTCTTGTGATTGGCTACACCCAACTCCAAATCACCGCCTCGCGCCGCGCGGAGGTCCGCGAACTCGCTGTCCGAAGCGCGGCGCAAGCGGCTGCCGAGATTGATCGCATTCTGTCGGGTGTCGAATATCTTCTCACCGCCGTGTCTCGGGCGCCCGTCATCAGGAGGATGGACGAGGCGGACTGCTCGGCCTACCTGGCCGAACTTCAACCGGCTCTTCCGCACCTCACGGCCGTGACGGTGCTCGACGCTGAGGGGACGTTCCGTTGCGGTTCGACGCCGCCCCCCGCCGACCGCAACTTTTCACAGAGACCGTATTTCCCAGCGGCCCTCGCCAGTCCGGAAATGGTGCTGGGAGAATACACGATCGGCCGCATAAGCGGCCGAGCCGTTCTGCCCGTCGCGTTCGCGATGCGGGACAAGAGTGGCTCCGGCCTTGGGGTGGTGGTGGCGTCGATCGATCTCACATGGCTGGGTCAACAATTGAAGGAACGCGGCCTTCCCTTCGAGGGCTCCATCACGGTCGCAGATCGATCGGGCACAATCATCGCGCGACAGCCCCTTCCAGAGCGCTTCGTCGGCACCAAGATCCCCGCTGAATACAGCCGCCTTTTGCAAGCCCTCACGCCTGGCGTGGAAGAGATTATCAGCCAGGACGGCGCCAAACGGGTGCTCGGCTACCGGCCGCTCGGCGCTTCGCCGGCCGGTCTTTATGTCAGCGCCGGTCTGTCGTCCGAGGCCAGCTATGGCGCTGTCACCCGAGCCGCTTGGACGGGAACGTTGCTCGTCGCGCTGGCGGGGATCGCCACCCTTGGCGTGACCTGGCTGGCCGGTGAAAGGCTCTTCGTCAGACCAATTCAAAGGATTACCCGCACGCTACAACAGTGGCGCGGCGGGGCTGCCGACGTACGAACCGGAATGGAGAGCGAGAGCGGCGAATTGAGCGCACTGAGCGCCGAGCTGGACCGAATGATGGACGAGATTGCGGTCAATCAGGATCAGCGGGACTTGTTGGCGGGGGAACTCATCCATCGCGTGAAGAACACCCTGGCGACCGTGATGGCGATCGCATCCGCCACCATGAACAAGGCGCAACCGGCAAAGGATGTGCTGCCCGATTTCCTGGCTCGAATTGCGGCCTTGGACCGCACCCATGAGGTCCTGACCTCGAAGGGCTGGGACGCCGCGGAGCTCCGGCAGATCATCCGAGCTGTGGTCCGGCCCTTGGTCGCAGACGATGAGCGCCGGGTCACCTGTTCCGGGGCGTCAGTGCATTTGTCGGCACACCAGGCTCTCGGCATGACGATGGTCGCTCACGAGTTGTGCACCAACGCGTTGAAGTACGGGGCTCTAAGCACCGTTGGCGGACGGGTGGACGTGTCATGGAGAATGAACAGCGTAGACGAGCTCGAGGTGGTCTGGCGGGAGAATGGCGGTCCACCGGTCGATCCACCGCAAGGCTGCGCCGGTTTTGGTACTCGCTTGCTGGCCCGCGCCTTCGGTGATTCAGGAACGGCAACGGTGAGCTTTGAGCCGTCAGGCGTTGTCGGTCGGATCAGTCTTCGGCTGGAACTGCCATTGGATCGTGGACCGGCGGAGGATTCCTGAGCATTCCGTACGCATGGTTTCCGAGACGCGCTCGCCTGCAATCGTGGGCGCGCGGGCTTCTGGTTTGCCTCTACGGCTTGGCAGGGGCCGTTCATCTGTGGGCCCCCGACGTGTTCCTGCCCATCGTGCCGGAATGGGTGCCGTTCCCGCGGTCCGTCGTGTTGCTAACCGGCCTTTGCGAACTTGCCGGCGCGACCGGCTTGCTCATCCCGCGGCTGCGGCGAGCAGCTGGAGTCATGCTGGCCCTCTACGCCATTTGCGTTACCCCGGCGAACATCCGCCATGCGGTCGAGGGCATCTCCGTCGGTGGGCTGCCAACCAGCTGGTGGTATCATGGTCCGCGTCTCGCGTTTCAGCCAGTGCTGGTCTGGTTGGCGCTGTTCTCTGGCGGTGCGCTCCCGCCCTTTCGTCGGTCGCGCCCCTGACGTGGCTGATTGCAGCACTGGTCTGGGACCAAACTGCGCAAAATAATGCCCGCAATAATTGGCTGGTCCGGCCAGCGCGGTCGGGCCGGCGGACTAAGACGAGGCCCCTCGAACACAGGGGCCTCGCTGAGGATGGACGTCAGGAATGGGTCGTCCCAGCGGGTGTGGGCCGGGCCGCGCTGTCTATCAAGGTCGAGCGCTGCCCGTTCGCCACCCGATCGGCGACGAACATAGCCGCGCAGGCACCGCCGATGATCCAGAGAAACAGAATAAATCCCATGTACGTCATGTGAGGTCCTCCTGTCGTTGCTGAGCAGGCAATCTCGGGAGACCGCTTTCGTTCCGTTGGCTCGACGTCTCGTGTCAGCGAAGGGCAACAAGTGCCCGGGCCGTTTCAAGACCCGTCTCAGTGAGTTGGTAGAGCACCGCTACCTGACCTTTTCGGTCGACGCACTTGCCACCTGCGCGCACGAGGCCGAGGGAAAGCAGTTCTCTTGCCCAGACAGCATCTGCGGAACACTCATTTCGCCGTTGAATCCGGAACGACTTCCCCCGATCGAAAAGGGCCTCCCTCAGGAGCTTGTCCGCACCGGCGCTCATTTTCAGTCCGTGGCTCATTTCAAGTTCTGAGCCCAGGCCGCCGCTGGATGCGGCCCGGGCTCAATCTTCCTTCCTGCAAGCGAGCAGGAAGGATGATGACTTTGGCTTGAGGGCTATGGCATCAGCACGGCGTTGACGACGTGGATTACGCCATTGGACTGCATCACGTTCGAAATCGTGACCTGGGCTGTGTTACCTTTGGCGTCTTCAACAAAGAGCGACTTGCCGCCCTTGCCCGGGAGGATCGTCAGCGGCTCGCCCTGAACCGTCTTCAGTGTGGCCTTGCCGCCGCCCTCCTTGACCATGCGCATCAGGTCCTGGGCGGTGTAGTCGCCAGCGACCACATGATAGGTCAGGACCTTCGTCAGCGTTCCCTTGTTCTGGGGCATCACGAGATTGTCGACGGTGCCGGCAGGCAGTTTCGCGAAGGCCGCATTGGTCGGCGCGAACACCGTGAAGGGTCCTGGGCTGGCCAGAGTGTCCACCAACCCGGCGGCTTTGACGGCCGCAACAAGCGTAGTGTGGTCCTTGGAGTTGACGGCGTTCTCGACGATGTTCTTGGTCGGGTACATGGGCGCGCCGCCGACCATCACGGTCTTGGCGAACGCGGATCCCAGCATAACAATCGACCCTGCCAGCGCCAAAGCGACAACGCTTGACCGCGAAAATGAAAGCTTCATGGCTACTCTCCCTGTTCGCTCCTCCGGGGAGCTAGGCGGAGTACGGCACGGCGGAAGCCGGAGTTTCGGTTGCTGCGAGTTTAGAAATCAACAATCTGTGAACTAGCTCTCGCTGACGCATATGGCTCTCGTCGTAGTTCTTTTTGAGTATACCCCAAGCGCCAGTTGGAATAGCCGGTTCGAAATGCCCGTTTGACAACGTTAAACGTACTGACATGATAAGAACCATCCAAAGTGAACTGAGTGGGGGTTCGGCATGTTCGTCAGGGCCTATCTGCGAGCCTCGACCGATGAGCAGGATGCCAAGCGGGCGCGAGGCGACCTGAAGCGCTTCGCCCAGGATCGTGGCCTCGCAATCGCCGCCACCTATGTTGAGAATGAAAGCGGGGCGTCGCTGAAGCGACCGGAGCTGTTTCGTCTCCTGGGCGACAGCAGCCCGGGGGACATCCTGCTTGTCGAGCAGGTCGACCGGCTCTCCCGCCTGAACACGGCCGACTGGACGCGGCTCAAAAGCGAGCTCGTCTCCCGGCAAGTGCGCGTCGTAGCACTCGACCTTCCGACCTCCTGGATGATGGCCACGCCGAAGGTGGACGACTTTCAGTCACGCATGTTCGAGGCGATCAATGCCATGATGCTGGACATGCTCGCAGCAGTGGCCCGGAAGGACTACGACGATCGCCGGCGCCGGCAGGCTCAAGGGATTGCCCGAGCCAAGGCAGAGGCGAAATACAAGGGCAGACGGGAGGACGTCGCCAGGAACAAGGCGCTCACGGGCATGCTGAAGTCCGGCCAATCGTGGGCGAGCATTGTCGCCGCAACCGGGTGCTCGAGGTCAACACTCGCCAAGCTGGTGAAGCGATCCAACGTTTCGGGCGCCCCCTGATGCCCATACGCGCCCAGCACCGATGGCTGTATCCGATCGACTGGCCTCAGCTCTCGGCCGCAATCCGATTCCGCAGAGCGAAGGGTTGTTGTGAAACTTGCGGTCGCCCGCATGGGCGGATTGTCTGCCACTTGGGCGACGGCCGCTGGTGGGACCCAGAACAGCACGCCTGGCGTGATGAGCGAGGCCGAATTCTTCGCCGCTCAGAACCCTCCAATGGACTGGAGACGGTTCGAACCACGCGAGTCTTTCTGGCGACCGCGCATCTCAATCAGGATCCAACTGACAACCGCTGGCGCAATCTAAAAGCGCTCTGCCAACGCTGTCACCTCGCCCACGACCGGAGGGCGCATCAGCGGCAACGGCGGCTGACGCTGTTTCGACGCAAGGCGCTCGGGGATCTCTTTCTGGGGTACTACGCGTAATCCGCAGAGTTCCGTTAGGCCCGCCTGCTGGACGAAGAATTCCGGGTGATCCGGGGGCGCGCTCATTCCCGTCGAGACGGTGTACCGAGCCCTCACGAACGCATGGACCTTCATTCTTCGGGACAGCGTGTGGGCGGAAGCGGGTGTCTCCGACGTCACGGAGCAGCTGAAGGGCACTGAAATAGGACTGTGAGGTGGGGAGCTGGATGGGAGAGGGTTAGGGGGACTACTGCGAGCTGAGGCTGTCGAGGCTGAGAAGTGAAAAAAGTCGGAAAAACGGCATCAGCCCGAGCTAGCGCCCACTAGCGGCATGTGCTTGCTTTGGGCAGCCCAACCGAGCGCAACGAAGACGAGCAGCAGAAGCGCTTGTGCGACAGCGAAGCCCAACCCCTGACCGCCGAGCCCCGGCAGCTTCTGAAAGGCTTGGGCGATTGTGACAAAGCCGAGCAAATAGGTCCCGAACACGATCAGGACTCTGGTTACGCGACCTGGGTTGACCTGACTACCGCCCCACCATCCCCAAGCGGCTAAAGCCAGAGCAATCGTCGAGACAATGCCGACGCCGTGTGACGGCAAAAATCCCGTGAACGGAAACAGGAAACCGGTAAGTGTGGCAGCCATTGCACTGACCAAGAAAAGGTTGATCCAAGCGCTGGAAGCGACACCACGTAGCAGGGCAAACGTCACCACCAGGCCGGACGCCAACCCGATCAGACTGAGCCAAGTGTGGAAGCCGGTGAAAGTGGTTGGGTTGAACACGGGGGCTCCTTTCTGCCAAGGCAATGACGCACTCTACGTGAGCAGCTGACGCTGCCTTAGGTCAAGGCTCCTTGCCCTGAACCAATGCCCGCGAGCGACCATCACGTGATCAACCATCGCGACTAAGCAGCCCAAGCGGCCAAAGCGGGCCAATCGGGATCAGCTCAAAATCCATCAATCCAGCCTGGCCGAGCGGGAGCGCTTCAAGCAGCGTATGGGCCTCCGCCGGGTCAGTCGTGTTCATGAGGAACACGGCACCTTCACCGTCCGAGCGCGCGAACCACTGATCGATCTTGCCTGCCAACATCAAAGCCATTGTGTCCCGCGCCTCAAACGGCATCACTGGGCCGCGCTTGTCGGGGGTCGCCTTCGCGGTCCAGCGACCTAGAGCGAGCACGCGGGTCACGGGAACGTTGGTGAGCATTTTGAGCTCCTGCGGAGTCGGAGGATTTGTATTCATGACAGGATCTCCTTGGCGACCAGCACCGGTTCGTCGGACTGAAGCCAGTGGCCAGCGACCACTGGATGAAAAGAACCATTCTTGAAGTGGCGTGCGCGCTCCAAGCCCATTTCCGCACTGAAATAAGGATCGCCTGTACCCCAAATAACCTTGACCGGCGCGTCCAACGCCGCGATCTCCGGGAGGCGTTTGCTGTTGCGTTCCAACGCCGCGTAGAACCGGGCCGACATCTGCATGAACGCCGGGCCGGAACTCGGCGGATCGGTGAAGTTGCGCGCGATCAACGGTCCGATGATTTGGTCGAAGCGGGCACGGTGAGATGCAGACAGAGCGGCAGCGAAGCGGAACTGCTGCCACGTGAGCAGCCAGCCGAACTGCGCCGGACTTTCCGCGAAGTGTCGGGCGAGGGCCGCCAATGCAGGGTCGGCGAAGAGGATGATCATCTCCGGCCACGCCGCCAGCGGTGAAGCTTCCAGGGCCGAGTTCAAGATACAGAGTCCGGCGATCTTGCCGGGATGAGCAAGAGCGAAGTCCATCGCCACGATGCCGGAGGAGTCGTGCGGCACCAGGATGATCTCACCCAAGTTCAGGGCCTGGACAACACTCTCCAGATCCTCGACCTGCTGGGCGAAACTGTAGGCGGCGCCAGCCGGTTTGTCGGATTGCCCGAAGCCCAGAAAGTCGAATGCGACGACGCGTCGGCCGGACGCGGCGAGATACGGAATCAAGTCGTCGTAGATCCCGAGATGATCCGGAAACCCGTGCATCAGCACGATGGCTGGTCCGGAGCCGGGGTAGTCGTGGACATGAACACTGCCGTGGCGGGTAGGGATCCGGCGGATGTCGAAAAGTGGCGGGCTGGCCATGGCGTCCTCCCGATGCGCCGGCCGGGAGACCGTCGCGAAGGGATTTATCCGTCAGCCTGGGCGGGTCCGTATTGGACGCTGCGGGTACGGTTTTTGGGACAATTCTACGCTGTCAGCTATGCCTTCGCCGCCAACGTCCGGGCGTCTCGTTCTCGACCCTGGCGAACACGCGCGTGAAGTGGCTCTGGTCGACGAACCCGCAGGCGGCGGCGATCTCCGCAAGCCCGAGTTGCCCGGCGAGGAGGAGCTCGCGGGCGAATGCAACGCGCCGCCGGATCAACCACTGGTGGGGCGTGATGCCCGTGGTCTGGCGGAAAGCGTGAGCGAAATAGGACGGCGAGAGGCCGCATTCCCGGGCAAGATCGACAATGGTCGGATCGCCGTCGAGCCGAGCAGTCATGAACTCGATCGCACGGCGCAACTGCCAGGAAGCGAGTTGCTCCCGTCGGGGCGGGGTGGTCAGCTGCCTCTCACCGTATGTCGCGGTCACGTGGGCATGGAAGGCGAGACCGATGTGGTCGATGAACAGCGCGCTCCGCTCGTCGGCGTGCTCGACGCTGTCGAGAAGCGCCGTGGCGAGACCTTGCAGCACGCGGTCCTTGACCCCGAGCGGCATGCGCAGCACGACAGCGCCACGGATCCCGCGGTCGAATGCCAGCTCGTCGATCGAGGCCTGCGAAATGTAGAAGCGCAGGTTGTCGAAAGGAGCATGGAATTCCGACACGGGGTTCGAGGCCAGATCGAATCCGAAGACCGCTCCCTCCGGTCCATCCGTGGTCACCCGGTGCTTTCCGTCGATGAACAGGTCGGCATGGGTCTGCCGCAGTGGCATGTGGAATGCGAAAGCACGTTCGAACGGAACGTCCAGCGCCCGCATGAACCGGGCATCGCTGCGTAACCGGCTGAAGCCGATCGGCGCGACCGATGCGGTGCGGGCAAGGGCCGTGGGCGCCTGCTTCAAGCTGAATCGCTCGGCGATGGTCTCGCTGTCGTAGCTGCCGGTCATTGCTATCCCCTGAAGGGGTCGAGCCGCATACTACATCGTTACAGCAATGGCGCACTCCGAAGATGCCCAGTTCGGCTGGGCGTACGTAACTACCGGCTCAGTTCCTCTCCATCTCCGCTGCCGCGCGATGCCGTCGAAAATCCTGCGGGCCTCGTCCGAGCCAGCAAGACGGCTTAGTTGACGTGAATCACCAAATCAGTCCGACTCCCCGGCAAGGATCTAAGTCAACTGAAAACGTCGCTTCTCAGATCGGGCAGCCTCCCGGGCTCGCCGGCGTCGACTGGCGGCCGCCTAACCTATACCACCCGCGGGAGCCTACCTGTCCGCCGGCGGGCGAAGCGAGGGGAACACACCGTAGAAAATGTCCCATTTTGTAGGTGCAAACACGAGTTTCTGCCGAGGCGCGTTCTGCGCCCCATAGGCAAGTTCGAAGCTGGGGATGTTGTCACCTGGCGGCGAATCATCCCTGCCAGTCCATCTGCGAATACGAAATCGGTCTGGATCGCCAGCCGCAATCTTTCCAGCTCCATCCAGGCGCTCTCCGCGGAACTCCTCAACGAGCAGCTCAATCCCGGTCACCACGCACGCCAAACTGAGTTCGTCGTCTGGGAACAGAATTGTTGCTCGTTCACAGTAGTAACCTTTTGAGCCGTCGCTGTGCCTCCGTTCTGAGACGGGAGCGTTCGCCAATCCAATAGTGCTACCCCACGCCTTCACGTAAGGAGCGGTCACCGGGACCCTCCCCACGTTTCGCAACGTCAGATAGATCTGGATGTCGAAGTGCCGAGGCACTCCACCCGCCTCACCATATGTAGGCACCAACTCGAGCTGTCCCTGCTGGGGCGCCAGCATCAGGTCTCGAATTTCCCTGTGTTCCATGGCGCGGGTCCGATCACTGCCACGCCGGTAATAGATGTGCTCCTTCACGCTCATATGCGGTCGGATCTCTGACCGAGGGACGTGAACAGCCACAACCCCAGTAATCCCGTCCGGTGCAAAGAGCGGTAGCACTTCGAGTCCCGTATGTTCCGGGTTCAACAAATCGGGCAGTGCGCTCGTGAGCAGATTGGTAAAACGCGCCAAATTCGCGATCGGAGCAACTCCCGCAGCCACGTCCAGCCCATCTACCTTTCGTGTTCGAATGCCAACTAGCAGCACGCCCCCTTCGGCGTTCGCCAGCCCGCAAAGAGCTTTCGCTATGCGCTTCTGATCGTGACCAATGAATTCGCCTGTCGAGTCTTGCAGACTCTTGAATTCGAGATGCAGTGTTTCCTCTTGGGGGATAAATTCAAGCTTCTGTACTGCTGCCCATTCCCCTGTTTTCAGATTTTCAAATAATGCACTCATCTCGGCTCTTCCTACCCATCGCTATCAACGGAAATATTCTAAGCGTCCGCAGAAAATTGCTGCACATAACCCCGCGTCACTCATAATACTGCTTCCGGCTATAGGAGACGGCCATGCTGATGTACCTGTCGTTCGTGCCCCCCGGAAGCGGCGAAGCAGAATACACGATCCCCTTCGACCTTCCCTATGTTCCACGTCCTGGAGACAGCATTGCTGTTGACCGCGACGCGGCCGGGATTGGCTATGAAACCTTCGTCGTGCGCAGCGCGTCCTGGCTTCTCCTAACCCCGAACGACAGGCGGATAGCCAAAGGGGAGGTCGGCAAGGCGTGGAAGCTTTTCGTCGAGTGTGAGTTCGTACGGTCGCCGGGCATGAACTCCGACGCCCACGCCACGATGTGCGATCAGCTCGAAACCCGGGGATTCCAGATCCAGCCAATGGGCTATGGCGCCGTGCAGGCTTTCCGCCCACCAGAAGTCTAGGAGCTTCGCCAATCACAGCACCATGATCCACGGGATAGCCGGAGGGTTTTGGATGGCCTCTACGGCGTATCGCAGAGCATCAATGACGTGGTTGTGCTTGTCCTCCACGTCCGGCAGTACATCCCCTGTGAGCTTATCGGTCAGGTACGAGTAAAGGCCCAGCTCGTCGATTGCATGAGTGCAACGAGGATGCACAACAATGTCGAAGCTCTTAAGGAACTGGATCCCGTCTTGAACTGAACCGGGACCCTTCTTCGCGCCGAAAATGCTGAAGCCCTTGCGGTTCATGTAGGAGATCGTTTCCGGCCTAGCCGAGTCCGCGCGGATAGTGTGCCGGAATGATCCCTCGACCTTCGCAAACAACAGCGGCGTCTCGTCGATTTCGCAGCCGACGGCATAGGCCTCCTGGTCAACGTAAAGGGTCCGGTCTTTCAGCCAGCAGCGCACCAGCACGGTCGGGTCGACCGAAAAGCCCCAGTCGGCTCCATAGTAAAAGGCCGTCTTCTCCGGGGGTGGCTCGAATGACTCGACTTTCCAGTTACGAAACACGCGCGCTTCGCTGTTACGCTGATAGTGACCTAGCCAAATATGGGCGTACTTGTCTGGATCCCTTCGCTGATCCCACTCCATTTCGGCACGAAGCACGTCCGGAAACCACGGGTTATCGCGGTACCCGACTTCCCGGATCACTGAGTCCGGAGGAGGGTGCTTCCCCCGGAACATCTCGTCGACGGGATCCCGGGGGAAGCGAGGGTTCCAGGAGAACCACAGCTCTGAACCGGGCTGGCGCACCGTGGGGATCAGGATGTCGAGCGACATCTGCGAGACGGTGTTTGCCTCCTCGATCCAGGCAATCGTGATGCCCTCGGTCGATTTCACGCTGTCGGGGTTGGACCGCAACCCGGCGAACATGAAGAGCGAACCGTTGCGCCCCCGGATCTCTGCGTCAGTGGACTCGAAGAACCAGCCCAACCCGCACGCCTCGATCTTGTCGTCGAGCAGGCGCTTGACCGAGTCCCGGATCGACTTCTGGATCTCGCGCCCACACAGGATGCGCTCCGGCCGCTGGTACGCCCGGATCACCAGCGCGGTAGCGAAAGCATGAGACTTGGCCCCGCCGCGGCCGCCGTAGAACGCCTTGTAGCGGGATGGGGTGAAGAGATCGGCGAACGCCTCGGGGAGATCAATTTCCATTGCCTTCGGGCCGCACGAGCTTCACCACGACGTTGAAATCAACGGCGCCGCCGGCTGGGCCAGTGAGCTCATGGTGTTGGGTTTCTCTCCACCCCGCGCGGGTCTTCATCCAGAAGATGGCCGCGGGTATGGCTTTGAAGTCCTTCTCGGTCGCCATGCGAAAGAGGTTCTGAGCGACCATGGCATTGGACTTTGAGGCCGCGAGATCTAGCTCCTCGCGGTAATGCTTCTCGAGCGTGTTCTTCGAGATCCCGATCACGCGGGCAATGTCGTCCTGCGGAATTCCGTAGGAGGACATCGCCTCCACCTGCTTGCGCCCCGCCTCAGTCGGCTGGTGTGGCGGGCGCCCCCCGGCGTGCTTCGTCATTTCGCAACCTTCGACTTGACCCAGACCGGCACCCGCCCTGCCATCACCTCCGCGAAGGTCCGGCCGTCGTTCTCCAGCGTCGCGGTCTGGCCCGTGAAGTTCTGCCATCGCGTCACCGCCACATCGACGTAAGCCGGGTTCAACTCGATGGCGTGGCAGGAGCGGCCCGTGGTTTCCGCCGCGATGATGGTGGTCCCGGAACCGCTGAACGGCTCATAGACCGCCTGTCCGGGCGACGAGTTGTTGTCGATGCGCATGCGGGCCGCTTCATGCACTCGACGGGCTTTTGCGTGGAGTGGCCGGTTTCGGATTTCTGCGGCTTGGGGATCTGCCAGATGGTGGTTTGCTTGCGGTCGCCGAACCAGTGCCCGGTGCCGCGGACGGCGTACCAGCAGGGCTCGTGCTGCCAGTGGTAATGGCCGCGCCCGATCGCGAAATTGCTCTTTGACCAGATGATCTGGGAGCGAAGCTCGAAGCCGGAGGCCCTGAGGCTCTCGGCAACCGTGCCGGCATGCAGCGCGGCGTGCCAAATGTAGGCCACGTCACCGGGGAACAGCGCCCAGGCTTCCGACCAATCCGCGCGGCTGTCGTTCTCCACCTTGCCGACGGCTCGGCCGCTGGGAGCGCCGCGCTTGCCGTTGCCGGCCTGCACCGTGTCATTGCGCCAGGAGGCGTCGTATTCCACCCCGTAGGGCGGGTCCGTCACCATCAGATGGGGCTTGACCCCGGCAAGCACCTTCCCGACCACCAGCGCGTCCGTTGAATCGCCGCAGATGATGCGGTGCTTGCCGAGGATCCACACGTCGCCCAGCACCGTCACCGGCTGCGCGGGTTCCTCGGGCACCTTGTTGGGGTCGGTCAGGCCCGCGGTCTTGTCAGCGAGCAGCCCGCCGAGTTCGAGATCGGAGAAGCCGATGAGCGCGAGGTCGAAGTCGAGGCCCTTAAGCTCGCCGAGTTCGACCTTGAGCATGTCCTTGTCCCAGCCGGCGTTGAGCGCAAGCTGGTTGTCGGCGATGACGTAGGCTTTCTTCTGCGCGTCTGTCCATCCGCGCGCTACCATGACGGGCACCTCGGCGATGCCGAGCTTGCGGGCCGCCAGCACGCGGCCGTGGCCGGCGATAATGCCGCCGTCCTTATCCACCAGGATCGGGACAGTCCAGCCCCATTCCTTGATCGAGGCCGCTATCTGCGCAATTTGCTCGTCGGAATGAGTGCGGGAATTGCGGGCGTAGGGAACAAGGTCCGCGACGGGGCGACGCTCGACGCGATCGGCAGGCCACTCGGTTTTTATAGGGCGCAGAAACTCATCCTGTGGCGACTTCCGCTGAGACCTGCTGTTCACTGCCACACCTCTGGGTGCCTGGGGTCGACGAACTCCACGACCAGGGCAACATCCCGTCCGACCTCAAAGCCGGGGGCAACAAGCAGGCGCCGTTCCTCCGCATCGCTTTCCTGTGGGCTGTGCGCGAACCCCACGAGAACGCGGGGACAATCGCTCAGATGGACTTGGCCGGGCGGTTTCCCACGGCTCCTGCAAGGTTCATCGGTCACTGCCCGCTCCAATCGTTCACCGCATCGAGGACGGCTCCCACAATCGACAAGGGCCGCCCCGTCCCGTCGCGGGCCACCGCATGCGAGATTGTCTCGAGGGAACACCCATGCTGGAGCGCTAGGCTCGCCAGCACGGCAGCATCCCGCACGCTCTCCCGCACATCGGCGCCGGACTTGAGCCCGTCGACGAAGATCTCCGCAGCCCGGCCGTCCTCGAAACGCCCGAGAGTGATGCTGAAGGCGAGCCCACGGTGATCGATCACGAACGTCTCGGCCGCTCGCCGGCTTGGAAGCTGCTCCCTCACGGTGAAGACGCCTCCGGACTTGCCGCCGGAGACAGCGGGGCATGGCGCAACGCATCAGCCAACGGCTTGGGGCACCGGAAGGTAAGAGGAGTAACTTGCTCACGACCCTTTTCGCTGTTCATCGCGCTCTCGAATGGACTTTGTGCATTTGTACAACAAATTGGCATCTAAAGTAAGGTGGTGTCGTTGATTTATTAATCATTACACACGGGCTACAGAGAATTACTGCGGTCAATCGCGGATTACCGCCCTCTCGTCCGACCGGTGTAGTTGTCGGGCCAAGCAACAGAGGGCCGGCCGAGGTCGATGGAGTTGCCGATCGGGGTCTCATAGGCAATCGCAGCCCGGGCTATGTCGGCGAGCTTCGAGCAGGGCGACGGGGTCCATCAGGTTACGGGTAGCGCACTCAATCGCCGCGGCCTTCATGGAGGGGAACTCGGTCGGGTCGAACTGGAGGACCCGCTCGAGCAAGGCCAGCCGCTGGGCAGTATCCATGGTCATCGGCCGTTCCTCACAACGTGCAACGGGAAAACCTCCGCGTAGGAGCGTTGGCGCATCTCTGCGGGGACGAGCGTGTCGGGCTCTTCGGGATCTGGACCCCATGATGCCGCCCAATTCCCCGTTTCGCGCCAGGCGTTGAGGCGCTGGCCCCAGTCGATCGATTGAGGCGCGGCAGCCCGGGGCAGAGTGCCCGCCAGCTCGGCGTACTCGCGCCATACCTCCTGGTTGAGGAACACCACCAATTGCTTGACGAAGCGGGTTGGGCCAGCGAACTCGGCGGCATAACCAGCCGCGCCCCTGATAATCGCCTCAGGGTCAGTCCCTCCTTTCACCAGTCGCTCGAACTTCTCTCGCGCCGGCTTCATCGGGTTTGCGCCTTCGCGCTTCGGGTACGCCCGTTGCAGCCGCGTGAATTGCTCCTCGATCTGGGTGTCGATCGGCTTTTCCTTTCGCTTGCCTTGAGCCGCGCGGGCTGGCGCGGGCGCGTCCGCGACCGAAAGAGGTTCAGATGGTAGTTCAAGTATAACGAGGGTCGGCATATGGCCGGGGGCCCCCGGGTCATTGGCCACCCCCCCGGGGCTAATAGCCGGGGGGGGGGAGGGCTAATAGCCGGGGGGGTCTGGTGCGCATCAACCCGATCCATCGACAACACCAGGAGGTCGACGGTCTGTGATCCATCTTGCCGGTACTGCGGCCGGCGCTGAAGAAGGCCAAGTTGCTCCAGATTGGCGAGCTCGCGACCGATAGTCCTGTCGTGCATTTCAGTGTGGCTCGACAGCGTGCGCTGTGATGGCCAAGCCTGGCCGGCTTCGTCGCAATAATGGGCGACTGCCATGAGCACCGCCTTCCGGGTAGCGGAGCCCACCATTTGCCCCTTTGCCCACTCGATTGCCCTGAAACTCACCGGAATTCCCTTTCCGCAATGAAGTTGCAGGGCATAGAGGCGAACAGCTTCACGCGGCCGGTTCTGCCCTGCCGGCTCTTCGCCACCTCCACTTTCATCTCCATCTGGCAGTCGAGGAGCCTCTGCTCCTCCTCAGGAGACAGATTGGCCTTTTTCTCCAGGTAATAGCTTTGCCGAAACGGCAGGAGCACAACGTCCGCGTCTTGCTCGATCGAGCCGGAGTCCCGGAGATCTGCTATTTGCGGCCGCTTGTCGTCGCGGCTCTCCACTGCTCGATTCAACTGCGAGAGGGCGAGGACCGAGCATCCGATCTCCTTGGCCAGTGCCTTCAGGCTACTGGTCAATTCACCGATCTCGTTTGTCTTGTTCCCGGCATAGCGCGAGCTCGGCTTTACCAGCCCGAGATGATCGACCACGACCAGGCGGAGCCGGTGGCCGGCTCGCTCGAGCGTGCTTTTCTTGAGCCTGGCACGGGCGGCAATTTGACCGAGCGTAACGGCTGGCTGGTCCTCGAAAAGGAGGGGGTGTCTGTCCATTTCTTGGCGGGCCCTGGCAAGGCGAACCATGTCACTATCCGTGAGTGATCGAGCCTCGCGGATCTTCGCGTAGGTCAGCGGGTCTCCCTCGCCAAACGCAAGCGCTGAGAGTGCTCGCTCGCCGAGTTCCCGGCTGGACATTTCGAGCGAGAAGTACAGCGCTCCCGACCCCGGCTTGGCCACGTTCTGAGAAAGGCTGATCGCAAGCGCCGTCTTGCCCATCGAAGGGCGGCCCGCGAGGATCACCAGATGACCAGGGGTAAATCCGCCCATAAGGCGATCGAGAGAGGGAAAGCCAGACGGCACGCCCTCTCTTGCTCCTCCAGCCCGAATGCGAGCAACCTCCGCCATGACGTCATCGGCCGCTTCAGCCATACTCATGGATGCGGACGACGATACGCTTGTCAGCCGGGCGAGGGCATCGAGAGCAGAAATTGCCGTTCCCGCGATTTCGCTCGGCACAGCCGACGGCTTCTCGGCCGCTGCTGCGATCTCACTAGCAATAGCCTGCAACTCGCGCGCGCCAGCGCAGCGCCTCACTTCTTTGGCATAGGATTTGGCGTTCGCGATCGTGGTCGACGAAGCCGCGAGGCGCGCAATATAGGCGGGGGCAGTCAAGTTGGCGCCAAGGTCTACGTCGCCAATCGCCCGGCTGAGAAGCAGAACGTCTCCAGCCAGCCCCTTGTCCCGTCGATCGACGGCAGCCTCAAAAATCGCACGATGGGCCGCCTCGGAGAAGTCGGACGACTGCACCTCGCCCCGTATTTTGTCGATGGTTGCGCCGTTCACGATAATTGCTCCGAGCAGAGCTTGCTCGGCCTCAATCGCTGTCAGGCGCGCGGCTTTGGCGACCATGTTCACGGGCGCCTCCTGACGCTGGGGAACGGGACAACTGTCCCGCCAGGAAAGGGTGCGAAGGCGGCGCGGCACGTATCGGCGGCCTCGGCTCTCTCGATCTCAGCCGCGGTGCGCAGGTGTGCCCTCCTGAGGGCTGACCACGCTTCGCGCTGTTCCAAGGTGGCGATAGCCTCGGCGGAGAGCTTCCCAAGCGGCTTCATCATGGCCGCACCTCCGGAAAAGCGAGGGCAGCAATGGCAGCAGCCACCGCCGGTGAGAAGCGGAAGCGGCGCAGGATAACGCGGCGTTGAATTTCCGGGGCGGGGAGGGTATCTTCCGAAGCGGTCCAGCTGGCGAGCATGACCATTTTCGGGAGAGCCCTGCGCGAGCGCGGGGCTTTTTCCATTTTACGCCGCCTTCCCAGTCGTTGTGGGAAGTGAGGCAAGCCATTTCTGGGCATTCTCAGCAGTGACCAGCGTCTTCTTGCCGAGCTTCGTAATGATCAGCCGGCCGGCCTTGACTTCTTCGTAAGCTTTAGTTGGGCCGATATCGGCCCAGTCGCAAAAACCTTTCAGAGAGCGCGCACCTTTGTCGCCGAACGTCATGATCATCTCCATTCGCTGAATGATTTGCGAAGACAGTCGAACGATGACGGTGAACTTCAAGAACGACGAGCGGAACTAGGGGGAATTCCCGAAGCTTCCCTATCCCTATAGTTTGCGCCGCAGTATCTCCTGCTCGTACGTTTGCCTGGCGGCGCGTAGAGTTTTGGGGTCCGCGGTAAATTTCTTATCGGTCAATCTAACGTAATTGATTGCGCGCTTATCAATATCCTGCTTCTGTAAATCAGATGGGAGCCCGTCAGGGAACAATGTTGCTAACGCCTTAAATAAAGGATCAACGCGGAATTTTGCTTGCACTTTATTGCCGTTGCCGCTCTGTAAATACCGAATACATTCGGCTTGACTAACTATTACACCGTTCCAGCAATCCGGATTGCTCCATAAGGCGGATTCAAGCTGACCATTAGCTTCCACATAAGTCACAAGGGGCCCTTTACCCGGCCATTGGGAGGACGCAAGCCTCCATACGCCTCGCGGGATTACCTCGTACCGTCCTCTCTGGGCACCTTCGGCAGTTAGGGCTCCCGTCGCCAGTGCTTTGAATAAATTGCACTCGGCTGTGGGCCATTCTCTCCAGAGCTCTTGCGGCGACATGCGCTGGCATTTCGACGCAAACAGGGCGACCGCTTCGGCTAGACTGGTTTCATCCTCATGAGGCATGCCATCGAGAAGGGATGGCTCGTGCAGCGATATGCCTCCTCGGTGTCGGGGCCATGTCGTCAAAATAGCATCCTTGGCAAACGAGATCTCTTGCCAACGCTGCAATGAAGATAGCCGATGGATTGTTGATTTAGGAACGAGAACGGATCGCCATCTCCCGCCCTCAATGTACTGGTCAGTAACCATCAGATCCGATGGTTGCGGACTCTCATTCCGGGGGAAATCACTCTCGAGGGATTCCAACAGCTCAATTGGGCACCATCTCTTCGTGAGCTGATCCTCTTCGCCCATCTGCCATACTGAGAAGCGCCCTCTTCCCCTCAAGCGGCCCGCCTCTGTTGCTGGTGCGAGTTCAGTCTCCCAAGCTGCGGTCGTATTCAACCTAAACGGCCAGATCTCTGGCCGCTTCCATGAAAGAAATCCATCAACGCTTTCGAGCGGATCGTCCCCCTTTTCGGCTGTGAAATGCTCGGAGCGACTCGCAATCCAGACGAGAGCATTTCGAAGTGACCATTGCTCACGGTCGAAGATAGGAATGGAGAGATCTTTCTCGTTTGACTGTTCACTCACTGCGTGCACCCGCTCAGCACCGGAATGGCTCCGCGGAAGCCGAGTGGTGCAACTCGGTTTGTCGGTCCGTCGACCTATCCACGAAGTTCTCGTTATCCTCGTTTTTTCTCGATTGAGAGAATTTGCGCGGAGCTCGTCGTGAGGGGCACAACCGCGCGGGCCGCGAGCTCTTCCATCGCGTCGACAATGTATGCCGAGTAGTGCTTCTCGATCATCGCGGTGCTCGTGTCGTGAAGCGCCGCCACTAGGCGCACAGGCAGGCCGGCGCGCAGCCCACGGACGATGCTGGAGTGTCGGAGGCTATAGGCGCTGATCCCGGCGGGCAGCCCAGCTACCTCGACAATCCTGTGAAACGGCTCGGTTAGCTCGGATGGTGCCCAAGCTCTTCGCGAGTCTCTGAGCCACTCAATCCGCTTTCCGCGCTTGTAACCCCAGCGCTGAAACAGAGGATCATGTCCCCGGCGGCCTGCAATTGCTACCCGGAGATCTTCGAGCACGTCCTCTCCGAGCGGAACGGCTGTATGCGACGGCTTCTTTTGACCCCGGCCTTTACCACTGGACGGCAACATAATCCTCTTTCGAGAAACTTGGACGTCACCGACTGTTGCTCGTGCCAACTGGCTAAACCGCGCACCTGTGGCTGCTAGGCCAAGCACCAATCGGTAGAGATCTCCTTCCCACCGCCCCTCGCCGTCGACAGTTTTGCTGGCCTCCAGGAGGCGACGAACATCGGCATCCGGCAGAACGAAGTTGGCGCGCGACGACTTCGCGGGGGGATCGCTGGCATGTACAGCGAATCCAGCGCGCAACTCGTCAAGAATGCGGTCAGGCAACTTTGATCGAAACTCCGTAGCCGCTCGTCGAAGGGCTGAGCGCAGATCTGTGGCGATTCGCCTGAGCGTAGTCTCAGAAGTCGGGCGGCCTCGCACCCGCTCGCGCCAGGCTAGCAGATCTGCGCCTGTGAGCGCCGTAAGGAGCACATCTGCCAGCGGGTCGGAGTAAACGTAAGTTTTAAGGCGAGACCTCGCGTCTCTGAGAACCGGCTTACCCGAGGCGCGCTGCCGGCTTTCAACTGCGTTGAGGTATGTTTCGCAAACAGACTTAACCGAGGGCACCGGACCGCTAGCTTCGAACTCAGCATTTGCGCGGCGTCGCTCTACAAGATCGCGGGCCGCGCTCGATGCCTGCGCGAAGTTGAGGGTCAAAGCTCCATCGGCGTCGAGGGTGTCGTCAGCTGCTCCCAACGGCGCTTGCCGATATCCAGCGTCATGGCGCCACCTCACTAGCCAAGACCCACTCCGCTTGCCGCGGCGGTAACCGAGATGCACCGTTTCGTCAAGAGCGCGCCAATAGAGACCGGCCGCGAGACGCGCTCGTGCGTTACGGGTGGTCAGCGGTGCTTCGATCAGCGTTCGGCTCATGAAGATGGACCCGTCGAATATCCGTCAAATATGCAGCCACGAACCACGGCGAACAAGGGCGATGACACCCCTTTCCACATCAACGGGTTAGCTGGTCCACTGCGAACGATTACGGAACGAAAAATTACGAAGAACTTGCCCTCCGAAGGCAAAGGTCACACGTTCGAATCGTGTCGGGTGCGCCACTATTTCCTGGGCTTTCCGCTGTTTGGCGGGCGACGCTCGGGAAGGCTGGTGGGCAGATAAGGTTTCACGCCTCGCGGATAGGGCATCAGTCAGCAGAACCCGCATCGCATCTGGCGTCGCACGGTGGCTTGGCGAGGGCTCGAGGGCCCAACCCCATGAAAGCCCAGAGGAACCATCCGGGATCCCTTGTTCGGGCTGTGCGTCAGAGCGAGGTCACGACGCGGGACAATCTCTCGCCTACCTCGGCAGCCACCGCGTCCAGCGCCGGGTTGCCGATCGCCTGCATGGGGGCGGCAGGGTTGATGGCCGCGACCTCGATCGCATGGTCGCCCGTTTCCTGCACCACGACGTTGCAGGGGAGCATGACTCCGACCCGGGGTTCCGCCAGGAGAGCCTTGTGGGCGAGAGGTGGATTGCAGGCGCCCAGGATGCGGTAGGGTCGGAAGCTCTCGCCGAGCTTGGCCTTCAGCGTCGCCTGGACGTCGATGTCCGAGAGGACGCCGAAGCCCTCGGCCTTCAAAGCCTCTGTCACGCGCCGGACGACGTCGTCGAACGATCCCGTGAGGGTGCGGTGGACGGTGTATTCCATAACGACCTCCTGTGCTGGGACTTCGGTTAACCGACGGCGCGATCAGACGGCGCGGCCCACCAATGCGCCGATCAGGGCGGTGGCCCCCATCGCGACTGCGCCCCAGAAGGTGACGCGCAATGTCGGGCGCAGGACGCCGGCGCCCCCGGCCCGGGCTCCCAGAGCACCGAGCGCAGCCAGGGCGAGGAGCGAACCGCCGGACACCACGAGGCTCGTCCAATTCTGCGGCGTGAGCAGGGCGAGCGCGAGCGGCAGGAGGGCGCCGGAGGCGAAGGTGAGGGCGGAGGTCAGCGCCGCCTGGACGGGCCGCGCCGCAACGTGCCCGGCGATGCCCAGCTCGTCGCGGACATGGGCCGAAAAGGCGTCCTTGCGCGTCATCTGCTCAGCGACGACACGGGCCAGGGCTGGTTCCACCCCGCGGTCCACGTAGATCTGCGTGAGCTCGTCCAGTTCAGCCTCGGGCATCGTTTCCAGCTCGCGGCGCTCCCGCGCCATGTCGGCCTGCTCGGTGTCGGCCTGCGAGCTCACGGACACGTATTCGCCCGCGGCCATGGACATCGCGCCCGCGACGAGGCTCGCCACGCCCGCCACGATGACCTCGCCCGGCCCGGCCGCCGCGGCGGCCACGCCGACGACGAGGCTGGCGGTGGAGATGATGCCGTCATTGGCGCCCAGGACCGCGGCGCGAAGCCAGCCGATCCGCTCGATCAAGTGCGCTTCTCGGTGCATGGGATGCATGTCCAACTCCCTCGGGCATTCGAGCCCGGCGCCAAAGTCACGCGTCGAGATCGCGTCGTCCATGAGGGGGATCAAGCCTGGGCGATTTACAACCAGCTTTGTCGCTGCGCGACCGCTCCGGTGTCCCTCTGGCTCCGGGAGAGCGCCGATCCCGCTCGGTCCGCGCGCATGCACAGCGGACTCGCCCTTAGACAGGGCTCATGCGGGTGAGGGTCCCATCGCGCAGGACGAACTGGTGCCAGACCGCCATCAGGGCGTGTATTCCCGCCAGCCAGATCAGCACGGTCCCGCCGGTCTCGTGCAGTTCGGCGATCCAGCCGGGTGAACCCTGGACCGGTCCCGCGAGGGCCGGGAGCGAGAGGCCGAAGAAGCTCACGGGCACTCCGAGGCGGCCCGCCGCGTACCAGCCGGTGAGCGGAAGGGCGACCATCAGGGCGTAGAGCACCCAGTGACCCAAGCGGGCGGCGAGATCGAGCATGGGCCGCTGGGGCGCCTCCATGTTGGGCGTTCCGCCGAGGAGACGCGACAGAAGACGCGGGACGACCAGCAGGAGCACGGAGAGGCCGAGCCAGAAGTGCAGCAGCGGCGGGTTCTCACGTATGCCGCGGCCGCCTTCCGAGGTGACCCACGCGGCCAGGATCAGGAGGGCCATGAGCCAGTGCAGGGCGATCATCGTCTTCGAGTAGCGGGTCATGCGATCGTTTTCCTTCGTTGTCGATGAAACCGGTGGGGCGGCGTCCGGCGCCCTCGGGGCCGCCGGACGCCGGCATTCAGAAGGTGGAGACCACGTCTCCGTTCCGCCGCGTCAGCACAACGTCGAGGCCGGCCTTGCGGGCGAGCGCGGCCCCCTGTTGCGCTCCGGCCACCAGGATGGCCGTCGCCCAGGCGTCCGCCGCCATGCAGGTGCGCGCGACCACGGTGACGCTGGAGAGGTCACCGGCCAGCGGCGCGCCGGTGCGTGGGTCCATGGTGTGGGAGGCCGTCTCGCCGTCGAGCTTGGCCTTGCGCCGGTATGATCCGGACGTGGCGACGGCGGCGTCTTCCAGTGCAATGACGCCCGAGAGTTCGCGCCGGCCGGGCAGCGCCGCCTCGTGGCCCACGACCCAGGGCCGCCCGTTCGGCTTGCGCGCTGCGGCCCGCATCTCTCCGTCGATCCCGGCCAGCCATGAAGAGAGACCCGCCTCGGTCAGCACGCGGCCAAGTTCGTCGACGCCGAACCCTTTGGCGATGCCGGAGAGATCGAGAATGAGGGGCGCGAGCTTGCGGGCCCGCCGCCGGGCGGCCTCGACCTGCAGGGTCTTCGGCGGTTCGAACGAGGGCCGGCCGGCTGTGGCGTCGATCAGCTCGGGGTCGGGCGTGCGCCGCCCGCCGCCGAAGCCCCAGGCCATGACGAGGTGGCCCACGCCGATGTCGAAGAGCCCCTCGGAGGCCTGCCCGACGGCGAGCGCCGCCTCGAGGACGGTGCAGAGCTCTGGGGGCACGCTCACCCATTCTCCCACCGGCGCGGCGTTGAGCCGGTTGAGGTCGGATTCCGGCTTCCAGCTCGACATCTGCCGGTCGACCTCGTCGACCGCATCCTGCAGGCGCTCCTGCAGCCAGGCTGGGTCGAAGCCGTCGGGGACGTAGGCGACGGCGCTCCAGCGCGCGCCCATGGTGGGCCCGCTCCATGCGAGGCGGCGCGGTGACGCCGCGACCAGGTCAGTACACGTCTTCGACATAGCGGCCTGCTGAGCGGAGGGTGGCGAGATCGGTGCCGAGCGGGTGCAGGATCGGGTCAAGCGTCCGCCGGACGGCCTGGGCCATGTCGCGACCGCCGCAGACGAGGACCTGCGCTCCATGCCGGATCAGTTCCCGCAAATGCGGCGCATCCGCGGCGAGGCGGTCCTGCACGTAGGCCGGGTCGGCCGAGCGCGAGAAGGCTGTCCGCAGCGAGGTGAGGCGGCGCTCGGCGAGGTGCTGGGCGAGCTCGTGCTCGTAAAGGAAGTCGGAGGCGGGGCTGCGCCCTCCGAAATAAAGGTGCACCGGGCGGCCTTCCGTGTTGCCGCGGACGAAGCCGGCCAACGGTCCGACGCCGGCCCCCGCGCCGATCAGGATCAGCGGCGCGCGGCCCTCGGCCGGGCGGAAGGCGGGGTTGTCGCGGATGAGGGCCTCGATGCGTTCGCCCGGCTTCAGCCCGTGGAGGAACGTGGAGCAGGCGCCGCCCGGGCGCAGCCGCACGCAGATCTCCAGCACGCCGTCCGCGGCGGCAGAAGCCAGCGAGTAGAAGCGCGGCATCGCGCTGCCCGGCGGCGCCACGCCGACGAGGTCTCCCGGCGCGAAAGCCGGCATTCGGCCGCGGGTCCCGTCGTCCCGCCGCGGGGCGGCGAAGCGCAGGATCGCGACGGGTGCGCCCACAGCCTCTCCGAAGTTTTCGCGCTCGAGGAGTTCAAGCGCCGTCGTCCTGGGCAAGGGGACCATGTGCTCGAGCACGAGGTCGTGCCCCAGCACTTCCCCGAGGTCCCGCCCCCAGGCAGCGAATTCCTGGGCGGACTGACGGTCGATCCGCTTGGCCGGCAGGAGGTTTGGCCAGCCCTTGCGGTCGAGCGCTTCCGCGACCGCCTGGGCATAGCCGCAGAACTGCGGGAAGGTGCGGTCGCCGAAGCCCAGAAGAACAACGGGCACGCGGCCTTCCAGGCCTTCCAGCCGGCTGAGAAAGGTCGTTGCCGAGGCCGGGGCCGCGCCATCGCCTGTCGTGGCGGCAAGGATGACGAGCCGTTGCGCCCGCAGGTGGGCGGGGCCCAGCTCGTTCATGGCGGCGACATGGACACGATGTCCGGAGGCCGACAGCGCGGCCTGCAGGGTGGCGGCAAAGCCCCAGGTGGCTCCGCCTTCGCTCCCCACCAGCACGACCGTGTCGGCTTGCGTCGCGGGGACGCCGACGCGGCACAGCAGGCCCTTACGGCGACGCCACCAGATTACGACGCCCGTGGCGGCGAGCACCGGCGTGCCGGCGGCGCAGAGGCCGAGGGCGAGGCCGAGGGCCCATGCGCCGCGACCGGTATGGAGCATCACCACAACGTCCGACACCCGATCCGACGCGGTCGCCGGCACGAAGGCGAGGACCCGCCCTGTGACACGGTCGATGCTGGCTTCGCCATCAGCCGTGCGCAGCCCGAAGACGTCGGCGGGATCGTTCGAAGCAGGGAAGGTCAGCTCCCGCAGGGAGGAGAGTTCGACGATTCGCAGCGCCGCGAGGGTCGCGACGGGCGCCGGTGCGCCGGGAGTTGAAGACACGGCTGGTGTCGCCGGAGCCGGGTCGGGCAGCAGGCCGAAGGCGCCGGCCGACATCCAGAGCCCCGTGACGGAGGAGAGCAGCAGGCCCGCCACGGCGATCCGCCCCAGCTCGCCGTGCCAGCGCTGGGCCGGGGTCCCGCGCATGGGCGACAGCATCGCGCGCCAGGATCCGGTGCGTCGCCCCAGCAGCAGGGCGCCGGACACCGACAAGCCCAGCATGGCGAGGGCGGCGAGAGCCGCGGCCACCCTGCCCGCGTCGCCCGCGAGGAAGGCGCGGTGGAGGTCGGTGAGCCACCGAACCGTCCCGGGGGCGCGGTACGGCCCGAGGACAGCGCCCGTCGCGGGATCGACGGCCTCGATCCCTCCTTCGCCGTCGGAGAAGGCCGCCGTTACGGCGCCGCTCGGCCGGACCACGATCTTCTCAAGCGCAGGATGCCGGGCGGCGACGGCGGCGGCGAGCTCCGCCACGCTCCGGCCGCTCGGGATAGGCGGGTTGGAAGCCCGGTCGAGTGCGGGAACGAGCGACAGCGCGACGCCGCTCGCGGCTGTCACGACCAGCAGGAGCGCGAACGCAAGTCCGGGAAGCGAATGCAGGCGGCGCAGCACAGCCGTCCTCCTCAGAATGTGACCTTGAAGGACTTCACGTTGCCCTTGCCGGCCACAGGCGCCCCCGAGGCCTGGCTGGAAAGGGGCGCCACGGCGTCCGAGGGACTGTCCAGGCCATCCTCGACGGCCGTGTCGACATGAACCTGGTAGCCCGCGTCGATGAGTGCGTCGGCGAGTTCGACGCTCACCTTGAGCGTCTTGCCGGAGCCGATGCTGGCGCCGGTGATGCCGTCGATCTCGCTGGTCGCGCCGCCGGAGAAGCGCTGCCAGTCGGAGAGGTGGCGGTAGTACTTGGCGCGCCCGCCGGCCATCCAGAGCGTGCCGCGATACTTGCCGGCTGCATCGATGACATAGAGCACGACATACGCGCCGTTGCCCCCATAGGGCTTCAGCGTCGCCTCGAACGTCACCGGGCGCGCTTCGGCAAGCCCGGGCAGGGCAAAGGTGGCCGCCGTCGCGACCGCGGGGATCCAGGTCTTCATGTCGTCACCTTGGCTTGGGGGGTGCGGGGGCGGCGCTCGTTCGCCGGTGGCTCACTGCACGTCGACCTTGGGCTTGGCCTGCCCGTTGAAGAGCCCGTTCTGCGGAACCGGCGCGTCTGGACCCGGGGGCTGGGCCTGGCCGGGGCTGCTCCGAGCGCCTTCGTCGCCCTCGTCGCCCTCGTCGTCATCATTTTCGGCGTGGAGCCGGTGGTGATCGTCATGGCGGCCTGCGCCATGCTCTCGGGCCACCCGGACGCCACCCCCGCGGTCGCCGGAGACGGCGCGGGCGGACCCGTGTTCATGGTGGTTGCGATGCTCCGATCCGGCGGCTAGCGCCACGCCGACGGCCGCGGTGGAGAGCAGCAGCGCGGCGGCAAGGAGCGTCGGTCTGGAAAGCAGGGTCTTCGGCATGGGGTCACCCGTGGCTCTTGCGATGCCCCGGACTGTCGCGCCCCCGCCTGACGCCAGCCTGACGCCGCCCGCCCGGACGCGTCAGCTTCCCGTCAGCTTCGCGTCAGGCGGATGCGGGGCGCACGCTCGCGAGGAAGCCGTCAGGCCGGCCGGGAGCAGGGGAAGCGAGCGTCAGCGACAGCCCCGCGCCGCGGCAGATGGTGGCGGCGATGGCGAGGCCGAGGCCCGAGCCCTGCGCCTGGGTCGGCCCACGCTCGAAGGGGCGCGTCAGGGCCTCCAGCCGGTCAGACGGCACGAACGCGCCCCCATTGGCGACCTGGAACCCGCCGGGCTCCAGCAGAACCGCCACCGGCTCGTCGGGATCGCCGTGCCGGAGCGCGTTTTCGATGAGGTTTCTCGCCAGGATGGCGAACGCGTCCGGGTCGAGGTCCGACCGCCAGCCCCCGTCCGTCACCGTCATGACGATGCGGTCGCCGAACTCGGCCTGCCGGCGCAGCTCGTCCACGACGAGTTCCAGCACCGGCGCGAGCGGGGCGACGCCCTGCGCGATGAGGCCGCCGCCCTCCGCCTTGGCGAGCTGCAGCACCTTCTCCGAGAGGCGCGAGAGGCGGCGCAGCGAGGCGGCGATGGCTCGGGCGCGCTCGCGGCTGGCATCGTCGAGAAGCTCTGCGACGAGCCTCTGCGCCTGCGCCAGTGCGGCGGCGATGGGGGTGCGCAGCTCGTGCGCGCTATTGGCGGTGAAGCTGCGCTCGGCCTCCAGCGTTCCGCGCAGGCGGTCCAACAGGGCGTTCACCGAGCCCGCCACCGGCGCCATCTCTTCCGGCAGTCCATCGGCCCCGACCGGCTCGAGATTGCCGCGCCCGCGCGCCTCCAGGGCAGCGCGGAAGGCCACGACGGGCCGGAAGGCGAGGCGAACCGCCAGCCACACGCCGACGACCGCGATGGGGACCAGCGCGAGGAGGGGCCATAGCAAGGTCGCCGCAACGCGCCAGACAGCGTCCCTGCGGTGGGCGAGGTCCTCGGCGGTCGTCACGACGATGCTGCCCTGCACCGCCGTCTCCGTGTAGGTGCGCAGCCGGTCCGTGGTGTGGAAGCCGGGCGGCAGGCCGCGCGGGATCTTCATGGCGTCGGCGTCGCTGGACTGCAGAAGCTCCCGCCCGCCGGCGTCGCGCACGACGTAGGTGATGTATTCGCGGTGCGGCCCCACGGGCGGCATGCGCTGTCCCCCCGCCTCCGCATCGCGCGACAGCACCTCTGAATACGCCAGCGGAAGGATGCGCTGGGCCACCTCCTGCAGCGCGCTGTCGTAGACCGCGCCGATCTCGCTCTCGAGCAGCAGGGCCGCCGCCAGCGCCGCCGCAAGCCATAGCGCCGCCGTGCCCAATGCGAGGCCGATGCCGAGCCGGCGCCGGAGGCTGGGCCGCGCGCCCGGGCCCAGTGCGCTCACGCGCTGCGTCCGGGTTCGCGGAGCTTGTAGCCCATCCCGCGCACCGTCTCGATCATCTCCGCTCCAATTTTCTTGCGCAGGCGGGCGATGTGCACCTCGATCGTGTTGCTCTCCACCTCGGTGTCGAAGGAATAGAGCCGTTCCTCGAGCTGCGCCTTCGAGAGCAGGCTGTTCGGGCGCTGCACGAAGGCTTCGAAGAGCGACCACTCGCGCGCCGTGAGCTGGACGGGTTTGCCGTTCCTGCGCACCGAACGGGCCGCGAGGTCGACTTCGATGTCGCCGATCGTCACCAGCGGGTTGGGATTGCCGGAATAGCGCCGCGCCACGGAGTTGACGCGCGCCGAGAGCTCGAACAGATCGAAAGGCTTGACCAGATAGTCGTCGGCGCCGGCGTTGAGCCCTGCGATGCGGTCGGAGATCTGGTCGCGCGCCGTCAGGATCACCACGGGCGTCACGTCGCCCGCCATGCGCCGCCCCTTGAGGAAATCGAGGCCGCGCCCGTCGGGCAGCATGAGGTCGAGGAGCACGAGGTCGTAGGCGGCGGCGACAATGGCTGCGCCGCCCTCATCGAGCCGCTTGACCCAGTCGACGGAATGGCCGTCCGCCGCCATCTGGTCCCTCACGGCCGCGCCGAGCCCCGGGTCGTCTTCGATCAGCAGGATCCGCATGTCGGCCTCGCTCCGACCGGGAACCTACCCCTTCCGCAGGTGCAGCGGAGCCTGATAAATCGGAGAACACGTCAGGCGGGCGTCAGGTTGGCGTGGCACAAGGGGCTGTCTCCGGAACGCTGGTGGGAGGAGGACGTGGTGCGAGCGGTTGGCCTGGCCCTCGCCGGGCTGTTGTGCCTCGGCTCTCCCGCCTTCGCGCAGCACCATTGCCGCGTACCGCTGGGCGACTGGCAGCCGCGCGAGGCGCTGCAGGCCAAGCTGGAGCACCAGGGCTGGACCGTGCTGGGCATCCGGGCCGACGACGGCTGCTACAAGGTGCGCGCCCGAAACGCGAACGGCGAGCGCGTCGAGGGCAAGTTCGACCCGGGCACGCTCGAGCCCGTGGCCCGCGGCGGCGGCTACGACAGGCATGATGGGCACGAGGACGACGAAGAACGGGACTGACGAGGCCCATGGGCCGAAGTCCGGAGCAACCGGCCACTTTCGTCGCCGGCAACGCCAACGCAGCGGCTATCCTTTGACATGACCGAGATGAGCGACCGCTGCACTTAGCCCCCGGCGTAGACAGCCCCGACATGCCCGCGAGGTATGCAGACATACCCGCCGCGGCATTGCGCCTTTCCTGTCGGACCGTCACCTTCCCCGTCAATGAACCCGTGGGCCGAAGGCCTTGCGCGAGGGGGAGACGTCATGCTGGACAGGTTCCAGGGCATGCAACGGCAGCTCGACGATACGCCGCATTTGCTGCGGCTCGGGCGGCTGTTTTCCGAGACCGTTCTCGTCGAGGTGGACGGGGCCGAGACCTACCTCGTGTTCGAGAAGGGACGGCTCGCGTCCGTCACCCCGGGGCCCAGCCGCAAGACGCCCTGGCGCTTCGCGCTGCGGACGGACCGCGCCGCGCTGGAGGCGTTCTGGCAGAAGCGGCCCGCGCCGGGCTTCCACGACATTTTCGGCCTGGTGAAGATCGGCCGCGGGCGGATCGACGGCGACATCCTGGCGCTGGTCAAGAACCTGCGCTTCTTCAAGGAATTCATGGCGCTGGCGCGTCAGGGAGCGGCGGCATGAGCGCGATCCTGGAGCCCATCGTCGGGCGCTATGCGACCATCGAGGTCGGCGGCCGCTCGCAGCGCATCTACTTCGAGGAAGCGGGCCAGGGACGGCCGGTGCTCTGCCTGCACACGGCCGGCGCGGACACCCGGCAGTGGCGGCACATTCTCAATGATCGCGGCCTTACGGCGGCGAACCGGTTCATCGCCTTCGACATGCCGTGGCACGGCAAGTCGCTGCCGCCGGAAGGCTTCCAGACGGAGGAGTACCTCCTGACGACCGAGGCCTACATGGAGACGGTGCTGGCCATGGTCGCGGCGCTGGGCCTCGACCGGCCCGTGCTCGCCGGGTGCTCCATGGGGGGCCGGATCGCGCTGCAGCTCGCGGCGCTCCACCCGGACGCGTTCTCCGGCTTCATCGCCGTCGAGGCGTCGGATTTCCAGCCGGCCTGGTACGACATCGACTGGTTCCACCGGCCGGACGCCCATGGCGGCGAGATGGGCGCGGCGCTCGTCTCCGCCAACATTTCCCCCTATGCGCCTGAGGCCGAGCGCTGGAACACGCTGTGGATGTTCATGCAATCGGGCCCCGGCGTGTTCCGCGGCGACCTCAGCTTCTACACGAAGGACGACAGCCTCGTGCAGCGTCTCGGCCGCATCGACGTCGGCCGCACGCCGGTACATCTCCTCGTCGGGGCCTATGACCTCACCTGCACGCCCGAGGATGCGGCGCGCACGGCTGCGGCCATCCCGGGCGCGACCCTCGCGGTGATGGACGAACTCGGGCATTTTCCCATGAGCGAGCATCCCGAGGGCTTTCGCGCCTTTTTCGCCGACGCGCTGGACCGGATGCCCCGGCCCAGCCGGGCGGCGGCCTGAGCGATCCCGACGGCAGCCCGGAACGAGGATCCCATGAGCCATCCCGCAGAAACGCAACTCGCCGGCAATCCCTGCATCATTTGCGTCGCGATCACCGGTTCGCTCCCCACAAAGGAGAACAATCCGGCCGTGCCGATCACCATCGCCGAGCAGGTGGAGAGCACGCAGGAGGCCTTCGAGGCCGGCGCGACGATCGCGCACTGCCACGTCCGCGACGACGAGGGCAGGCCGACGTCCGATCCCGAGCGCTTCGCGCGCCTGAAGGAGGGGCTGGAGACACACTGCCCGGGCATGATCGTGCAGCTCTCGACGGGCGGCCGCTCGGGGGCGGGCAGGGCGCGCGGCGGCATGTTGCCGCTGCGGCCGGACATGGCTTCCCTCTCGGTCGGCTCCAACAACTTCCCGACGCGCGTCTACGAGAACCCGCCGGATCTGGTCGACTGGCTCGCCTCGGAAATGCTGGCCCATGACGTGAAGCCGGAGATCGAGGCCTTCGACCTCTCGCACATCGTGCAGGCGACGCGCATGGCTTCTGACGGCCGGCTGAAAGGCCCGCTCTACGTGCAGTTCGTCATGGGCGTGAGAAACGCGATGCCGGCCGACAGGCCGATCTTCGACTTCTACATCGAGACGCTGAAGCGCCTCGCGCCCGATGCGCAGTGGTGCGCCGCCGGCATCGGCGCGGACCAGTTCACCATTAACGAGTGGGCCATCGCCGCAGGCGGGCACACGCGCACGGGCCTGGAGGACAACGTCCGCCTGGACAAGGACAGGCTCGCCCCCTCCAACGCCGCGCTGGTGAAGCGAGCCGTTGAGCTCTGCGAAAAATACGGCCGCCCCGTCGCCACCTGGCGGCAGGCGCGCGCCATCCTCGGCCTACGCACAGCGGCCTGACCCGAACGGACCAAGGACCATGAAGAACAAGACTTATTCGAGCGCCGCCGCCGCACTGGACGGCGTGCTCTTCGACGGCATGACCATCGCTGCGGGCGGCTTCGGCCTGTGCGGCATCCCCGAATTGCTGATCTCCGCCATCCGCGAGGCGGGCGTCCGGGATCTCACCGTGGCGTCCAACAATGCGGGCGTGGACGGCTTCGGGCTGGGGCTTCTCCTGGAGAGCCGCCAGATCCGCAAGATGATCTCCTCCTACGTGGGCGAGAACGCCGAGTTCATGCGGCAGTACCTGGCCGGGGAACTCGAGCTGGAATTCAACCCGCAAGGCACGCTCGCCGAGCGCATGCGGGCGGGCGGAGCCGGCATCCCCGGCTTCTACACCGCGACCGGCGTCGGAACCGTCGTCGCCGAGGGCAAGGAGCTCAAGGACTTCGACGGCAAGACCTTCGTGCTGGAGCGCGGGATCGTGGCCGACCTCTCCATCGTGAAAGCCTGGAAGGCGGACACGTCCGGCAACCTCGTGTTCCGCAAGACCGCGCGGAACTTCAATCCGCCGGCCGCGAGCTGCGGCAAGCTGTGCGTGGTCGAGGTGGAAGAGATCGTGCCGCTGGGCGCCCTCGATCCCGACGAGATCCACCTGCCCGGAATCTACGTGCACCGCCTGATCCAGGGCGAGCACGAGAAGCGCATCGAGCAGCGCACCGTGCGCAAAGCCGCCTGAGCCCAGCGCCGCCTGAGCCCAGCGCCGCCTGAGCCCAGGGCCACCCAAAACAACGGAGAGCAATCATGGCCTGGACCCGCGACCAGATGGCCGCCCGCGCCGCGCAGGAACTGCGGGACGGCTGGTACGTCAACCTCGGCATCGGCATCCCGACGCTGGTGTCGAACTACATTCCCGAGGGCGTGCAGGTAACCCTGCAGTCGGAGAACGGCATGCTCGGCATGGGCCCGTTCCCCTTCGAGGGCGAGGAGGACGCCGACCTCATCAACGCCGGCAAGCAGACGGTCACCGAGCTGCCGCAGACCGCCTATTTCGACAGCGCCCAGAGCTTCGCCATGATCCGCGGCGGCAAGATCGCCATGGCGATCCTGGGCGGCATGGAAGTATCGGAGGAAGGCGACCTCGCCAACTGGATGGTGCCGGGCAAGCTCGTAAAGGGCATGGGCGGCGCGATGGACCTGGTGGCCGGCGTCGGGCGGGTCATTGTCGTCATGGATCACACCAGCAAGGCCGGCGAGAGCAAGGTGCTGCGCCGCTGCACGCTGCCGTTGACGGGCAAGGGTGTGGTGGACCGCATCATCACGAACCTTGGCGTGCTGGATGTGGTCGATGGCGGCTTGTCAGTCGTCGAGCTAGCGGACGGCGTCAGCGAGGCCGAGCTCCGCAGCGCGACGCAGGCCAGGCTGGTCAACTAAGGCGCGGCAGCCTGTCTGTGACGGGCGGGTCCGCGCCGTTCCTCACCGTGTCATCCCCGGCGCGCCGAAGGCGCGGGAAGGGGATCCAGACTTGAGCGCATTGGCCCTGGATCCCCTTCCCGGCGCCGCGCGCCGCCGGGGATGACCACTTGAATCCAAATGCCAACTACTTGCCGAAGGCGATGCCCTCTCGCACATAGATGTCCTTGATCAGCTTCAGGATCAGCTTCAGCTCAGGCGACTTGTCGTCCCAGCGGGACGACATGATCACGGGGGACGTCGCGTCGGGCTCGTCCAGCGCGCGGTAGACGACCTTGTCGCGCCGCAGCCGCTGCACGCTGGCCGGCACCGGGCAGCAGCCGATGCCCGCCGCGACGAGCCCCAGCGCGCCCTGCAGCTCCTTGATCTCCATGAAGCCCAGCGGCTTCACCCCCGCCGCATGGATGAGGCTCAGCACCCGGTCCGCATAGCTCGGCCGCGGGTGCTTGGGATAGACGATGATCGTCTCGCCTTCGAGGTCGGCGAGGCGCATCGGCTTGTCGCTTTCCGCGAGCCTGTGGCCCACGGGCGCGGCCACCACGATCGGCTCGTTGCGCAGCAGCTGGTGCCTGATGGCGGAGTCCTCCATCGGCAGCCTGCCGAAGCCCACGTCGATCCGCCCTTCCTTCAACGCCGCCGCCTGTTCGAAGGTCGTCAGCTCCAAAAGGTTCATGTCCACGTCGGGCCGCGCCGCGCGGTAGGAGCGGATCACCTCCGGCAGGTAGCCGTAGAGCGTGGACGCGACGAAGCCGATCCCGATGCGGCTGCGCTTGGCCTCCTGGAAATGGCGGAGCACCTGGGGGATGGCGTCGAACTTCGCCAGCGTCTGCACCGCCTGCTCGTAGACGAGCTGGCCGGCGTCGGTGAGGCTCCAGGGCCGCGTGCCACGCTTGATCAGCGAGACGCCGAGCTCCGCCTCCAATTGCTGGATCTGGCGGCTCAGCGGGGGCTGCGCCACATGCAGGCGCTCGGCCGCGCGCGTGAAGCTCCGCTCCTCCGCCACGGCCACGAAATAGCGGAGATGCCGCAGCTCCATCATACCTCCCGGGTATTGCTTTTTGCGCTTTCGATCTTGGACCGAAGGCAGTCAGCGAACCTACAACAGACGGCAAGAGGAAACCAACCCGTGGGGTATGCCTCTGCCGGACGCCAGCAGGATCACCCAACAGGGGTCCAGGCGCGCAGGCAGAGACGGTGGCGGAAACGCCGCTGCGCCCCCTGACCCAGGAGGACAGGCCATGCTGGACAAGGTTCGCGCGTCGATCGAGAGCGCCGTTCAGGACGATCCCAGCGAGGGTCATTTCCGCTGCCGCCGCGACATCTTCAGCGATCCCGCGCTCTTCGAGCTCGAGATGAAGACGATCTTCGAGGGCAACTGGATCTACCTCGCCCATGAGAGCCAGATCGCCAACAATAACGATTACTTCACGACCACCATGGGCCGCCAGCCGATCTTCATCGCCCGCGATCGCAAGGGCGAGCTGAACGCCTTCATCAACGCCTGCAGCCATCGCGGCGCGATGCTGTGCCGCCACAAGCGCGGCAACAAGTCGACCTACACCTGCCCCTTCCATGGCTGGACCTTCGGCAACACGGGCAAGCTGCTCAAGGTGAAGGACCCCGAGGGCGCGGGCTACCCCGCCACCTTCAACCGCGACGGCTCGCACGACCTCACCAAGGTGGCGCGCTTCGAGTCCTACCGCGGCTTCCTCTTCGGCAGCCTCAACCCCGATGTGAAGCCCCTGAAGGAGCACCTCGGCGAGGCGGCGAAGATCATCGACATGATCGTCGACCAGTCGCCGGAGGGCCTGGAGGTGCTGCGCGGCTCCTCCACCTACGTCTATGACGGGAACTGGAAGCTGCAGACCGAGAACGGCGCGGACGGCTACCATGTCAGCGCCACGCACTGGAACTACGCGGCCACTACGAGCCGCCGCAAGGACACGGAGAAGGGCGACGACGTCCGCGCCATGGACGCCGGCGGCTGGGCCAAGCAGGGCGGCGGCTTCTACTCGTTCGAGCATGGCCACCTGCTGCTCTGGACCAACTGGACCAACCCGCAGGACCGCCCGAACTGGGATCGCCGCGACGAGCTCGCCGCGAGCTTTGGCAAGCCCACGGCCGACTGGATGGTGCAGCGCTCGCGTAACCTCTGCCTCTACCCCAACGTCTACCTGATGGACCAGTTCTCGTCTCAGATCCGGACCTACCGGCCCATCTCCGTCGACAAGACCGAGGTGACGATCTACTGCATCGCGCCGAAGGGCGAGAGCGCCGAGGCGCGCGCCCACCGCATTCGCCAGTACGAGGACTTCTTCAACGCCTCGGGCATGGCCACCCCCGACGACCTCGAGGAGTTCCGCTCCTGCCAGATCGGCTATGGCGGTAGCGCGGCTCAGTGGAACGACCTCTCCCGCGGCGCCGAGCACTGGATCCAGGGCGCCGACGAAGCCGCCGACGCCATCGGCCTGAAGCCGCTGCTGAGCGGCAAGCGCGCCGAGGACGAAGGCCTCTTCGCCGTCCAGCATCGCTACTGGATGGAGACGATGCAGAAGGCTCTCGACGCGGAAGAGGGCGCCTGAGCGCCCCTCCTCGCTCCCTCGAAGGCAGCGACAAGACCCGGACAACGACATCACCCGGCCCCGCCGCAGAGCGGGCGCCACGGGAGGACGCCATGAGCATTTCCATCGATCGCGTTCAGGAGTTTCTCTATCGCGAGGCTCGCCACCTCGACGACAAGGAGTGGGACGCCTGGCTCACCTGCTACGCATCCGACGCCGAGTTCTGGATGCCGGCCTGGGACGATGACGACACGCTCGTCGAGGATCCCCAGCGCGAGATCTCGCTGATCTACTACCCGCACCGCGGCGGCCTCGAAGACCGCGTGTTCCGCATCAACACGGAGCGCTCCAGCGCGACGAGCCTGCCGGAGCCGCGCACCTCGCACAACCTGTCGAACATCGAGATCCTGAAGCAGGACGGCGAGCGCGTCGAGGTCCGGTTCAACTGGGTGACGTTCAACTTCCGCTACAAGACCGTGGATACATATTTCGGCACGTCTTTCTACACGATCGACATGGGTCCAGAGCCCAAGATCAGGAAGAAGAAAGTCGTCCTGAAGAACGATTACATCCACCACGTCATCGACGTCTATCACATCTGACCGGGGCGCGAGGACAATGGACCACACGATCGCGTTGAACTTCGAGGACGGCGTCACGCGCTTCGTCGCGTGCCCCTCCGTCGAGACGGTCGCCGACGCTTCCTATCGCGCCGGCATCAACATCCCGCTCGATTGCCGCGACGGCGCTTGCGGCACCTGCAAGGCGTTCTGCGAATCCGGCAGCTTCGATGTCGGAGACTATATCGAGGACGCCCTCACCGAGGATGAGGCGAAGCAGGGCTTCTGCCTGCCTTGCCAGATGAAGCCGAAATCCGACCTCGTGGTGCGGATCGCGGCGGCGTCGACCGCCTGCAAGGTTCGGCCGGTCAGCCACGCCGCCACGGTGATCGAGGTGCGCGAGGCGTCGCCGACGACCTATGAGCTGGCGCTGCGCCTGGAAAACCCCGCGGGCATCGCCTTCCTCCCGGGGCAGTACGTCAACATCGATGTGCCCGGCACGGGCCTGTCGCGCGCCTATTCGTTCAGCTCGCGGCCCGGATCGCAGGAGGTGAGCTTCCTCATCCGCAAGATCCCGGGCGGGATGATGAGCACCTGGCTCGCCGCCGCAAAGCCCGGCGCTGCGGTCACCTTCACCGGCCCTTACGGCAGCTTCTACCTGCGCGACGTGGTCCGCCCCGTCCTGATGCTGGCCGGCGGCACCGGGCTCGCGCCCTTCCTCGCCATGCTCGAGCAGCTTTCGACGACCGGGCTCTCGCAGCCCGTGCACATGGTGTATGGTGTCACCCGCGACGATGACCTCGTCGGGACCGAGCGCCTCGACGCCTTCGCCGCCGCCCTGCCTGGCTTCACGTGGCAGGCCTGTGTCGCCGACGAGGCCAGCGCCTATCCCCGCAAGGGCTACGTCACCGGCTTCGTCGCCGACCGGCACCTGAACGAGGGTGACGTGGACGTTTACCTGTGCGGCCCTCCTGCCATGGTGGAGGCGGTGCGCCAGTCCTTTGCGACGCGCGGCGTCGCCCCGGCGAGCTTCCACGCCGAGAAGTTCAATCCAAGTCAGGCCCTGCCGAGCCTACCCCTCGCCGGTGCGGCATGAGCGCCGCGGCTGCGACTCCCTCCATCTTCCCCAGCCGCTTCGCCGGCAAGGTGGCGCTCGTCACCGGCGCGGCGCAGGGCATCGGCCGCGAGGTCGCCCTGCGGTTCGCCCGCGAAGGCGCTTTCGTGGTCGCCGGCGACCGGTCGGACCTCGTGTACGAGCTGATCCACGCCATCGAGGCGATGGGCGGCAAGGCTGTGGCGGTCGTCACCGACTTTGAGCGCTACGAGGGCGCGACGCTCCTCGTCCGCACGGCGGTCGAACGCTTCGGCCGCGCCGACATCCTCGTCAACAACGTCGGCGGCACGATCTGGGCGAAGCCCTTCGTGCACTACGAGGAGGCGCAGATCGAGAAGGAGATCCAGCGCTCGCTGTTCCCCACGCTGTGGTGCTCGCGGGCCGTGCTGCCGCAGATGATCAGGCAGGGCGGCGGCGCAATCGTGAACGTCTCCTCCATCGCCACGCGCGGCCTGCATCGCGTGCCCTACGGGGCGGCCAAGGGCGGCGTCAACGCCATCACCGCCTGCCTCGCCTGGGAAGTCGCCGAGCAGGGCATCCGTGTGAACGCCGTCGCGACCGGCGGCACCGAGGCTCCGCCGCGCCGCGTGGCGCGCCAGGAAGGCATCCCGCTCGGCGCGCAGGAGAAGGCGGGCGAGGCCCAGGCAGCCGCCTGGTACCAGACCCTCGTCGACCAGACCCTGCAGTCGAGCTTCATGCACCGCTACGGCAGCATCGCCGAGCAGGTGGCCGCGATCCTGTTCCTCGCATCCGACGAGGCCTCCTACATCACGGGCGTCACCTTGCCCGTGGCGGGCGGAGACCTCGGCTGACCCATCCCGGCCAAGGCCGGACACCGCAACCCGACGCATCCTGCGCCGTCGACCACAACAAGCGCAGCCAAGGAGGACACCATGACCACTTCTCTTCTTGCCCGCCCGGAGTTCCGCGAACTCCTCACCAAGGTCGCCGGCCTCGACAACGACAAGGGTGACGAGCGTCTGAAGCGCATCGTGCTGCGCGTCTCCGAGCACATTTGCTCGGTCATCGAAGAGTTCGACGTGAGCCCCTCCGAGTTCTGGTCGGCGATGGCCTACCTCACCGAGCTCGGCCAAGCCAACGAAGTCGGCCTGCTGGTTCCCGGCCTCGGCATCGAGACCTTCCTCGACATGCGCATGGACGAGGCCGAGAAGCGCGCCGGCCTCGAGGGCGGCACGCCCCGCACCATCGAAGGTCCGCTCTACATCGCCGGCGCTCCGCTCGCCAAGGGCGAGGCCCGTCTCGACCAGGATCCCGAGCAGGGCGAAGTCCTGTTCATGGAAGGCGTCGTGACCGACAAGGATGGCGCGCCGATCCCCGGCGCCGTCGTCGACGTCTGGCACGCCAACACCAAGGGCGGCTACTCCTTCTTCGATCCGTCGCAGAGCCAGTACAATCTGCGCCGCCGCATCGAGACGGACGCGGAGGGCCGCTACCGCTTCCGCAGCATCATGCCCGCCGGCTATGCCTGCCCGCCCAACGGCGTCACGCAGAAGCTGCTGGACGGCCTCGGCCGCCACGGCCATCGGCCCGCCCACATCCACTTCTTCGTGACCGCGCCGGACTACCGGAAGCTGACCACGCAGATCAACATCGACGGCGACGAGTATCTGCACGACGACTTCGCCTTCGCCACCCGCGACGAGCTGATCCCCCCGGTCGTCCGCCATGCCGAAGCCGAGGCGATCAACGCCCGCGGCCTGAATGAGCCCTTCTCGACGATCACGTTCAACTTCGTGCTCCACCGCGAGGCCGACGTGCTCCCCGACACGATCGTCGAGCGCCCCCACGCCCAGGCGGCCTGAGCCTCACCCGGCTCATCCGGTCCCGCGGCTCATCGGGCTGCGGGACCGACCGGATCCCCCTATGACCCGCGCCCAGGCGCAACACCGACGAGCACCCGCCATGTTGAACCCCGAACGCGCCCTGGTGCTGGACGACGCCGACGACGTGGCGATCCGCTCCATCACCAGCACGATCGTCGACGTGCCGACGGTACGCCGGCACAAGCTGTCGAACACGTCGGTGACCGCCCAGAACTATGTGATCGTCCAGGTGATGCTGGAGAACGGCGTGGAAGGCATCGGCGAGGCCGCCACGCTCGGCGGCCCGCGCTGGAGCGAGGAGAGCGTCGAGAGCATCAAGGCGACGATCGACGCCTACCTCGCGCCCGCCCTGCAGGGCTGCCGCGCCGACCGCTTCGAGGCCGCCGCAATCCGCATGGGTGAGGCCGCCAAGCGCAACAACGCCGCCAAGGCCGCCATCGAGACGGCCCTCTTCGACGCCGTCGGCAAGTCCGTCGGCCTGCCGATCCATGCCTTGCTCGGCGGCACCGTCCGCGACAGCTTCCCCGTCCTGTGGACGCTCGCCTCCGGCGACGCCGGCCAGGAGATCGAGGAGGCGCAGGCCAAGCTCGCCGCGCGCCTGCACCGCACTTTCAAGATCAAGATCGGCGCCCTGGCTCCGGAGGCCGACATGGCCCGCCTGCGGCGCATCGCGGCGGCTCTGGACGGTAAGGCGACGCTGATCGTCGACGTCAACCAGGGTTGGGACGAGACCACGGCCGTGCGCCGTCTGCCGGAACTGGCCGACATCGGCATCCAGCTCGTCGAGCAGCCGCTTCCCGCCTGGAACGTCGAGGGGCTCGCCCGGCTGCGGCAGCGCGCCAATGTCCCACCCATCCTGGCGGACGAGTGCGTCTTCGACGCCCACGACATGCTGGCGGTCGCCAAGGCTCACGCCGCCGACGCCGTCTCCTTGAAGCTGGTCAAGCATGGCGGCCTCTTGGCCCTGCGCAAGGTGGCCGCCGTCGCGGAGGCCGCCGGCGTCGCCAACTACGGCGGCTGCCTCCTGGAGAGCTCGGTCGGCGCGGCCGCGCACCTGCACGCCTTCGCCACGCTGCCCCGCCTCGAATGGGGCGTCGAGCATTTCGGGCCGCAGATCCTCGTCGACGATCTCGTGACCGAGCCGCTCGTGTTCGCGGATTTCGAGGTGAAGCTCCCTGACGGGCCGGGCCTCGGCCTGACACTCGACGCCGACAAGATCAGACGCTTCGCCCGCGCCTGACCGGCGCAGCCCTTTCCCAACCAACCTTCCCACCCAACCGAACCCGCCGCCAGAAGCGGGATCGGCACGGCGCGACCGTGCGAAATTCCCAGAGGAGAACAGGACCATGTCCACCGGCCCAAGCATCAACGTCCAGGACTTCATCAACCGACAGCCGCTCTCACGCTTCCAACTGACCGTGGTGGCCCTGTGCTTCCTCGTCGTGGCGGTCGACGGCTTCGACACCGCCGCCATCGGCTACATCGCGCCGGCGCTGAAGGCGCAGTGGAAGGTGACGCCCGCCCAGCTCGGCTCGGTGTTCGGAGCCGGCCTCTTCGGCCTGATGGCCGGCGCGTTCGTTTTCGGCCCTCTCGCCGACCGGGTTGGCCGCAAGGCCGTGCTCGTCGGCTCCACGCTGTTCTTTGGCCTGGCGAGCCTCGCCTCCGCGACGGCGACGTCGGTCGAGACGCTCACGATCTGGCGCTTCGTCACGGGCATCGGCCTTGGCGGCGCCATGCCGGCGGCCATCACGCTCACCTCGGAATATTGCCCGGAGCGCATCCGCTCGCGGCTGGTGACGGGAATGTTCTGCGGCTTCACCATCGGCGCTGCGCTGGGCGGAGTGGCGGCGGCCAACATCGTCGCGGATTGGGGCTGGCAGGGCGTGCTGGCGCTGGGCGGCGTGCTGCCCATCGCGCTGACCTTCGCGCTGCTGTTCCTCCTGCCCGAGTCCGTCGGCTATCTCGTGCTGAAAGGCGGCCAGGACGCCCGCGTCGCGACCATCCTGTCCCGCATCGCAAACGAGCCGGTGCTGAGCGAGGCGCGCTTCGTGGAGAGCGCCCGCGCCCCGGGCTTCCCGGTCACCCGGCTTTTCGCCGAAGGCCGCCTGGCGGGCACGCTGCTGCTCTGGCTGACCTTCTTCATGAGCCTTCTGGTGTTCTACCTGCTGACGAGCTGGCTCCCGACGCTGCTCGCCGCCTCCGGCCAGTCCATCAAGAACGCATCGCTCTTCGCGCTCGTCCTGCCGGTCGGCAGCACCGTAGGCGCGATCGTGATCGGCCTCCTGATGGATCGCTTCAACCCGCACATCGTGCTCACGCTGTCCTACGCCATGGCGGCCGGATTCATCCTGCTGCTCGGCAACGTCACGGCAACGCCGGCCCTGCTGGCGCTGGCCGTGTTCGGAGCGGGCATGGGCACGGGCGGATCGCAGGTCGGCATCAATGCGCTCGCCGCCGTGTTCTATCCGACGGCCAGCCGCGCCACCGGCGTGAGCTGGGCCAATGCGGTCGGCCGGACGGGCTCGGTGTTCGGCTCGATGGTGGGCGGCACGCTGCTCTCCATGGGCTGGGACCTCGGCGCCGTCTTCGCCGTGGCCGCCATCCCGGCCGCCGCCGCTGCGCTCGCGGTGTTCGCCAAAGGCGCCATGGGCAGCCGGCAAGCGCCCGTCCTGGCGCGGGAGGTCGTGCCGGCGGAGTGATCCGCTCCGCAAGCACACTGCGGACATGCAGAATGGCCGGACCACGCGCGTGGTCCGGCCTTTTGCTGTCTTGCTGGAAGGCCTCGGCTTCTGCTCCGGCCGAGCGAAGATCGGAACCAAGCATGTGCCCTGGCCGGAGAGTGCCTGGGCCCGGCAGGAGGCCGCGCGCTGGACCCGGTGCGCGGCCCCGGGCATTCTGCCGCGACGCAAGCAGGCGACGCGACGAGCAGAGGCGCCATGGACAAAGATCACGACCACCATCATCCCGAAGGCTTGGAACCGCGCTGGAAGCACGACGGCGTGCGCGTCATCAAGGGCGACCAGCTCGATCCCAACACGGCGCAGACGCCGGGCATGTTCCGCCAGGCCGCGATCAACCACGCCCGTGTGGGCGCCCAGAAGATCTGGGCCGGCACCGTGTCGATCGAACCCGACGCAAAGACGGGCGTGCACCACCACGGCGCGCTGGAGAGCGTCATCTACGTGATCCGCGGCCGCGCCCGCATGCGCTGGGGCGACAGGCTCGAGTTCACGGCCGAGGCCGGGCCGGGAGACTTCATCTTCGTGCCGCCTTACGTGCCGCACCAGGAGATCAACGCGAACCCTGACGAAACGCTGGAATGCGTGCTCGTGCGCTCCGACAACGAGGCCGTGGTGGTCAACATCACGGACGTCGATCCGGTGGAGCGGCCGGAAACGGTGTACTGGGTGGATCCGATCCACAAGCATCCGTGAGGCTTGGCCGGGCGGCGGTAATCACGAGGGAATCACGCTGATAGCCCCGGGCTGAGTTCGAGGCTCGCCAGGGTCGAGCGCAGGACGGGCGTCGCGAAGTCGACGAAGGCCCTGATCTTCGGCGCGACGAGCCTGGACTGCGCATGCACGAGGTGAACGGGCACTGGAGGCGTGGTGAAATCCTCGAGGACCGTGACCAGGGTTCCGCGACGCACCTGCTCGGCCACCATGTACGAGAGAGCGACGGTGATGCCTTCTCCGGCCTCGCAGGCCGCGATGGCGGCCACGGCGTCGTTGATCTCGAAGCGGGGCGCGAGTGCGACGCTGCCGGAGCCCCTGGCGTCGACGTAGCGCCACTCCCTGTTGGGCATCAAGGCGGTGAAGGCGATGACCTCATGGCGTTTCAGGTCGGTGGGGGTCTGGGGCGCGCCGTGCCTTGCCAGGTAGTCGGGGCTGGCGACGAGGACCCGGCGGATCTCTCCGATCCGCCTCGCCATGAGGCTCGAATCCGGCAGCGGGGCGATCCGGACCGCGACATCGAACCCTTCCTCGACCACGTTGACCACCCGATCGAGCAGCACGACGGAGGCGGTGACGCGCGGATACGCATCGAGGAACGCCGACACGACCGGCGCCAGGGCCGAACGCCCGAACGTCACGGACGCGGTGATCGTGAGGTGGCCGTGCGGGACGGCCGCTTCCCCCACCGCTTCCTTTTCAGCGGTTTCCACCTCCGCCAGGAGCCGGCGCGCGCTCTCGAGGAAGCGCATGCCTACCTCGGTCAGGCTGAGGCTTCGGGTGGTCCTGTTGAAGAGGCGGCCTCCGAGCCGCTCCTCCAGCGACGCGATCGCCCGGGTCACAGCGGGCGGCGAGATCCGCAACCGCGCACCTGCGCCGGCGAAGCTGCCCACGTCCGCCACGGCGACGAACACCTCCATCTCCTGCAGCCGGTCCATGCCGTCGTTCCGTTTTGTGAAATGATGAATTGATCAGAGCGGATATTATTTCACGCAGCAATTTACGCCATCTCTGGTCCGGAAGCGCGCAGGACGTCTGCGCGCCGGACCTGGAAGGACGAGACGATGGGTCATCGTTTTGCAGAGATCGCCTTCACCGACTCGGTCAGGCAGATGCAGGAGACGATGGGAAGCCGCCAGGGCTACGCGCGCCTGGAGGGTCCCGAGCCCAGCAATGCGGCCCTCGGACCGGTCGAGGCAGCCTTCATCGCCGAACGCGATAGCCTTTACATGGCTACCGTCAGCGAGACCGGATGGCCCTACATCCAGCACCGCGGCGGGCCGGCAGGGTTCGTTCGCGTGCTCGGCGAGACCACGATCGGCTTTCCCGATTTCAAGGGCAACAGGCAGTACGTCAGCGTCGGCAACATGGTGACCAACGACCGCGTGTCGCTGTTCTTCATGGACTACGCGCACAGGACACGACTGAAGCTGCTCGGCCGGGCCGAGATCATCGACGCCACGCATCCCCTTCTTCTGGATCGCCTCGCCACGCCCGGCTATCGCGGGAGGGCGGAGCGGGGTCTGCTTGTTCACGTCGAGGCGTTCGACTGGAATTGTCCCCAGCACATCACCCCAAGGTTCACCTTGGCCGAGGTCGAGGCCGCCACCGCTCCGCTGCATCGGCGCGTCGAGGACCTCGAGGCGGAGTTGAAGCAGGCGAGCGGCTGAGACGGCGAGATTGTTTCCCGCCATGGAACGATGAAGTTCCAAATCAGGGAATTATCATCAAGCCTGACCTCGTCGATCATGAGTATGAGCGGCGCGGACCGTCGATCGCTGGAGAGGGAGAATGACATGGACTCCAGACCGCCTTTGCCGCCCTTCACGCGCGAAACCGCCATCCAGAAAGTCAGGATGGCGGAGGACGCCTGGAACTCACGCGATCCCGAGCGGGTGTCGCTGGCCTATACGGTCGATAGCCAATGGCGGAACCGGTCGGTTTTCCCCAGGGGCCGGGCGGAGATCGTTGAATTCCTGCGCCAGAAATGGTCGCGCGAGATCGACTACCGGCTGATCAAGGAACTATGGGCCTTCGCGGACAACCGCATCGCCGTGCGCTTCGCCTATGAATGGCGCGACGAGGCCGGAGCCTGGTTCCGATCCTATGGCAACGAGAACTGGGAATTCGACGAAGCCGGCCTCATGCGGCTGCGCTTCGCCAGCATCAACGATCTGCCCATCAGCGAGGACGCGCGCAAGTTCCGCTGGCCTCTCGGTCGCCGGCCGGACGATCACCCGTCGTTGACGGAGCTGGGGCTTTGACCACGCGTTGGGGCGACGCTTTCGTGCGGTCGGGCGCCTGCTGAACCCGGCCTGCCTGTGCAGGATGGAAGTCTGGTCACGTCGCCTTCACGGGCTTCGGTGCGCCCGGACGGCTGAGTGCCTGGGTGAATGGGGCGAAACGAAGTTGATCGCGACGAGCGTCAAGCCGCGGGGCCCAGCATGAAGTCCCGATTGATCGGCATCGCATCGCGTGTCCGCGACAGCACGATCTGGAAAACCATGTTCGAGCCATTGAGGAATCCAAGCTCGACAGCGTGCAGGTAGAACTCCCACATGCGGCAGAACTTCTCGTCGTAGAGCTTCGCAGCTTCTGCGCGGTGAGCCTCGAAGCGCTCCCGCCAGCAGCGGATCGTATAGTAGTAGTGGAGCCGCAGCACTTCCATGTCCGATACCCAGAGGCCCGTGCGCTCGGTCGATGCGAAGACCTCCGAGAGCGCCGGCACGTAGCCGCCGGGAAAAATGTACTTCTGGATGAACGGGCTCGTCGTGCCGGGCGGGCTCATGCGGCCGATGCAGTGAACCACGCCGTAGCCATCCGGCTTCAGCAGGTCGCCGATCTTGCGGAAATAGGCGTCGAACTGCGTGACGCCGACATGCTCCATCATCCCCACCGAGACCACGCGGTCGAACGTCCCATCGAGCATGCGGTAGTCGAGTTCGCGGAACTCCACGAGCTCGGCGACCCCCGCGTCGCTCGCACGCTGGCGGGCGATGCGGATCTGCTCCGGCGAGACGTTCACCGCGACGACCTTGGCCCCCGTCGCCGAGGCGAGATGGATGGCCAGCGAGCCCCAGCCCGAGCCGATTTCCGCGACGGTCATGCCGGGCTTCAGCGCGAGCTTCCGGGCGATGCGGGCCAGCTTGTTGTGCTGGGCCTGCTCCAGCGTGTCGGTTTCATGTTCGAAGAACGCGCACGAATAGTTCAGGCCGTCATCAAGGAAGAGGCGGTACATCTCCGTCGAGAGATCGTAGTGATGCCGCGCGTTGCGGGCCGCGACCCCGATGGGGTTCGCCTGCTGCCAGCGTTTCACCGCCCTCAGCATCCGCCGCAGGATCTTCTGCGAGCCATGCCCGCCGAGCCCGGAACGGTTGATCGAGAACAGCCGCAGCAGATCGCCGACGCCGGATCCGTCGCTGAAGGTCAGCGTGCCGTCCATGTAGGCTTCCCCGGCATGCAATTCCGGATTGATGACCAGCTTTGTGTGCAGGGCGGGATCGTGCAGGCGCACATGCACCTCGGGCCCGGGACCTTCCCCGCCGAATTGATGCACCTTGCCGTGGGCGTCCGTGAGCACCAGACGCCCGTTGCGGATGAACTTGGTGAGAAGGCCGGACAGGAAGCGGATGGTGCTCTCCAACGAATGCGCCGGCGGCCGCCGGGAATGCGGGTGTCGGCGGATGGTCTGCACGGGATCCACCGATTCCCGCGGACATGCTCGCGACGCGATAGTAAGCCGCCAACGCCTGATTGCAATTCAGGCTGAGGCATTCCATGCAGGCTTTCCCGTGCGTGCGCCGCCATTCCAGCGCAAACCGGACAGGCAATCGGGCCGGCAAGTGCCGATGTACGGTTCTTACAATTTCAGATTGCATTTTGCCCTTGCTGCGATCTCCGCAGCGTCGCATCGTTCCGACGTCGATTTCGGCCAAGGCAGAGCAATGCTGTCAGGCGTCGACGGGGAACGACGATCATGCGCGAGCTCGATCCTTCACACATCATGCAGGTCGGCATGGGGTTCTTCGGGTCGAAGGCCCTGCTGTCTGCTGTAGAACTCGGGCTGTTCACCCACCTCGCCCGAAAGCCGATGACGTCAGCGGAACTGGTGGCCGCGCTCGGACTGCATCCCAGGGCGGCGCCGGATTTCCCCGATGCGCTCGTCGCGCTCAAGTTCCTGGACCGGACAGGGGATGGAGCCGGAGCGGTGTACGCCAACACCCCCGAGTCCGCGCACTTCCTGGATCGCGAGAGCCCGGCCTACTTCGGGGGCATCCTGGAGATGGCCAATGCCCGCCTGTATCGCTTCTGGGCCGATCTGACGGAGGCGCTCAAGACGGGCGTTCCGCAGAACGAGACCAAGCATTCCGGCGAGCCGATCTTCGCCAAGCTCTACCAGCAGCCCGAGAGCCTCGAGCAGTTCCTGAACGCCATGTCGGGGATCTCGGCCGGCAACTTCCTGGCCTTCTCGTCCCGGTTCGATTTCTCCCGGTATCGCACCCTGTGCGACATCGGCGGGGCGACGGGGCAGCTGGCCTGCATGGTGGCGAGCGCTCATCCGCACATGCGATGCCAGAGCTTCGACCTGCCGCCCGTCGTGCCCATCGCCACCCGCAAGATCGCTCAGGCGGGCCTGTCGGAACGCGTGACTGCCGTGGGCGGCGATTTCTTCTCCGATCCGCTGCCGAAGGCGGACGTGATCACCATGGGCATGATCCTGCACGACTGGAATCTGGAGAAGAAGAAACAGCTGATCGCGAAGGCTTATGACGCGCTCCCGGAAGGCGGCGCATTCGTCGCCATCGAGGCGCTCATCGACGACGCCAGGCGTGAGAATGCTTTCGGCTTGCTGATGTCCCTGAACATGCTCGTGGAGTTCGGCGACGCCTTCGATTTCACCAATGCCGATTTCGTGGGCTGGTGCCGCGAGGCCGGCTTCCGGCGTTTCGATGTCATGCACCTGGCGGGGCCCTCGAGCGCCGCGATCGCTTACAAGTAGAGCGCCGGCAAAGTGGTCCGTGCCAAAGCCTTGACGATCTCAGGCCAAGTTAAAGCATCGCCGCGATCGCCCGGCGCAGCCTCGTAGAAGCGATCAAAGCACCGTCGGCTGGGACGAGTTCTGCTCTCCCTCCGCCTGCCGCTAAGCGCGCTTGCCGATGGCGGGCGCGCCGGCGTTGATGCCGAGGAAGGTCTCCTCCCACCAGGTGAACAGGATGTCGCGCAGCGCGGCGCCCTGATCCCCGTCATAGATCGACAGCGCGTGCCGGGCGAGCAGGCCGGCCTCTTCGGCCGACAGCGAGATCGGGATGTCGGTCTCCAGAATTGGAAAGTTAGGGAATTCGGGCTGGTAGGCCGGGTCCTTCCGCAGGGCCCGGTCGGCCTTGATGGCCGGATTGCGGAAATCACGCGGTGTGCGCTGGCTGCGCAGCACGGGGGTCGGCGGTACCTGCGCCAGCTCGGCCTCGGTCGCCTCGAACACCGAGAGCCGGATCGGCTTCAGCGAGAAGTTGCTGGTGCGCATGACGTCGGCGCCGCAGACATTCGGCACCGCGAGCACGTCGACGAGGGCGAGAAGGTCGACATGGTCGCCGGGACGCGTGTCCTGCCGCGTGATCACCGCCTTACCCTCGGTCGTCACCTCCGTGCACATGAACAGGTTGAAGCTGTCGTGCACGTCGTCGGGCGTGAGGCCGTACTCACGCTGCGCCTCGGCCTGGATGTCGTGGCAGTTGGTGTGCACGTCGAAGCCGTACGCGCTCTCGTAGAGATAGGCGCTGCAGCGCGGGAAGAGCACGTCGTTGCGCCCGACCGTGTCCTCCAGGATGTAGAGCATCGCCCTTTCGCGGGGCGGGGCGGACCACATGAACGTGCCGCGCGTAGGATTGAATCCGTGCACGGTACGGGTGCGGCCGCAATGCATGAACTCCTTGTAGTCGTGCAGGTTGAAGGCGTTGAAATCGACGCACTGGCCACCCTCGACCTGCTCGATGCGCAGGATCTGGCCGGCCAGGAGTTCGATGGCCTTGCCGGTGCCCGGCAGCATCTCGTGCGTGAAGATCGGCGTCCGCCCGGTCATCGCGTCTTCACCGCGGCTGAAGCGGAGCCGGCCTCGGCGGCCCGGCGGGCGGCGTATTCGCGCAGGGCGCGGCGCACGAGAGCCGCCCTGTCGCTGGCTTCGCCCTTCGCAACAGTGCGGTCGACAAGTTCGAGCTGCTGCTGGTTCAGCTTCAGCACCACGGTGGTCTCGGCCATTGCATTCATCCCGATCTCGCGTCCCGATCTCGCAACAAGGACCTGCCGTGCAGCGGGTCCGGACGCAGGATGCTGCGCCGGGCGGCTGGAACAAAGCCCGAAAATTGGTCAGACGCGACACCCCCGCCGGCGGCGCGCCGCACCGGGCGCAGGGGGGAGTCACCGCGCCTGTCCGGGGCTGAAGCTCAACCGGCCAGAATCTTGCAAGCCCCCCTCTTTGGCGATCCGGGATCCGGAATGCCAGCGGTTTCAAGGGGGCGCGTCCGCGTCCGGCCCATTCCGCGCGTGGACGGGCGTGGTCGAGCCGACGCAAAGGTCGGACAGGCCCGCTTGGTCTTTGCTGCATTTTACGCCGCCCGCGGCGGCTTCGAGGGGAGAGACACATGACTAAGTACGAACTGACACGACGCGGTTTCATGGGTAGCGCCGCCGCAGCGTCGCTGGCGCTGGGGACCGGTCTCCCGGCCCGCGCCGCCGGCACCACGATCGGCTTCATCTATGTCGGCCCGCGCGACGACTTCGGCTGGAACCAGGCCCACGCCGTCGCCGCAAAGGCTCTCAAGGACCTGCCGGGCGTGAAGGTGATCGAGGAGGAGAACGTTCCCGAGACGACCGCCGTGGCCTCGACCATGGAGTCCATGATCAAGCTCGACGGCGCCAGCCTGATCTTCCCGACGTCGTTCGGCTATTTCGACCCCTTTATGGTCGAAGCCGCCAAGAAGTTCCCGAATGTCGAGTTCCGCCACCCCACGGGCCTGTGGAGCAAGGACAAGCACCCGATGAATGCGGGCGGCTACTTCTGCTACCTCGACCAGGGCCACTATGTGAACGGCATCGCGGCCGGCCTGTCGACGAAGAGCAACAAGATCGGCTTCATCGCCGCCAAGCCGATCGCGCTCGTGCTGCGCAACGTCAACGCCTTCACCATTGGCGTGAAGAAGGTGAACCCGAAGGCGGAGGTCCGCCTGATCATCACCGGCGACTGGGCGCTGCCCGTGCGCGAGGCCGAATCCTGCAACGCGCTCATCGACGCCGGCTGCGATATCATCGCCTGCCACGTCGACAGCCCGAAGGTCGTGATCCAGACCGCCGAGGCGCGCGGCATCAAGACCTGCGGCCACAACGCCGACCAGTCCACGCTGGCGCCCAAGGGCTTCATCACCGGCGCCGAGCTGAACTGGGGGACGGTCTACAAGGCGTATGCCGACCTCATCGCCAAGGGCCAGAAGCTGCCCAACGTCAACGAGGGCGGCTATGACCGCGACATGGTGAAGAGCACCGCCTTCGGCGCCGGCGCGACGGACGCCGCGAAGACGGCGGCCATGGCCGCCATGGCCGATCTGAAGGCCGGCAAACCGATCTTCATCGGTCCGATCAAGGACAACAAGGGCAAGGTCGTCATCGAAAAGACGCTGGACCTCTATGACGGCAGCCTCTGGGGCACCGACTATCTCGTCGAGGGCGTCATCGGTTCCGTGACCTGACCCGAGGATCTCATCGGTCGAAGCGCGCGCGGTCGTCCCGCGCGCGCTTTGCGCCAACGGGCCCGTCGCTCAGCGCCGCGCCGGACCCCAGCGGCGTGACGCTTCGCGCAGATCATCGTACTGCGCCTCGAAGATGGGCGCGGCGAGGATCGCCTGAACGCGCAACTCCTGCGCTCCGGCGTTGCTGAACCGGTGCGGGATGCCCGCCGGGATGACGACGGACTGTCCGCCCGAGACCAGCGAACTTTCCGTGTCCAACCAGACTTCCGCCACGCCGGACATGATGGTCAGGATCTCCTCCACGGCGTGCCGATGGGCCGGCGCCCCGCAGCCCGGGGCGCACCATTGCTCGAACAGGGTCATCTGCGAGCCGCCATTCTGCGAGGACACGAGCATCCGTGTCAGGACTCCCGCCCGCCACTCCTCCCGCGTCTGGCTTTCGTGATCGATCAGGATCATGTCGCTCTCCGATCCAGCGGTGGCGTGAGACGTCGTCCCGGACCGGCGCCGACCGTCAGGCGCTCGCTTCCGGAGGCAGGAAGTCGACCTCATGCTCGGCCGACAGCGCCAGGACTCGCTCGATGTCCGTGAGGTTGTCGAGCGCGTTGAACAGCGCCTCGAGCTTGCGTGAAGGGGAGACCCAGAACAGGGCGCGCGCGGGGACGTCGGACTTGTTGAAGTAGCCGTGCGGGACGCCGCGCGGCATGCGCACGAGGTCGCCCACGCCGGCCTTCGTCCAGACGCCGTCCAGCTTGAGGTCGAGCACCCCGTCCAGCATCAGGATGAACTCGTCCTGGTGAGGGTGAATGTGCACCGGTACGAATTGGCCCGGCTCGCTGTTGGTCTCGAAGGCGAAGCTCGATTCGCAAGACGCCTTGGGAAAGTAGGTCTGGCCCAGGATGTTCCAGGATTTGCCGCGGAACCCCTCGCCAACCCGCGTAATGCCCTTTTCCAGGTTCGTCATCTTCCCCCCTTTGCTCCCGCCTTGGCTCTCTTCCGAAGCCAGAACTCCGCAGTGATCCTGCTCTGCGGCTCGCGCTCACGCAAGCCGTGCGCCCACGGTGCGAGGCAGTCAGCGTCCGAGCTTCTCCCGCATGATCTGGAAACGGGCGAGGCTTTCCGGCGGCCAGAACGCCTTCCTGTCGTAATACTCAGGCACGGCCGGCGTGCCTTCAGGCAGAACGACCCACGCCTGCTTGGAGGCCGTGAAGATGTGGATCTCCGGCGGCGCCGCGTCGGGATCCTCCAGCGTGCCGACCCGGACGAAGCGAACCGCCTCGCCGTTCCCGGCATAGTTGCTCCACACCGCGATCTTGCATCGGGGGCACCGGCTGATCTTCTGGCCTTTTCCGCTATTGGACGGCGTGTCGATCACCTCCGGCGCGCCGTGCGTCAGCGTCACGCGGTCCGCCTCGATCATTGCATTCAAGGCGAAGGACGCGCCGGTCTCCCGCTGGCACCAGCTGCAATGACAACAGTGCACAAAAAGTGGGCGCTCTGTGACTTCATATTGCACGTCGCCGCAGGTGCAGCGTCCCCGAAGCGGATAAGTCGTCACGGCGTCGTCTCCTCACCCCGGGGATCGCGCAGTGTCGGCCGGCGGTTCGCTCTGTCAACCGTGGCGGCGCTGCGTCTGGGATCGCTATTTCTGCACGGCGTGCCAGGTCCCATCCCAATCGTCGACGGGCGGGGTCGTCGCGAACTGCTGCGTGCGGGCAAGCAGTGTCCCCGCGGGGCCATCGCCTGGCCGCAGCGCGAGGCAGGCCTGCAGCGCGGCCTCGGCCCGGCTCCAGTCGCGGGAGCGATAAGCTGCCAGCGCCTCGCCGTAGTGGGCCACGAGCTGGAGGGTCGGCTTGTCCACGGATCGCGCGTCGCCCATCAGCTCGAACACGGTCAGGGGAATGTCACGTCCCACCACCGTGACACGGTCGATTTCGCGCAGGACCGCGTCAGGTCCCGCCATCGCGGCGGTGCCTTCGGTCAAGAGAATCGTTGTCCCGTAGAGCTTGCTCAATCCCTCCAGCCGGGACGCGACGTTCACAGCGTCGCCCATGACGGTGTAGTTCATGGCCACCGACGAGCCGACATTGCCCGCGATCACCTCGCCGGTGGCGATGCCGATTCGAATGCCGACATCCGGCACGTAGCGCCGGATGCCCAAGAGGTCTGGCAATTCCTTCTTGAACGCATCGAAGCGCACGACCTGCGCGAGCGCCGCCTCGCAGGCGAGGCGCGCCTGCTCGGAGGCCTCGACGAAGGGCGGTCCCCAGAACGCCATCACGCCGTCGCCGAGATACTTGTCCACGATCCCCTGCCGCTCGCGGATCTCTTCCGTGAGCACCGTCAGATACCGGTTCAGCACCGTGACCAGCAGGGCGGGGGTGACCTCCTCTGACAGGTGCGTGAAGCCGCGCATGTCCGCGAACATGATCGTCATGACCCGGCGGTCCCCGGCCGCGCCGGAAAGTTCGGGGCGGTCGAGCAGGCCTGAAACGACCTTCGGGTCCATGTAGCGGCCGAAGGTGTCCCGGATCTTCTGCTTCAGGCGCAATTCGGCGAGCATGAGGTTGAAGGCGCGCGTCAGCCGGCCGATCTCGTCCTGCGAGGTCACGGGAAGCTCGTTGTCGTAGCGCCCTTGTTCCACCGCCTCGGTAGCCTGCACCAGGCGGCGGATCGAGCCGACCATGCGCCGCGCGATGTAGAAAGCCATGATCGCGCCGAGCAGGATGGCGATCGCGAGCATCAGCAGCGTGAGCCGGATCACCTCGCGTCCGCTCTCCTGGGTCGCCTCGACCGCCTTGGTGGCGAAGGCCAGGCTATCCCTGCGCGTCTCCTCCATGCGTTCGTTCTGCTCGGCGCGTACGCCGTCGAGCCGGTCGAGGCCGGCTTGGATGGCGGCCATGTCGCCTGCTCTCAACGCCGACACCAGGTCCGCGCGCTGCCTGTCGTACCCGGCGCGAATGCGGGCGGCCGCCTCGACCTGTGCTTCGAGCCTGCCCAGCAGCACGCGGTCGTCGATCCCGGTGGATGACTTCTCCTGCGCGGTGATAGCCTCCTGCGCCGCCGACAGTTCCCGGCCGACTTCGTCTCCTGCCTCGGCTTCCGCCTGCAGCTGCGCATCGATGCGGTCCGTCGCGCCGGCGGCTGCGCTGAGCGCCGCCTGGCGCAACGCGAGCGACTGCTCCAACGAGCGGATGTGGGCGCGCGCCAGCATCCCATACACCGGCACATAGGTTCGGTTGATCGTGCCGATGAGGTCGCCGACCCGCACGGACATCGTGCTGTTGATGGTGGCCACGATCGCCATGAGGGCGATCAGCAATCCTGCGAGCGCAAAGATGGCGTTCGCGATGGAGGGGGTCAGACGAAAGCGCATGCGCCGCACTGTGGTTCAGCCGCCGCGTGAAATCCAGTTCAGTCGAACGCGTATCCTACTTCCGGTAGACGCCGGCGAAGCTCACGTTGTTTCCGCCGCACATGCCGTTGTCGGACGCCACGAGATAGGGGCCGAGCCGCCACAGCTTCACGCCACAGCTGTAGTTCTCGGCTTCGGGATCGAAGGGCAGGGTGTCGTCGTCCTCGCCCATGGTGAAGGCCAGCATCGGGCCCTTGACCGCGAGCGTCCCAGCGAGTTCGCCCACGTTGACGCCGCCGCGCTTCACTCTCTCAGGGTCCATCATGCCCCAGGTCGCATTGCCCTCGATGGCGATCTGCCCGCCCTTTCCAGGCTTGATGGTGATGTCGTGCTCGGGGCCGGAGGTCCATTTCCCGATCCAGTCGGCCGGCTTCGAGGCTGGCGCCGCGGGGCCTGGCGCCGGCGCAAGCGCTGCCCGGGGCAGCCAGCCCGAACTGGCCACCGACTTCGGACCCACGCTGGTGAAGGCCGCGCACACATAGTCGCCGGACTCGTCCAGCACGACCACAGGATCGTTCTCCACGACGAAGCTCTTGCCGAGGCACTCCTTCCCGGGCCCGGGGCAGCCCTTCGTCTCTCCACCTTTCAGAAAGGCGACCTTGGCCTGCTTCACGAGGCTCAACGTCGGCTCGAGCTTGGGATTGGCCGTCAGGACCGGCACGCCGTAGCACATCGATTCGGCCGCGGGCGCGGCGGCCGTCGAGAGCGAGACGATAAGGAGCGCCAGAGCGGGAGCCGTGTTGCGCATGGGTCGATCCTGCTGCCTCGGCCGAGCAGAAGTGTGTCGGTCCACTCTCCTCTTTTCCCTGAGGATTCGAAAGCCGCTTTGTCAGCCGTCGTTCCACACAGGTCCTGCCGGCGCTTGCGTTCCAAGCCGGAGCGGTGATTTTAACGCGAACGAAACCGCGATCCGATCCGCTCGGGATCGGAATGCGGGAGCTGGCTGCAGGCTTCGGGCCATCGTGGCCCGGAGTGCGGGGCGGACAGGCCGGTTCGGCTGCGCTCGAGTGGAGACGTGAATGCCGGTTCGGATTTCCGTCGCGATGGCGACCTACAATGGCGAGACGTTCCTCGCCGAGCAGCTGCGCAGCATCGCGGCGCAGGGTGCTGCGCCGCTGGAGCTCGTGGTGCGCGACGACGGCTCATCCGATGACACGTTGCCGATCCTGCGCTCCTTCGCCGCGCAGGCGGCCTTTCCGGTGAGAATTCTGCCGCCCGGGCCACGCCTCGGCTTCGCCGACAACTTCCTCGCCGCCGCGGACGCCTGCGAAGGCGACTACGTCGCTTTCTCCGACCAGGACGACGTCTGGCTCCCGCATAAGCTCCAGACCGTCTCGGAGACGATCGAGAAGACGCAACGGCCTGTGATCGTGGTCCACTCGGCGCAGGAAGTGGACAGTCAGCTCCGCCCTCTGCCGCAGCAGCCGGCTCCGTATAAACGGAGCCACGCTGCCCGGCTGAAGGCGGACCCGATGCTCCCGGTCCGCGGCTTCGTCGTGACGGTCCGCCGCGACGCCTTCGGGCTCACGCCGCATGCCGCAAGGCCTCATGACACCGGCGCACTCAGCGAGCGCGTGGCGCACGACGTCTGGGCCTATCACTGCGCCAACATGCTGGGTTCAGTGGTGACCTTGCCCGACCGGCTCGCGCTGTATCGCCGTCACGAGGCCTCCGTGACCAGCGAGCGCCGCGACCGTGACACGTCCGGCCTTGTGGAGCGGATCCGGCACGCAGACGTGGATTACCTTTTGCGCGTGGCGCGCTTCTTCGCCGAAGTCGCCGTGCTGGCCCCGGACGCTGAGGCGCGCGCCGTCTACCGGATCTACGCCGAGGTGCTGCGGTCGCGGACCGAGCTCTACCAGCCCCGTTCGTCGCTGCCGCACCGCGTCGCCCGGCTGCGCTCGATGCTTGCCGCCCGCGCCGCCAATCGGGCAGGGGAGGTGCTCCCCGTCTCGACCCTGGTGAAGGATTTGATGTTCTCCGCCATCGGCCCGAAGGCGGCCTGAGCCCGTCAGCTGCGCGGCTGCGAGGGCCGGAACAGCTTCCCCTTCTCCGCGAACAGCACCAGCAGCAGGGCGCCGATCCCGAATGCGGCGAAGCCCGCGGTGAGGGGCTTCACCGAGCCGTCGAGCTGCTGTCCGATGGCGAAGCCCAGCACTGCCCCGCCCACCGTCGTGATGAAGCCCTGCACGGAGGAGGCCGTTCCGGCGACATGGCCCAGCGGCTCCATGGACATGGCCCCGAAATTCGGCCCCATCAGCCCGAAGGCGAACATCGTCGCGCATTGCAGGATGGCGAAGGACCAGATCGATTCGTGCCCCGTCCAGGCGACGGCCGCGTGCGTACAGGTCAGCGCGATGAAGCCGAGCAGCGCCGCGTGGGACACGCGCCGGCTACCCACCCGTCCCACGATGCGCGCATTCAACAACGACGCCAGCGCGATCGAGGCCGCGATCAGGGCGAAGATCAAGGTGAAATAGGAGCCCGCCTGGAAGACGTCGACGAACACCTGTTGAGCCGAGTTGATGAAGCCGAACAGGCTCCCCATCACCAGCGTCATCGCCAGCATGTAGCCCATCGAGACGCGGTTCGTGAGCACGGTTCGAAACGACTGGAAGACCGGGCCGAACGCGATCGGAAGCCTGTCTTCGGGATGCAGCGTCTCCGGCAGCTTCGCAAAGGCCCACAGCGCGATGGCGATGCTGAAGACCGCGAGAAGGCCGAAGATGAAGCGCCACGGCGCGACCCACATGATCACCTGACCGACGCTGGGGGCCACGATCGGCACGGCGAGGAAGACGATGAAAGCCAGCGACATCACCCGCGCCATCTGCCGGCCGGAGTAGCAGTCGCGCACGATGGAGACCGCGAGCACGCGCGTCCCGGCTGCCCCCACCCCCTGGATGACGCGCGCCGCCATCATCGCCTCGAAGGAGTGGGCCGCCACGGCGGCGAGGCTGGCCACGGCATAGATGGCGAAGCCGGTCAGCAGCACGGGTCTGCGTCCGAACCGGTCCGACAACGTGCCGTAAATCAACTGGGCCGAGCCGAAGCCGAGAAGATAGGATGTGACGATCCATTGCCGCTGGTTGGGAGTAGCGATGGAGAGGCTGTCCCCGATCGCCGGGAGCGCCGGCAGCATCGCGTCGATGGCGAGCGCATTCGTCGCCATCAAGGCCGCGATCAGCGTCACGAATTGGCGGAACCCCATGCCGGGATGGGGAGAGGTGACCGAAACGGAGGATGAAATCACGGGGGCGCTCTGTCGGGCGGCCGTTCCGTGTCCAAGCAGGGACCTCGAGGACGCCGCGGGCGTGAATTCCAGATCCACGATCCGACTTGAGTACCCGGTAAAGCGCAGTGCAGCAATTACCGAGAGGCGCGCGGACGGCATGGCAGCCCGCCGTCCGCGCCAGCCCCGCTTGTGGCGGGGCTTACTTCACATGCTTGGCGATGTGAGCGTTCATCTCGAACATCGTGGCCTTGTCCTTGCCGAAGATGGGCTTCAGCTTGTCGTCGGCCAGGATTTCGCGCTTGTTCTTGGGGTTCTGCAGATCGTGCTTCTTGATGTAATCCCACATCTTTTTCACGATTTCGGCCCGCGGTAGCGCATCCTTGCCGACGATGACGGCCAGTTCCGGGGACGGCTGGACAGGAGTGGCGAGCCCGCCGCCTGCCTTCTTTCCCGTCGAACTGGCGGTTTTGCTCGCGGGGGCCGCGGCCTTGGTGCTCTGCTTGGCCATGTGATCTCTCCTTTTCAGCGATCCTCCGCAACAGCGCAGCACGCGCTCGCGTTCCATCGCACCCATTCTCCGGGCTGGCCGGTCATACTACGGTCCGGCCGGCCCTTCATCCCCCTCGTCGTCGAGGTGGTTCGCACTGTGATCCTGAAGCTGCTCCGTCTGAACGTGCTTGGTGTCCAGTCCACGTTCTCCTGTATGCCGGGATTTATCGCGATTCGACAGAATCTCGTTGTCACCCACAGCATTCTTGATCTCGGCTTCGTCCGTCATCGCCCCGACCCCAGCCCCCTTGCCTTGTGCGCCCGGTCCGATGAGCTTCCTGCTGGCGTTGGCCATGATGATCCTCCGTGGCTCCGCAGAGGCTCGTTCGGGTCGGCCCTCGCGCTTGAATCACCGTCCGGCTCAGCGGTCCGGCCCGGACGCCGCGATTCGTGGTGTTCTGCCGAGTTTTCGAGTCCGAGTTTGCGAGTCCGAGTTCCAGATCCGAGTTTCAATGTCTCGTGACCGGCTCGGTTCCGGAGTTGACCGCTGCATGCGGACAGGAGGGCATGACGAAGCGGCCTCCTGCCGGATGGGACAGGAGGCGGGGGCAATGCGCAGGTCTGCGGCCAGTCGTGTTATTCGGCGGGGAGTGCTCCGCGCTGCAGGCTGCGGGCGTCACCCCGGAACACGAGGAAGCCGAAGAACACCATGTCGGCGAGGGCCAGCAATGAACCCACCTGGGCCAGCGGCTCGGCGATGGCGGAGCCCGACGGGATCATCCCGACGCCGATGGCCAGGACCACCACGGCGACGATCCAGATCGCCACCTGCGTCGTGGCCAGCTTGCTGGCGTTCAGCGCCGGGTGAAGGTGGTAGAAAATGCCGAAAAGGAACAGGGAAACCCAGCCGAGCAGGTTCAGATGAGCATGGCCCGCGAGCGTCGAGTGGTCGCCGCTCGCAGCCATGACGAGGCCCCAGATCATGCCGATGACCACGAACGTGACGGCGGCGCGGAACGACAGCGTGGATGCCATGGAAGTCTCCTCCGTTCTATGACCAGACGGGACGGCGTCCGTCCCTGTCCTGATGGCGGACGCTATGAGCGCCCTCCGACCCATGGTGTGTGCAAACACACATGATGAACACACCAGAACTGTGTTTCAGCCGATCTCGTACACCGTCATCTCTTCCTCGATTCCCCTGAGCTTCTGTTGCCGGATGCTGGGTTCGAGGCCTCTGTTCCGCAGAAGGTCGCTGACGCCCGGTTCGTCCATGATGCTGCTCGTCGCGAGGATGGCGCTGGAGTCGGCCAGCCCCTGGACCCGGGATGCGATGTTCACCGTCTGCCCGAAGTAATCCTGCCGTTCGTCGAGCATGACTGCGAGGCAGGGCCCCGCGTGCAGGCCGATGTTGAGCAGCAGGTCCTCGCGCCCGCGTTCCTCGTTGAGATCCCGCATCGCCTCGCGCATCCGCAACGCCGCGGCCAAGGCGAGGTCGGCGGTGGGGAACGTCGCCATCACCGCGTCGCCGATGGTCTTCACCACGGCGCCGGATTGCGCAGCGACGATCTCAAGCAGAAGCCGGAAATGGGCCTGCACAAGATCGAACGCCACGAGGTCCCCAACCCGGTCGTACAGGGCGGTCGAGCCCTTCAGGTCGGTGAAGACGAAGGTCAGGTTGGTGATCTTCAGCCGCTGGTCCACCTCCAGCGTGTCCGTGCGGTAGAGGTTGCGGAACGTCTGGTTCGAGAGGAGGCGCTTGGCCGTGAGGAACGGCTTGCGGCGGCCCAGCATCGCGTGCAGGGCGTCGTTTGCGATGAACACGCTGGGCAGGGTCCGCCGGCTGGTCTGGTTCTCGAAGGAAATGCGCACCGGCCCGGGCTGCATGCGGATCGCCCCGGTGGGCGCCAGCACCTCGTTGAACACCACCGTGAGCTGCTGGCGCTCGCGGGTCGGCTCGCCCTGCACCTCCAGAAACTGCGTGGAGTGGGTGACGGGGTCGAAAACGATCACGAACGCTTCGGGCAGCGTCATCGAGAGGATCGCCTTCTCGCCCGCCGGCAGCTCGAGCGTTTCGATCATCGTCTGCTGCATGAGCTCTTCGAGCCCCTCTTCCGGCAAGTCCGTGCCGGAGCTCCAGAAGATCTGGCGCGCATATTCCAGCGTCGGCAGCGTATCGGGATCATGCGCCGCGATGCGCCTCACGCGCGGGCTGACGGTGAAGGTCACCTCGACCATCTCGTCCAGGGTCGGTTCGTAGCCTGCTGCACAAAGGGCGCAGTGGTATTCGGATTGCCGAAGCGTCTTCAGCGTCGCGCCCTTTTCCAGCACGCCTCCGCAACCAGGACAGAGGACGTTCCAGGACATGTCGAACAGGCCCAGCCGCGAAGCGTGCAGGAACCCGCCGATCACGGCGTCGGCGGGAATCGCGCTCCGGCGGGCCACATCGAACACGTTGATCCGGTTCAGATGGCGGTCGAGGCCGTGACGGACGAGATCCTCGATGGCGTCCGTCACGAGATCGCCGGCCGATTGGCGGAGCATTCCAAAGCGCGGGTCGGACACCGACATCAGGCCGGCCCGTACAGTGGGATGCCGCGAAAAGCGATCTCTCGGGCGTGGATAGGGAAAGAGCCGGTCTGGAGCGACATGGGCGAACTCTCACGCATCGTGGAGCGCATCTGCCTATAGGCGACAGTAGCATGCTGGCAGGGAGGTGGGGAGCGTCTTACTGCGCCCCCAAGCGTCGCCTCCGCGATGGCGAAGGGCATGGGATCTGCTAATCCATCGTGATCGCGGGACGGGACGGCTTCCGATGACCATGATTGCGCTTGAAGGCACTTTGCGCTGGCGAGACGTGGCCGAGATCGCGGGCGGCGCAGGCCTCTCCCTCGCCCCGCCCGTCCGGGAGCGGGTCCGCCGCGCCCGGGCCATCGTGGAATCGCTGGTCGATCGCGGGACGCGCGCCTACGGGGTCAACACCGGGGTCGGTGCGCTCTGCGACGTGGTGGTCGACCGCCCACACCAGCGCCAGCTCTCGCGCAATCTGCTCATGAGCCATGCCTGCGGCGTCGGCGCGCCGCTTCCGCCGGAACTCGCACGCGCCATCATGACGGCCGAGGTCAACAACCTCTGCCACGGCTATTCCGGCGTGCGGCTCGAGGTGGTCGAGCAGCTGCTCGCCCTGCTCGGAGCGGGCGTGACGCCGGTCGTTCCGTCCCGCGGCTCGGTCGGCTACCTCAGCCACATGGCCCACATCAGCCTCGTGCTGATCGGGCAGGGCAGGGCCCTGCTCGACGGACGCGAGATGCCCGGGCTGGAGGCGCTCCGCATCATCGGCCGGGAGCCGCTGGTGCTGGAGGCCAAGGAAGGGCTCAGCCTGGTCAACGGCACGGCCTGCGGCACGGGCCTCTCTTCCGTCGCCGTGGCGCGTTCGAGCAGGCTGCTCGACTGGGCGGACGCCATCGCCGCCATGACGTTCGAGAACCTGCGCTGCGACCCGTCCGCCTTCGCCGGCGAGCCGCTCGCTCTGCGCAAGTCGCGTGGGCTGCAGGCGGTTGGGGCGAGGCTGCGCAGCCTGCTTCAGGACGGCGTCATGCTCGCCGCCCCCACGCGCACGCAGGATGCGCTGAGCCTGCGCGCCGTCCCGCACGTCCATGGCGCGGCGCGCGACACCTTCGATCATTGCGCCGGCGTGGTCGACGGCGAGCTGGCCTCCGTAACCGACAACCCGGTCGTGACAGGCACGCCCGACGAGCCCCGGGTGCATTCGCAGGCGCACGCCGTCGGCGCTTCGCTCGCGCTCGGCATGGACGCTCTGGGCGTCGCCGTGGCCGAGGTCGGCTCGATGGCGGAGCGCCGCCTGGACCGCATGCTCAATCCGCTGCTCAGCGGACTGCCCGCGTTCCTGGCGCGCGACAGTGGCGTGGGCTCGGGGTTCATGATCGCGCAATACACCACGGTCGCGCTGGTGGCCGAGAATCGCCGCCTGGGCGCGCCGGCCAGCCTCGACGCTGGCGTCACCTCTGCGCTCCAGGAAGACCACCTCAGCCACGCCACCGCCGCGGCCCTGCAGGCGATCGACATCGAGGCCAATACGCGGACCATCCTGGCCGTCGAGCTGCTTGCGGCGGGCCAGGCCTACGACCTGCAGCCAGGAGGCGCGCAGCCCGCCCCGGCCATGAGGCGACTCCATGGGGACCTGCGCAACCGGGTCGGCATTTACTCCGACGACCGTCCACTGGCCGACGATATCCGGACTGTGGCCGAATGGATCGCCAGCGAGGATTGCCCGGTTCCCTGATCGGGCGAGCCGGGAGGAACGACCGTGCCGAAACTGAACGGAATCCTGGAAACGGCCCTTTATGTCGCGGATCTCCAGGCCGCTCGCGCCTTCTACGATGAAAAGCTCGGGCTCGAGCCGCTGTTCTCCGACCAGCGCCTGTGCGCCTTCGACGTCGGCGGCCGCGGCGTCCTGCTGCTGTTCCTGCAGGGGTCCACCACCGAGACGGTGCGCCTCCCCGGAGGCACGATCCCGCCGCATGATGGCGCGGGCCCGGTTCACATCGCCTTCTCGATCGCCGCGGAGGATCTAGGGGGCTGGGAGGCCCGGCTGGCGGAGCTCGAGCTCCCGATCGAAGGCCGGACGCACTGGCCCCGCGGCGGCGTCAGCCTGTATTTTCGGGACCCCGACGGCCACCTGCTGGAACTCGCGACTCCCGGCCTGTGGCCCGGCTACTGAGCTCACGAAAACATCGGTGGAAGCGGCTTTCCGCGCGCTGAACGCAAGGCGAGGTTCGCGACCATGAAGGGCAGCTTCATCACGAAGGCAGGATCCTCGGCGAGCGCGGACTTGAGGAAGTCGGCGTGCAGCGTCTTCTTGTGCCTGACATGCCACTGGTAGCGGTTGGCGAGTTGAAGCCGCTGGTAGCGCAGCCTTTGCTCGAGGACCGCCCGGGCGCCGGCCGTGATGTCCGGCGAGGCCAACGCCAGCCTGAAGCAGGTCACGTTGTCGAGCCCGATCAGAAGGCTCTGCGGGTCGCTCCACGAGACACCCTCGAAGACGCTCACACCCTTGCCGCGCTCCACGGTGGGCCGCGTGGAGTACACGACCTTCCGGGCCTTCGCCGCGGCGAGCAGGAAGAACAGCGTATCCTCCGCCGCCCTCTTGAGGTTTGTCGAGAAACGCAGGTCCCGGGCGATCGTGGCCCGCAGGACGGCGGTCGAGGTGTGGGCGTAGTATACACGCGCCAGCACCTGCGCCGCCTGATCGCCGACGAAGACGTAGCCGCGCCCGTTGTCGAGCGGCTCCACGCCGAGCCCTTCGCCTCGCCTGACATGCCGTTCGGGTAATCCGAACTGGCCGAAGGCCGGCACGCCGATGCTCTTGCGAAGCGTTTCGAAGAACCCGGTCGGGGATCCTGCGGGCCGGTGGTCGCAGAAGAAGAAATCGGCGTCCTCGCCGAGGCAGTCGAGGGCGCAGGCGATGTGATCGCCGCTCCAGATGTCGTCGGAGTCGAGGAACGCCACGAAGCTCGTGTCGGGCGCGAGGTGATCGAGGCCCGTGTTGCGTGCAGGCCCCGGTCCGCCGTTGGGACGCTTCACGATCCGGATTTGCCCCGACGCGATGTCGAGCCCCTGGACCTCTCGTTCGGGCGGATGGGGTGACTGGTCGTCGACGACGATCACTTCCAGCCGCACGGGCCGGGCGCCGAGTTGCTGTGTGGCCACGGATCGCAGCGCCCGCCTCAGAATGCCCGGTTCGCGCTGGAAATAAGGGATGATGACGGCGGCAGTGATCATGCGGCGTGTCTCATCCTCTCGTCCTGCCCCCGCGCCTGTCGAAAGCACTTCGGCTCAACCTCCTAGCACGCACGGAAATGTTGCGGCGTCTCCTTATTCACGCAGAGGCAGGTGAGTGGCGCGCTTGCAACACTCGGAGCGGTTTGGATCTGCGCGCCGCTCCTGCAGTCCTGTCGGCCTGCCGAGCGAAGAAGATGAACGAAAACATAAGCCGAGTATTGGTGAACAAGCTGTATAGAGATTAAGTTGAATTGGTAAATTAGCAGAACGCTTAACCGAGCGATGCATAAAATCTTCTGAAACAGCCATTGTGAAGGTTGGCACGCTTAGGTTGCAGATGCTAGGTATAGCCCATCGAAGGGCGCACGCCGACGCTCCCGCCTGCGTTGCAGGCCTGTAGATGCAATCGACGGAAACAAGTGATGCCGGTAGCTGAAACTGTACGATTGGGCGCCAATGTCAGGATCTTTCATCCCGACCAGGTGAACCTCTACGGCTGCACTGTCGGAGACGACACCCGGATCGGCTCGTTTGTGGAGATCCAGAAGGGAGCCTCGGTCGGCGCGCGCTGCAAGATCTCCTCTCACAGCTTCATCTGCGAGGGCGTCCTGATCGAGGACGAGGTCTTCATCGGCCACGGCGTCATGTTCACCAACGATCGCCTGCCCCGCGCCACCAATCCCGACGGTTCGCCGATGTCCGAGGCCGACTGGACCCTCGAACTCACAACGGTCAAGCGTCGCGCTTCCATCGGCTCAAACGCCACCATCGTGTCGGGGATCTCGATCGGCGAGGGCGCCCTCGTCGGCGCGGGCGCAGTGGTCACGAAGGATGTGCCTGATTACGCCATCGTGGCGGGTGTGCCCGCGGTCGTTGTCGGTGACGTGCGGGAGCGATCATGACGTCGCCCTGACCTGTCCCGTTCTGTGACGGGGCGTTGTCTTCCGGAACGTCGGATGTCGCTCTGTGCGTTGAGTTACAACCATAAAGTGCAAATGGCACCCAAAGTGCAATCCAGGGTGACGATCGGGCGGACTGTTCCGGCTTGGAACGCTCCGTCGGAGCGGTGGAGTTGAAGAGAAAGGTGTCCAGGCGGTGATCAGGATCGGAATCGTGGGGTACGGCTATTGGGGCCCGAACCTCGTCAGGAATTTCGCCGAACTGTCCCGGGTCGAACTGGCCGGGGTCGCCGACCTCGATCCGAAGAAGCTCGAACTCGTTCAGCGCCGCTTCCCCGCCGTGAAGACCACGACGAACTTCCAGGACCTGCTGCGTGATCCCAACATCGACGCCATCGCCATCGCCACGCCGGTAAGCACGCATTTCGAACTCGGCATGGCCGTGCTCAAGGCGGGCAAGCATCTCTGGCTGGAAAAGCCGATGGCGGAAACCTCCTACCAGGCCCGCAAGCTGGTGGACGAGGCCGAAAAGCGCAACCTCGTGCTGCTCGTCGACCACACCTTCGTCTACACCGGCGCGGTCCGGAAGATGGGCGAGGTGATGACCTCCGGCGAACTCGGCAAGATCCTCTACTACGACAGCGTCCGCGTGAACCTCGGCCTGTTCCAGCGCGACGTGAGCGTGATCTCCGACCTCGCGGTGCATGATTTCTCGATCCTCGACTTCCTTCTGAAGGAACATCCGGTGGCCGTGTCCGCCGGCGGGATCAACCACTTCCCCGGCACGCCCGAGAACCTCGCCTACATCACGATGTTCTACGACAGCGGCACCATCGCCCACATCAATGTGAGCTGGCTCGCCCCGGTGAAGGTCCGCCAGATCCTGCTGGGCGGCAGCAAGAAGATGATCACCTACGACGACCTGGAGCCGTCGGAGAAGATCAAGATCTACGACAAGGGCGTCAGCTTCACCGACGACCCCGCCAAGATCTACGAGATGCGCGTCGGCTACCGCACCGGCGACATGTGGGCGCCCAAGCTCGCGGGCTCCGAGGCGCTGAGCGTCGAGGCCGAGCATTTCGTCGACTGCATCGAGCAGGGCAAGACGCCCGAAACCGACGGCCGCCTGGGCCTGCGCGTGGTCGAACTGGTGGAAGCCGCCACCAGCTCCATGCGTGGCCGCGGCGAGACCGTGCACATCCATCGTCAGGGGAGCGCTTCGTGATTCCGTTCGTCGACCTCAAGGCGCAGTACGCCTCGATCAAGCCCGAAGTCATGGCCGCCATCGAGGGCGTGCTGGAGAGCTGCCAGTTCACGCTCGGCAGCGAAGTCGCAGCCTTCGAAAAAGAGTTCGCGGCCTATAGCGGCTCGGCCGAGGGCATCGGCGTCAACACGGGCACCAGCGCGCTGCACCTGGCGCTGCTCGCGGCCGGCATCGGCCCCGGCGACGAGGTGATCACGACGCCGTTCACCTTCGTGGCCACGGCCGCTGCCATCCACTACACCGGCGCGACGCCGGTCTATGTCGATATCGATCCCGAGACCTACACGATCGACCCCGCCAAGCTGGAGGCGGCCATCGGGCCGCGCACCAAGGCGGTGATCCCTGTCCATCTCTATGGCCAGCCGGCCGACATGGACCCGATCATGGAGATCGCCCGCGCGCACAAGCTCGTGGTGATCGAGGACGCGGCCCAGGCGCATGGCGCTGAGTACAAGGGCCGCCGCATCGGCTCGATCGGGGACATGGCCTGCTTCAGCTTCTATCCCGGCAAGAACCTCGGCGCCTATGGCGAGGGCGGGATGGTGACGACCGACAACCCCGACTACGCCAAGACCATCCGCATGCTGCGCGACTGGGGCGCGGAGCAGAAGTACCACCACAAGCTCAAGGGCTATAATTTCCGTCTGGAAGGCATCCAGGGCGCGGTGCTGCGCGTGAAGCTGCGGCACCTTGAGAACTGGACGGAGGCGCGCCGCTCGGCCGCCCGCTTCTATGACGAGGCCCTCTCGGGAAACGCGGTGCAGACCCCGAAGGCGCGTGCGGACAGTCGCCACGTCTACCACGTCTACGCCATCCGCACGCCCGACCGGGCCGGCTGGCAGAAGGCGCTCACCGAGCGCGGCATCCAGAGCGGGATCCACTACCCCATCCCGGTGCACCTGCAGGAGGCCTATGCCGACCCGCGCTGGAAGGAGGGAGATTTCCCCCATTCCGAGCGGGCCGCGAAGGAGGTGCTGTCGCTGCCGATGTATCCGGAGCTCCAGACCGAGCAGCAGCGCGCCGTGATCGAGGCCGTGCTGGACCTGGCCCGCGCCTGACGCGGTTCGCCGCGCCGGAGCATCGCCCGGCGCGCACTCCCATCAACTCCGCCTGGGCGACTTTTCCGGCGGCCACTGCGACTGAACAGCGGTAGGGACCATGAACATCAAAGGCTCCAGGATCCTCGTCACCGGTGGCTGCGGCCTCATCGGCTCGACCACCATCGATCAACTTCTGCGGGACCACGAGCCCGAGAAGATCGTGATCTATGACAACCTCGTGCGTGGCTCGACGAACAATGTCCGCCAGGCGCTCAAGGACCCGCGCGTGCAACTGGTCGAGGGCGACATCCGCGACGTGCACCGGGTGCATGAGGTCACCAAGGGCATGGACGCCGTGATCCACATGGCGACCCTGCGCATCACCGCCTGCGCCGCCGAGCCTCGCGAAGCGCTCGAGGTGATGTGCGACGGCAGCTACAACGTGCTGGAGGCCGCGCAGGCGGCCGGCGTGAAGAAGGTTGTCACCGCCTCCTCCGCCTCGGTGTACGGCCTGGCCGACACCTTCCCGACCTCCGAGGACCACCACCCCTACAACAACCGCACCTGGTACGGCGCCAGCAAGGTCATGCTGGAGGGGCTGCTGCGCTCCTTCAACGACATGTACGGCCTGCCCTACGTGGCGCTGCGCTACTTCAACGTCTATGGGCCGCGGATGGACATCCACGGCAAATACACCGAAGTGCTGATCCGCTGGATGGAGCGCATCTCGGCCGGGCAGCCGCCGCTGATCCTTGGCGACGGCAGCACGACGATGGACTTCATCTACATCGAGGACGTCGCCCGCTCGAACGTGCTGGCGCTGCAGTCCGACGTGAGCGACGAAGTGTTCAACGTCGCCAGCGGAACCGAGACCAGCCTCAACGACCTCGCCGCCGCGCTGCTGCGTGTCATGGGCTCCAACCTCGCGCCGGAATACGGCCCTGAGCGCAAGGTGAACCCGGTTTCCCGCCGGCTCGCCGATACGCGGAAGGCCGAGGAGGTGCTCGGCTTCAAGTCGACCGTCGATCTCGACGAGGGCCTTCATCGGCTCGTCGAGTGGTGGCGCGCCAACCGGGTGCTGTTCCAATGATCCCGATCATCAAGCCTGTCATGGACGCCCGCGAGGCCGAGGCGGCGAGCCGCGTCATCCTCAGCGGCTGGATCACGCAGGGGCCGGAGGTCGCCGCCTTCGAGAAGGAGTTCGCGGCCTTCGTCGACGCGGCGCACGCGACCGCGGTGTCCAACTGCACGACGGCGCTGCACCTCGCGCTCATCGCCACCGGCGTTCAGCCGGGCGACGAGGTGATCACCGTCAGCCACTCCTACATCGCGACCGCCAACGCCATCCGCTATTGCGGCGGCGTACCGGTGTTCGTCGACGTGGACCCGGTGACCTTCAACATGGATCCCGCCCTCGTCGAGGCGGCCATCACGCCCCGCACGCGCGCCATCCTCCTGGTGCACCAGATGGGCATGCCTTGCGACATGGCGGCGATCCTTCCGCTGGCCCGCCGGCATGGCCTGCCCGTCATCGAGGACGCCGCCTGCGGCATCGGCAGCGAGATCCTCTGGGAAGGACAGTGGGAAAAGATCGGCAAGCCCCATGGCGACGTGGCCTGCTTCTCCTTCCACCCTCGCAAGGTGATGAGCACGGGCGACGGCGGCATGCTGACGACGCGCCATCCCGACTGGGACAAGCAGTTCAAACTGCTGCGCCAGCACGGCATGAGCGTGCCGGACACGGTGCGCCACGGCTCGCCGCAGGTCATCTTCGAGACGCACCCTGTGCTCGGCTACAACTACCGAATGACAGACATCCAGGCGGCGGTCGGTCGTGAACAGCTCAAGCGGATGCCGGAGATCATCGCCGCCCGCCGGCGCATCGCGCAGCGCTACACTCAGCTTCTGCAAGCCAGCAACATCGGCATATCGCCGCCGAGCGAGCCGGAGTGGGCCCGCAGCAACTACCAGAGCTATTGCGTGCGGCTCCCCGAGAACTGCGACCAGCGCGCCGTGATGCAGGCCATGCTCGACGCCGCCATCGCGACGCGCCGAGGCATCATGTGTGCGCATCGCGAGGAGGGCTACAAGTCCGCCCCGCGCCACGCGGAACTCCCACAGTCTGAGCTTGCGCAGGATCATTGCATCATCCTGCCGCTTTATCCCCAGATGACGGAGGAGGAGCAGGACATGGTGGTGTCTCACCTCAAGCTGGCGTGCGCTGCATGACCGCTGAAGCAGGCATGACCGGAACGACTGCGATGCCGCTGCAGCATGCGGCGAGGCACGTTCCCGAGATCGAGATCAGGCCCGCCCGCGGGCTGTTCGATCTCGAACTCGGCATGGTCTGGTCGTTTCGCGACCTGTTGATCGTGCTCATCGGGCGCGACCTGAAGGTGCTGTATCGGCAGGCCGCTTTCGGCGCAGCCTGGGCCATCATGCAGCCGATCTTCGCCGTCGCGATCTTCACGCTCGTCTTCGGCCATTTCGCCAAGATGCCGACGGATGGCGTGCCCTACCCGCTGTTCGCCTTCGCGGCCGTGCTGCCCTGGACCTATTTCGCGGAGGCCGTCAGGCGTTCGGCGACCGGCCTCGTCAACGAGGCTGAGCTGGTGCGCAAGGTCTTCTTTCCCCGCCTGATCATCCCGCTCGCCGCCGTTCTTGCGCCCATGGTCGATTTTGCGATCGGTTTCGTGGTGCTGCTGCTGCTGATGGCCTTTTACGGCGCTTACCCCGGCTGGCACATTCTCCTCGTCCCGGTGCTCCTCGCCATCTCCGGCGCGCTCGCTCTGGCAGTCGGCCTGCTGCTGGGCCCCGTCAACGTGCGCTTCAGGGACATCAAGCACACGCTGCCCTTCCTGATCCAGGTCTGGATGTACGCCACTCCGATCGTCTACCCGCTGTCCATCGTCCCCGCCGACTGGCGCTGGCTCTACAGCCTGAACCCGATGGTGGGCGTCATCGAGGGCTTTCGCTGGGCCGTGCTCGGCAACGGGCAGCCCGAGATCGTTCCCATGGTGATCTCGGCCGTGATGATCGTCGTCCTGCTCGTGGCCGGGCTCGTCTTCTTCAAGAACCAGGAGCGCTCCTTCGCGGACCTGATATGAGCACAGACACAGCCATCAGCGTCCGCGGTCTCGGCAAGCGCTATCGTCGCGGAACCGCGCTCGCCCAGCACGATTCCCTGCGCGATCTCCTGCGCCACTCCGCAGGCTCGCTCTTCCGCAAGAAGGATCCCGAGCAGGCGGCCCGCGACACCTTCTGGGCCCTCCGTGACGCGACGTTCGACATCAGCCGCGGCGAGAACGTGGGTGTCATAGGGCTCAACGGGGCGGGCAAGAGCACGCTCCTGAAGATCCTCTCGCGCATCACCACGCCGACCACGGGCACGGCCCGGATCACCGGCCGTATGGGCGCGCTCCTCGAGGTCGGCACGGGCTTTCACCCGGAGCTCACCGGCCGCGAGAACGCCTTCCTCTACGGCTCGATCCTCGGCATGCCGCGCGAGGAAGTCGCCCGCAAGTTCGACGCCATCGTCGACTTCGCGGAGATCGCCGAGTTCATCGACACGCCGGTCAAGCGCTACTCCAGCGGCATGTATGTCCGGCTCGCTTTCTCCGTAGCCGCCCATCTCGATCCCGACATCCTGCTGCTGGACGAAGTCCTCGCGGTCGGCGACTACACGTTCCAGCGCAAGTGCATGGATTTCGCCCGCAAGCTGGAGCAGAAGGGCGCGACGATCCTGTTCGTCTCGCACAACATGTTCCAGATCAAGAACATGTGCGAGCGCGTCATCTACCTGAAGAAAGGCAGCGTCGCCTTCGACGGCCCGACCGACGAGGGGCTGCGCCGCTACGAGGACGACTGCCGGCTCGCGCCCGCGCCGTGGTTCTCGATGGAGGACAACGTTCCCTCGGTCACGGTGAGCGACGTCAGCCTCAGGAATGAGGCGGGTGACGAGCAGTCCGTGTTCGCTTACGGCGAGCGGCTCCGGATCGTGCTGACCTACGATGCTCCATCGGGCGTAGAAGCTCCGGATGTCCGCATCGGCATCAATCGCCAGGACGATCTGCACTGCTGCAGCTTCAGCACCGTGTCGGACGGGGTGGCGCTGCCCGCGTTGCGCGGCTCCGGCCAGGTCGAATTGCTGACGCCGCCGCTCCGCCTCGTCTCGGACCGCTATACGGCCACCATCTCGATCCGCGAGAAGACGCACGGCCGCATGATCTGCGCGCTCCTCGGGGCGACCTTCCACGTCAAGCATCCTGTTTTCACAACGGAGACCTTCGGCGTCTTCCACGATCCCGGGCAGTGGACCATCGTGCCCGATCAGGCCGGCGCGCCAGGGCAGCGCCCGATGATCCGTCCCGCGACGGCGTTGGAGAAGGCGCAATGATGGCGGGGGACAACGGGGTGAGGCGCCGCCCTGTGTGGCGGACCCGCCAGTGCGGGGCCCGGCCATGACGCGTCCGCGGCTCGTCTCGGTCATCATCGGCACCAGGAACAGGCCGGATACCCTGCGCGAGGCGCTGGCCAGCATCCGCGCGCTGGAAGGCGCCGACCTCGCCTTCGAGATCCTCGTCGGCGACAACGGCGATGACCCGCGCACGCCCGACGTCGTCGCCGAGTTCGGAGGGCGCTACAGTTCGACGGCGAAGTATGGCTGCCCGGCGGCCAGGAACCTTGCCTTGCGCGAGGCGTCCGGGGAGTTCCTGGCGTTCCTCGACGACGATGACCTCTGGCTTCCCTCGCACATCCGCCCGCACATAGCGCTGCTGGACGAACGCCCCGAACTCTCGGCTGTGTTCGGGCGAATCCAGAGCGTGGACGCCCTGCTGCAGCCGCTGGGCGAGCCATGGCCCACGGAGCTTCCCGGCGACGGGGATCTCTTCAAGACGATGCTGGCCGGGTATTTCCCCCAGGTGGGCGGCACGCTGGTGCGCGCCTCGCTGCTGTCCGAGATCGGCCTCATGGACGAGGACCTCATCGGAGACAGCGACTGGGACTGGCAACTCCGCATTGCGAGACAGGGGCGGATCGGCTTCGTGCCGGTCACCTGCGTCCTGTTCCGCCAGCGCCCGCCGGGCAGTTTCGACGATCTTCAGCTTCGGCGCATGGGATATACGCGCAAGATTTTCTGGCGACACGCCTGGCCTTCACGGAGGGAGTGGCGCGGGGCCAAGGAACTCCTGCGGGATTACTTCAAGGCGGTCGAGACGTACTACGCCTATTTTGTCTCGTCGGCGGCGGGTCGCGCCAGGGCCGGCGATCGCGCCGGAGCCTTGAAGGCCCTGGCGTTCGCGTTCAGGACCGCCCCGCATCGCGTGCTGAAGGGGCTGGTCTCGCACAGCGAGATTCAAAAGTCGGCCCGGGCCGCCCTCTTCTCCCGGGGCAACGAGCCCATCGGTTCGACGAGGCCTTCGGGAGACGGGCGATGAGCCCCACAGTTTCGATGGAGGCGCGCCAGTGCTTGTGAATTCCAGAACCCTGAGCGCCGACGCCGCGAGCTCCGATGCAGCCCGTCCCGTTGCGGCGATGGGGCCGGCCATCGTGAATGGGCGAGATTTCCCTCCTGCGGGGCTGACAGGGTCCGTGGAAGACGAGGCCGCCGCGGTCATCGCCCGCAACAGCGCGGGCTTCGACGACATCATGACGGATGCGCTCGCCTATCAGGCGGCCGGCCAGCCCCTGGCGGCGGCGGCCTTCGCGGCCATGGCGGCGCAGTTTGCGTCGCATCGGCATCCCGGCTTTTTCGCCAGCCCCCGGCTCGAGCGGCTGCTCATCGAGATCGGGCTTGGCCTGCCCGGCTCTTCCTCCTACCGGCGTCCGGACGGGGCGCAGAATCCCATGAAGCGGGTTCTGCACGTCTGCAGCCAGGTCGTGCAGGTGGGCGGCCACACCAAGATGCTCTGCCGCTGGCTCAAGGCCGACGCCGGGCGGAAGCATTCCGTGGTCCTGACGCAGCAGCGCGGGCCCGTTCCGCAGACCGTGATCCAGTCCATTCATGAGGCCGGTGGGGAGCTCACCCGGCTGAATCAGCGCCCCGGCACCCTGCTCACCTGGGCCAGCAGATTGCGCGAGATCGCGCAGGGGTTCGACGTGGTGATCCTCCACATCGGGAACCAGGACGTTGTTCCCGTGCTGGCGTTCGCCGATCCCCGGCTCCGGCCACCCGTCGCATTTCTCAACCACTCCGACCACATGTTCTGGATCGGCGCTGGCGTCAGCGACATCGTCATCAATCTGCGCGACGCCGCGTCGGATATCTCCCTGCATCGCCGCGGCGTGCCGGTGGAGCGCAACCTGCTCGTTCCCACGCTCGTGGACGCCACGATCCGCCGCCAGTCGCGGGCACAGGCCAAGGCTTCGCTGGGTTTCGACGAGAGCGACATTCTCATTCTTTCGGCCGCGCGCGCCGTCAAGTATCGCACCCTCGGCGGCAAGACCTTCGCAGGCGTCCACGTGCCGCTGCTGCGCATGCACACGAACGCGAAGCTCCTGGTGCTCGGTGCGGGACACCCGCAGGACTGGAAGCCCGCCATCGCCGAGACGAACGGCCGGATCGTTCCCCTCGCGGAAACGCCGGATCCACGTCCCTATTTCGAAGCGGCCGACATCTACGTCGATTCCTACCCGTTCGTATCCTCCACATCGATGATGGAGGCCGCCGGGTACGGGCTTCCCCTGGTGACACGGTTCGAGGGACCGGACGAGGCGAGGATCACCGCCATCAATCACCCCGGCATCGTGGGTCCGGCGATCCACGCGGCGAACGAAGGGGAGTATGTACGGGCGGTCTCGAAACTCATCACGGACGAGCAGCACCGGGCCAGTGCCGGCGAGCTCGCGAAGGCCGAGGTGGCCCGCCTGCATGAGCCGGCGGGATGGCTCGCTTCGCTGAACGCAGCGTTGGCCGTCGCCCGCGACCTGCCCGCCCTTGAAGGCCTCGATTACTGCCGGTCCTGTCCGCCGGAGACGCCCTATGCCGGCGAGCCCGACCGCCGCCTCAACGAGATTTTTGGCGAAATCTACTCCTACGACAGGATGCTCCTGAGCTTCACCGGCTTTCTACCCGTCCGGGAGCGGTGGCGCACCTGGAACAGGCTCAGGCGGGCGCAGGCCTTCCACAGCCGCCGGCAGATGGCGGGGCTGATTCTCCCGGAATGGATGGTCCGGGCGCTCGAGTCGCACGTCCGGCTCTACTGAACGGGCTCGCCGGTGTCAGCTGGAAGCGCGCGTCCCGTCGAGATCTCGGTCCTCATCTGCACCAGGAACCGGGCGTCCTCGCTCCCTGCGACGCTCGCCTCCATCGAGGAGGCCGCCAAAGCCGCGACCTGGCCGGCGATCGAGGTCGTCGTCGTCGACAACGGCTCGCGGGACACGACTCCCGACGTCCTGCGCGCGTGGAAGGACCGCTCGCCGCTCCCGATCGTCCTCGTCCAGGAAGCCCGCCCCGGGCTGTCGCGCGCCCGAAATGCGGCGGTCAGCGCATCGAGCGGCCGGATCCTGGTGTTCACCGACGACGACTGCGTGCTCGGCGCGGGCTACTTCCGCGAGCTGCTCGCCTACACGGCGCAGGATACAGGCCCGGTGATCCGCGGCGGTCGCGTGGAGCTCGGCGACCCCGCGGACCTGCCGCTCACCATCAAGCTGAAGGCCCAACCGGAGAGCTATGTCGACAGCATGCACCCCGGCTCTTTCATCCTGGGCTGCAACATGACGATGACGCGGAACGTGGTCGATCGGGTCGGCGCGTTCGACGAGCTGTTCGGGGCGGGCGCCCGCTTCCGCGCGGCCGAGGAGACGGATTTCCTGTACAGGGCCCACCTGCTCGGCATCCCGATCCGCTACGTGCCGGACCTGACCGTCCGGCATTTCCACGGCCGCAGGCAGATCGCGGACATCAAGGCGCTCAACGATGGCTATGCCGTAGGCGGTGGAGCGCTCTATGCCAAGCACACCTTCACCGGAGGCCGCCTGCTGAAGCACTTGTACTGGGACATGCGCAAGGCGGCGCGCGAACTCGTCGGCGGTCCTGTCATGAACGCCGAGCTGGGCCTCAGATATCGCTCGCTCGTGGCCGCCAATTTTCGCGGCTATGCGGGCTACTGGGCCGCGATGGCGGTCCGCCGCATCCGCGGAAGAGCCGAGTGAGCGGGCGTCAGTACCATTCTTCCCAGGTATCGAACGACCCGGCCAGGGCCGCCCGGAACAGGCGCACGTTGTCGAAGCACGTCACGAACGTCCTGGGCACAGTGCCGGGAGGTCGCGTGTTCTCCGCCTGCGCATAGACGATCTCGTAGCCGGCCGCCGCCGCCTCCGCCGCGCAGGCCTCGTTCCAGTTCATCGATTGACCTAATGGAATGCCGAAGGTCGCCGGCGCGAAGCCGAGACGGCGCGCAAACGCGTCCCGCGATCCCACCAGCTCATCCCGAACGCGCTCGGTCGGCAAGGCGCCGAAGTTCGGATGGGTCATCGAGTGGCTGCCGAGTTCGACGCCTGATGCCGCCAAGGCTTCCAGGTCCCGCCAGCCCAGTGTCGTGACGCCACGCCATTCGTGGGGCGTTTCGCTCCAGTCGGAGACGGCGAACAGTGTCCAGGGAACTCCGTATCCGCGCAGGACCGGAGCGACCACGTCGCGCACGCTGCTCCAGGCGTCGTCAAACGTGATCGCCAGGTCATTCGGTTCGCCGCCGTCGCGGGCGATGTCCGAGGCGAGGCGAAAGCGGTAGCCGCGCGCGAGCGCGTCCTCGATCTGCGCGCGGAACCGCGCCTCCGAGATGTCGTTCACGCCGAGCGACGGCTGCCCGACCGAGTGGTAGCACAGGATTCGTCCCGTGGGCCGCGGCCGCCCGCTCGCCAGAGCGAGGGCCTGACGCTCGGCGAACATCCGGACGAAGGCCGCCCGGTCGCGGGTTACGCCGACTCTCTGCAGGGCGGATTTGATCAGCTGTTTGGCATTCGGCATGGAACTTCGAAAAAATCCTCGAGATGCTGCCTTCTGGCAGCCGTGATGCAGGCTGGATCAATCTTCCAAGCCAAGACCTTCCGCGACGTTACCATGGCCGGGGCAAGAATGTCCCCGGCCGATATTCCACGATTGCGGTCACGGCATCGCTGGTCAGCTTTGTCGTGGCGTCATTCTCCCCGCCTCAACGGGCTGTTACGCGACGCTGCGCCTGAACGCCTCTATCTCGGCCCTGATCTGCTGAGCCTCGTCGTTCATCATCCGCGCGACGCGGAGAGTTTCGGAGGCCTGCCCGCTGACGTGCCCGATGGCGGCCTTGACCGACGTGGCGGTGGACGACGCGGCCGCCGATTCCCCTGCGGTGGCCCGGATCATCGAGGCGACCTGGGACACGGATGCGCTTTGCTGGTCCAGAATGGCGGTGACCTGCTCGCGCACCCGGCTCATGCCCAGAATCCTTTGCCGGATGTCATCGAGCGTCGTCATGCAGAGTGCGCTGGCGCTGTGGATCGCCTGGATCTGCTCGGCGATGTCGGAAGTAGCTGTCCTCGTCTGGCTGGACAGCGACTTGATCTCCGAGGCCACGACGGCGAAGCCCCGTCCGGCCTCGCCCGCCCGGGCCGCCTCGATGGTGGCGTTCAAGGCGAGGAGGTTTGTGTGGCCCGCGACCTGTTCGATCAGCCGGCTTATGGAGTCGATCTGTTCCGTCGCGGCGCGGAGTTCGTGGATGGCGGCCGCCGTCCGGTCAGCGTCCGAACCGACGTCTGCAAAGATGCGGCTCGTCTGCAGCGTGGTCGACGCAATATCCCGGCCTGCGATGGAGATCTCCTCCGCGGACCTGGCGACCCCCGCCACGTGGTCGGAGGCGCGCAGGGACGAGTGGGCCGCCCGGTCGCTGCCATCGCGGGCTTCGCTGGCCGCCTCGGTCATCGATTCGCACATGGCGGTGATCGTCTCGATCATGGTGGTCAGGCGTGACACCGAGGCGTTGAGGTGCTCGTTGAACGCGTCGACGGACTGCTTCAGTTCTGCTTCCCGGCGGAGCTGCGCCTCGGTTCGGTCTTTTTCCTGGAGCGCCAGCGTCTTCTGCGTGTTCTCGCGTTCCGCGAATGCGAGATCGTCCTGGGAGCGGGCGATCCTTCGCACTTGTTTCACGAGCAGCGCCGTCACCGCAGCCATGGACAAGGTCATACCGAGCAGCGCCATGCCCAGGAGCAGGTGAATGCGGCTCGTCGCGTCCCGTTCGTTCGCCTTCTTCTCGGCCTCCAGCACCTGGACGATGGGAAGGATCTCATCCACCACGTCCTTGAGTTGGACGAGCAGCGGCTGGAGATCGCCGAGAAAGGCGTCGAGATCGGTCGAGGGGCCGATCTGATCGAAACGGCGCGCCATCTCCGCGATCTGGTCGTTCACCTCCGTGGAATGTCGTTGCACGCGGTCGCGATCCGGCTCGTTCTCGAAGAAAGTCGAGTTTTGCAGCACCTTGTTGCTCGCGTAGAGCAGGTCGAAACGCCGCGCGATATCGTCCGCGCTTGGCTTCACCGGCGCATAGAGCCCCGCCTGGATGGCGTAGTCGAGCTTGGCGCGTTCGCGATCAAGGCGTGAGAACGCCCATAAGGCGCTTGGCCTCACAGCCTCGCTGGTCTCCTTCTGACGCCGATCGAGGGCGATGATCATGACGGCGATGGATACGATCATGATGACGCTGATGCCCAGGAGGACCGCGAGCCCGCCCTGCTTGTAGCGGCGGCCCGTTCTGCTTTCGCCTTGGCCGGGCGTTGAAGGCGGCTCCCTCGAGGTGCTTGCGTGCTGCAGCGCGGTCATGGTGTCCCTGGTGGCAACGCAGCGGGCGGGGAAAGGGGGCAAATGGATGAAAACGGGCCACCGGCCGCGCGGTGAACCGGGCGTCGGCAACCGCATGATGGGAGAAAGCGCTTAATGAAAATTCAATTCTAGATTGCTATAGCTCAAGAACGCATTGATTTTGATTGATCTGCGCATCCGTCCTGAATGCCTTCTTCAGCGAATGTCTGCTTTCCGGGAAGTCGCCTCCATGAGAACTGACCTCCACAAGCCAAGCACGTCCCGACGCGCGATCCGCCTCTCCCATCCCAACCGGGAGCAGGCGGCTTCGTCAGACGTCGGGAGAGGCGCATGATCTCCCTCGCCGAGTACCGGGCCTGGCTTTCGATGCGTTTCATGGGGGTGCTGTGGGCCGTCGGGCTCGCCATCGCCGCGACAGTGCTGTTCCGGGGGACCACCTCGGTGATCCTGATGTGCGGCGCTGCGACCCTCTCCTTCATCCTTCCCACCCTGGCATGGCGCATCGGGGGCGTCGGGGTTGGCGTTCGGGTGGTCTCTGCGCTCGCCATCACGATTCAGGCGAGCCTGTTGTCCCTTCCGCTCGGCGGGCCCGGCGGGCTTTCGGTGTTCTTCGCCGCCGTGGCGATCACGGCCGCCTGGTGCTGCTGGCGCTCGCTCATGGTCTCCACCGCCGGGGCGATGGCCTATGGCGTCGCAGCCGCCACGGTGCTGCGCTCGTGGGGCTACTCGGACGTCTACGATTCCGGGATCCTCTCGCTCCAGGGCGGCGCGCTGGCCGTGCAGGCCATCGTCCTGTTGCTTCTGGTGCAAGCGGTCGAAACCGGAATCAAGGGCCGGGAAGACCTGGCGAGACAGCTACAGCAGGCCGCCGAAAGCCCGCAGCCGGGTCCGACTTCATTGGCGCCGCAGGAACCGGACAGCCGGGACGCACTGCTTGCGGACATCACAGGCTTCGGGCGTTCGATTGCGGATCTGCGGCAGAAATTCCGCAACGCGGCGGAAGAGATGGCGATGAACAGCGGCACGCTCAGCGAACTCGCGGTGGCGTCGGCGACGCTGGCAGGAAAGGCCGAGCCGGCGGCGATGGCTTCGGCCGATGGCGTCTCCAGGATCAGGATGTCCACGGACGAACTCACGAGCGCCATCGGCGAGATCGCGGAGCGCATGAGTGAAACCGCATTCCTGGCCGAGCAGGGCACCGTCAAGGCGACGGAGACCCGGGCCCAGGCGAAGGTGCTGTCCGTGGCGATGCAGAAGATCGCCACCTTCGCCGACGTGATCCGCAACGTCGCGCAGCAGACCAATCTCCTCGCCCTCAACGCCACGATCGAGGCCGCGCGCGCGGGTGAGGCCGGGCGCGGCTTCGCCGTCGTCGCCAGCGAGGTGAAGCATCTTGCGGGCGAGGCCGCGGCGGCGACGGTCGCCATCGAGACCCAACTCGCCGAAATCCTCGCCATCACCGAGCGCACTGTGGAGGGGGTCAGCTTCTTCGCAAGCACGATGGAGCAGATCGACGGGAAGGCCGTCGAGACCGCTGCCGCCGTGGAACAGCAGCACGCCGCCACACGCGAGATCGCCGGGCACGTCAGCTACATCGAGGACGGCGCCGATTCGATGCGCAAATACGTGGCGATGGCCTCCGGAGCAGCCGAAAGCACGCGCCAGACGGCGGCGAGCACGCTTCAAGCCGCCGAACGCGTCCAGGTCGCCGCCGACCGCCTCAACGAGGAGGTTCAAGCCTTCGTCATGAGGATAGCCCGGGGATGATCGGTTCGACCGGGGGCGTGCTCCCCTAATCGTGATTCGCGGGACCGAACCCGCCTGCTCGCAGCACGCGTACAACTGACGAACAGGTCGACGGTACACTGGCCGAAAATGGGCCCTGTTCCGGGTGGAACTGATCGGTCACGGAGGCGTCGAATGCGTGAGGCAGCCAGCAATTTCTTCGCCGGCCTTCCGCGGATGCCCGACCAGGCCAGCACTTTCGATGGCGACCTTTACCGTCCAGCACCGGCCGATTGGTGGCTGGCGGCGAGCGACGTGGAGGATTCGACGGGAGCTATCGGGCGCGGGCAGTATCGCGCCGTCAACTTCGTGGCGGCGGCGGTCATCGCGGCGCTGAAGACGCTGTGTCGTCCGGACCCGGTCCCCTTCCTGTTCGGCGGCGACGGCGCAGTGGTGCTTGTGCCCCCGGAACGAGCGGGCGACGCCCGTCGCGAGCTTGCGAGGGTCCGTGGCTTCGCCCAGCGCGAATACGGCCTCGTGCTGAGGGTCGGCCTTGTTCCAGTGTCCGCACTGCGTGACCTTGGTTCTGACGTCCTTGTCGGGCGGTACGAGCCGACGCCCGGAAACAACTTCGGCGTTTTCCTCGGCGGCGGCGTCGGCGTTCTGGAGGAGGCGCTGAAGGGGAGGGGGTCCCCGGCGCTTGCGGCCCTCGCCGCAGTTCCGCCCGAACTGGACGACGCGGAGCCTCCCAACCTCGACGGGCTCTCGTGCCGCTGGGATGAACTTCGCTCGGCGCGGGGCAAGATGGTGTCCCTGATCGTGAACGGGGCCGCTGACCCCGCCTCCGTGCATGCCGAAATCATGCGCATTGCGCAGGCCGGTGGAGACGCGCGCGCCGTCCGCCTCGACAACCTGTCCCCGCGCTGGCCGCCCAAGGGGCTGATGATCGAAGCCCGGGCCAGACGTGGACGCTGGCCAGCCATACTGATGGCCGGCAGGGTGCTGGTGGAGAGCCTTTTCGTCGCACTGGTGCTGTGGCGGGGCAAGCCGCTCGGCAGCTTCGATCCGCAGGACTACCGCCGGGAGATCACCACCAACACGGACTTTTCCAAGCGCGACGACGTGGTGAGCCTCGTGCTCGACTGCGACGAGAGCGCGATCGCCGCCATACGCGGCGCACTGGACATTCGGGTCGCGCGGGGAGAGCTGAGATACGGGATGCATCTCTCCGACACGGCGCTGATGACCTGCATCGTCACCTCGCTCGGCGAGCACGAGCACGCTCACTTCGTGGATGGCGCGAATGGCGGCTATACGCAGGCTGCGCTCGGGCTCAAGGCCGGGCCGGCTCCGGCGGCCCTGCGTCGAGGGTGATTCTGCAGCCTCAGTTGATGGTGGTCGCGTAGCGTTCCTTGGCGAGATCCTGCATCGCCTTCATGTGGGCGACGTGCCTCTCCTGAGTGGCGTCCCTGTCCTCGGCCCGAACGCCGTCATAGTTCAGCGCGAAGGCGACGCCCATGAAGATGTGCTCGCCGATGCGCTTTTCCACGCCAGGGTCGCTCGCATCCAGGACGACGATGTCGGGCATGCGCTTGCGCAGGCTTTCCACCGCGCTCTTCGTATCTCGGAAATTCATCGGTCCACCTCGACGTCCTGTCAGCAAGTCACAGTGCGGCGCGTCCGGCCATTCGGGTGAATACGAAGTCCGGCGCTAAAACGTACACGGAGTGACCGGTGGGTGACTATGCCCGCCGAGCCACGGTGGGCTGCGATCGACAGGTGGGCATGTCGCGATGCGCGGCTGCGCTCAGGCCGGGCGGTAGTTTCTCGTGAAGTCGATGAGCGCCCGGATCGCCAGGTCGGCGTCGGCCGCGGTCATGCTTTCCGCCGGGTTGTGGCTGACGCCGCCCGCGCACCGCACGAAGAGCATGCCGACAGGGCACAGCGCGGCCATGGCCATGGCGTCGTGCCCCGCCCCCGAGGGAAGCGCCCGGACGGGCACCTGCAGGCGCGACAAGGCGGCGGAGAGCCCGGCCTGAATGCCGGCGTCGCATGGACAGGCCGGCGAATCGAAAAACGGCTCGACCGCGAGCGTCACCTTGCGCCGCCGCGCGATCGCCCTGCATTCCGCGAGGATGGCTTCCACCATGCGCTCGCGCACCGCATCGAGCGGCCCGCGTGCGTCCAGCGTAAACGACGCCCGGCCCGGGATGACGTTGACCGCCCCGGGTTCGACGGCGAGCCGCCCGACGGTCGCGACGGTGTCCGGCTGCAACGAGCCGAGCCGCTCGACGGCCAGCACCATCTCTGACGCCGCGGCCAGCGCATCGCGCCTGAGCGGCATCGGAACCGTTCCCGCATGACCGGCTTCGCCGCCGACGACCAGCCGTCGTCGGCTCGCGCCGTTGATCGCGGTCACGACGCCGAGCGGGAGACCTTCGGCCTCCAGAACCGGCCCTTGCTCGATGTGCAACTCGACATAGCCCAGCACGTCCTCGCGACGACGGGCGATGGCAAGAACGCCGTCGGGATCCCCCCCGAAGCGCACCAGCGCATCCCGGAAGCTGATCCCATTCTCATCCTGGACGTCGAGCGTGGCGGGGTTGAACGTGCCGGCGAGTGCGCGGGAGGACGACAGGTTGGAGGGGAAGCGGACATTCTCCTCGTCGCCGAACGCAACAATCTCTACGCAGAACGGCAGCCGCTCACCGGCCTCGTTCAGGGTCTCGACCACACCCATGCCGGCGACGACGCCGAGAATGCCGTCAAAGGCGCCGGCGTCCTTCACGGTATCGATGTGGGACCCGATGACAAGGGAGGGCAATCCGGGGATCTGGCCCTCGTAGCGTCCGACGACCGTCCCCAGCGCGTCGATTTCGACGCTGTCGCAGCCCGCTTCGCGCATCATGACGGCGACGGCCTCGGCGGCCTGCCGATGAGACGGGGACAGGAAAAGCCGGTGGATCTGGCCGGGAACATCGGTGAAACGGGCCAGGGCCTCCATGCGCGCCATGGCCCGGGCGCCGGCAGATCCTGGAATACGCTGTCCTGAAGAGGCGTCGGTCATGCGCGGAACCTAGGCGAGGGCGACCGGGCGCTCAACAGGACTTTTGCCCCCGCATCGCGAAAGCACCTGTGCCGGGCTCGGGCGTACATCGCCCCCGCGGGCGTGCTAATCCTGCCGGAATTCGAGCCAAATACGGAGATCATCATGTCAAGCCTCACCCTCGCCCAGGCCCAGGCCATCCTCACGACGGCCCTGGCGCATGGCCGGGAGCAGAATTTCCAGAAGCTCGCCGTGGCGGTGCTCGACGCGCGTGGCGCGCTGAAGGCCTTCGCGGCGGAGGACGGCACCAGCCTCAAGCGCGCCGAGATCGCTCAGGGAAAGGCCTTCGGTGCCATCGCCATGGGCGTCGGCTCGCGGGCGCTGCACCGGATGGCAGGGGAACGCCCGCACTTCGTGGAAGCGCTGCACGGGGCGGTCGGCGGTCCGCTCGTTCCCGTTCCCGGCGGCGTCCTGATCAAGGACGCCGCGGGTACGCTGCTGGGCGCGGTCGGCATCTCCGGCGACGTCTCGGACAATGACGAAGCCGCCGCACTCGCCGGCATCGCGGCTGCCGGGCTCCACGGCGACCCCGGCAAGTGAACCGAGGCAATTACACCGAGGCGAGTGAACCGAGTCCTGAGCCGGCTTTCCCGTCGAAGCGTCTCAGAGTGGCGTGACGGTTGTCACGCCGTCGTCCTTCGCCACCACGATCGGGTTGCGCAGCGGACGCCCGAATCCCGGCGCTTCAATTTCGAAGACGTCGCCCGGCTGGGTCCGGACGCCGTCCGCGAACGACAGCGTGGCGGTGCCAAAGTAGTGCACGTGCACATCGCCGGGAACGCGGTGCCCCGCGTACTTGAAGTGATGGTGCTCGAGGTTGCCCAGCGTATGGGACATGTTGGCCTCGCCGGTGAGGAACGGCTTTTCCCACAACACTCCGCCGTTGCGCCGGATCCGGCTCGTGCCGCGAATGTCGTGCGGCGGCGCGCCCACCTGCAGCTCCGGGCCATAGGAGCTCTGCCTGAGCTTGGAGTGCGCCAGCAGCAGGTAGTTCTGTCGCTCCGTGACGTGGTCGGAGAACTCGTTGCCCAGCGCAAAGCCCACCCGGAAGGGTCGTCCGTCCGGAGCGATGATGTAGAGCCCGGTCAGCTCAGGCTCTTCGCCGGCGTCCTCGGCGAAGGCGGGACTGACAAGCGGATGCTCCGGCGCCACCAGGAACGCGCCCGTGCCCTTGTAGAACCACTCCGGCTGCGCGCCTGCCTTGCCTTGCGCGGGCTTGCCGCCTTCCAGGCCGGAGCGGAACATCTTCATTGAATCGGTCAGGGTGGAGACATCGACCTCCGCGACCGTCTTGTGCATCTTGTCGCGCGTATCGGCCGAGCCGAGGTGGGTCAGCCCCGTGCCGGTGACGATGATGCGGGTGTGGTCGGGATGATCGAGCGGCAGCAGCACCCGGCCTTCCTTGATGGCCAGGCCGTAATCCGCCATGCTTGAACCGAGCCGCGAGCGGACAAGGTCTTCCAGAGACTGCCCGGCCGCGATCGCGTCAAGCGCGAGCTGGTAGGTCGTGGCCTCGCCTGACACCAGCGTCAGCCTCGATCCGTCCTCGGACGGAACGCCCACGCGCCTTTGCCCCTCGTTCGTGATCTGCACCAGCCGAAGCGCCGCCATGCCCGTCTCCCCTGTCTCTGCACAGGCGCGCTGAGGTGCGCACCTGATTTCAGGGCACTTTTGCGCACGCAGGCGCGCAGGAGCAAGCGCCCAATCCCGTCCGGCCCCGCTTTCCGCGCTGGACAGGGCGGCGCTGGCGGGATTGGTTGGACCGAACAAGACCGCCGATCGACGTCTGACCCGAGGAAACGATGCCCCGCTTCGCCGCCAACCTGTCGATGATGTTCAATGAGCTGCCCTTCCTCGAGCGCTTCGGCGCCGCCGCGGAACAGGGCTTCGACGCCGTCGAGTTTCTGTTCCCCTACGCCTTCCCCGTCGACGAGGTGTCGAAGGCGCTGCACGGCGCGGGCCTGACCCAGGCCCTCTTCAACCTGCCGCCGGGAAACTGGGACACCGGGGAGCGTGGCATGGCTTCGACGGCCGGGCGGGAAGACGAGTTCCGGGCTTCGGTGAAGCAGGCCCTGCCCTACATCGAAGCGACCGGCGTCAAGCGCGTGCACGTCATGAGCGGGCATGGCTCGCTCGCCGATCCGCAGGCGCTGGCGACCTACAAGGCCAATATCCGCTTTGCGGCGGAGACGGTCGGCCCGCTCGGAGTCGATGTCCTGCTCGAGCCCATCAATGGGCGCGATATGCCCGGCTACTTCCTGAACGACTTCAACCGCGCGGCCGAGATCGTCGCCGAGAGCGGATTGCCCAACCTGCGCCTGCAGTTCGACATCTACCACCGCCAAATCACCCATGGCGACGTCACGGTCGCGATGCGTGCAATGATGCCGTTGATCGGCCATATACAGGTCGCCAGCGTGCCTTCCCGCAACGAGCCGGATGGCGAGGAGCTGAACTACGCGTTCCTGTTCGGAGAGCTGGATCGCATCGGTTATGCCGGCTTCGTCGGCTGCGAATACCGGCCGGCCGGCGGCACTGTCGACGGACTCGGCTGGTTCCAGCCATGGCGTCGGCGCATGCATGGCTGAGTGCCTGCCCAATAAGGAGGCAGGTGCTGAACTGTTGAGCGGCCTTGTTAAGCTTTAAGGCGAACTGCGCAACGAATCTGGCGTCTCTCGCCCGGATTCGAGCCTTAGACGGCGCGGGATTCGGCGGACTGCCTCAGCATGGCGGAAAATTGCGCGACGTGGCGGCGCTGGCACGGGCCTTGCGAACCCCGGCTCCGGTTACATGAACCGGTTGGAGGGGTCTCCCATGAGTTTCACATTCAAGTCCTTCATCGCCGCCACGGCGATGACGGCGGGCGTCGCGCTGGCATCGGTCGGGGCGCAGGCCCAGACGATCAAGATCGGCATCCTGCATTCGCTTTCCGGCACGATGGCCATCAGCGAGACCACGCTGAAGGACGTCATGCTCATGCTCATCGAGGAGCAGAACAAGAAGGGCGGCGTGCTCGGCAAGAAGCTCGAGGCCGTCGTCGTCGATCCCGCGTCGAACTGGCCGCTCTTCGCCGAGAAGGCCAAGGAGCTGCTGCTGAAGGACAAGGTCGCGGCCGTGTTCGGCTGCTGGACCTCGGTGTCCCGCAAGTCCGTGCTGCCCGTGTTCGAGGAGAACAACGGCATCCTCTTCTACCCCGTCCAGTATGAGGGCGAGGAGTCGTCCAAGAACATCTTCTATACCGGCGCCGCGCCGAACCAGCAGGCCATCCCGGCCGTCGACTATCTCGCCGAGAACGAGAAGGTCCAGCGCTGGGTGCTCGCGGGCACCGACTACGTCTACCCGCGCACGACCAACAAGATCCTCGAAGCCTACCTGAAGTCCAAGGGCGTCAAGGCCGAGGACATCATGATCAACTACACGCCGTTCGGTCACTCCGACTGGCAGACGATCGTGGCCGACATCAAGAAGTTCGGCTCGGCCGGCAAGAAGACCGCCGTGGTCTCGACCATCAACGGCGACGCCAACGTTCCCTTCTACAAGGAGCTCGGCAACCAGGGCATCAAGGCGACCGACATTCCGGTCGTGGCCTTCTCGGTGGGCGAAGAAGAGCTCGCCGGCATCGACACGAAGCCCCTGCTCGGCCATCTCGCCGCCTGGAACTACTTCCAGTCCGTCGACAACGCCGACAACAAGGCCTTCATCGAGAAGTGGAAGGCCTACACCAAGAACCCGAAGCGCGTGACGAACGACCCGATGGAAGCTCACGTGATCGGCTTCAACATGTGGGTCAAGGCCGTCGAGAAGGCCGGCACGACCGACACCAGCGCCGTGATCGACGCGCTGATCGGCATCTCGGTGCCGAACCTCTCGGGCGGCTTCTCCGCCATGATGCCGAACCACCACATCACCAAGCCGGTGCTCATCGGCGAGATCAAGGGTGACGGCCAGTTCAGCATCGTGTCGCAGACCCCCGGCCTCGTGGTCGGCGACGAGTGGTCCGACTACCTCGAAGGCTCCAAGGACCTGATCTCCGATTGGCGCGCGCCGATGTCTTGCGGAAACTTCAACGTCAAGACCGGCAAGTGCGGCGGCGCGGGCAAGTAAGCCCCGCCTGATCCGAAGTCCCCTCGGGGATCTCGCACCCACACCAGGGAACCGGGCGCTGACGCCCGGTTCCTCCCTTCCCATCCTGGTCACGGGTTTGCTCGAGCCATGGGCGTCATGCCGCTGCTTCGCGTACAGGCGACCTTCGCCCGCTTCGCATCTCTCGTCCTGCTGTGTCTCTGGGTGATGCTGAACACCGCTCAGCCCGTATGGGCCGATGCGGAAGCTGGGTTCACCAGGCTGGCCACCGAAGCCTTCGCAGACATCGAGGCCGGCATCGCCGAGCTTGGGGCGAGTGGAACCGACAAGGCCGCTGCGGCCCTGGACGCGCTGTCCGACAGCCGCCTCTTTTATCGTCCCGCCGACAAGGCTGTGTTCATCAAGACGCCGACCGGCGGTTACGTCGATGCCCGAACGGGCGCGGCCGTCGCCGGCGATCCCGGCGCGGTGAAGCCGGTTCGCGTCAACAATCGCGTTCGCCGGGCGCTGGAAGCCGCCGTTGGCTCACTCACCCTGCTCAGTCCCGACCCGGCGAAGCGCCTTTCCGCAGCAGAAGCCGTGTTCAAGTCACGTGACGCCAGCGCCTTGCCCACGCTCGACGCCGCCATCGCCAAGGAGACGGACGCCAAAATCAAACGCGTCCTCGCCCAGGCCCGGGCCGCGGCCGTGTTGTCGAAGGCCGACTCGACGGACGCAGAGAAAGTGGCCGCCGTCGAAATCGTCGGGGATCGCGGCGACCAGGACGCACTGGCCCTGCTCGGCGGCCTCCGCCAAACCGGGACGCCCATCGTCAAGGTGGCGGCCGAGAGCGCAGCGGCCTCCATCGAGCGGCGGCAGGTGCTGCTCTCCTCCGTGCAAAACGCATGGTACGGCCTGTCCCTCGGTTCGGTGCTGCTGCTCGCGGCCATCGGCCTCGCCATCACCTTCGGCGTGATGGGCATCATCAACATGGCCCATGGCGAGATGGTGATGCTGGGCGCCTACACCACCTTCGTGGTGCAGGAGTTCCTGCGCACCAAGTATCCCGCCTTGTTCGACTGGTCGCTGCTCATCGCAATCCCCCTGGCTTTCGTCGTCGCGGGGGCGGTCGGGATCCTGATCGAGCGGCTGATCATCCGCTGGCTCTACGGCCGCCCGCTCGAGACGCTGCTCGCCACCTGGGGCGTCAGCCTCGTGCTGCAGCAGACGGTGCGCTCGATCTTCGGCGCCAACAACCGCGAGGTCGGCGCGCCGTCCTTCATGGCGGGCTCGTTCGACTTCCACGGCATCGCCGTGACCTATGGCAGGCTCTGGATCATCGTCTTCTCCATGGCGGTTTTCGCAGCGCTGTTGTTTGTGCTGCGCGCCACCTCCTTCGGCCTGAAGATGCGGGCCGTGACCCAGAACCGCCGCATGGCCTCGTGCATGGGCATCAGGACCCCCTGGGTCGACGCCATGACATTTGCACTGGGATCGGGCATCGCCGGCATCGCGGGGGTGGCGCTCTCGCAAATCGACAACGTCTCGCCCAACCTCGGCCAGAGCTACATCGTCGACAGCTTCATGGTCGTCGTGTTCGGCGGCGTCGGCAACCTCTGGGGAACGCTCGTGGCGGCGCTGTCCCTCGGGGTGGCCAACAAGTTCCTCGAGCCCGTGGCCGGCGCGGTGCTCGGCAAGATCGCGCTTCTGGTCTTCATCATCCTGTTCATCCAGAAGCGTCCGCGCGGGCTCTTCGCGCAAAAGGGAAGGGCGGTGGAGGCATGATCACCGCCAGGCTGATCCAGGGGCTCGACAGACGCGGGCAGGTGTTCCTTCTCGTGCTCGCGGCCGTGGCCGTCCTGGTGCCGGTGCTCAATCTCGCCGTGCCGGAAGGCTCATTCTTCCACATGCCGACATACGCGGTGTCGCTGCTCGGAAAGTACCTCTGCTACGCGCTGCTCGCCATAGCGCTCGATCTTGTCTGGGGCTATTGCGGCATTCTCTCGCTCGGTCACGGCGCGTTCTTCGCGCTCGGCGGCTACGCCATGGGCATGTACCTGATGCGCCAGATCGGCCCGCGCGGCGTCTATGGCAATCCCATCCTGCCGGACTTCATGGTCTTCCTGAACATGAAGGAATTGCCCGTCACCTGGTACGGCTTCAACTTCTTCCCGTATGCGGCGCTGATGGTGCTGCTCGTGCCGGGGCTGCTGGCCTTCGTCTTCGGCTGGTTCGCCTTCCGCTCGCGTGTGACAGGCGTCTACCTGTCCATCATCACGCAGGCGATGACCTACGCCCTGCTGCTCGCCTTCTTCCGAAACGACATGGGCTTCGGCGGCAACAACGGCCTGACCGATTTCAAGGACATCCTGGGCTTCAACATCCAGGCGCAAACGACCCGCGTCGCGCTCCTCGTCGCCACTGTGGTCGCGCTGGCGCTGGGTTACCTCGTAGCCCGGGCGCTCGTCACGTCCGCCTATGGCAAGGTGCTGATCGCCATCCGTGACGCAGAGTCCCGCACGCGCTTCATCGGCTATCGTGTCGAGCGCTTCAAGCTGGTGGCCTTCACGGTCTCGGCCTGCATGGCGGGCGTCGCCGGCGCGCTTTACGTGCCGCAGGTCGGCATCATCAACCCATCGGAATTCGCGCCCGCCAATTCGATTGAGGCGGTGATCTGGGTGGCCGTCGGCGGCCGCGGCACGCTCGTGGGCGCCGCGCTCGGGGCGGTGCTGGTCAACTTCGCCAAGACCTGGCTCACCGGCGCGATTCCGGAGGTCTGGCTATTCGCGCTCGGCGCGCTCTTCATCCTTGTCACGCTGTTCCTTCCGAAGGGCATCATCGGCACGCTGTCCGCCTGGAGCGCCAGGCGCGCGGAGGCGACCGCAGCCGCCGAGGCGTCCGTGGAGGCCGAAGCCGGCGTCAGCGTCGCGGGACGGACGTCATGACCGAGAACGAACTCACCCAGGCGCTGCTCTATCTCGACGGCGTCAGCGTCTCCTTCGACGGTTTCCGCGCGCTCAACAGCCTGTCCCTGGTCATCGGCCATGGCGAGATGCGCGCCATCATCGGCCCCAACGGCGCGGGCAAGACGACGATGATGGACGTCATCACCGGCAAGACGCGCCCGGACGACGGCGACGTGCTGTTCGACGGCAAGGTCGACCTCACCAAGATGGACGAAGCGGCCATCGCCGAACTCGGCATCGGACGCAAGTTCCAGAAGCCGACGGTATTCGAGAGCCATACGGTGTCCGACAACATCCTGCTGGCGATGAAGGGTCCGCGCTCCGCGCTGTCCTCGCTGTTCGGCTGGCGCAACAATGTCGACCCCGGCGAACTCGATTCCGTGCTGGAGACGATCGGCCTCGCCGAACATCGCCAACGCATGGCGGCAGACCTGTCGCACGGCCAGAAGCAGTGGCTCGAGATCGGCATGCTGCTGGCGCAGGATCCGAAATTGCTGCTGGTGGACGAGCCCGTGGCGGGCATGACCGATGCGGAGACGGAGGCGACCGCCTCGCTGTTGACGCGCATCGCCAAGGACCACGCCGTCGTGGTGGTGGAGCACGACATGGCCTTCGTGCGCGCGCTCGGCTGCAAGGTCACCTGCCTGCACGAGGGTTCCGTGCTCGCCGAAGGCACCATCGACGCCGTGTCGGCGAACGACCGTGTGGTCGAAGTCTATCTGGGACGCTGAAATGAGTACGCTGCAGATCGACTCCCTCGACCTCTATTACGGCGCGGCCCAGGCGCTCCGCGGCGTTTCGCTCACCGTGGAGACCGGCAAGGTCACCTCCGTGCTCGGCCGCAACGGCGTCGGCAAGTCCTCGCTGCTGCGCGCCATCATGGGCGTCCAACCCATCGCGCGCGGCAGCGTGTCTTGGAAGGGCGAGAGCCTCGGCTCCATGGCGCCCTTCGATCGCGCGCGCCGCGGCATAGCCTATGTGCCGCAAGGCCGTGAGATCTTCCCATTGCTCACGGTCCGTGAGAATCTCGAAACCGGCTTTGCGCCCGTACCGCGCGCGGACCGCTACGTTCCCGATGAGATCTTCGATCTCTTCCCCGTTCTGAAGTCCATGCTGAACCGTCGCGGCGGCGATCTTTCCGGCGGGCAGCAGCAGCAGCTCGCCATCGGCCGCGCGCTCGTTACGCGCCCTTCCCTGCTCGTGCTCGACGAACCGACTGAGGGGATCCAGCCCTCGATCATCAAGGACATCGGCCGCGCCATCGAATATCTTCGCAACAAGGGCGACATGGCGATCCTGCTGGTCGAGCAGTATTTCGAATGGGCCCGCGACCTGTGCGACACCTTCGCGGTGATGGACCGCGGGCAGATCGTGCTGGCGGGGGAGAAGGCGAGCATGGTCGAGGCGGATGTCCGGCGTCATTTGTCCGTGTGAGGAGAGGTGCGCCGGCCGGCCGCCTCCCAGGCGAGGCGTCTCCTTCCGTCATTGCGAGGAGCGCAGCGGCGAAGCAATCCAGGGGCGGGGCGAAAGGCGCCGAAGCGGCCAACACCCGGCTCCTGGATTGCTGCGCTTTGCTCGCAATGACGGAGAGGGTCCGCCGCATGTTGCGTGACCCGGACGCTATGCCCGCCACTCCCGCGGCTGCTGCCATTTCCGTGCCCGGCTTCGTCCGCGCTCAGGGCGTCCTGCGCGCCCGTTTCCGCCGCGCGCCGTTGGGCACCGAGGCGGTGGAGCTGCGGGAATCCGGCGGCTTCCGCATCCGCTTCCCCCGCGTGCATGGCGGGCCGGACGCAGCGTGCGAAGCGGTGATGATCAACACCGGCGGCGGCATGACCGGCGGTGATCGCCTGTCCGTTGACCTCGGGCTTGGCGAGTCTGCGAGCGTCACCGCCACCACCCAGTCCGCTGAAAAGCTCTACCGCTCTCAGGGCACTGCGAGCCGCCTGGACATCCGGCTCGATCTCGCGGCGCGGGCGCAGCTCGCCTGGTTGCCGCAGGAGCAGATCCTGTTCTCCGGCTCGCGCCTGCAGCGCTGGCTGGAATGCGACATGGCGCCAGATGCGTCCCTCACCATCGCCGAGACTTTCGTCTTCGGCCGGATCGCGATGGGCGAAACATTGGGCGACGGCCTCATCGATGACCGCTGGCGGATCCGGCGAGGCGGCGCGCTGGTCTATGCCGAGAACCTGAGGCTGAACGGGCCCCTGGGCGGCCTTCTGCAACGCCCGGCTGTCGGCGGCGGCGCACGCGCGGTGGCGACGGTGGTGCATATCGCGCCTGATGCGGAAAGCCGGCTTGAAGAGGCACGCGAGGCCCTGGCCGACGCGAGTTCCGATTGTGGAGCTTCCGCTTGGCGGGGTATGCTCGTCCTGCGTTTCGCGGCCGCCGAGCCGTCCTGCCTGCGGGCCGACATGGCCCGTTTCCTGAACCGTTTTCGCGCCGTCCCGCTGCCGCGGGTGTGGCAGTGCTGACCGAAGCTTCTGAGATGTTTGCGAGGATCCGCCCATGAACCTCAGCCCGCGCGAGAAGGACAAGCTCCTCGTCGCCATGGCCGCCAACGTGGCGCGCCGGCGCCTGGAGCGCGGCGTGAAGCTGAACCACCCGGAGGCCGTGGCGCTGATCACCGACTTCGTGGTCGAGGGCGCGCGCGACGGCCGCTCCGTCGCCGAACTGATGGAGGCCGGCGCGCACGTCATCACCGCCGACCAGGTGATGGACGGCATCGCCGAGATGATCCACGACGTGCAGGTGGAAGCCACCTTCCCCGATGGCACCAAGCTCGTCACCGTGCACAACCCCATCCGCGGCGCGAGCGGGGCGCTGAAGCCCGGCGAGGTGACCACGCTGCCGGGCGACCTGACCCTCAACGAGGGCCGCGAGACCGTGGCCGTCTCGGTCTCAAACACGGGCGACCGGCCGATCCAGGTGGGCAGCCACTACCACTTCTTCGAGACGAACCCCGCCCTCCACTTCGACCGCGCCAAGGCGAGGGGCATGCGCCTCGACATCGCCGCCGGCACCGCCGTGCGCTTCGAGCCCGGCCAGACCCGCGAAGTGCGGCTGGTCGCGCTGGCCGGCAAGCGCGAGGTGTACGGGTTCCGGCAAGACATCATGGGCAAGCTCTAAGCGCGCAGGACAGACACATGGCCACCACCCTTTCCCGCGCCGCCTATGCGGACATGTTCGGCCCCACGACCGGGGACAAGGTCCGCCTCGCCGACACCACGCTGGTGATCGAGATCGAGAAGGATTTCACCACCTATGGCGAGGAGGTGAAATTCGGCGGCGGCAAGGTGATCCGCGACGGCATGGGCCAGTCGCAGGTGACCAACGCCGCGGGCGCGGTGGACACGGTGATCACCAACGCCATCGTGCTCGACCATTGGGGGATCGTGAAGGCCGATGTCGGCCTGAAGGAAGGCCGCATCGCCGCCATCGGCAAGGCGGGCAATCCGGACATCCAGCCGGGCGTGACCATCATCATCGGGCCGGGCACGGACGTGATCGCGGGCGAGGGCAAGATCCTCACGGCGGGCGGCTTCGACAGCCACATCCACTTTATCTGCCCGCAGCAGATCGAGCATGCGCTGATGTCCGGCGTCACCTCCATGCTCGGCGGCGGCACCGGCCCGTCGGCGGGGACGTCGGCGACGACCTGTACGCCCGGACCCTGGCACATCGCGCGGATGATCCAGAGCTTCGACGCCTTCCCCGTGAACCTCGGCATCTCCGGCAAGGGCAACACCGCCAAGCCCGAGGGGCTCGTGGAGATGATCAAGGCCGGCGCCTGCGCGCTGAAGCTGCACGAGGACTGGGGCACCACCCCCGCCACCATCGACAACTGCCTGGCTGTGGCCGACGACTACGACGTGCAGGTGATGATCCACACGGACACGCTGAACGAGTCCGGCTTCGTGGAGGACACGGTGGCGGCGTTCAAGGGCCGCACCATCCACGCCTTCCACACGGAGGGTGCCGGCGGCGGGCATGCGCCCGACATCATCAAGGTGGCCGGGCTGCCCAACGTGCTGCCCTCCTCGACCAACCCGACGCGTCCCTTCACGGTGAACACGCTGGACGAGCATCTCGACATGCTCATGGTCTGCCACCACCTCGACGGCTCGATCCCGGAGGACCTCGCCTTCGCCGAGAGCCGCATCCGGCGCGAGACGATCGCGGCCGAGGACATCCTGCACGACATCGGCGCGCTCTCGATGATGTCGTCGGACAGCCAGGCCATGGGCCGGCTGGGCGAGGTGATCACCCGCACCTGGCAGACCGCCGACAAGATGAAGCGCCAGCGCGGCGCGCTGCCCAGCGACGGCGGAGCCGACAATGCGCGCGTGAAGCGCTACGTCGCGAAGTACACGATCAACCCCGCCATCGCGCACGGCGTGTCGAAGCACATTGGCTCGGTGGAGGTGGGCAAGCTCGCCGACCTCGTGCTGTGGTCGCCCGCCTTCTTCGGCGTGAAGCCGGACATGGTGGTCAAGGCCGGCACGATCGTCGTCGCGCCGATGGGCGATCCCAACGCCTCGATCCCGACGCCCCAGCCCGTACACTACCAGCCCATGTTCGGCGCCTTCGGCCGCGCGCTCACGGCGAGCTCCTTCGTCTTCACCTCGCAGGCCGCGATCGACGGCGGGCTGCGGGAGCGGCTCGGGGTGCAGAAGGACATGATCGCCGTGGAGAACACGCGCGGCGGCATCTCCAAGAAGAGCATGATCCACAACGACGCTACGCCGGACATCCAGGTCGACCCCGAGACCTACGCCGTGACGGCCGACGGCGAGTTGCTGGTCTGCGAGCCCGCGACGGAGCTGCCGATGGCGCAGCGGTATTTCCTGTTCTAGGCTCGGACCGAGATCAGCGCGTCATCCCCGGCGCGCCGCAAGCGCGGGAACGGGATCCAGGGACTGGCGCGCAACAGGCTGGATCCCCTTACCCTCCGCGCCTGCCGCGCTCCGGCCGGGAATGACACGCGATGTTGAGACCGGAGGATCCGTGATGACCCGGACAGCCACAAAGCACCATCGGGAAGCCAGCGCCGGCCCTGCTTCGGTCGGCGTGACGGTTGGCTATGACACCGATTTTTTCGCCTGGACGCAGGAGCAGGCTCGGCTGCTCCGTGAAGGTCGCTTTTCAGAGATTGATATTGAGAATGTTGCCGAGGAGCTGGAGACGTTGGGGAGGAGCGAGAAGCGGGAGATAGAAAGCCGGCTCCAGGTGTTGCTCGCGCACCTTTTAGAGTGGAGACACCAGTCAGCAAAACGCTCGAATAGCTGGCGGTCCACCATCGTCGAACAGCGCAGTCGGTTGATGAGGGACTTGAAGGATAGCCCGAGCCTTAGACGGTATCCTCGCGAAATCCTGGTCGAAGAGTATGTGGTCGCCCGCCTCACGGCCTCAGGCGAAACCAAGCTCCCGCTCGAGGCTTTCCCTGCCGAGTGCCCCTTCACCATCGAGGAGATCCTCGATCCCGATTTCCTTCCGGGCGAGAGCGCGGCATAAGTCGCGCGACAACCCGAGAGAGACCGCCATGCCCCGCGCCACCGCCGTTACCCGCAAGCTCGCCGTCAAGGCCGACAAGGTCGTCGACAGCGTCGTGCTCGATCATGAGGATCGGCACCGCCGCCGGATCGTGTTGACCGGCGAGAACGGGCTCGACGTGCTGCTCGACCTGGAGAAGGCGACGGTCCTGAACGATGGCGACGCCTTGAAGCTGGAGGACGGTTCGCTGGTGCTCGTGAAGGCCGCGTCGGAAAAGCTGATGCGCATCACTGCGCACAACCCGAAGCGGCTGATGAAGGTGGCCTGGCACATCGGCAACCGGCACACGCCGGCCGAGATCGGCGAGGAGGAGATCTTCATCCAGGCCGACCACGTGCTGGAGGAGATGGTGCGCGGGCTCGGCGCGGAAGTGACGGCCGTCGAGCGCCCGTTCCAGCCGGAGCGCGGCGCCTACGACCAAGGCGGGCATGGTCACGGGCACGGGCACGGCGCGCATGACCACGACCATGAGCACGGCGATCACAAGCACGCCCATGGCCATGGCCATGGCCATGATCACCATCACGATCACGACCACCATGCGCACGGACCGGCTCATGGCGAGCCCGGCCACGTGCATGGCCCCGATTGCGGGCATGACCACGGCCATGAGCACAGCCACGGGCACGAGGGCCATGGCCAGGAGCACCAGCAAGAGCACCAGCACGGGCACGGCCACAAGCATGGCTGATCCAGCGCCGCTGCCGCTGCTCGTCTGGCTGTCCCCGGCTTTTCCAGTCGGCTCCTTCGCCTACTCGCACGGCCTGGAATGGGCGGTCGAGCAGGGCGACCTCCACGACGCGGTCACGGTGCAGGCCTGGATCGACGACCTCCTGGCGCTGGGCTCCGGCCGCAACGACGCAATCCTGCTCTCTGAAGCGCACCGCGCCGCGCTGGCCGGCGACCGCGCCCGCCTTGCGGCTGCCGCCGAGCTCGGCGTCGCTCTGCAGCCTTCTCGCGAGCGGCACCTGGAGGCGACCGCCCAGGGGAACGCCTTCCTGGCCGCCGCGCGCGCCTCCTGGCCCGCTCCTACGTTAGACCTGCTCGTCGAGGCTTGGGACGACGATGTGGTGTATCCCGTCGCCATCGGCGTCGCCGCTGCGGGGCACGGCGTGGCGCTGCGCCCCACGCTCGAAGCCTTCCTGCTGGCCTTCGTCGCGGCGCTGGTGTCGGCCGCCGTGCGGCTCGGGCCCATCGGCCAGACCGACGGCCAGCGCGTCACCGCGGCGCTCCTGCCCCGCATCCGCGAGACCGCCGCCTTCGCCGAGGCCGCGACCCTCGACGACCTCGGCGGCGCGGCATTCCGCTCAGACATCGCGTCGCTGCGCCATGAAACCCAGTACACGAGGCTTTTCCGCTCATGACCCGCTCTGCGCACGGCCCTCTCCGCGTCGGCATCGGCGGCCCCGTCGGGTCAGGCAAGACGGCGTTGATGGAGGCGCTCTGCAAGCGCTTCCGGGACATCTACGACCTCGCGGCCATCACCAACGACATCTACACCAAGGAGGACGCCCGGCTTCTCACAGTGGCCGGCGCCTTGCCGGAGGAGCGCATCATGGGCGTGGAGACGGGCGGCTGCCCGCACACGGCCATCCGCGAGGACTGCTCCATCAACCTCGCCGCCATCGACACGATGAACAAGCGCTTCCCGAAGCTGGACCTGATCCTGCTGGAATCCGGCGGCGACAACCTCGCTGCGACCTTCTCGCCGGAGCTCGCCGATCTTACCGTCTACGTCATCGACGTGTCGGGCGGCGAGAAGATCCCGCGCAAGGGCGGCCCCGGCATCACCCGGTCCGACCTGCTGGTGATCAACAAGATCGACCTCGCCCCCTTTGTGGGCGCCAGCCTCGATGTGATGGACCGCGACGCCAAGCTGATGCGCAAGGCCAAGCCGTTCGTGTTCACCAATGTCCGGTCGGGGGAGGGCGTGGAAGCCGTCGCCGACTTCATTGAGACTGTGGGCGGCCTGAAGACTTAGAGGCGCGTAGCGCTCACTTGCGGAATAGCGACATCGAGCGCCCGTCCCGACGGCAATGTTCCGAACGCATGTCGTTCCAGCGTTCCCTTGTGTCGGAATGCTCGAAGTGCGGCGGGAGTGCGCGGTCTAGAGCTTCACGCATCGCTGCGCTGATCGCGACGGCCCGTCCCTCGTGAACCCTCCGTTTCAGGTGCCAGATGTCGAAGCCGTCCTTCGTTCTCAAGCTGTCCTGCCCCAATCGCCCGGGCATCGTCGCCGCCGTGTCGACATATCTGTTCGAGGCCGGCTGCAACATCCTGGACGCCCAGCAGTTCGACGACACGGAATCCGACCGCTTCTTCATGCGTGTGGTGTTCGACCAGGTGGCGGGCGACACGCAGTTGGAGACGCTGCGTGAGGGGTTCGCGCCCATCGGCCAGCGTTTCGGAATGGACTGGACCCTGCGCTCCCGCCAGGAGCAGCGGCGCGTGATGCTTCTCGTCTCGAAGTTCGACCACTGCCTGGTGGACCTGCTCTATCGCCGCCGCATCGGCGAATTGCAGATGGACGTGACGGCCATCGTGTCGAACCACGGGCCCGAGCATTACAGGCATGTCGAGTTCGATGGGTTGCCGTTCCACCACATGCCCGTGACGAAGCAGACCAAGCTGGAGCAGGAGCAGCAGCTTTGGGAGCTGATCCGCAACACAAAGACAGAAGTGGTCGTGCTCGCGCGCTACATGCAGGTCCTGTCGGATGGGCTCACGGCCAAGCTGGCGGGCAACTGCATCAATATCCACCACTCGTTCCTGCCCGGCTTCAAGGGGGCCAAGCCCTACCACCAGGCGCATGAGCGGGGCGTCAAGCTGATCGGCGCGACGGCCCACTACGTCACGTCCGACCTCGACGAAGGCCCGATCATCGAGCAGGACGTGGAGCGCATCAGCCACCGCGACACCCCGGACGACCTCGTCCGCAAGGGCCGCGACATCGAGCGCCGCGTGCTCGCCCGCGCGCTGGCAGACCACCTCGACGATCGCGTGATCCCGAACGGTCGCAAGACGGTGGTGTTCACGGGTTGATCGTCCAATCGGGACGCTACTTCCCGCAGCCGATCGCCACGACGGCGCCCTTGGCGGAAGCCGCTACGTCCGCGGCGCTGAGGGCCGGCTTCCCGCCGCTGGCTCCTGGCGTCAGGCCCGCAAAGTGCGCCATCTCCGGCGCAGACGTCACGGGATAGCTCGCCTCCGGAACGATGCCGGCCACGAGCCTTGGCTGCTGGGGGACCGACGCGACAATCCCGACAAGAGCCCCGGAGCGGTCGAAGACAGGGCTTCCCGCTCCGCCCCTCTGGAGTGACGCCACGATGCGGAATGAATCGGGCCCGAGCCGTGCGTCCCCTGAGGTGATCGAGAGCGTTGATCCCGCCGAGCCCGCGGGGCCGAACCCCAGAACGAGAAGAGACGCTCCGTCCGCGGGACGTTCGCCGAGTATCGGCATGCTGGCCTTCAGCCCGGGCGTGTCGAGCAGGACGAGCCCTCGCGCCGCATCGCTCCGCTCGATCCGTGCGGTCTTGCCGGCCACGGACAGATCTGTGCAGCCTTCGACGGCCGACGTCGTGAGCACCTTGCCGGCGGCGACGATGATCCCGGTCGCCAGAGGCCCCGCGGCCGCTGAAGCGACCCGGGGTGGGACCACGGAAGGGGTCCCAGCGGCCGCAGGACCGGGTTCGAGAGCAGCCGGGACAGGTTCGAAGCTGTTGGCGATGGCGACAGCCATCCTATCGTAATTCGCCGCGCCCGAGATGGGATAACTGAAGACGAAACCCTTCAGTCCACCACCCGCCGTCGCCCAACGCGTGTAGGAGCGTTTGCCGTCCTGGTCGGCGGCGATGACGAACCAGTCGGGCCGGAGCACCTTGTAGGTCACTTTCCTGCCCGGCAGGTCAGCCGCGAGCCGGCTGTACAACCCGGCGAGGTCCGGATCGTCCTGGGCCATCGTGTCCAGCGTCACCGCCCCGTCCGCGGAAGCGTAACGGGTCCCCGTCTTTCCGGGCGCGGCTTTGGTCAGCACCGCTTGAGGCACGCCGATTCGAATCGCCGATTTGCCGTCCAGCACCTTCGTGAAGCGCACGTCCCCACGCGCCCTGTCCGCCGCCCCTTCCAAGGCGGCGCGTTCCTTCGGCTGGAGGTAACCGTCCGCTGGCGCGTTGGCGCGCTTCTGGAAGGCCTGTATCGCCTTGAACGTCAGCGGACCATAGAGCCCGGAACCCGCGCCCGAGAAATCGCCCGTCCACATCAGCGCTTCCTGGATGGCCCGCCGCTCGCTCTCGGGCAACGCCTCGTAGCGCTTCTGGGCGGACTGGAATACGGGGTCGGACAGCACGCCCGCAGGGGCGGCGGGTGGATTGCCCTGCGCGGACGCCGGGCATGGGATCAGCAATGCCGAGACGACCGCGATCACCCCGGCCAGCAGCTCCTTCGTGCCACCGATCATCCCTGTTCTCCCGTCCGGCGCTTCCTCCCGAGAGGGCGCCGCATGAAAGTCGCAGAAGCGGCGGTTGCGGTCGAGTGGCGAAGCGAGCGCCGTTGCAGCGCCACGGCGCAGTGCTAGGCTTCGGACAAAGGGAGAGCATCATGCGGCGCACGTTGGGACTATGGCCTCGCCGGCTGGCATTGCTGCTCGCAGTGTCGCTGTCCACCAGCGCGCTGGCCCAGACAAAATCCTTCGTGCGGGACGACCTTGCGAGCGACGGCGTTCGGCTGGAGGAACAACTGCGCACCTCGGGCCTCTCCGGCGCGGGCAACAGGCAATCTGAGCAACTGCGCAGGGATGGCGACGCGGCCCTTGCCCGGGACCCCCGCCGCGCGCTTGCGCTATTCACGTCGGCCGTCGCCGTTGACGCCAAGGCTTCTTCGGCGTGGCTCGGCTGGGCCCGCGCTGCGCTGGCCGTCAACACGACTGATGCGACCGAGCGGTGGCGACTGAACGAACGGGCCACCGTCGCGGCCTATGTGGCTTATCAGAAGGCGGCTGGCCGCCCGGACGAGGCCGTAGCGCTCGCCGTGCTGGGCGAGGCCTTCGCTCGCCGTGAGATCTGGCGGCCCGCCCTTGACGCCTACCGCGCCAGCATCGCGCTCGTCGACAACACGGGCGTTCGGAGCACCTATGAGGCCTTGCGCGAGGAGCACGGCTTCCGCATCGCCGATTACAAGATTGATTCCGACAGCTCCTCTCCCCGCGCCTGCTTCCAGTTTTCGGATCCGCTGGCGCGCGGGAAGGTCGATTTCGCGCCCTACGTCGCCGTCTCGGGGGCCTCCAACGCCGCCGTCACCGTGGAGGAGAAGCAACTCTGCGTCGACGGCCTGAAGCATGGCGAGCGCTACGCCATCGTGCTGCGCCAGGGCTTGCCGTCCGGCGTCGGCGAGACGCTGCTCAAGTCGGCCGACTACGAGATCTACGTGAAGGATCGCTCTCCGCAGGTGCGCTTCACGGGCAAGAACTATGTCCTGCCGCGCGTCGGGCAGGAGGGCATTCCCGTCGTCTCCGTGAACACCATCAAGGTGGCCGCCGAAATCTTTCGGGTCGGCGACCGCAACCTCCTGTCCACGGTCCGCTCGGAAGACTTCCTGGGCCAGCTCGGCGCTTACCGCGCGCGGCAGTTCGCCGATGAGAACGGCGTCAAGATCTGGAGCGGCACGCTCGATGTCCGCAACGAGCTCAACAAGGACGTCATCACGGCCTTCCCCGTCCTCGAGGCGGTGGGGAAACTTGAACCCGGCGTCTACGTGATGATGGCCAAGCCCGACGGCGCCGGCCCCTCCGATCCCAATGAGGATTACTCCACACTGGCGACCCAGTGGTTCGTCGTGTCGGATCTGGGCCTCACTGCTTTCTCAGGCGATGATGGCGTACACGTCTTTGTCCGATCGCTCGCCAGCGCCTCCGCCCTCGACAAGGTCGAGATCAGACTGGTGGCTCGCAACAACGAGATCCTCGCGACGAAGCAGACCGATGCGGACGGTCACGTGGCGTTCGACCCCGGCCTGGCTCGCGGGAAGGGCGGCTTGGCGCCCGGCCTCGTTGTGGCGACGGATTCCGGCGGCGACTACGGATTCCTCGATCTTGGACTCGCCGCGTTCGATTTCACGGACCGTGGAGTCAAGGGCCGGGCCGCGCCGAGCGGGCTCGATGTGTTCCTCTACACGGAGCGCGGCGTCTACCGCTCGGGCGAAACCGTGCAGCTTTCCGCGCTGCTGCGCGATCCCCGCGGCGTCGCCGTGAGTGGGCTGCCGCTCACGCTGGTCGCCACCCGGCCGGACGGCGTCGAGTACCGCCGCGCCTCGGTCGAGGACCAGGGCCTGGGCGGCCGCAGCTGGTCGCTTCCGATCCTCTCCGGCGCGGCGCGCGGCACATGGCGCATCGCAGCCTATGCCGATCCAAAGGGCCAGCCCATCGGTGAGGCGAGTTTCCTCGTCGAGGACTATGTGCCCGAAAGGCTCGACGTCGAGTTGAAGCCGAAGCAGCCCGCGTTGCGCAGCGGCGAACCTGCCGTCATCGACCTCTCCGTGCGGTATCTTTATGGCGCACCCGGCGCCAACCTCGATGTCTCCGGAGAGTACGTCGTGCAGCCCTCGGAAAGCTCCGGAATTCCGGGGCTCGAAGGCTGGCAGGTGGGCCTGCAGGACGAGGAGTTCGAGACGGTCTATGGCGAGATCGAGGAGAAAAGCACGACGGACGCCAAGGGCATGGCCACCATGTCGGTCGCCCTTCCCGACGCCTCGGCCCCCAAACCCATCGAGGCCAAGGTGGTGCTGCGCGTCGGCGAGACCGGTGGGCGCACGATCGAACGCTCGGTGACCCTTCCGATCCTGCCAAAGGGGCCGGTGGTGGCGGTGAAGAAGCTCTTCGGGGACCTCGGCGAGGGTGCGACAGCCACCTTCGACGTGGCGTATGTCTCGCCCGAAGGCCAGCGCCTCGCCAAACCGAAGACACAGTGGTCGCTGTACCGGGTCGAGCGGCGCTACCAGTGGTTCAATTCGGACGGGCGCTGGGGCTTCGAGCCGGTCAAGACGACCCGCCGTATCGCCGACGGGGTGGTCGACATCGCCAAGGACGGCTCCGCGCGCATCGCAGCGCCTGTGCAATGGGGCTCGTACCGTCTGGACGTGGCGAGCGGCGCGGACACCGGCGACGCCAGCATCGCCTTCACGGTGGGCTGGTCCGGCGACGCCACGGCCGAATCGCCCGACCTGCTCGACATGTCTCTCGACAAGTCGACCTACGCCGCGGGGGACACGATGTCCCTCCGGCTCGCGCCGCGGTTCGACGGCAAGGCGACCATCGCCGTCGTCGCGGATCGCCTGCGCGAGATCAAGGTCGTTGACGTGAAGGCCGGCAGCAACACGGTGGAGATCCCGGTGCAGGCGGATTGGGGGCCCGGGGCCTATGTGGTGGCGCTCGCCCATCGTCCCCTGGACGCCGCCGCAAAGCGCATGCCAGGCCGGGCGATCGGCGTCGCATGGTTTGGGCTCGACAAGCCCGCGCACGAAATCCAGGTCTCGCTCGGAACCGTCCCCAAGATGCGGCCCCGCGGGCCGCTCGAGATCCCGGTCACTCTCGCTGGCTTGGGGCCGGGCGAGGAGGCGTATGTCACCGTGGCGGCCGTGGATCTCGGCATTCTCAACCTGACGCGCTACCAGTCGCCAGATCCCGCAGACTGGTACTTCGGCCAGCGCCAGCTCGGGACGGAGGTCCGCGATCTCTACGGGTACCTCATCGACGGCATGCAGGGCGCGCGCGGAGCGATCCGTTCCGGTGGCGACGCCGCGAGCCTGGCGGGAGATGCGATCCCACCGACCCAGGAGCCGGTGGCCCGCTATTCCGGCGTGGTCAAGGTGGGCGCGGACGGCAAGGCCACGGTGTCCTTCGACATCCCGGGCTTCAACGGCACGCTGCGCGTCATGGCGTTGGCCTGGACGAAGGGCAGGGCCGGTAGCGCCACGGCCGACGTCATCGTCCGGGATCCTGTCGTCGTCACCGGCACGCTGCCGCGCTTCCTCAACATGGGCGACCAGTCGCGCTTCTTCATGGATGTCGACAATGTCGAGGGTCCGGCTGCGGACTACACCATCGACCTCGACGTGAAAGGACCAGTGATCCTTCCCGTCTCGGCCACGCGCACCACTCTCAAGCTCGCCGCCAACGGTCGTGGCTCGCTCACGATCCCGGTCACGGCGGCGGGGCTGGGCGACGCCACGCTCGACGTGCGCCTGAAGGGGCCGGGGGTCGACGCGACGCAGAGCTTCCGACTTCGCATCCAGCCCGGCACGCCCACGCTGTATCGACGGACGGTGCGCCCGCTCGCGGCGGGCGCGATGCTCTCCATCAGCGACGATCTCCTTGCCGACTTCCTCCCGGGCTCGGGCGCAGTGGCGGTGGCCGCTTCGCCCTATGCCGGAATCGACGTGCCGGCTCTGCTGCAGGCTTTGGACCGCTATCCCTACGGCTGCTCGGAGCAACTCGTCAGCCGCGCCATGCCACTGCTCTATGTCAACCGTCTTGCAACGCAGGAGGCGCTGGCTCTCGACGCCAAGGCCGACGACCGCGTTCGCGACACCATCGAGCGGGTGCTCTCCCGCCAGGGCTCGAACGGCGCATTCGGGCTTTGGTCGGTCGACTCCAGCGAGGATCTCTGGCTCGACAGCTATGTGACGGACTTCCTGACGAGGGCGCGCGAACGCGGCTTCGCCGTGCCTCAGAAGTCGATCGAGATCGCGCTCGACCGCCTGCGCAATACGGTGGCCAACGCCGGCGAAGTGCCGGAGGGCAAGGGGCAGGACCTGGCCTACGCCATCTACGTGCTGGCCCGAAATGGCCGCCCGGTGATGGGCGACTTGCGCTACCTCGCCGACACGAAGCTGCAGTCCTTCGGCACGCCTCTGGCGCGCGGCCAGATCGCGGCGGCGCTTGCGCTGCTCGGGGACAAGGGCAGGGCGCAGACGGCGTTCGTCTCGGCGGTCGACCAACTCCGGGGGGCGCGCGACGACCGCTCCTACCGGGCCGATTACGGTTCTCGGCTGCGGGACGGAGCTGGCATCCTTGCGCTTGCGGCTGAATCCGGGATCGGCCGCGACCAGTTGCTGAAGACGAGCGCCGTAATCGAAGAGGCGCGCAACGCATCCCCCTACACCAGCACCCAGGAGAACGCCTGGATGGTGCTCGCCGCCGAAGCGATCTCCCGGGATGCGCAAGCCATGGCGATATCGGTCGATGGCCAGCGGCAGGCGGGGGCCGTGTACCGCACCTATCGCGCGCCTGCCCTGGAGGGCAAGGCGGTCACGATCGCCAACTCCGGCTCCTCTCCGGCGCAGGTCGTCGTGACAGTCTCGGGTCACCCGCTGACGCCCGAACCAGCCGCTTCGCAGGGCTACGCCATCGAGCGGACCTACTGGAAGTTCGATGGCACGCAGGTCGATCCAGCCGGCATTCGCCAGAACGACAGGCTGGTCGTGACGCTGAAGGTGACGGAGCCGGAGGCCAAGCAAGCGCGGCTTCTCCTCGTCGATCTCCTGCCCGCCGGGCTCGAGATCGACAATCCAAACCTTGTCGACAGCACGGGCCTCGCCGGGCTGCCATGGCTGAAGCGGGACGTAGAACCCGCTGCGAGCGAGTTTCGGGACGATCGTTTCGTCGCGGCGATCGACCGGAGCCCGGGTCAGCCGGCCTTCTTCACCCTCGCTTATGTCGTTCGCGCGGTGGCGCCGGGTCGGTACGTCCACCCGCCCGCGGTGGTGGAGGACATGTATCGGCCGGAGCGCTTCGGGCGCACCGCTTTCGGGACGGTCGAGGTCACGGGGCGGCAGTGAGCGCTTCCCGCGACACGCCTGAATTCGGCCGGCGCTGGCTTCGCCGCGCGGCGGCGATTGCGGCCGCCGTCGTGGTCGCCGCCATTGCTGCATTCGCGTCGCTCTGGCGCTTTGCGGACGCGCTCGGGCCGCTCGACCTGTCCCGCCTCGGGCAGGGCTCTACCGTCGTGCTCGACAGGGACGGCCGGCTGCTGCGCGCGTTCACCACGGCCGACGGTCGCTGGCGGTTGCCTGTGACGCGCAGCGAGGTTGATCCGCGTTTCCTCAGCGTGCTGCTGGCCTATGAAGATCGACGCTTCCTCAGTCATCACGGCGTTGACCCCGCCGCCCTGCTGCGCGCAGCTGGACAGGCTGCATGGCGGGGGCGCATCGTCTCGGGGGGCTCCACGCTCACCATGCAGGTGGCCCGGCTGCTCGAACCGCGCGAGGAGCGCTCGCTCGGCGCAAAGCTCCGGCAGATCGTGCGCGCCGTCCAGCTCGAGCAGCGGTTCACCAAGACCGAGATCCTCGACATGTACTTCGCCCTCTCGCCCTATGGTGGCAATATCGAGGGCCTGCGCGCCGCGTCGCTCACCTATTTCGGCAAGGAGCCGAAGCGCCTGACGCTGGCTGAATCCGCACTGCTCACCGCGCTCCCTCAATCGCCGGAGACCCGCCGGCCTGACCGATTTGCCACGACCGCCCGTGCTGCGCGTGACCGCGTGCTGGATCGGATCGCCCGCAACGCGGCGATACCCCTCGCCGAGGCCGCTCAAGCGCGGGAAGACGGCGTGCCCACCGCACGCCGCCCCGTCCCGATGCTGGCGGCGCACGCCGCCGAAGCTGCTGTCCGCGCAGCCCCCGAGGTGAGGCTGCTCCGGCTGACGATCGACGCCCGTCTGCAAGCCTCCCTGGAGAGGCTCCTGAAAGAGCGCGTCTTGCCTTTGGGGCGGTCGTTGTCGGGAGCGCTCCTCGTCATCGACAACGCCACCGGGGAGGTGCGGGCGCATGTCGGCGGTCCCGACTATCTTTCCCAGGAACGCGCCGGCGGCGTCGACATGAGCACGGCCGTCCGCTCGCCGGGTTCGGCATTGAAGCCGTTCATCTATGCCCTTGCGTTCGAGAATGGCGTCGCCCACCCCGAGACGGTGCTCGATGACCGACCCTCGCGTTTCGGGCTCTACGCACCCGAGAACTTCGATCTCTCCTACCAGGGCACGGTGACTGCGCGCCGCGCATTGCAGCTTTCGCTCAACGTCCCTGCCGTCGAACTTCTTGCAGAACTCGGCCCATCGCGCCTCCTGGCCCGCCTGCGCAATGCGGGCGCGGACGTGCTCGTGCCGGCCGAGACCCCGCCCGGGCTCGCCATCGCGCTGGGGGGGCTCGGCATCCGGCTGACCGACCTCGCCCGGCTCTATGCCGGGTTGGCGCGTGGCGGGGACATGCCGGCGTTGTCCTGGACGATGCCTCCCCCGGGCGCGCCGGGTGCGGCGGCGCCCGAGCACGCGCGCATCAGCGAGCCCGTGGCCGCATGGTATGTCTTCGACATCCTGCGTGGCTCGCCCCCTCCCCTGAACGCCTTGCCCGGCCGCATCGCCTTCAAGACGGGAACCTCTTACGGATACCGCGATGCTTGGGCGGTCGGCTTCGACAAGCGCTATACGGTGGCGGTCTGGATCGGGCGTCCCGATGGCGCGGCCGTTCCCGGCCTGATCGGCCGCCAGATCGCCGCTCCCATCCTGTTCGACGCCTTCGCACGACTTGGGGGCGAGCCGGAGCCGATTCCTGCACCCCCGGATGCGCTTTTCGCCAGCACCGCCACCCTTCCGCCGCCCCTGCGGCATGTACGGCAGGATGCCCCCAAGACAATGGCCGCAGCCGCCAGCCCAAGCCTGAAGATCGCCTACCCGCCCGATGGCGCCCGCATCGACCTCGGCTTCACGATGAGAGAGCCCCAGCCCTCGCCCTTGGTGATGAAGGCGCAAGGCGGCGTTCCGCCGCTCACCTGGCTGGTGAACGGCGTGCCCATCGGCGAGCGCGAAGCGCGTCGCCAGGCTTCCTGGACGCCCGACGGATCCGGCTTCGCCCGCGTCTCCGTGATCGACGCGCAAGGCGCGACAGCGAGTGTGGTGGTCAGGGTAGAATAGGAGTTCGTCCGCGAGCGCCGGGACCGCGAGACGTTTTCGCGGAGTCCGCCCGTGGGCTCATTGGAGCAGCTCAGGCGTTCCGCCCAAGCTTCCTGCAAACCTCATCCGCGATCGCGAGCGAGGCGGTGAGGCCCGGGCTCTCGATGCCGAACAGGTTCACCAGTCCCGGCACGCCATGCGTTTCGGGCCCGTCGATGCGGAAGTCCGGGGCCGGATCATCCGGCCCGCAGATCTTCGGGCGGATGCCGGAGTACCCGGGGCTGAGCGCGCCGGCAGGCAGGCCGGGCCAGTACGTCCGGATCGCCTCGTCGAAACCTTCGCCCCGTGCCGGATCCACTCGGTATTCGATCGCATCGACCCACTCGACATCTGGCCCGAACCGCGCCTGCCCGGCGAGATCGAGCGTGAGATGCACGCCCAGTCCATGCGCGTGCGGCGCTGGATAGATGAGGTGCGTGAAGGGCGCCCTTCCGTTCAACACGAAGTAATGCCCGCGGGCATAACGCGTCTCCGGCGTCATGTCGGCTGCAAGTCCTTCGATCCCGCGGGCGACCCGGGACGCATGCAGGCCGGCGGAGTTGACAAGGATGCGTGTCGACAGCTCCGTCGGCTCGCCTCCGCCGGTCCTCACGAGCATCTCGCCGCCGACAGGATGCGCCGCGAGGAAGGGCGTATGGAATGCGAAGGCCGCGCCCGCGTCTTCCGCGTCGCCCTGCAAGGCCAGCATGTAGGCATGGCTGTCGATGATGCCCGTGGAGGGGGACAGCAGCGCGCCGGTGCAGGCGAGAGCGGGTTCCAGCGCCAGCGTCTCCTCGCGGCTCAGCATCCGCAGGTCGTCAACGCCGTTGGTTGCTCCCTTCCGGGCAAGCCCCTCGATGCCCGCGAGTTCGTCGTCGCTCGTGGCGACGATCAGCTTGCCGGAGCGCCTGTGCGGCACGCCGTGACTCTCGCAGTAGTCATACAGCCGCTCTCGCCCGGCGACACACAGACGCGCCTTCAGGCTACCGGCGGGGTAGTAGATCCCGGCGTGGATCACCTCGCTGTTGCGCGAGGACGTCTCTGTGCCGATGCCTTCTGCAGCCTCGACGACGATGACCGAGAGGCCGCCTTGGGCCAGTTCGCGAGCGACCGCGAGGCCCACGATCCCCGCGCCGATCACTACCGCGTCGACGTCGCTCATCGTGCTGCGCGCCCCGTTTGCGCCACGCCGTCAGTCTCCCCGCCCTGGCAGGCGGGCCGCCCGGGAATCATGCCGGGCGAGGCGGGCCAGCAGGTACTCGACCTCGGTCTTGGCCGCCGGCGTGAGGCCGGAGGCGGGCTTGCGCTGGGCGTCGCTCGCCAGGATGCCGCGGCGCATCAGGATGTATTTGCGGACAGCGAGCCCGACGCCCTGCTGCTGCTCGTAGCGCACCAGTGGCAGGTGGGCGTCGAAGAGATCGTGCGCCTCATCTCGCCGCCCCTCGGCCTGCATGCGGACGACGTCGACCAGCATCTCGGGGAAGGCGTAGCCCGTCATCGCGCCGTCCGCGCCGCGCTCCATCTCGAAGTCGAGGAAAAGACCGCCATTCCCCGTGAGGATGGAGACGCGCCGCAGCGTGCCCTCGCGCTCGAAGCGGCGCAGCGCGGAGATCTTCTCCAGGCCGGGCCAGTCCTCGTGCTTCAGCATCACGCACGAGGGGTTGGCGGTGATGATCCGCTCGATGACGCGCGGCGTCATCACCACGCTCAGCGTGAGCGGGTAATCCTGGATGCAAAACGGGATATCGGGGCCGATCGCCTCCACCGCCTGGGCGTAGTAGCCGACGATCTGGTCATCCGTGCGCAGCGACGGCGGCGGTGCGATCATCACCCCGCCCGCGCCCTTGTCCATCACCGCGCGGGCGAGGTTGCGCATGGCCGCGAAGCCGGGGGCGGAGACGCCGACCAGCACGCCGAGGGAGCCGGCACGCCGGATGCAGCGCTCCGCGAAGGCCACCGCCTCCGCATGCTCCAGCTTCGGCGCTTCGCCCATAATGCCGAGCACCGTCATGCCGGTGGCGCCGATCTCTTGCCACCAGTCGACCATGCGGTCCGTCGAGGCGAAGTCGATCTCGCCGGACGGCGTGAACGGCGTCGGCGCAATGGGGTAGACGCCCTTGGTGTCGATGCCGAACATGGCGTTGCTCCCGATGCATACCGCGGGGCGAAGGTCTACCGGAGTGCAAGGCGGGGGGCAATGCGGGGGAGGCGATCCAGATGCCGCTGGAGGACAGAGCTGTTGCGGCCTTCAATGAAAATCCCTGCTCTTCGGCAGCACCCGCACGTTCCTCGGATGTCCGCGCGGTGAATGCCCGCCGGCCACTCGGCCCTCCGGCACGGGCCTTCGCACCTCGTCGGCGTTGGCGAGAGGAATGGGCATCTCGCCCTGCATCGACAACTCGTCCTGCGACAGCAAAGCGAGGTCGCCTGAGCGGTCAATGAGCCGCTCGGCGACGAGGTGGACGATGCCCTCGGGGCTGCGCTGCACGCGGCCTTCGATGAAGGGCAGGCGGGAACCCATCACCTCCTTGCGGTAGCGTTCCATCAGGCTCGGCCAGACCACCACATTGGCGATGCCGGTTTCGTCCTCGATGGTCATGAACACCACGCCCTGCGCGCTGCCCGGCCTCTGGCGCACCAGCACCACGCCGGCCGCACGCACGCGGCGTCCATCCGCCACGGCTCCCACCTCGCGGCAGGTGAGCACGCCCTGCCGGGCGAAGCGCTGGCGCAGGAAAGCCATCGGGTGACCTTTCAGGGAGAGGCGCAGCGTCTGGTAATCGGCCACCACATGCTCGGGTAGGGGCATGGCGGGCAAGGTGACGAGCGGTTCTTCGGCCAGTTCCTCCGCGCCGGCGGCTTCGAACAGAGGCAGGGCGATGTCGTCCGGCAGGCGGCGCACCGCCCAGGCCGCTTCGCGGCGGTCGAGCCCCATAGAGCGCATGGCGTCGGCTTCCGCCAGCCGAACCAGAGCCGACTTGGGCAGGCCTGCGCGGCGTTGCAGCACCTCGACCGTGGGATAGAAACCGCTCCGACGGGCCGCGATGCGTTGTGCCCAATCCTCGCGGAAGCCGTCGATCTGGCGAAAGCCCAGGCGCAGCGCCAGCGCGCCGTCCGCCCGTTCCTCCAGCGTATTGTGGTACGCACTGGCGTTCACGTCCGGCGCGCGGGCCTCCACGCCGTGCTCGATGGCGTCGCGCACGATCTGCGCGGGCGCGTAGAAGCCCATGGGCTGGCTGTTCAGCAACGCGGCCGCGAAGGCGGCGGGGTGATGGCATTTCAGCCAGGACGATGCGTAGACGAGCAGGGCGAAGGACGCCGCGTGGCTCTCGGGAAAGCCGTACTCGCCGAATCCCTCGATCTGCTGGAAGCAGCGGGCCGCGAAATCCGCGTCGTAGCCGCGAGTCGTCATGCCTTCCACCATCTTCTGCTGGAAGAGGTGGATGGTGCCGACGCGCCGGAAGGTGGCCATGGCGCGGCGCAGCTTGTTCGCCTCGTCCGGCGTGAACTTGGCCGCTTCGATGGCGATGCGCATGGCTTGTTCCTGGAACAGCGGCACGCCCAGCGTTTTGCCGAGCACGCGCTCCAGTTCGTTGGGCGGCCCATGGTCCGGATGGGGGCGGGGGTAGACCACCCGCTCCTTGTTCTGCCGCCGCCGCAGATAGGGATGCACCATGTCGCCCTGGATGGGACCAGGCCGCACGATGGCGACCTCGATGACGAGGTCGTAGAATTTCTCGGGCCGCAACCGCGGCAGCATGTTCATTTGGGCGCGGCTCTCCACCTGGAACACGCCAAGCGAATCCGCCTTCTGCAGCATGGCGTAGACCGCGGGATCCTCGCGCGGGACGGTGGCGAGCTCCAGGTCGGCACGGCCGTGGAGGCGCAGCATGTCGAGCGCCTTGCGGATGCAGGTCAGCATGCCCAACGCCAGCACGTCGACCTTCATGATGCCGAGCGCGTCGATGTCGTCCTTGTCCCACTCGATGAAGGTGCGGTCGTCCATGGCGGCGTTGCCCACGGGCACGGTCTCGTCCAGCCGGCCGCGCGTCAGCACGAAGCCGCCGACATGCTGCGAGAGGTGGCGGGGGAAGCCCTGGAGCTGCATGGCGAAATCCACCGCACGCCGGATCATGGGATTGCCCGCGTCGAGCCCTGCCTGCGCCACCTGCGCGCCGTCCAGCCCCTTTCCCCAACTGCCCCAGACCGTGTTGGCGAGCGCGGCGGTCACGTCTTCCGTGAGGCCGAGCGCTTTTCCGACGTCGCGGATGGCGCTGCGGGGCCGATAGCTGATCACGGTGGCGGCGATGCCGGCGCGGTCGCGGCCATAGCGCTGGTAGATCCACTGGATCACCTCCTCGCGCCGCTCGTGCTCGAAATCTACGTCGATGTCCGGCGGCTCGCGCCGCTCGGCCGAGACGAAGCGCTCGAACAGCAGGTCGATCTCGGTGGGATCCACGGCCGTGACGCCGAGGCAATAGCAAACGGCGGAGTTGGCCGCCGAGCCGCGCCCCTGGCACAGGATCTCCAGCTTGCGCGCATGGGCCACGATGTCGTGCACGGTCAGGAAATAAGGCGCGTAGTCGAGCTGCGCGATCAGCGCGAGCTCCTTGCGCAACGTCGCTTCGACATGCTTCGGCAGGCCCTGCGGATAGCGCAGGGCCGCGCCCTCCCACGTGAGGTCCTCCAGGTGTCCCTGTGCGGTCTTGCCGGGTGGGATAGGCTCGTCGGGATATTCATAGCGCAGCTCGTCGAGCGAGAACCGACAGCGCTTCATGAGGCGGATGGTTTCGGCCACCGCCTGCGGCGCGTGGCGGAACAGCCGCGCCATCTCGGCCGGCGGCTTGAGGTGGCGCTCGGCATGCGCTTCGAGCCGGCGGCCGGCGGTCTCGAGTGTGAGGTGTTCGCGGATGCAGCTCAGGACATCCTGCAAAGGCCGGCGTTCAGGCGCATGATAGAGCACTTCGTTTGTGGCGAGCATCGGCGCGCCGGCCTCTTCCGCGATGGCGGCCAGGCGGGCGAGCCGGCGACGGTCCACCCCGCCATGGGGCATGGAGGCGGCCAGCCAGACGGCTCCGGGCGCAGCCTGGCGGAGCCGCGCCAGCGTGACGCGAAGCAGCGCCGCCGCGCCCGCCGGAATACGCGCAGGAGCCGCCAGCACGAGCAGCAGCCCTCCGGGATCGGCGAGAAGATCGTCCAGCCCGAGGTGGCACTCGCCCTTCGGCGCGCGGCGCTTGCCCAGCGTCAGCAACCGGCAAAGCCGGCCATATCCAGCCCGGTCCTCCGGGAAGGCGAGGACGTCCGGTGCGCCGTCGCTGAAGACGAGGCGCGCTCCCACGGCGAGCCGCAGGCCCGCTTTTCCTGCACCTGTTTCCTTCAACGCCACATAGGCCCGCACCACGCCAGCCAACGAGTTGCGGTCTGCGATGGCGAGGCCCGTCAGCCCGAGCCTCCAGGCTTCTGCCACCATCTCCTCCGGATGCGATGCGCCGCGCAGGAAGGAGAAGTTGGTGCTGACGCCGATCTCGGCATAGGCCGGTCCGGCGTCTCCCGGGGGGACGGGCTTGGTCGACTCTCTCTCAGGGGATTCGCTTTCAGGGGGATCGCTCTCGGGGGGATCTCTCATGGCCGCTCTCTCACGCGAACAGGCCGTGCACGAACCAGCGGGGCGCACCGGTCTCACGGCCGAACAGGCCTTCGCGGTAGAGCCAGAAGCGGCGGCCCGCCTCGTCCTCGATACGGAAATAGTCCCGCGTGAACGTTTCACGCGGGGAGCCGTCATCCTTCACGCGCCACCATTCCGGGGCGATACGCTCCGGGCCTTCGGCCTTGCGCACGGCGTGCATCACACGCCTCCAACGGAAGCGCACGGGAGGCCCATCGGGGATCTCCGCCAGCGCCTCGACCCGTTCCGGCGGATCCAGCAGACGGATCGGGCGCGTCGGCGGCTCATCTCCGGCTGCCCAGGCAGACCAATCGGCGCCCTGACCCGCCGTGGCCCGCCGGACGGGGACCAGCAGCGAGGCCCGCTGGGGATCATGCGTGTCCTGGGCGGAAAGGCGCATCACGCGCCGGCTGCCCAGCCTCGCCCCGAGACGATCGGTGAGGTCGGCCAGCGCCTCCTCGTCCCGGCCGCGCCCGTCAAGGCCCGTCTGCTCGGGATCGAGCCGTTCCACCACGAGAGCCGAGAGGCGCAGCACGTCGAAGCCGAAGCCGGGATCGACGGGATCGGCCAGGGAGTCGAGCCGCTCGCGATAAAGGCGCAGCATCGCCTGGGGGTCGCGCAGGGGCCGGCCCGTCTCGACGCCGAGCCGGCGCACCGCGCCATCGGCGCGGAAGAACACGAGCTCCAACCGCCGCGCTCCCTCACCGCGCCGCGCCAGGATGCGCGAGAGTTCGCCGGCCATGGCCAGGATGGAGCGGCGCACGTCATCCTCATGGCCGATCGGTTCGGCGAAGCGCCGCTCCGCGGTGCAGGCGGGCAGGGGACGGCGGGGCGAGATGGGCTCTTCGGCAAAGCCGCGCACGCGGTCCAGCCGGTCCAGCAGATCCATGCCAAAGCGGGCGGCCAGCGGCGCACGCGGGGCGACGGCGAGGTCGCTGACGCGTTTCAGGCCGAGCCTCGCCAAGGCCGTGACGGCGCTTGTCTCGAGCCCGAGCGCGGCGACGCCGAGCGGCAGGACGGCGGCCTGCTCTTCGCCTGCCACGATGACGCGCTGCCCATTTTCCGGACAACCGAACCGCGCGAGGGCGCGTGCAGTGGCGGGCGAGCCGGCAATAACGGCGCGGTTGTGGAAACCGGAGCGCGCCAGTCGCGTCGCGAGGTCCCGCAGCATTGCATCCTCTCCGCCAAAGAGGTGCGCCGAGCCGGTCACGTCCAGCATCAGTCCGTCTGTCCCGTCGAGGCCGACAAAAGGCGTGTAACGTTCCGCCCAGTCCGCCACGCCGGCCAGCAGCGCGGCGTCGGCGGCAGGATTGGCCTCCACGACGTCGAGCACGGGGACCATAGCCCGCGCCGTCGCCAGCGGCAGGCCGGGCGCGAGCCCGAGCCGCTCGGCCGCCTTATCGACGGTAGCGAGCAGCAGAGCGCCCTTGACCTTCTCGACGACGACGAGCGGAGATTCACCCGGCGCGGCGGACCTCGGTCCAGCCAGGTTCGGCGATCGGCTCATTCGGCGAAGCCGGTCCGTCGACAGGCGCGACAGGACGAGCGCGAGCAGGCGCTGTGGGGAGGGCGAGGGGTGGGGTGAGGAGGTGCTCATCGCCGTTCCATTCCAGGGTCCAGTGTCCGCCATCTCCCAGCCTTCCGGCTTGCCGGTTACGCAGCAGCGTCGCGCCGAAGGCGGGACGCCCTACGCCCGGCAGGCCTCCTTTCGCCGGGAGCCCGATGCTGGGGGCGGCTGCGACGCCCCAGCGCGTCATGGCGCCGCCCGGCCCGTGCTGCCGTCCGTCCTGATGGATCCCGCTTCTCAGCATCAGCAGGGTCACGCCGGATTGCTCCGCCGCCAGCCCGAGCCGGCGCAGGGCTGTGAGGTCGAGAGCCCTGGCTTCGCCCCAGGGCTCGAGCAGGACGCAGCCCAGCGCAGCACAGCCAAGGCCTTCCTCCGCCGCCCTCAGCGCCTCCCGGGCGTCGGCAGTGGCGACGATGACGAGCCGGGCGGGATCCAACCCGAAGGCTGCGAGACCTGGCCCGTAGGGTTCGCCCGTCTCCAGCCCTGCCAGATCCTGGCGGATCCAAAGCCAGCTTTTTGGCCCCGAACCTGTCAGGCACAGCCGCGCCGTGATGGCGAGGGCGAAGCCCGCGGCGGACGCCATGTCGCCGGGCTCCGCCGGCAGGATTTCATGCAAGGCGCCGCGCAGCAGCCCGCCGCCCAGCACCCGGTCCGCGGTCGCGTGCCCCAGCGCAAGTCGCGGCGGCCCGCTCTCCAGCGCTCGCACGCCCCCATCCGCCCCGATGGCGGCGATGCGCCGTCGCAAGGCGATGAGCGAGTCCACTTCCGCTCCGTCGGTTGCTCCGGACGCGGTTCTCGGGACGAACGAAGGCGACGCGGATGCGGGCATGGCTCCACGGGGTTGCAGATATGAATGCAGGATTCAGCGAGTTAGTTCTTGTTTTGTTCTGTTATAGATTCCAGCGACCGGCCTTGGAGTCAACGAGAGTCTGGTGGAAAGCAATGGAGAGGGAAGAGCCCCCAGCCCAAGGCTGCGCCTGGCCGGCCCTCATGCCGCTGCGACGCCTCGACCAGATAAGCTTCTGCCCAGACACTCTCCCCCCAAGCCGTCATAGGGTTAAGCGAGGGACGGCCGCCTTGAGCCCCTTCGTAGTCCTACGTCAACGCCTCCACCGCGCGGATGACGCCGCGCAGTTCCGCGAGACCCTTCAGGCGTCCGATGGCGGAGTAGCCGGGGTTGGTGGTCTTGGAAAGGTCGTCCAGCATGCGGTGCCCGTGGTCGGGCCGGAAGGGCAGCTTGCCTGCGGCGTTGCGCTTGCGGTCCTCCTTCACCAGGGCCGAGATGACGCCGACCATGTCAACGTCGCCATCGAGGTGATCCGCCTCGTGAAAGGACTCCTGGTCGGCCTCGCGTTTGGTGGCCCGCAGGTGCACGAAATGGATGCGCGGCGCGAAATGCGCGGCCATCGCCACGAGATCATTCGCCGGGCTCACGCCCAGGCTCCCCGTGCAAAAACACATGCCGTTGGCTTCCACCGGCACTGCATCGAACAAGGACTGATAATCGGCTGCGTTCGAGGCGATGCGCGGCAGGCCGAACAGAGGCCTGGGCGGATCGTCCGGATGCAAGGTAAGATTGACCCCCAGAGCCTGCGCACGCGGGGCGACGATCTCCAGGAACTCGATCAGGTGACGCCGCAGCATTGGCGCGTCGATGCCGTCATAGGCCGCGAGGCGGGTGCGAAAGGCATCGAGGTCCAGTGCGTCCGTGGTCGCGCCCGGCAGCCCGGCGGCGATGGTGCGGGTCAGCGTATCGATTTCGTCCTGGCTCATGGACTCCAGAGCCTTGCGCGCTCGGGCCTTGACCGCATCGTCGTAGTCGCGCTCCGCCCCCGGCCGTTTCAGCACGTGAAGTTCGAACGCCGCGAAGCGGTCATTGTCGAAGCGCAGCGCTGTCGCGCCGGTCGGGACGCGCCAGTCCAGATCGGTGCGGGTCCAGTCAGCCACCGGCATGAAATTGTAGCAGACCGTGCGGATCCCTGCCGCAGCGACAGCTTCCAGGCTGGCGACCCAAGCCTCGATCGAGGCCCTCGCGCTCTTGCCCCTGCGCTTCACGTCGTCAGGCACGGGAATGCTCTCGACCACGGACCAAGTCAGCGGCGTGCGCCCGGGTGGGGTTGTCTCGACGAGGTTCTTGCGCTCCTGCACGGCCTTGAGCGTCCATACCTCGCCAGGCGCGAGTTCGTGCAGCGCGTTGACGATGTCCGTCGCTCCGGCCTGCCTGACATCGTCAAGGCTCACGGGATCCTTTGGTCCGAACCACCGCCAAGCCTGTTTCATCGCGACACCTGAATCGAAGGAAAGCACGGGCTGGGATCACGCCCTGGATTCGAGCCGCAGGTCAACAGCCGCGGTCCCAAGGTCGCGCCAATCCGGATAGGCGTGCACGCGGTGCACGTATTTAACGCCGTGTTCTATTTCGCCGAACGGCGCGACCGGCCAGTCCCAGGAATCGTCGGGCGGAGGCATGGCTCGGCCGCGCATCAGATCGAGAGTCTCGACGATGCGACCGGTCTGGTCTTCCCCATGCATGATCACGTCTGTCAGCAAGCAGATACGGCACGAAAAGGCAGCGAGATCCTCGAGATGCCATTCGATTGTTCGGGTCGCCGCGCCGGGTGGCAGCCTCGCCGCCGCGGCGCTGCCGCCCTCGATCAGAGTCTCGACGCCGAGCGGCAACTGAGACAGCAGATTGGCCGAAACGACGAGATCGATCTCCTCATCCGCGGAAAGATCCGCGAGCGGAGGCGTTCTTGCTGTCGAAGCGCCAGAAATCACCCCTGAAAGTCCCGTCAGGTCGCGTGTCAATAATCCTACGCGTGCCCGTGACCGCATGCGCCATTTCACCATCGGCAAATGTACGGCGTCCACCAGGAGAACACGTTGGAACGTGGTGCAGAGCAGGTCGAGGGGCACGTCGTGAACGAGGCCCGAACCCAGGACAACCACGGTGCGCCGTTGCGGCAAGGTTTCGATCACGCTCTTCACAATGGCGCGGCAGCGCTCGTAGTGCGGCGACCAGTCGCGTTTTCTTCGTCTACTGCGAGACCATAGCCCGATGCTGTCTCCAACGAGGCCCATGCGGCGCAGCGGCGGTGCGGCTGGGGTGAGGGCGTGCAAGAGAATTTCGGCAAGCACGTCCAGGGCCCCGCGAGAATCGCCTTCTGAGATCGACCTATTGTAAGTCTCGCCGAGCCGATCCAGAAAGCTTGGATGTCCGAGCCGCAGCAGATCCCGTCCATCACCCTCTACGTCGACGCCGACGCCTGCCCCGTGAAGGCGGAGGTCTACAAGGTTGCAGAACGGCATAGGCTCAAGGTCTTCGTGGTCGCCAACAGCTTCATCAACACGCCACGCGATCCGCTTATCGAGCGCGTCATCGTACCGGCCGGGCCGGACGTGGCGGATGACTGGATCGCCGAACGTGCGGCGAGAGGCGGGGTGGTCATCACGGCCGACATTCCTCTGGCGAGCCGTTGTGTCAAAGCGGGAGCGGACGTCATCGCCCCCAATGGAAAGGCCTTCACCGAAGCCTCGATCGGCATGGCGCTGGCCACCCGCAACCTCATGGACGACCTGCGCTCTCAAGGGGCGATCACCGGTGGTCCAGCACCCTTCTCGCCGCGGGACCGCTCTGCCTTCCTGTCCGCCCTGGATCTCGCCATCGTCCGTCTGAAGCGGCAAGGATTATCGGCGGGCTGAAAGGTTCATGGCGCCCCGGTTACCACGGGCGTGTAAAGGTCCACGCACCGCTCAGCCTCGGACGACAGCCGTGCGGCGTCGCCAATAGAGCCTGTACGTCACGAAAGCGAGAAATCCGAGCAGCGCTATCCCCAGCGCGATCCAGCCCTCATGACGGTGCACATCGTCAAGCAGGCGTGTCGGGGCCTGGCCGAAGAACCAGCCGATCCCCGTAACGACGCTGGCCCAGATCAGGGCTCCCACGGCATTTGCGAGCGCGAAGACGGAGATCCTCAACGTCGTCATCCCGAGCGCGACAGGACCGGCGATTCGGAACCCATAGAGAAACCGCACACAGACGGCCGCGAGCACTGGGTGCCGCGAGACGAATGGATCCAACCTCGAGACGGCGGCTCCGACCCCGGTAAAGCGCTTCATCACGAAAGCGCTCCGGTTCCGACCCAGCCAGAACCAGAACTGGTCTCCGGCGAATGCGCCGACCGTGGCCACTGCAACCACGGCCGAGAAGCCCATATAGCCCCGGTGGGCGAAGAAGCCCGCCAGAACGAGAACGGTTTCGCCCTCCAGGGCCGTGCCAACGAGCACGGCCCACAAACCATAGGATTGAACCAGCGCCGGCAGATCGATGTGCAGAGTGGAATCCACGTCAGCCGCGAACCAGGGCCGCTCCGGGCCACAGCTTCGCTCGCGCGCGGTCGTACTGTGGAGGGCGGGGCAGGTCGACGCCCAGCACATCTGCCGCGTGCCAGCCCCAGCGCGGATTGTCGAGCATGGCCCGGGCCAGCGCGATCTGGTCGGCATCGCCGGCCGCGAGGATCTCTTCGGCCTGCTTGGGCGCGACGATCATGCCGACGGCGCGGGTGGTGAGACCGGTTTTGCGCTTCACCTCGGCTGCCAGATGGACCTGGTAGCCCGGTCCCACCGGGATGCGCTGATGCGGAGAGTTGCCGCCTGAAGAGACGCAGGCATAAGAAATTCCGATCTCCTTGAGGCCGCCGGCCAACGCCACGCCGTCGTCGATCGTCATACCGCCGTCGACCCATTCCGAACCCATGATGCGCGCACCGACCGATATCTTCGGCGAAACTGCCTTGCGCACGGCCTCGGCGACTTCGAGCAGAAAGCCGCGCCGTCCAGCGGCGTCGCCCCCACGGGCGTCACTGCGCTTGTTCGAAAGCGGCGACTGAATGGAGTTCATCAGGTAGCCGTGCGCCATGTGCAACTCGACGACATCGAAACCGATTCGTTCGGCACGCTCGGCAGCGTCGATGAAGGCCTGCTTAACTCGGGTGAAATCCGCGTCGTCCATCTCGCGCGGAGTATGCCAGCCATCCGCATAGGGTACCGCGGAAGGGGCAATGGTCTGCCACGGATCCTGGTCGGCCTTGAGGGAGCCGCCGCCCTCCCACGGCCGCTGGCAGGACGCCTTGCGGCCTGCGTGGGCGAGCTGGACGCCCCACTTAGTGCCGGGCAGAGCAACCGCCTTCGCCGCAGCGAGCGTGCGCGCCATGGCACGCTCGTTGGCGTCGGAGTAGAGGCCGGTGCAGCCGTGTGTGATGCGACCTCGCCGTTCGACCGCAGTCGCCTCGATAATCACGAGCCCCGCGCCGGACATGCCGAGATTCATCCAATGCTGAATGTGCCAGTCCGTCGGAGAGCCGTCGTCAGCAGTGTACTGGCACATCGGCGCGACGGTGATGCGGTTGGGAATCTCAACGCGGTCGAGAGCGATGGGCGTGAAAAGGCGTGCGGTCATGGCGGGCGTTCCGTGCTTAAGGAGATTGAACAAGGAGGGGAGGAATCAGGACGCGGATGGTGGCGGCGCCCGCTTCTCGAGAGCGATGTCGATGAGCGACAGAATGGTGAACATCATCTGCGCGCCCGCTTGGGCGGTGTTCGTCGTGGCATCGTACTGGGGAGCGACTTCAACGACGTCGCCGCCCACCACATCGAGCCCTGCCACGCCGCGCAGCACCTGCAGAGCCTCGCGCGTGGTAAGGCCGCCCACTTCGGGGGTTCCAGTTCCGGGCGCAAAGGCGGGATCGAGACTGTCGACATCGAAAGACACGTAGGTCGGACCGTCTCCGAGCACGTCGCGCGCTTTCGCGATCACGGCGTCGGGCCCCATGGCTGCGAACTCCTCGGCGTGGATGACCGTCATCCCGCTCTCGTACGAAAACTCCCACAGGTACTCCGCGCCGCCCCGGATGCCGATCTGGATCACGCTCTGGGGATCAAGCACGCCGTCCAGCACAGCCTGCCTGAATGGACCGCCGTGATGGAACTTCGAGCCCTCGTACGGTCCTGAAGTGTCACAATGCGCGTCGATGTGCAGCATGCCGACGGGCCGGCCGCGACCGACGGCCTTGAGGATGGAATAAGTGATCGAATGGTCTCCGCCCACCGACAGGGGCGTTACGCCAGCGTCCACCATGCCGGTGTAGAACGCCTCGATGTCCTCGTGGCAACTTTCAAGGCTGTAGCGGCTGCGAAAAGGCACATCGCCGATGTCTGCGACGCGCAGCGTCGTGAGCGGACAGCGGCGAAGCACGTGCTCGAAGGGGCCGACGCGCTCGACAGCGCGAACTGCACGCGGGCCGAGACGTGCGCCCGCACGATTCGTGACGCCCAGGTCCATCGGCACGCCGACTAAAGCGACGTCGAGCCCGGCGAACCCTTCGCTCGCAGCCTGCGGCCGGAAAGGCGCGCCCAGCAGCGTCGCGGGGTCGGCGAACGGCCACTTGCGCTTGTCGCCCTGAAACTGGGCCGCGGCGACCTTGCGGAACTCCGGATTGTAGATATCCCCGCCGCCTGATCCCTCATACCGGTCACGCAGACGCTTCAGTCTGTCCTCGTCCATTCCGTCACCGTCAATATCCGCACTGCAGGCATATTGGACCGCCTCCCCGAACCCTGTAGGAATGACGCCGGCCACGCAAGCCCGGGAGAGCCGGCGCAGAACAGGCCTGCCCCCGCGGAAAATCAAAAACATGAGTCTCCTCAACCCGCTGCTGGTCGACACCGCCACGCCGCCCATCCCCGAAGCGCAGTCCTGGACAAGGCGATATGACGGGAAAAGGGGGCCGCTGATCGACTTATCCCAGGCGGTCCCCGGCTATCCCCCTCACCCGGATCTGCTTTCGGGGTTGTCCCGGGCTGCGGGCGAAGCGCGTGCGGCCGGTTACGGCGCGATCACCGGTGACCCGGACTTGCGCGAAGCCTATGCAGCGCACGTCTCCAGTGTGTACGGTGCGAAGCTCGTAGCTGGCGAGATCGCCATCACGGCAGGCTGCAACCAGGCTTTTTTCGTCGCCATGATCGCGCTGGCCAAGGCCGGTGACGCGGTGATGCTGCCGACGCCCTGGTACTTCAATCACGAGATGACATTGCACATGCTGGGCATCGAGGCCCGTCCACTGCCGTGCCTCGCGGCAGCCGGATTTGTGCCGGATCCCGCCGAGGCGGAAAGGCTCATCGACGGGCGCGTGAAGGCGTTGGTGCTTGTGACGCCCAACAACCCGACTGGAGCCGTCTATCCGTCGGAGGTCATTGCAGAGTTCGCCGCGCTGTGCCGTCGCAAGAACGTGGCCCTCGTTCTGGACGAGACCTATCGCGACTTCCTGGCAGGGCCTGGCGATCGCCCGCATGATCTGTTCGCCGATCCCGCCTGGAGCGAAACGGTCCTGGGCCTCTACAGCTTCTCGAAGTCTTACTGCATCCCCGGTCACCGCCTGGGCGCGATCACCGCAGGGAGGGCGGTTTTGGCGGAGATCGGGAAGATCCTGGACTGCATGCAGATCTGTCCGGCGCGTGCGGGGCAGATCGCCCTGGCGCCCGCGATCCCGGCGCTCGCAGATTGGCGCGAGAGGAACCGGCGGGAGATCGTGGCGCGAGCAGCTGCGTTCCAGAAGGCGATTGCCCCCACGTCATGGCGCGTCGATTCCGTGGGGGCCTATTTTGCGTATGTCGCCCACCCTTTCCCAGGGCAGGCCGCCTCCGTGGTGGCCAGGGCGCTGGCTGAAGGGCGGGGCGTTCTTGGTCTACCCGGGAGTTACTTCGGCGCCCGGCAGGAAACGCATCTTCGCATCGCGTTCGCCAATGCGGACATCGAAGCCTTAGGCATGCTCACGGATCGGCTCGTCGGCTTTTCACCTCGAAACTGAACTGTCACCCTAAGGGGAAGCGTTCGGTGATCCTGAAACGGCTGCCGGATTCCGATTGTTCGAACACGGTGAGGGCGTCGATATCGACCGTTTGAGTGGGGACATCTTCGGCGAACGCGCGCTGAAGAGCTGCACATACAGACTCGACGAGATTTTGGGGCAAGCTCCCCGAGAGCGTCATGTGAAAGCGGAAATCCTCACCGACATAGGGATAGCCAAAACGCTGCAGGTGCGCCTGTTGACGCTCGGTCAGAGGGTGGCGCAAGCGCTTCTGCATCTCTGCCTCGCTCAGCGGGGCCCGAACGACGTCAAGTTCGCTCGTCACCCGAAAGGCGAGTTCGTCGATCTCCTGGGTGTCCCCGATGGGCGTCAGAGCGACGAATGAGCCGAGCAGGGTCGCCTGAACGCCCTCGAGCACGACAGGCGTCTGACGCGGGGCCATGTCCTCGATGGCCTCGAAAAGATCGTCCCTCGTCATGCCTGGCGATAGTCGGAACGGGGCTTTCAGCGTGGCATGAAAGCCGTAGGTGCGCGCGTCCGCGCTCAACTCGGGCCAACGGGACATGTCGACGCCGACCAGATGTCGAAATGGCAGATCGAGCCCGCTCGACGCGTCATAGCCAAGTACTGACGATCCGAAGCGCCAGAGGCCGCTGTGCTCGGACGGAGCGAAGTAGATGGCGTAGCGCGTGCTGTCCGGCATGCCCGTTCCTCAAAAAGCCCGCCGCCCTGCCGACCAAACCTCTCGCACAACCGGGGTTCCGCCCGCGAATCGAAACCTCACCAGGTCCGCTCGGAGCCCCGGCCTCAGCCGCCCCCTGTCGGCCAGCCCGACCATGTCCGCGACGTTGCAGGTGACGAAAGACAGGGCTTTCGGCAGCCCCAGGCCCTCGTCCTCGGCAAGATGACGAACCGCCTGAAGGAGGCTCGACGGCACATAGTCGGAAGAGAGCCCATCGAGAACGCCGTCCCGCGCCAATGCGCTGGCCGAAACCCCACCCGAATGAGAGCCTCCGCGCACCACGTTGGGCGCCCCCCCGATCGTCGCCATCCCATGCGAATGGGCGCAGCGTGCGGCCTCCAACGTGGTGGGGAATTCCGAAATCTTGGCCCCGGAGCGCACGCCCGTCTCGACGTGCTCCACCGTGGTGTCGTCGTGGGTGGCGAGCGGTATCCCGCGTCCGCCGAACAGCTCTACGATTGCGGCCCAGTTTCCTGGCACGTTTCCGACGAGCTTCATACGTTCCTCGACTTCGCGGCGATGCTCCTCCAGCGCCTTGTCGCCGTCGCCGGTGTGGAACCGTTCGAGGTCTTTTAGGTTGCGCCACTGCCGCTGACCCGGCGTATGGTCCATCAGCGAGACGAGGCTGACCAGCCGCCGTCCAGCATGAGGCGCAACGTCTTCGAGCAACTCCGCTCCCGTCAGTTCGCACCGGATGTGCACGCGGTGATCGATGCGGAAAACGCCTTGCGCATCTCCGTCCTCGATCGCGTCGATCATGGCGCCGAAGATGCTGCGGCGGTAATCCTTTGCGCCGCTGTTTGTCCCTGCGCAGACGGCGTCGAACACCGTTGTCACGCCTGCCGCAGCCATTTGGGCGTCATGAGCGATCGCGGCCGCGACGCCATTCGGCCAGAACACCTGCGGCCTGGGCACAAAATGCTTTTCGAGGTTGTCGGTGTGCATTTCCACGAGTCCGGGTGCGAGAATGTCGCCCTCCCCGTCGACCGCTGCAGGCAGCATGCATCGACCGCTATCGATGGAAATGATGCCGGTCTCGTCGAATTCGATCGTGCCCGGCACGATCTCGTTCTCAATGACGAGCCGGACGTTGGTGAGGATCATGGTCGAGCCGATGCTGCGCAGGAAAGGTGTCACAAGGGCGTGGTGCACATAACCCACCAAGCCCTAGGCGAGCCGCATAACAGATTTGAGACACGCCGCCACGCCCTCTCAGGGCGTGGCGGCGCGCGACCCTTGGATGGCCCGCCAGACGGCCAGCGGCGTGGCCGGCATGTCGATATGCTTGATCCCGAATTCCGAAAGCGCGTCGACCACCGCATTCATCACCGAAGGCAGCGAACCGGCGCAGCCTGCCTCACCGCAGCCTTTCGCGCCGATTGGGTTCGTCGCTGTCGGCGAGGCGTGGCTCTCGAATACGAACGGCGGGGCATCCTCGGCGCGCGGCATCGCATAGTCCATGAATGAACCGGTCACGAGTTGGCCCTCATCGTCGTACGCCGTCACTTCCATGAGAGCCTGTCCGATGCCTTGCATCACACCGCCATGGAGCTGCCCCTCGACGAGCATCGGGTTCACGAGTGTGCCGAAGTCATTGACCATCGTGTAGCGCACCACTTCCGTCACGCCCGTTTCTGGATCGATCTCCACCTCGGCCATGTGACAACCGTTGGGGTAGGCCGAGGGCGAAGCTTTATGAATGTGGTCGACATCAAGGGATCGCGGGGCGCCCGCTGGCAGACCGGCTGATTCCTGAAGCGTTCGCGACAACTCCATGATTCCGATCGAGCGATCGGTGCCGACGATGGAGAAGCGCCCGTCGCCGAATTCGATGTCCGCCACCCCGGCCTCAAGAACATACGAAGCCGCCAACTTGCCTTTTTCGATCACTAGGTCGCTGGCCTCGGCGATCGCTGCCCCGCTCGCCATGATGGACTTGGACCCGCCCGTACCGCCGCCAGCGATCAACCGGTCGCTATCACCCTGTACGAGGCGGATGGACTCGAATGGAACGCCGAGCCGGGTCGAGAGCACCTGCGCGAAGGGCGTCCAATGGCCCTGGCCGTAGTCGAGGGTTCCGGTGACGATGGTGACCGTCCCGTCCGGTTCAAAATGGATGCCCCCCATCTCGTTGCTAGGCGGCGCGGTAACCTCCAGGTAGCAGCCGAGGCCGCGACCGCGCAGTTTGCCCCGCTTCCGGCTTTCACGCTTGCGGGCCGCAAAGCCCGACCAATCCGCGCTTTCCAAAGCCCTATCGAGCAGGCTGAGGAAGTTCCCGCTGTCATAGACTGTCGCTGCCGGTGTCTTGTGCGGCAGTTCTGCCGGAGTGATCATGTTCCGACGGCGCAAGGCAATGGCGTCGATTCCGAGTTCCTGAGCTGCCGCTTCGATCAGCCGCTCCATGTAATAATTGCCTTCGGGCCGGCCCGCCCCGCGATACGCGCCGATCGGCGAGGTGTTCGTGAAAACGCAACGGGTGTCCACCTGAACCAGCGGCGTTCGATACATGCCGATAGCGTTCTTGGCGATGTTCAGAGTCGACATCATCGGACCGACCGGTGAGAGGTATCCCCCCAAGTTACCGTAGCCGCTGAAACGCAGCGCCAGGAAGCGTCCGCGTTGATCAAGAGCCAGTTCCGCAGTGACGGAGCTGTCCCGGCCATGGTGGTCGGAGACGAAGCTCTCGGAGCGCTGGTCCGCCCACTTCACTGGCTTGCCGAGCACCTTAGCCGCATGCAGCAGCGCCACGTACTCAGGGAAGACGGCCGACTTCATGCCGAAGGAGCCCCCAACATGCCCGGTCAGCAGATGCACTTGCGCCGGCTTTACGCCGAGCACTTCGGCCAGATGGCCTCTCATGCCGAAAACGCCCTGGCTGGGCGCATGCAAGGTATATCGGGCGCTCTTTCGGTCGTAGGCGGCGATCGCTGCGCGCGGCTCCATGGCGTTCACCACGATCCGGCTGTTGACGATATCGAGCCGCGTCACGTGTGCAGCAGCCTTGAACGCGGCCTCGACCGCGTCGGCGTCGCCGAAACGGTAGTCGAGAGCGAGGTTCCCCGGCGCCTCATCGTAGAGAACCGGGGCTCCCGCCATCACGGCGTCTTCCGGTGTGGTCACGGCGGGCAACACGTCAATATCCAGAACGACTGCTTCGGCCGCCTCACGCGCCAGTTCGGGCGTGCGGGCGACAACCACAGCAACAGGATCTCCGACATAACGTACTTTGCCCGTTGCGAGCGGCGTGCGAGCAGGCTGGATCATCGGTGACCCATCCTTGTTGACAAAGAAGCTGAACACGCATTTCAGCGTGCCGTAGCCAGCCTCTTTGAGATCCTCGCCGGTGTAGACGCCATAAACGCCCTTCATGGCCATGGCGGCCGAAGCCTCGACCCCCTTCAATATGCCGTGCGAATAGGGGCTACGAACAAAGCTCGCGTACAACTGCCCCGGCAGGTTCACATCGTCCGTGTACCTTCCTTCTCCACGCACCAAGGTCGGATCCTCGTTACGCGGAACTGACTGGCCGATGGCGAACTTCACAGGCTGGATGTCGCCGGGGTTGGTCCGTACGTTCATGGAGATGCTGTCCTATGGGTTTCCCCAGAGACTAGCGCACGGACCCGGGATGGCGAGGGTCGTAGCGGCAATGCTCTCCCGCGTCTCCGGAATAGGCCTCGATTCGCATGACCTCACCAGCGGATCGCCGGAGTGTGTACCGGAGCATCCCATAGGTCGCGCAGGTTCGCGTCGAGGACTGAAACCGTCAGCGAGCACCCAGCCATGTCCAGCGAAGTGACGTAACTGCCGACGAGGTGCCGGGATATCGTGATGCCACGGCCTCCCAGCACGCGTCTGGCCGCGTTCGCCATCACGTAGAGCTCCATGGCTGGCGTACCGCCAAAACCGTTGACCAGCAGCAATACTTCGGCGCCGCTCTTTGCGCCCAGGTCATCGATGATCGCCGCCAGCATCTCCTCCGCGATGGCATCGGCAGAGGCGAGCTTTACGCGGCGTCGACCTGGCTCTCCGTGGATCCCGACCCCCATCTCCATCTCATCGTCGGCCAGGACAAAAGTCGGTTTGCCCGCTGCAGGAACGGTACAGGAGGTCAACGCCACACCCATCGATCTGGTGCGCGCATTCACCTCTCTGCCCAACGCCTGCAGGTCTGAAAGCGGCCGCCCCACTTCCGCCGCCGCGCCCACGATCTTCTCGATGACCAGAGTACCGGCAACCCCGCGCCGACCGATTGACCAGGTCGATTTTTCGACAGCCACGTCATCATCCACGATGACGCTGAGAGCCTCTCCGGGGGCCATTTCGGCCGCCATTTCGAAGTTCATCACATCGCCTTCGTAATTCTTGACGATGAAGAGAACACCCGCTCCGGTATCGACCGCCTCCGCGGCCGCCAGCATCTGGTCTGGGGTCGGAGAAGTGAAGACCTGTCCGGGACAGGCCGCATCAAGCATGCCATGCCCGACGAACCCTGCATGCAGCGGCTCGTGTCCAGACCCGCCACCTGAGATCAGTGCGACTTTGCCGGGCTTCAGGTCCTTGCGTCTGACGAATTTGCGGTCTTCGCCCAGCGTCACCAAGTCGGCATGGACTGCGGCAAATCCGTCAAGGCTTTCAGAAAGGACAGTGTCGGTTGCGTTGATCAGCTTCTTCATCACTGTTCCTCCCCGGGCGAATTGCAGCAGTGTTTCTCGAGGCGCCGAACCTGCTCGCAGGTCTGGCCGCCAGCATCATTGAACTTCTTCGATGGTCTTCGCCAGGTGGCGCGCAAACTCTTCCACCAGCGATTCAATGGCCTTGTTTTTTCGAGTGGAACCGAGGTCCGGCACCGAAACTTCGAACTTGCGCATCCGCACGCTCTTGCGGACCACGTCCAGACGCCCAGGGTGGGCGAGGCCATACAGAGCCAAAAAGGCCTTCTTCTCGTCGTGCGAGAAGTGGCAGATCTCGAACACGGTTTCGAGGTGTTGGCGGGGGATTGGAATCTGGTAGGCGGGATTGGTGATCTGGGTGATGAAGGAACGGTTCTTCCCCAACGCCGAGGCTAGCCGCTGACGGGTTCCGGAGGGACGGTTGTCGAGAACCTTCTGGAGCAATCCCTTGTATTCGGCGACGGCGTTCGCCTCCGGCTCCGCGTTGGGCTTCTCGGCTTCGTCAGGCATGTCCGACACAAGCGACTTGGCCATGTTCGTCACCGGCTTGCTTTCTCGCCGGCGAGGCTCAGCCCGGCAATTGTCGCTTTGGTGCGAGCCAGGGCGGCGGGCGAAACCGAGACGGACCGCAGTCCGGTTGCAAGGAGATGGGGCAGGACAAGCGGATCACCACCGGCATCGCCACAAAGGCTGACATCCCTACCTGTGGCTTTGCCATGCTGTGCGACATGTCCGACCAAGCGAAGCACCGCAGGGTGAAGCGGATTCGCGAGGTCGGCGACAGCGCCGATGTCGCGTCCCGCAGCCGTGACATACTGCGTGAGGTCGTTGGAACCGATCGAGAAGAACGCCGAATCGAAGTGGTCCACTGCAATGGCGGCGGCCGGAACCTCGACCATGATTCCCAACGGCGGCTTCTCGATCCTCCGGCCGGCATCCTTCAGTGACACGTACTCTTCGTCCAGCAACGCGGCCGTCCGATCAAGTTCCGCCGGGGTTGTCACCATAGGCAGCATGATCTTGATCGAACCATAAGCGGCTGCACGCAGGAGCGCCCGCAACTGGATCCGGAAGATGTCTTCATGCGCCAGCGACAGGCGAATGCCGCGCATGCCGAGGAAGGGGTTGCTCTCACCATCCAGCGTGAGGCCCGGGATCGGCTTGTCCCCGCCAGCGTCAAGGGTACGGATGGTCACGGGCTTGTCCCCGGCCCATTCCGCAATGGTGCGATAAACGCCGAACTGCGCCTCTTCGCCGGGAAGGTGGTCCCTGCCGTGAAAAAGGAACTCCGTACGGACCAGGCCGATGCCGTCGCAGTGGCTCGGGTCTACGGCTTTCAGTTCGGCGGGATCCGCGACGTTGATGTAGACAAGAATGCGCGCGCCATCCCGCGTCACAGCCGGTTTGTCGAGTAACTCGCGGGCGGCCAGCGCTATTCGCGCTTCATTCTCCTGCGTGGTTGCGAAGCGTTCCGAGGCGGCCTGATCAGGTTCGAGAACAATTTCGCCATTGCTACCGTCCAAGAGCGCTAATCCAGATGCGGCCAGTGCTTTGTGGCCGAGATCCACCACCATCGGGACGCCCCGGGAACGGGCCAGCATGGCTACATGGCTCGACGGACTGCCGCCGCAGAGCATGATCCCTCCGCCCTGTGACCAGTCCACCGAGAGAAAAACAGATGGCGGCATATCGATCCCGAGCAGGATTGCTCCCGCGGGAGGCGCTTCTGTCGCGCCGCCTCCGGACAAAGCTGTCAAGACCTGGTCCTTGAGGTCCCGAAGATCACTGGCGCGCGCCCGAAAGTAATCGTCGTCGCCCGATTCGTAGCCTGAGATCTCGGCATTCATGGCGTCCGAAAAGGCGGCGTCGGCTGCGACGCCTGCCGCGATGGCTTCAAAAGCGGGCCGGGTCAATTCCTCATCTTCCAGCAACGCCAACTGGAAACCGATCATGTCAGCGGCCTCATCGTCGCTGCCGCGCATGATTTCGCCCAGAGTCACGGCGCATTGCCGCATTGCCTCCAGCAGGGCTTCCTTCTCCGCCACGGGATCTCCGGTGGCCAACCGCGCGGTAGGGCCGCGCAGGATCGGGTGAATGATCCCCCGAACCATGCCCGGCGATGCCGGCCGACCCTTGAGGAAGGAGGTCACGTCGCGGCTCCGGCCCCATTTTCCTCGTCGAACCTGCGCTCGACCAGGGATACGATGGCTGACGCGGCGGCGCTTGCATCAGCGCCTACGGCGCGAACGTGCAGGGTTGCGCCGCGTGGCGCCTTCACACGCATGACTTTCACCGGGCTCTTGGCGTCGAACCAGGGCCCTCCGGATCCCAGGGCAATCTCCACGTTCGAGACGAAGCTCTTGGCAAGTTGTGTGAGCTTGACCGACGGCCGTGCGTGGAGCCCGACTTCGTTCGTCAGGATAGCAGAGGCGAAAACGGGCGAATTCGGCATGAAACTGGTCCTTCGCTCGCCTTACTGCGGCGTCAATTCTTCGGCCATGCGCTTTACGGTCTCCAAGGTCGAACCGCCGGAGGCTTCCGCCGCGGCGATGACTGCCCCTTCCACGATCGGCGCATTGCACACCACCACCCGTCCGCGACGGGCATCGTCCAACATTTCGATGGCCATTTCCGAGTTCGTTTCTGCGCCGCCGAGATCGACGATGATCGCTACTCCGGCGTCCGACCACGCTTTATCGATTGCGGCCATGATCGCACCGACGTCGGTACCGAGGCCGCCATCCGAATTGCCCCCGGCATAGGCGAGCGGCACCTCGTCACCCACCATCTGCCGCACCATGTCGGCCGCGCCTTCGGCGACTTTCGCGGAGTGGGATACGATCACGATGCCGACGTTGCTCATGGAACGGCCTTCAACTGGAGGACGCGGACAGGGCGGAGACGACCGCCGCGACGAGGAGAGAAGAGGATCGCGCTCCCGGGTCCATGTGCCCGATCGATCGGTCACCAAGGAACGACGCACGACCCCGGATAGCCTTCATCGGGATGGTCGCTTCCGCTGCCTGGCGGGCCACGGTCGGCAGGTTGGACGCGTGTCCTTGGGCGAGGGCCAGGTGCACAGGCGAAAGAACATCGAGCATCGTTTTCTGGCCAGGCTCGGATTTACCGCGCACCTTGACGGCTTCGATGGCCGCGCCAAGCGCCCGGCCAGCCTCCGCCAGAGTTGGATTGTCGCCGCCGATCTCCTTGCCCAAGGACATGAACAGCGTGCCGTAAAGGGGGCCCGATGCGCCGCCCACTTTCATCACCAGCGTCGTACCCAAAGTCTTCAACGCATCCGGCAAAGGCTTTGCAGCGATGGCTTCGCGGTCGGCCAGCACAGCCTCGAAGCCGCGCTTCATGTTGAGGCCGTGATCGCCATCCCCGATCGCCTGGTCGAGCGCGGTCAACTCCTCCGCATTCTCGATCATGGCTTTCGCGATAGCCTCGATCAGTTTCAGTTTCGTGATTGCGTCCATTGCCCTGCGGTCCTCAATTCGTGCCGATCCGCGCGCCCATCCTGTCGAAATACAGGGGGCGTACGAATTCGATCGCGACGGGATCACCTCTCTTCAGGCCGGAATCCGGATCACTGAGGGTCACGAAGTCACGGTCGCCCAATGCGATATGAAGATGGTCCTGGTCCCCGAGGTGCTCGACCCACGTGACGGTGCCGATAGCGCGGGAGTTCTCGTTGGCGCTCTGTGCATGCGCGATGCGGACATGCTCGGTGCGCGCACCGATGCTTTCCGCACCGGGCGGGGCCGTGATGTCCGGAATGAGTGATCGGGGCAGCAGATTGATCCCGGGGCTGCCGAGGCGGGTGGCCACATAGGCGTTGAGCGGGTTTTCGTAGATCTCCCGCGGCGTACCGATTTGCACGAGCCGGCCGCCCTCGATTACGCCGATCCGGCTCGCCAGCGTCATGGCCTCGGTCTGATCATGCGTCACATAAAGGATCGTGGCGCCGAGTTGTTCCTGGATGCGCTTGAGCTCCACCCTGAGATCGGCCCGCAGCTTGGCGTCGAGCGACGAAAGCGGCTCGTCCATCAGATAAATCGAGGGACGCCGCACCAGTGCGCGGCCTATCGCGACGCGCTGCATTTGGCCGCCCGAAAGCTGCGTGGCCTTGTTCGCGAGCTTGTCCTCGATGCGCAGCATCCGCGCTATCTCACGAACGGTGGTCTCGATCTCCGCTTCACCCACCCGCCACGCAGGCGAGCGCAGCGGGAAGGCGAGGTTGTCGAAAACCGAGAGGTGCGGGTAGAGCGAATACTGCTGGAACACGAAGGTCACATTTCGGGCGGCAGGCGGCTCCGTCGTGACGTCCCTGCCGCCGATCAGAACGCGCCCCGTCTCGGGACGGTCGAGTCCTGCCGCAAGCCGCAATGTCGTGGTCTTACCCGCGCCAGTGGGGCCGAGTAGCACCACGAACTCACCGCTGCCGATGGTGAGCGACAGGTCCGTAATCGCTTGCACGGCTGACGTGCCGCTGCCGAAGGACTTGCTGACCCTCTCGAGAACCACCTCAGCCATGGGCGACCTCCCGGTGGCGTACGGCGCCATCGTGCAGTGCGGTCCTGATGGCCTTGCCTGTCGACTTCCGGAATAGCGACAGCTTCTCTGGCCGGAATTCGAGGCCCACGGTTTCGCCCACGGCGACGGGTACGCTCGACGAGAGCCTCGCCTTCACACGACCACGCGGCGTCGTCACGGTGACAATCTGCGTAGTCCCAAGATACTCCACTCCGAATACCGAGCCTCGGTAGGCGGAATTGTCAGAAAAGCGCACGTCCTCCGGCCGGACCCCCAGCACCAGCGCAGCATCCGAGACCTCCTCATGCAGCTCGGGCACCGACACCCGGCTGGCGTCCAGCCGCACGCTTTGCGAGCCGCGCGCCAGGCCGCCTTCAAAGTCGAGAAAGTTCATCGGTGGGGAGCCGATGAAATCGGCGACGAAGATCGAGGCGGGCCGGTCATAGATTTCGCGGGGCGAGGCGAGTTGCTCGATCACGCCCTGGTTCATCACCGCGATGGTGTCCGCCATTGACATCGCCTCGAGCTGATCGTGGGTGACGTAGATGGTCGTCGCCTTCAGACGGTTGTGCAGCCCGCGTAGTTCTCCGCACATGATGTGCCGGAACTCGGCATCGAGCGCACCGAGGGGCTCGTCCATCATGAACGCCAAGGGCCGACGCACGATGGCGCGGCCCAGCGCTACACGCTGCCGGTCACCCCCGGAGAGGCCGGAAACCGGGCTATCGAGGAGATCGGAGATTCGCAGGATGCGTGCGGCCTCTTCCACGCGGTCCTTGATTTCCCGGCGCGGAACGCCCTGGGACACCAGTGGGAAGGCGATGTTCCGCCTGACGTTCATGTGAGGATAGAGCGCAAAGAGCTGAAATACGAAGGCGATATCGCGCTCGGAGGCGCGCTTGAAGGTCACGTCGTCGCCGCCGAGCAGGATCTCGCCGGACGTGGGGAGCTCCAGCCCGGCGATCATGCGCAACGTCGTGGTCTTGCCACAGCCTGAAGGACCGAGGAGGCAGAAAAAGTCGCCGTCCTTGACGACAAAGCTTGAATTCCGGACGGCGATGAACTCGCCGAAGGACTTCTGGAGATTCTGCACGCGAATTTCAGCCATCGCTCACTCCGGGAACTTGGAGACGATGGTGAAAAGCGCGACGCCCGCGAGGGTCGTCACGAAGGAATAGCTGTAGAGCACGAGCGCGAAAGGCTGCAACAGCATCAGAACGCCGACCGCGATGAGCGCGATGGCGAGCGCTTCCCACGGACCTCGCCGAAAGACGCGAAATCCCTGAGGCTTGGCCGGCTTGGACGCTACCGGAAGAAGGTCGGGAGGGGTCATTTGCGAACCGCTCCGAAGGTGATGCCCCGCAGCAGATGCTTGCGCAGCAGCACCGTGAACACGAGGATAGGGATGAGGAAAAGGGTCGTTCCGGCCGCGACCGCGGGCCAGTCCTGGCCACCCTCGCCGATGATGATCGGGATGAAGGGAGGCGCCGTCTGGGCGTCGCCCGACGTCAGCAGAACCGCGAAAGCATATTCGTTCCAGGCGAAGATGAGGCAGAAGATCGCGGTCGCGGCGATGCCAGTCGCCGCCTGCGGCAGCACCACTTTGCGGAAGGCCTGCAGCCGCGTGTAGCCGTCGATCATCGCAGCGTCTTCGTACTCCCGAGGGATCTCATCGATGAAACCCTTCAGGAGCCACACGGCGAGTGACACGTTCACAGCTGTGTAGAGCAAGATCATGCCCAGCTTCGTGTCGCTGAGGCCGAGCTCGCGATACATGAGGTAGATCGGAATCGCCACGGCGATCGGCGGCATCATTCGCGTCGACAGGATGAAGAACAGGAGGTCGTCCTTCAATGGCACCTTGAAGCGCGAGAAGCCGTAGGCCGACAGCGTGCCCAACGCCACGGCGCAGAAGGTGGAGCCAAACGCGATGATCAGCGAGTTGAGATAGCGCGGCACGTAGTTCGAGGCGCCGACGACCACCATGTTACGATCGCGCGCGATCTGCTCGCAGGCTCCGGATGCGGCCGGAAGACTGGCGAGATACTCCGGCGTTTGCCGCGAACGCGTGGTGAAGAGGTTGCAATAGCCTTCGATCGTGGGCTGAAACAGCACCTTTGGCGGGTAGCTGATCGAATCTGGCGGCGTCTTCAAGCTCGTCAGCACGATCCAGACCAGCGGCAGCATGGATACCAGCGCGTAGACGATGACGATTCCGGCCGCGATCTGCTTGGAGCGGCGGCCCGGCTCGACGACGGAATGGGCGGTGCTGATCCCGGCGCTCATCGGCTCTTCACCCGGTTCAGGGCCTTCACATAGATGTTGGCGAGACCGAAGACAGTCACGAACAGGATGATGGCGAAGGCGGACGAGAAGCCGGTGCGCCACTTCTCGAAAGCTTCCCGCTTGAGGGTGATGGATGCGACTTCCGTCGTCGACCCGGGGCCGCCGGACGTCAGCAGGTTGACCATGTCGAACATCTTGAAGTTCTCGATGCCGCGGAACAGCACCGCCAGCATGATGAACGGCATCGCCATGGGCAAAGTAATCGACCAGAACTGACGCCAGGAAGAGGCGCGGTCCACTTCCGCAGCCTCGTATATGTAGTCCGGGATCGATCTCAGTCCTGCGAGGCAGATCAGCATGACGTAGGGCGTCCACATCCAGGTGTCGACGATCACGATGGACCAGGGCGCGAGCTGGACGGAGCCCACCATCTCGAAGGATGAAGGCGGCAGGCCGGTGAAGAAGGAGACGACGTAGTTGAACAGCCCGATTTGCGGCTGGTAGAGGAACCGCCAGAAGTTTCCGACCACCGCGGGCGACAACATCATCGGAATGAGGATCACCGTGGTCCAGAAGCCGTGGCCGCGGAACTTGCGGTCGACCAGATATGCCAGCGCAAAGCCGATGATCGTCTGCAGAACGATCGTCCAGAACACGAAATGAGCCGTGGCCTGCATGGCGGCCCAGATGTCCGGGTCCGTCAGAATCGAGTTGTAGTTATCGGTTCCGACGTCCTTCACCGGCGCGTTGGGACGATTTGCACGGTAATTCGTGAAGGACAGGTAGATTGTCCAGATCAGCGGAAAGATGTTGATCGCAAGCAGCAGGATGATGGTCGGCGCGATGAAAAGCCACGCGATTGACCGGTCTGAGAGGCCCCGGACACTGCGGGCCAGATGCTCGGGCGTCGCGGAGGCCATGCGCTGGGCAAGTTTCGAAGCAGATGGGATCGGGGTGGTTTCGTTCATCGCGCGGACCTGACCCGAATGACGTACGGAGGCGGAAAGGGCCCTCCCGGCGAACCGGGAGGGCTTAGTGCTTGGGAGATCAGAGCTTTCCGTCGTCCTTGAAGACTTTCTGCCAGTCCTTGATCAGGGCGTCGAGGGCTTCCTTTGCGGTGCCCTTGTCAGCCACGACATAGTCATGCACCCGCTTCTGCTCGGCGAGCAGAAGTTGAGCGTAGGACGGCTCCGCCCAGAAATCCTTCACCTGGCCCATCGCGACGAGGAAGTCGCCAGCAAACGGCGCGGTGCTCTTGAAGCCGGGATCGTTGAGAACCGATTTCGCGGCCGAATAGCCGCCCAGCGACCACCACTTCTTCTGGACTTCGGGAGAGGCGAACCACTTGATGTACTGGAGAGCTTCGTTCTTGTTCGGCGAATAGGACACGACCGAGATGCCCTGGCCGCCCAGTTGCGAGCCTTGGCCGGTTTCGCCGGGGTTGACGAAGAAACCGATCTTGTCGCCGCCCACTTTTTCGTCCTTGGCGAGGCCGGGGAAGAAGGCGAACCAGTTCATCTGCATGGCCACCTGGCCGGACTTGAAGGCGTCGAGGCCTTCCTGCATGTAGGCGTCAGTATAGCCAGGCGGGGTGCAGCACTTGTACAGCGCCTTGTAGGCTTCCAGGCCCTTGATAGCGCCGGCGGAGTTCACGAAACCTTCCATCGAGTAGGGCTTCTTGGGGTCCTGGTACTCGAAGCCGTAGGGGTAAAGAAAGTTGGAAACGCCCATCGTGATGCCTTCGGAGCCGCGTTCAGTGAAGATGGCGGCGCCGTAGACCTTCTTGCCGTCGATTTCGCGGCCCTGGAAGAACTGGGCGATCTCGGTAAGTTCAGTGAGCGTCTTCGGGGGCGCGAGGTCGCGCTTGTACTTTTCCTTGAAGGCGGCCTGGATGTCCGGCTTGGAGAACCAGTCCTTGCGGTAGGTCCAGCCGAGCGCATCACCCATGGCGGGGAGCGCCCAATAGTTCGGGGTGCCCTTAGGCCACTCCGAGTAACCTGTCACGGTCGCCGGCATGAAGTCATCCATCTTGATGCCTTCTTTGGCGAAGAAGTCGTTCAGCTTCACGTAGTGGCCGTTCTCGGCGGAGCCGCCGATCCACTGCGAGTCGCCGATCAGCAGGTCGCAAAGCTTTCCTTTAGAATTCAACTCGTTGAGCATGCGGTCGGCGAAGTTCGGCCACGGCACGAACTCGAACTTCATGCCGACTCCGGTCTTGGCGGTGAAGTCCTTCGACAGTTCAACGAGAGCATTCGCAGGGTCCCACGCCGCCCAGCACAGCGTAATCGTCTTGTTCTGGGCTTGGGCCGTCGGAACGAGAGCGAGCGTAGCCGCGAGTGCGGCGGCGCCTGCGATCAGCTTCTTCATGGATCATCCTCCCTGGTTGCAGAATTCACGCACATACGTCGCGTATCGCGCGCGAATTCGGCGTCTGTGGACCGATTCACGCTGCGTTCTGGTGCACTGGCGTTTCCGGCGGCGTCTTTTACGTCGCTCTTCGTTGTTTAGTCCAGCATGAGGTACTGAACATGTCAACTAAACAAATCGCCCCTCATGCTGAGGGGCGTCCATCAGGATTTCCGGCAGCCAGCGGCTGGCGTCGGGACAGGCCGGTCGCTGGCCGGGACCCCCGCCGCCGCTGGCCGGAACAGGGCGGGAATGCCTTCCGCCGGCGCGCCAAGGCGGTGTCTTGAGGGCCCCTCAGGCGTCTGGACGGCTCAGAGCGCCGTCCAGGCGCCGCGCTTCTGGGAAGAACGCACCGCCGCTTCGATGAAGGCGAGGCCTTTCACGCCGTCTTCGACGGTGGGGAACATGACCTCCTCCGGCGGCTTGCGGCCCTCCCGAGCGGCCCGGATAGCCTGGGCCACCTCGCTGTAGATCGTCGCGAAGCACTCCAGGTAGCCTTCGGGATGGCCGGACGGGATGCGCGAGACCCGCGCCGCCGCCGCATTGGCGCCGGCTCCTGCCCTGGTGATGATCTGGGTGGGTTCCCCGAAGCGCGTGAAGTAGAGCAGGTTCGGATTGTCCTGCCGCCAGTGGATGCCGCCCTTCGTGCCGTACACCCGGAGTTGCAGTCCATTCTCGTTGCCAACCGCCACCTGGCTGGCCCACAGCGAGCCCCGCGCGCCGTTGGCGTAGCGCAGCATGATCTGGACGTTGTCGTCGAGCTTACGGCCCGGCACAAACGTGGTGAGTTCGGCGCTGAGCTCGACGAGGTCGAGCCCGGTGACGAAGTCGGCGAGATTGTAGGCGTGCGTGCCGATGTCGCCGATGCAGCCTCCTGCGCCGGAGCGGGCGGGATCGGTCCGCCAGTCGGCCTGTTTCTGGCCGCTGTCCTCGAGTTTCTCGGTCAACCAGTCCTGCGGATATTCGACCTGGACCACGCGGATTTCGCCGAGCTCGCCGGCCTGCACCATCGCCCTGGCGTGCCGGACGAGGGGATATCCGGTGTAGTTATGGGTCACCGCGAAAATCACCCCTGACTTTTCGGCGAGTTCGGCGAGCTTTTTGGCGTCCTTCAGGGTGGTGGTCAGCGGCTTGTCGCAGATCACGTGGATGCCGGCCTTGAGGAACGCCTTCGCCGCCGGCGCATGCATGTGGTTCGGCGTGACGATGGCGACGGCCTCGATTCCATCCTTCAGGCGGCGCTCCCGCGAGGCCATTTCTTCGAAGCTGCCATAGGTTCGCTTGGGATCGAGACCCAGCGCGGCCCCGGATCGCATTGCCTTCTCCGGCGTGGAGGAGAGCGCCCCTGCGACGAGCGTGTAGTGGTCGTCGAGCCGCGCCGCGATGCGGTGCACGGCTCCGATGAACGCCCCCTCTCCCCCGCCCACCATGCCGAGCCGGATGCGTCCGCCGGCGGCTCCGTCGTCCTTGCCTTCAATGGCCATCGATCGTTCCTCGTCTCACGGACCTGCCTGCTGCGGTCGCTTTCGGGAAAATTCAGCTGCGGTAGGCTTCGCGGCCCACGCCCTGCACCTTGACGCCCTGGCTTTCGAGCACGCGGTGCAGGGCGAACATGCTGGCTGCAGCCTCGTCGATGGCCTTGGTGAAGGCGCATGAGCCTTGCAGCACCGGAAGCAGCTTGTCGGGATCCTGGATCCGGGCGTCGGGGTATTCGTGCTCCACGATGAGGTCCACGGCGGAGACGCCGTTCTTGAAAGTGAGCAGCTCGCGCGCGGCGAGCTGGTGGTCCAGCCAGTCGACCGTCCTGTTTTGGAGGTATGCGAGGGGATCGTGGCGGGCCGTGCCCGGCAGTTCGTGGGTGCATAGCACCACCTGCTTCAGCCACGCCCCGCCCTGCTTGCGCAGGTCCGGATTGGGCCGCCCGTCGATGCGGTCGCCGCGGTCGCAGGTCTGGCCGCCATAGCCCCATTCCGCCACGCCCTTGGGGTGCACGACCTGGCCTTTGACGTGGAAGCCGCCGATCAGGAAGTTGTAGCCCTCGTCCTTCAGGAACTGGAAGATATCCCTCGTGTTCTGCCCCATCAGGATCGCGTGCGACGGATCGTAATGGATGCGGAACGCGTCGGCGCAGTGGTGCTTTTCCGCGATCCGATGCAGGCGGATCCACATGCCGGGCGTATAGGCGATGTTGTTGTGCCAGGCGTCCGTGGTGTTCCAGCCCGGCATCGGGCACTGCTCCACGCGGTATTCGAGGCCGCGGTCATGAGCCGCCTTGAGCAGGGGAATGAACTGCTCCTCGAAGTCGGCGAGGTTCTGGTCCATGTCATGGGCGACGTTGCGGCCGACGAAGCCGCAGACGGCCGGCACGCCCAGCGCCACGGCGGCATCCATCAGCTTGATCATCCAGTCGTGCTTGACGGCGCGCAGCTTGGGATCGCCGATGAGCATGTTGTCGAAATAACCGAGGTCGGAGAAGCTGCAGCCGGACGCCTTCAGCGCGGACTGGATGCGGCTGACGCGGCTGGCGTCCAGCGGCTTCAGCACGTTCAGGTGGTCGGCGACGGGGTCCAGCATCGCTTCGGCGGGGACGTCGGCCAGTTCCTCGGGCAGCGCCGACGAGATCTGCAGCCGCTTGACCCCGATTTTTGCGGCGTAGGCGATCCAGTCCTCGACGGCGAGGTCAGGGTCCGCCCGCCGCTTGTCGCGCGGGGTGAGCTCCTGCAGCGCGGCGCTCAGGATTCCGACCTGCATGGGTTCCGCATTGAAGTTCATGGCCATCGTCTCTCTCCCTGAATGTTTTTGTTGGTCGAGCGTCTTTCAAGCTTCACGGCCCTCCCGGGGGCGCGGGCCAGCGCCTGTCTGCGCCTCTCACGGCAGGTTGTCCCGGATGAAGATGTCGATCCGGATGCGTTCCTGATCGGGCACGATAGGCTCGCCGGAGCAGTGGGCGAGCAGGACGCGCCCGGCCGAGCGCGCTTCATGGCCGGCGTCCTGGTTGATGCAGGCGTCCATGATGCCGCGCACGAGGCAGCGTCGCGCATGGGCCGTGAGCTCGTGGGCGATGTAGACGATGCCTTGTGCGCGGCCCGAGGCCTCCAGCGCCGCGGCGATGCCGCGGTTGCCGGCCCCGAGGTTGTAAAGGCCCACCAGATCGGGATTTTCGGCGAGAAGCGCCTCTGTGATCTCCTGCGTGCGGGCGCTGTCGTCCCGGCTTTCGCGGACCGGGAGGACCGACAGGTGAGGGAAGTCGCCGCCCATCACCTGCCCGAAGCCGAACTGGCGCTCGGCATGGTCCCGCAGCGCCAGGGACCCGGCGATGACGCCGATCTTGCCCTGTCTTTGGCCGAGGAAACGCCCCATCAGGGTGCCCGCCGTGCGTCCGGCCGCGGTGTTGTCGATGCCGACATAATGCAGCCGGCGGGAGGCCGGGGCGTCCGACACCAGCGTCACCACCGCGACGCCCGAGCGAGCCAGCTCGTCGATGGCGTCGCGGACGCGGGGGTGGTCGAGGGCGATGGTGGCGACGCCGTCGAAGCGCGGACCCTGCGTCTCCAGCGCGGTCGCCAGGACGTCGGGGTCGAACACGTCGACGTGGATGGTGTCGATGAAGGCGCGCTGGGTGGCGAGCCACTCCGCGGTCTGCCGCACCTGGTCGGCGAGGAGGTCCATGAACGCGTTGCTGCCGCCCGGCAGGATGAAGCAGAAGCGGAAGGAGCGGTTGCGCGCCAGCCGCGCGGCGGCGGGGTCCGGCCGGTAGCTGAGCTTCAGGATCGCCGCCTCGACGCGGGCCACGGTGCGCTCGCGCACGCCCGCCCGGTGGTTCACCACCCGGTCGACGGTGGCCAGCGAAACGCCCGCCTCGCGCGCCACGTCTTCCAGCTTGACCCTGTCGTTCACAATCGTCATCGTCGGACCTTCACCTGCGCGGAATGATGACCTCAAGCCCTGAGGTGCGCAACTCACTTGCGTGAAAAAGCGCCGTGTCCCGGCAGCGGCCGGCCCTGGCGGGCGCTTCCGGCGGTGTCGGCGCCGATGGCGGCCGGGTGGCGGGAATGGCTGCTGCCGGCCGGCGGGCTTGACAAGCCAATGCGGCGCGTCCATCATTTCCGAAACGTTTTGGAAACGCCATGCGGACCGCAATGATCGAAACGTTTCGGACGTTCAGGGAAGCAACACAGCGGCTGGAAAGAGCCGGGGCGGGACGATGAGTTCGCTGCGCATCCTCGCGAAGTCGCTCAACCTCTCGATCACCACGGTGTCGAGGGCGCTCGACGGGTATCCCGACGTGTCGGACGCCACGCGCCAGCGGGTGAAGGAGGCAGCCGACGCGAGCGGCTACACCCCCAACGCCGCGGCGCGACGCCTGCGCAAGGGCGCCACCGAGGTGGTGATGATGGTGCTGCCGACGGAGCCGGGCCACTTCAACGAGCCGCTCTACATAGGGCTGCTCGCCTCGATCGGCGAGAGGCTCGCCCAAGCGCGGTACGATCTCGCGCTGATCGCCGCGCCGCCCGGCCCGGACGAGCTGAAGGCCTACCGGCGCGTGGTCGAGGGGCGGCGCGCGGATGCGCTGATCGTGGTTCGCACGCGGCGCGACGACGCGCGGGTGCGCTACCTCGCCGGCGCCTCCTTTCCCTTCGTCGTGATGGGGCGGACCGAGCTGGCGGAGCCCTACGCCTTCGTCGACGGCGACGGCGAGCAGGCCTTCTTCGACGCGACGCGCCGGCTGCAGGCGCTGGGGCACAGGCGCATCGTCCACATCGCCGCTCCCTCCGCGCTGACGTTCTCTTTTTTCCGGCGGCGCGGCTACGAGGCCATGATGACGGGCGCCGGCCTTTCGCCCGACGTCGCCGAGGCGGAGTTCACGCAGGAGGGCGGCTTCAACGCGGCCCTGGCCGTGCTGACCCGGCCGGAGCGGCCCACCGCCCTGCTGTGCTCGACGGACGTGATGGCGATCGGCGCGATGCTGGCGGCGAGGAGCCTCGGGCTTTCCGTCCCCGGCGACGTCTCCATCATGGGCCACGACAACCTGCCCGCCAGCGCACACACCGATCCACCGCTCACCACGATGGAGCTGCCGCTGGCCGAGACGGGCCGCATGCTGGCCGAGATGGCTCTCGCGCGCATCGCAGGGGTGCGTGCGGACAAGCTGACCCGGGTGATGCCGGTGCAGTTCGTCATGCGGGGCTCGATAGGCCCCGCTCCGGCGTGACCCGAAAGGGATTTCGCCTCATTGCAAAACGGGATCCCGCGTCGTCTCCGGCGAAGCGGGCCTCCCCAGAACAGACCGGACCATGGGAGGATTTCAAGATGATGAGACGCGTGATTGCAGCATTGGGAACCGTGGCCGTTGGAGCCATTGTCGCGGGTGCGCCCAAGCCCGCCGCCGCGGAAGACCTCGTCTTCCTGTCCACGCAGCTCCGCCCCATCGAGGAGGCGCAGAAGGTGCGCGACCTCGTGCTCAAGGGCGGACCCAAGACGACCTATGTGGTCGATGAGCCGTCGCCCTTCACGGTGCGCGTGCGCGCCGAGATGGAAGCCAAGAAGGTGACCTCCGGCGTGCTCGGCGCGCTCCACGGCGAGCTTCAGCCGCTGGCCCCGATGGGCGCGCTCGACGCCATCGACGACGTCGCCGGCAAGGTCGCCAGCCGGGGCATTCCCGAGGGGCTGATGAAGCTCGGCAAGCTCGGCGGCGACAAGCAGCTCTACATTCCCTGGATGCAGGCGACCTACGTCCTCGTGGTGAAGAAGGACGCGCTGCCCTTCCTGCCCGCCGGCGCTGACGTCAACAAGCTGACCTACGACCAGCTCGCCGCCTGGGGCAAGGTCATCGCCGACAAGACCGGCCAGCGCCGCATCGGCTTCCCGGCCGGGCCGAAGGGCCTGTTCCCGCGCTTCCTGCAGGGCAACCTCTACCCGTCCTACACGGCCTCCATGGTGACCGAGTTCCGCTCGCCCGAAGCCGAGAAGATGTGGACGGACTTCAAGGCGCTCTGGGCCACGGTGAACCCGAACGCCTCCAGCTACGACTTCATGCAGGAGCCGCTGCAGGCCGGCGAGGTGTGGATCGCCTGGGATCACATCGCCCGCGTCAAGGACGCGCTCACGGCGGCGCCCGGCGACTACCAGGTGGTGCCGCCGCCGGCCGGGCCGAAGGGCCGCGCCTACATGCCGGTGATCGCCGGCCTTGCCATCGCCAAGGGCGCGCCAGACCGCGCCGCAGCCATGGCGCTGATCGAGCACCTCACCAAGCCGGAGACGCAGGTGCTGGTGGCCAAGGAGCTCGGCTTCTTCCCCGTGGTCAACGCGACGCTGCCGGCCGATCTCTCGCCCGGCGTGAAGCTGCTCGCCGACGGCATCGCCAAGACGCAGACCGCGCCGGACGCCCTCGTGGCGCTGCTACCGGTGGGCCTCGGTGACAAGGGCGGCGAGTTCAACAAGGTGTTCCTCGACACCTTCCAGCGGGTCGTGCTCCGCAACGAGCCGATCCGCGCCACGCTCGACGCCCAGGCCGAGGTGATGAAGGGGCTAATCGCCACGACGAAGGCTCCCTGCTGGGCGCCGGACAAGCCGAGCGACGGCCCCTGCCCGGTGAAGTGAGGGGTTGTCACCCTCCCCTCGAGGGGGAGGGTCGGGCCGCGCAGCGGTCCGGGGTGGGGTGACGCCGGGCATGGAGACTGACGCCAGTCGGTCGTGCCGAGCGGCGCCGCCACCCCCTCCCGGCGAGCTTCGCTCGCCGACCTCCCCCCTCGAGGGGGAGGTAAAAGGTCCCGGCGCTTCGCGCCGCCGGGGATGACTACGAGAGCCGGGGACCGCCTCAACGGTCCTCTTCCTGAGGAGCGAGCCGGCTTCGGCTCGTGTCTCGAAGGACCGCAACTCTCGCCGTGCAGACCGACGTGCAAGACCGACGTGCAAGACCGTGGCGCTCACGACCGCGAGTCGTCCTTCGAGACGCAGGCCGAACTTCGGCCTGCTCCTCAGATGAGGATCGGGGGGTGGGCCGGATTTCCTGGAAAGGTGCACAGGATGCAATCGCGCTGGCTACCCTATGCCCTGATCGCGCCGGCGAGCGTGTTTCTCGCGGTGTTCTTCCTCGTTCCGCTGGTGCAGACGATCGCGCTCTCGTTCCAGGGCGCGAGCGGGCCTTCGCTCGAGAACTATGCGCGGATGACCGGCGACCTGAACTTCACGGTCGCGCTACGCAACACCTTCATGCTGGTGATCGTGGTCATTCCGCTGCAGGTGGCGCTGGCGCTCGGCATGGGCGTGATGCTGCAGAAGATGACGACCGGGCGCGATCTCGTGCTCTGGATCTGGACAATCCCGCTCGGCGTCTCGGACCTCGCGGCCGGCCTCGTCTGGCTGGCGATCATGCAGAACACCGGCTACCTCAACTCGGCGCTGTTCGCGATGGGGCTGATCTCCGGCCCGACGCCCTGGCTCAACGCGGAGACGCCGGGCACGCTGTTCCTGGCGGTGGTGCTGGCCGAGATCTGGCGCGCCACGGCCATCGTGCTGGTGATCCTGGTGTCGGGCCTGCTGCTCATTCCCAAGGAGTTCGGCGAGGCCGCCTCCATCTTCGGCGCGTCGCCCTGGACGGCGTTTCGCAAGATCACGCTGCCGCTGCTGAAGCCGTCGCTGCAGTCCGCGCTGATCCTGCGCACGGTGCTCGCCTTCGAGGTCTTCGCGGTCGTCTATGCGCTCGGCGGCCGCAACTTCCCGGTGATCGTGGGCGAGGCCTATGTCTGGCAGAACGAGAACCAGAACTACGGCGTCGCCGCGGCCTACGCGGTGCTGGTGATGATCATCTCGCTCGCCGCCACGGCGGTGTACCTCAAAGCATTGCGCGTTCGGCCGGAGGTGCAGGGATGAGCAACCGCGCGATGTCCGGCCCGCGCCGGCTCCTCTATGTCTCCGGCGTCGTGGCGCTCTGCGCCTGGGTGCTGGTGCCGATCTACATGATCGGCCTCGGCGCCTTCGGCGGCCGGCAGGGCGTGTTCAAATGGCCGAAGAGCCTCTGGCCCGGCCAGGCCTCGCTGGAGGCGATGACGACGTTCCTGCGCATCGAAGGCGTGTGGAACGCGGCGCTGAATTCCATCATCGCGGCGGCGCTGACGATGGTGTTCTCGATCGCCCTGGGAGCGCCCGCCGGCTACGCGCTGGCGCGCTTCCGGTTCCGCGGCGCGGACGCTTTCCGGCTCATGATCCTGCTGACGCGCGCCTTCCCGCTGGCGATCCTGGCCTTGCCGCTGACGGTGATCTTCATCCGCGTCGGGCTCTACGACACGCCATTCGGGGTCTCGCTGGTGCACACCGCGCTGGCGCTGCCCTTTGCGGCGCTGATCACGGCGAGCCTGTTCACCGGCATCCCGCGCGAGCTGGAGGAGGCGGCCTGGGTGTTCGGCTGCACGCGCTGGCAGGCCTTCCGGCGCGTCGTGCTGCCGCTCGCCATGCCCGGCATCGCCGCGGCGGCTTTGTTCGCCTTCGTGATCTCGTGGAACGAGGTGTTCGCCGCCTCGGTGCTCACGGTGAGGCAGCGCACGCTGACGGCCTACCTGCTCACCGTGCTGCAGGAATCCCCGCTGCACTACAGGTTCGCGGGCGGATTCATCCTGATCGTTCCGTCCGTGATTTTCATCTTCGCCGTGCGCCGCTGGCTCTTCGCCATGTGGGGCGTCTCGAACAAGTGAGGAGGCCCCAATGGCCGGCATCGTCATCGACCGTATCGCCAAGAGCTTCGGCGCCGCCGTCGCGCTGGAGGAGATCTCCCTCGACATCGCCGACGGCGAGTTCATCGCCCTGCTCGGCCCCTCGGGCTGCGGCAAGACCACCCTGCTCCGCATCATGGCGGGGCTGGAGACGCAGAGCGCCGGCCGCGTGATCATCGGCGGCAAGGACGTCTCCGACCTGAAGCCCGCCGAGCGCGGGCTCGCCATGGTGTTCCAGAACTACGCGGTGTTCCCGCACATGACGGTCTACGACAACGTCGCCTTCGGGCTGACGATGCAGAAGAAGCCGAAGGACCATATCGACCGCAAGGTGAAGGAGGCCGCCGCGCTCCTGCACATCGAGCCCTATCTCGATCGCTACCCCGCCAAGCTCTCCGGCGGCCAGCGCCAGCGCGTGGCGGTGGCCCGCGCGCTCGCGGTCGAGCCGGCGGTGCTGCTGATGGACGAGCCGCTCTCGAACCTCGACGCGCTGCTGCGGCTGGAGATGCGCGCCGAGCTGAAGAGCGTGCTGCGCCGCTCCGGCACCACGACGGTCTACGTCACGCACGACCAGACCGAGGCCATGGGCCTCGCCGATCGGATTGCCGTCATGTATGGCGGCCGGATCGTGCAGATCGCGCCGCCGACCACGGTCTATGCGCGGCCGGCCACGAAGTTCGTCGGCGGCTTCGTCGGCTCGCCGCCGATGAACTTCCTCGAAGTCGAGGCGACGGGCGGCGCCGTGTCGCCGGGCGGCCCGCCGCTCTCAGCGCCGCGCGACGGCAAGCTGCTGCTCGGCTTCCGCGGCGAGGATGTCGGCCTCGTCGCGGCGGGGGAGGGCCTGCCCTTCACGGTCATGGTGGCGGAGCCGATGGGTTCGCACGTGCTGCTCACGGGCCGCGCCGCCGGGGCGACCCTGCGCGTGGTCGCGCCGCCGACGACCAGCATCGAGGCCGGCGCCAGCCTGGGCCTGCGGCTCGACCCCGACCGCGTCGTCTGGCTCGATCCCGCCTCGGGAAATGCGTTGCACGCCGCCTGAGCGTCGCCGGGAAGACATGACTGCACGGACTTGAAGCTCAGAAGAAGGACACGACCGAGGGATGAAGGATTTGCCGATGGCCGACCTGCACACACCGGACGAACTCGACGCCCGCTCGCGCGCCATCCTCGCCGCCAACGACCGCGGCGGCTACACGGTGCCGAACGAGCTCGTCTACCCTTTCCAGTGGAACTGGGATTCCGCGTTCGTGGCCATGGGCATGGCGACCTACGACGCCGACCGCGCCTGGCGCGAGCTGGAGCTGCTCTTCGTCGGCCAGTGGCTGGACGGCATGGTCCCGTCCATCGTCTTCCACCAGCCGCACCCCGGCTACTATCCCGGCCCGGCTGCGTGGGGCACGACGCATACGCCGCCGACCACCGGCATCTCCCAGCCGCCTGTGGCCGCCACCGCGGCGCGCGTCGTGCTGGAGGCTCAGGACGACCAGGCCGGGCAGATCCGGGCGCGCGCCCTGTTCCCCGCTTTGTTCGCCAGCCATCGCTGGTGGCACGAGACGCGGGACCCCGACGGCACGGGCCTCGTCACCGTGGTGCACCCCTGGGAGACGGGCCGCGACAACTCGCCGGACTGGGACGCCCCGCTCGCCGGCGTGACGCCGCGCGTGGACGTGGCGGCGCTGCGCAAGGACAAGACGCACGTCAACGCCTCCGAGCGGCCGACGGACGAGTTCTACAACCGCGTGATGACGCTGGTGGAGGAGGCCAAGGATCTCAACTGGGAGGGCGTGCCCGTGGCGCGCAAGCTCTCGCTGCGGGTCTGCGACCTCGGCATCCAGTGCATCCTGCTGCGGGCGGACCACGACCTGCTGGCCCTGGCCGAGCGCCTCGGCTTCGCCGAACAGGCGGCGTCGCTGCGCGGCTGGATCGCGCGCAGCACGGCGGCCTTCGCCAGGCTGCGCCACGCGGACGGGACGTATCGGTCGCTCGACCTCGTGACGGGGAAGCTCTCGGAAACCGTGACCTCGGCGGCCTTCCTGCCGCTCTACGCCCGCGTGCCGGATGCGGCGGGCGCGGCCGGGGTCGCGGCGCTGGCGGAGAGCTGGCTGGCGCAGACCAGCATCGCGCTCGCCAGCAGCGATCCCGCCTCGCCGACCTTCGATCCGCATCGCTATTGGCGCGGGCCGGTGTGGCCCGTGGTCAACCGCCTGATCGCGGACGGCTTCGCCCGCTACGGCCGGACGGACCTCGCGGACCGGCTGTGGACGGACACGCGCACCGTGGTCCTGCGCTCGGGGCTGCGCGAATATTTCGACCCGCGCACGGGGGAGGGGCTCGGCGGCAGGGACTTCTCCTGGACGGCGGCGACATGGCTGGCGTGGAAGAAGGAAACGCCGCTGCTGACGACGGTGTGAGCGGCGCGGCGGCGGCGGCGAGAGCGCCGCTGAACGCTGCAGCTGAAGGCCCCAAACACCGCGCGAACCCCCCTCCCCCTTGTGGGGAGGGTGGGGTGGGGGTCGCGCCATCGTTGGGCGGTTTGCAGCATCGCGATGGGCTTGCGATCGGCTTTGGCGCGACCCCCACCCCTATCCCCTCCCCACAGGGGGGAGGGGGACACCCGCGTTGTTCGCAGCCTCTCCGCGCGATCCGCGTTGTTGGCAGCCGCCGCTCGGGCTGGCGCGCGCCGCGGCGGCGGGCCGTTCTATCGTCCCGGCTTCTTCACCGCCTCGGGCGCGGGGGGGAAGCGGGAGAGGATGTCGGTCTCCGTCACGTCGCGGTGGTTGCGGGTGTATTGTTCGGAGGCGGCGCGCAGGGGCTGGAAGTCCCAGGGGTAGACGTGTCCCTTCGACAGCGCCTTGAACACGACGAGGCGCTCCTGCTGGCTGGCCAGCACCTCCTCGTGGATGGCGGGGATGTCGAAGCCCGAGAGTTCACTGCGCAGCTGCGCCACGCGGTCCTGCTGGGCGGGCCCGGAGGCGAGGTTGACGTTCTCCAGCGGGTCGGCCCGGAGGTCGAAGAGCTGGTCCGGGTCGCTCTCGCAGGCCACGAACTTCCAGTCTCCCCGCCGCACCATGTACATCGGCGCGTGCACGCCTTCGGCGAGGTACTCGCCGACGAGCGCGCGGCCGGGCTCCTCGCGGCCTTCCAGCGCGGGGAGCAGGCTCATGCCGTCGACCGGGCGGGCGAGCGACGCCGCGCCGCCTGGCTTCGCGATATCGACGAGGGTGGGCATGATGTCCGCGATCCCCGCCGGCATGGCCACCCGGCGCGGGCGGAAGCGGCCCGGCGCGTGCACGATGAGGGGCACGCGGGCGGCGTTCTCGCGGTAGCTCATCTTGTACCAGAGCCCGCGCTCGCCCAGGAAATCGCCGTGGTCGGAGGTGACGACCACCACGGTGTTGTCCGCCAGCCCGCAGGTCTCCAGCGTGCCCATCAGCCCGGCGACGAGATCGTCGACATAGCTGATGTTGGCGTAGTAGCCGTGCCGCGAGGAGCGGATGTCGGCTTCGCCGATGTCGTAGTCGTCCATGGCCGACATGGCGTGCAGGCGGCGGCTGTGCGGGTCCATCTGCTCATGGGGCAGGGCGGGCGTGGCCGGCATGTCGATGTCGTCGTCGCGGTAGAGGTTCCAGTATTTCGCGCGCGCCGCATAGGGGTCGTGCGGGTGGGTGAAGGACACCGTCAGGCAGAAGGGCAGCTGGTCCTTGTAGCGCGCGAAATCGTAGAGCCGGCGGTTCGCCAGGAACGCCACCTCGTCGTCATATTCGAGCTGGTTGGTGATCTCGGCGACGCCCGCCTGCTTCACCGAGGTCATGTTGTGGTACCACCAGTCGATCCGCTCGTTGGGGCGCGACCAGTCCGGCGTCCAGCCGAAATCGGCGGGGTAGATATCCGTCGTCAGCCGCTCCTCGAAGCCATGCAGCTGGTCCGGCCCGACGAAGTGCATCTTGCCGCTGAGGCAGGTGCGGTAGCCCTCCAGCCGCAGGTAGTGCGCGAAGGTCGGCACCGAGGAGCGGAACTCCGCCGCGTTGTCGTAGACCCCCGTGCGCGAGGGCAGCAGCCCGCTCATGAAGGTGGCGCGGGCAGGGGCGCAGAGCGGGCTGTTGGAATAGGCGTTCTCGAACACGACGCCGCCGGCGGCCAGCCGGTCCAGCGCCGGGGTCTTCACCAGCTTGTGTCCATAGGCGGGCAGGAACGGCGCGGACAGCTGGTCCGACACAATGACGAGGAAGTTGGGTTTTTCGGCCGTCATGATCATCGTCCCGCGCTGCGCCTTGCCCGCGCAGCATCGTCCTGCGCGGGTTTTCGCACTGTTGCGGGTGCGACCCCTGCTTCTGCAAGCGCGAGCTTGCGCGAATGCCGCTTGCTTCATGGCGAGAATGCGCCATCTCTGTCGCAGCTTTTCTTGCGCTGCAGCACCGCGGCGCGCATCCCCCGAGGAGATCTGCATGGCCAAGGTTCTCGTGCTCTACTACTCGTCCTACGGTCACATCGAGCAGATGGCCTACGCCGTCGCCGAAGGCGCCCGCGAAGCCGGCGCGACCGTCGACGTGAAGCGCGTGCCCGAGCTGGTCCCCGCCGAGGTCGCCGAGAAGTCCCACTTCAAGATGGACCAGAAGGCTCCCATCGCCACCGTCGACGAGCTCGCCGACTACGACGCGATCATCGTGGGCTGCGGCACGCGCTACGGCACGATGGCCTCGCAGATGCGCAACTTCTGGGACCAGACGGGCGGCCTCTGGTTCACCGGCAAGCTGGTCGGCAAGGTCGGCTCGGCGTTCACCTCGTCCGCCACTCAGCATGGCGGCCAGGAGTCGACCATCCTCGGCTTCATCCCCACCTTCCTGCATCACGGCATGGCCGTGGTCGGCCTGCCCTACGCCTTCCAGGGCCAGATGGGCCTCGACGAGATCAAGGGCGGCTCGCCCTACGGCGCCAGCACCATCACCGGCGGCGACGGCAGCCGCATGCCCTCCGCCGTGGAGCTGGACGGCGCACGCTTCCAGGGCAAGCACGTTGCGACGATCGCCGGCAAGATCGCCGGCTGAGACGGGCGGGTCAGGATTGAACGAACCGGCGGCGGCTCTGCGAGGGGCCGCCGCTTTGGCGTGGAGAGACGCACGTCCCTCGCAATTGCAACGAGGGTCATCCCCGGCGGCGCGAAGCGCCGGGAAGGGGATCCAGGGGGGTTGGCTCAAACTCAGGCGCGGGCTGCCCCTCAGTCGACGCTGAGCTCCAGCCACTGCGGATTGGAAGCTTCGATCAGCTTCAGTTTCCAGGCGCGGTTCCACCCTTTCAGCTGCTTCTCACGCGCGATCGCGTCTCGCGGATCATCGAACCGCTCGACACACACGAGGCGTGTGACTCCAAAGCGCCGCGTGAACCCGGGAACGGCCTTGGACCTGTGCTGCTCCATCCGGAGCGCCAGATTGCCGGTCACGCCGATGTACAGCGTCCCGTTCCGCTGGCTTGCCAGAATGTAGACGGCGAAGGTTTGGGCCATGCCCCAGTGAACATGGGAGATCGCCGCTTCGCCACGAACCGAACCGTGTGCAGGCACATGCGCACACTCCTGGATCCCCTTCCCGCGCCTGCGGCGCGCCGGGGATGACAGGGGCAGTTCGTACCTGCGGCATACGCCTCCCCCAATCGCGGGTCATCCCCGGCGGCGCGGAGCGCCGGGAAGGGGATCCAGGGCTGAGCATTTCATTGGCTCAAGACAACCAGCCACTACTGGGCAGGCCTTCACCAGCACATGCGCACACTCCTGGATCCCCTTCCCGCGCCTGCGGCGCGCCGGGGATGACCACGGAGTGTGGTCCCTAGCCCACCCGCATCTGCTGGGCCATGAAGCCCTGCAGCCGCGCCCAGGCTTTGCCGTCGGCGGCGGCGGTGCGGTAGGAGGCGACGATCTCGGCGGAGAGGGCGTCGCGCAGCGCGATGCGGTCGAGCACCGCCTCGGCGGCCTTGCGGGCGGCGGCGAGGATCTCCGGCGGGAAGGCGGTCACCTTCACGCCTTGCGAGACGAGCTGCACCAGCGCGGCGGCGTTGGCGAATTCGGCGTCGGCGAGGCCGGCGGCGTGCTCCGCCTCGCAGGCGTTCCGCACGATGGCCTGGAGGTCCGGCGACAGCCCGTCCCACGCTGCGTGCGAGACCAGCGCCTCCGCCGCGCCGTTGGGCTTGTTGAAGCCGGGCGCGTAGTAGAACGGCGCGTAGCGGTTGAGCCCGAGGGGCAGGTCGTTGACGGGGGCGAGCAGCTCCACGGCGTCGATCGTGCCGCGCTCCAGCGCGACGGTGACGTCGCCGGGCGGGATCGCCATCGGGGTCGCGCCGAGCTCCTTGTAGACGTCGCCGCCGAGGCCCTGCACGCGGATGCGCAGCGCCGCGACGTCGGCCGCGTCCCTGACCTCCTTGCGGAACCAGCCGCCCATCGAGGGGCCGGTGTTGCCCGCCAGCAGGCCGCGGACCTTGAAAGGCTCGTAGAGCCGGTCCCACAGCGCCTGCCCGCCGCGCTGCTGGATCCAGGCGAGGTGCTCGACAGGGCCCATGCCGAATGGCGCGGTGGTGAAGAGCGTGGCGGCGGGCGCCTTGCCCGCCCAGAAGAACGAGGCGGTGTGGCCCATCTCCGCGACGCCGGTGGACACGGCGTCGAGCACGGCGAAGGCCGGCACGATCTCGCCGGCGGCGAACACCTCCACCTCGAGGCGGCCGGCGCTCATCGCGCGGATCCGCTCGGCGAGGCGCCTGGCGGACACGCCGGGGCCGGGCAGGTTCTTCGGCCACGACGTCACCATGCGCCATTTCTGCACGGTGTCGGCGCGCGTCACGGCGGGAGCCGCGACAGCGGCGGCGGCGAGGCCCGCCAGCGCGGCGCGGCGCGTGGCGGGGAGGCGGGGGTCGGTCATGCGAGTTCGGTCCTGAAGGAGCGGGCCGCCGCTTCGGGATCCCCGGCGGCGCAGATGGCGGAGACGACGGCGATCCCGGCGACGCCCGTCGCCTTGATGGCGCGGGCCGTGGAGAGGGCGATCCCGCCGATGGCGACGCAGGGCAGCGGCGCGTGCGGCGCGAGGGCGGCCAGCCCCGCGATCCCGAGGGGAGGATCGTGGTCCGGCTTGGTCCCGGTGGCGAAGACGGGGCCGACGCCGAGATAGTCCACCACGCCCGGCGGAACCGCCGCGAACTCCGCCCGCGTGCCGGCGGAGAGGCCGAGGATCATGCCGCCGCCGACGAGGTCGCGCACGCGGCGTGGGTCGCCATCGTCCTGGCCGATGTGCACGCCGTCCGCGCCGACCGCCCGAGCGATGGCGGGCCTGTCGTTGACGATCAGCGGCACGCCCCGCGGGCGCAGGAAGGCGAGCAGCGCCTCGGCCTGTCGCGCGAAGTCGGCGTCGGAAGCGTGCTTGTCGCGCAATTGCACGAGCGTGACGCCGCCCTTCACGGCGGCCTCGACGGTAGGCAGCAGGCCGCACGCGGCGACGAGGCCGGGGTCCGTGACGAGATAGAGCGTGAGATCGAAGGCGGGCTTTGGCGAGGGAGCGGTGGGGGCCATCAGGAGAGCCTCTGCCCGTCGGCGACGTCGCCCGGCGTCAGCGCCGCCAGGACGTCGAACATGCGCACCTGCATCGTGCCGGGCCCGGCCTCGCCTGCGGCGGCCTTCTCGCCGGCGAGCCCGTAGAAGACCAGCGTCGCGAGGGCGGCCTCGAAAGGCGGCGCGCCGCAGCCGAGCGCCGCGCCGACGAGGGCGCTCGCCAGGCATCCCGTGCCGGTCACCTTGGCCATCATGGCGTGGCCGTTGTGCACGCGCGCCTCTCGCACACCGTCGGTCACGAGATCGACGACGCCGGTGACGGCCACCACCGAGCCGCTGGCCCGGGCGAGCCTGCGCGCCGCATCGTGGCCCGCGAGCGCGTGGCCCGCCGCCGCGTCCACGCCCCGCCCGGCCGGCGGATCGCCGGCCAGCGTCGCGATCTCGGAGGCGTTGCCGCGGATGACGGAGGGCCCGTACCCGAGCAGCATGACGGCCGTGTCCCGGCGCAGCGCGGTCGCGCCCACGCCCACCGGGTCGAGCACCCAGGGCAGGCCGCGCGCCTGCGCGGCGGCGGCGGCGATCTCCATCGCGCGGGCCTGGTCGCGCGTGATCGTGCCGATATTGATCACCAGCGCGGAGGCGATCGCCACGATCTCGGCGACCTCCTCCGGCGCGTGCGCCATGATCGGGGACGCCCCGACCGCGAGCAGGCCGTTCGCCGTCGTGTTCATGACGACGGCGTTGGTGATGTTGTGCACGAGCGGCCGGGTCCGGCGGATGGAGGCGAGAACCGCAGCGGGGGCATGCTCGCCCTCCCCGGCCGGCTCCTCGGTCTTCAGGCTGGTCATCGCGGTCTCCGGCGGACCTGCGGCGCAGGTCGGCGGGATGCGGACGCCATGGCTTTCCGCGCGCCGCTCCCTCCGCCGGCATGATCCGGATCAGGTTCGTTGGGTGTGATCTCAGCCTCCGGACAATCCGGCGGCACCCCATGGCTGGCGGGAGACTAGAGCAATTCCGGCGCGAGGGGAATTGCGTCGAACGCTCCGCCCAGGCTGGGAGTGGACCGCTCTTTAGAAGCAAGGCTCCAGCTTCAGAAGCTTGAAAAAAGGATGGAGGCATGCATGAACTGAACAATAAAGTACAACGGTCCAGCTTTGTCAGTGAAAACACCAACATGCAATTTGCGACTGGAACATTCCTTCGATGGAATATTATGATCCATTCCGGGGCGAGCTGAAAAATCTGATGAGGCCAACGTTGCCGGACGGGGGATGCTTATTTGGCGTATAAGGGTGCGGTGAGCGGACGATCCGTGCGTGCGCATTTGATCGTCTTTGGCCTCGCGATCATCATACCGGTGATCGTCTTTGCGGGTCTCCTCTTCGGCGAGCTGCAGTCCATCGAGCGCCAGCGCACGGAAACCCTGGCGCACGCCGTCGCCCAGAACGTGGCGAACGATCTCGACCGGGAGGTGGCCGGCTACACGGCCATCCTGCGGGCGCTCTCCACGTCGCGCGCGCTGAAGCAAGGCGACGCCGAGGGCTTCCGGGAACGTTCGGCGGAGCTGGCGCGAGACGTGAACGCCGTCGTTATGTTGCGCGACGTTGCTGGCACGGTTCTCACGAGGACCGACGAGGCGCCGGCCGAGACGCCGCAACAGGCGCGTCGCCTGCCCGAGACGTTCGAGCAGCCCCAGGCCGGCGCCCGCAGCAGGGTCACCAACCTCGTCCAGGATCCCCGGACGGGAGCGCCCGCCATCGGAGTCGAGACGACGGTCAGCTGGTCCGGGAGCTCCTCGGCAGTGCTGTCGATCCTGATCAGGCCGGAGCGCATCGAGGAGGTCATCCGGGACGAGACCATCCCGACGGACTGGGCCGTGGAGATCCAGGACGGCGCGGGCGTACTGGTCGCGCGCTCCCGCCCGGCGCGCGGACTGGTCGGCAAGCCCGTTCCGCCGCCCGCCCCTGCCGTCCGGCTGCCGGGAGACGGGGGGTCGCTCTGGGGCGTGCGCGACCTCGAGGGCCGGCGCGTGCTCGCCGTGTACGAGAAAACCCAAAGCGCCGACTGGACCGTCGGCGTGATGGCTCCCACAAAGGCGCTGCAATCCACCATGCAGCGATCCGTCGCCATCCTGACCGCGTCCGGCGGCACGCTGCTGGCGCTCTCGCTGCTGCTGGCCCTGTTCTTCGGCCGGCGGCTGACAGGGCCGATCATGGAGGTGGCGGGGGCGGCCCGGGCGCTCTCGAGCGGCGCCGCGCCTCCCGTCGTCGCCTCTTCCGTGAGGGAGGCCAACGAGCTCAGCAAGGCGCTGTCCGAGGCGTCGGAGGCCCTGCGGGAGCGGACCGCGGAGCTCGAGCGCGCGCATCGCGAGCTGGAGAGCCTCTACCAGGCGGCCCCGATCGGCATCGGCCTGTTCCGGCAGGACGGCTCCACCATCCGGATGAACGCAACGATGGAGGAGCTGCACGCGCAGGCGAGCTGCGCCTCCTGGCCGCCGTTCATGGCGCTGCTGGACGAGGTCGCCCGCACGGGCAAGGGCGCGTTCACGCGCGAGCTGACGCTCGGCGAGGACGACGACCCGCGCACCTTCCTCGCCAGCGCCTTCCCCCTCGGCTGCCCCCGCGCCGGCGGTCAGGCCATCGGCGTCACGATGGACGAGATCACGGGCCGAAAGCGCTCCGAGATCGCCGTGGCGGAGAGCAATGCGCGGATCCGCCGCCTGCTGGACGCCAACTTCTTCGGCGTGATGATCGTGGCCGACGGGCGCATCACCGAGGCCAACGACGCCTGCCTCGCCATGCTCGGGCGCGAGGCCGCCGCGCTCGACGGCGGGGGCCTGGCGATGAGGGCGCTGACCCCGCCGGAGTTCCAGCCGCTCGACACGCGGGCCATGCAGGAGGTCGCGGAGACCGGGCTCTGCAGGGCGTTCGAAAAGGACATGCTGCGGGCCGACGGCAGCCGCGTCCCGGTGCTCGTGGGGTACGCCCGGCTCGAGAAGCGGCCGCTCTCCGCGATCTGCTTCGTGCTGGACCTGACCGAGCAGCGCCAGCGCGAGACCCAGCGCAAATACCTCATGCGCGAACTCACGCACCGCACCAAGAACCTGCTCAGCGTGGTGCAGGCCATCGCGATGCAGACGGCCAAGTCGGGCGGCAGGCTGGACGACTTCCACGAGCGCTTCGCCGCACGCCTGCAGGGGCTCGCCGGCTCGCACGACCTGCTGGTGCAGGAGAACTGGAGCGGCGCGTCCATGCGCGAGCTGGTGCGCTCGCAGCTCGGCCACTACGCCGACTCGATCGGCCGGCAGATCCACCTCTCCGGCCCGCGCCTGCTGCTGGAGCCGGAGGCGGCGCAGAACCTCGGCATGGCGCTGCACGAGCTTTCCACCAACGCGGCGAAATACGGCTCGCTCTCGGTGGCGGAGGGGCAGGTCCACATCGCCTGGCGCGTCGAGCCGCGGGAGGACGAGCCGCCGCGGCTGGTCGTGGAATGGCGCGAGAGCGGCGGGCCGCCGGTGACGCCGCCCAAGCGCAAGGGCTTCGGCCACGTGGTGATGGCGCGCATCGCGGCGCGCGCGCTGGACGGCCAGGTGGAGATGAACTTCGCGCCCGAGGGGCTGTGGTGGCGGCTCACCGCGCCGGCCAGCGCCGTGGCGATGCTGGAAGAGCTCGGGTGAGGCGCGGGTTCTACTCCACGACGATCGACTTGGGGTCCCAGTCGACCTTCGGGTATTTGGGGTCCATCTCCTCCAGCGTCTTGCGGACGACGGCGGCGACGGCGGCGTTGCGGGCCCATTTGCGATCGGCCGGAATGACGTGCCAGGGCGCCCAGTCCGTGCTGCAGCGCTCCAGGATCGTCGCGTAGGCGGCCTGGAAGTCGGGCCACAGCTTGCGGTCCTCGAGGTCGCCCATCTGGAACTTCCAGTTCTTCTTGGGGTCGTCGAGGCGTTCCTGCAGGCGCTGCTTCTGCTCGGCCTTCGAGATGTGCAGCATGAACTTCAGCACTGTCGTGCCGTTCTCGACGAGCATCTTCTCGAAGGCGTTGATCTGGTCGTAGCGCTGCTCGATCTCCTTGGCGGGAGCGAGCTTGCGCACCTTCACCACCAGCACGTCCTCGTAGTGCGAACGGTTGAAGATGCCGATCGTCCCGCGGCGGGGGCTAGCCATGTGGGCGCGCCAGATGAAATCATGAGCGAGTTCCTCCTCGCTCGGCTTGCGGAAGGCGGTGACGGAGACGCCCAGCGGGCCGGTGGTGTTGAACACGCCGCGGATGGTGCCGTCCTTGCCGGAGGTGTCGGTGCCCTGGAGGATGACAAGCAGCGAGCGCCGGCCCTCGGCGTAGAGCCTGTCCTGCAACGCGTCGATGGCGACGATGTCGTTGGCGAGCCTGGCGCGGGCCTCTTCCTCCTCGCCCACGGCGGAGGTGTCGCGCGGATCGATCTTGTCGAGGTCGACCTTCTTGCCGGGAATGATGCGGGTGGGATGGGCCATCTCGGCGCCTTTCTGGGGGAGGCGGGCAGGGGAGGCGGGCAGGTGAGTCTAGGAGGGTCTAGGACACGCTCGAGAGACAGGGTCAGCGCTGGCGCAGGCGCCTGCGCCCGGTCCGCTCCCGGGGCTCGGGAACGGGCAGGTCCAGCGTGGCGAGCCGGGCCGGCAGGCCGTCCATGATGGACCGTCGCTCGGCCGGCGTCATGTCCACCCAGCGGGAAATCTCGTCGATCGAGCGCCCGCAGCCCATGCACAGGCGCGAGGCGGGATCGACGACGCAGACTTGGATGCAGGGGCTTTCGGTGATCTGCATGGGTCGGGAAGCGCCTCTGGTCCGGCGGGGGAAGCCACGCATGAGCTAGGGCGAACGCCTCGCGCGCGCAAGCGGCGCGTTGAGCCGAATCTCCGCCGAATGGGCGTCACCAGGCCGCGATGCGCGCCTTCGCGGCCAATGCGCGGGTGGCGTCGACGCACTCCTGCGCGGCGTACCAGTACCGGGGATTGAGCTCGATGTTGAAGATCACCCCCGGCGGGAACACGCAGTCCTGCAGGATGGCGTCCCACGGGATCGAGCCCCAGCCGACCGGCAGATGCAGGTCGCCATGCCCGTACGCGACCCGCTCGCCCTGCGTGTACATCCAGATGTCGTCGATGCGGCCGAAGCTGTCGTGGATGTGCAGGTGGTTGCAGAACGGCGTCAGCGCCGCGCACTCCTGCACGAGGTCGCCGCCGGAATAGGTGACGTTGATGAAGGAGTGGCTGAAATCCAGCGTGCCGCGCAGGCAGGGATGCCCGATGGCCTTGATCTCCCGCGCCAGCCGGGCGGGCGTCGCGGTGTGGAAGCGGGCCGCGTCGTCGACGAATAGCGTCTCCACGCAGATCAGCATGCCGTGCTGGCGGCCGAGCTCGCCGGCCCGGTGCAGCCATTCCCGCTGGCGGGCATAGGCGGCCTCCATGCCGTCGTGCTGGCTCATCGGCATGTTGCCGGCGTGCATGACGTAGTGCACCGCCCCAAGCTCCGCGGCGGCCTCGACCGAGGCCTGCAGCACCTCGTAGTGGCGGGGCAGGCGGAACGGCTCGTCGAGGAAGTTGATGGCGAGCGGGCCATGCGCCGTGTAGGTCACGGCCCGCCCGGCGCAGATCGCCTTGAGGCGGTCGAGCTGCGAGCGGCGGATGCGTCCGCCGACGACGAGGTCCATCTCGTAGGTCGGCAGCTCGATCGTGTCGACGCCGAGCGCCTCCGCGCGGTCGAGCAGCGCCGCGAAGTCGCCGAGGTCGGCGGCGGGCTCGAGGGTCGAGATGCCTATGCGGGGAGTGAGCTGGGTCATGCGGGCCGCCTGTGCTCGTCGTGAATCGGTCACCGCGATGCTATCGCCGATTCCGTGACGGGAAAGCGCCTGGAGGCGACGTTCTCACGCCACCTTCAGCTCTGCGAAGAAGCGCTCGACCTCGCGGCCCATGGCGAGGGCCTCGGCGTCGATGTCGCGCACGATGGCGACGAAGGTGGAGGCGCTGGCCGCGCCCTCCTGCGAGGCCATGTCCAGGTTCTCCGCCAGCGTGGCCATGTCCTTGGCGTGGTCGGCGGTCGCGCGGATGCTCGACGCGATGAGGCGGGTGGACGAGCGCTGCTGGTCGGCGGTGACCGCGATGGCCGAGGAGTTGCGGTCGACCTCGCCGATCTTCGCCTGGATGGAGGCCAGCGCTTCCGCCGAGGCGTGGCTGGCGCGCTGGATGGCGGCGATCTGGTCCGAGATCTCGGCGGTGGCCTTGGCGGTCTGCGAGGCCAGGGTCTTGACCTCCTGGGCGACCACCGCGAAGCCGCGGCCCGCCTCGCCGGCGCGGGCGGCCTCGATGGTGGCGTTCAGGGCCAGGAGGTTGGTCTGGCCGGCGATCTCGCCGATCACCTGAACGATGGTGCCGACGCGCCCGGAGAAGCTGGCGAGCTCGTCCACCGTGTCGCCGGTGGCCTTGGCGCGGTCGACGGCCTGGCGCACCAGCGCGGCGGAGTCCACGATGCGCTGCTCGATGTCCTCGACGGCCTTGGACAGCAGCTCCGCCGAACCCGCCACGTTGTCCGCGTCCGAGGCGGCGCGGCGCGAGGCGATGGTGATCGCCTCGGTGCCTTCGCGCGAGCGCATAGATGCGGCGGTCATCGTGCCGGCGGCGTCCGTGAGGCGGCCGATCAGCTTGGCGAGCCGGCCGATCCAGGAGCGCAGCGTCTGGTCGAAGACCATGACGCGGTCGCCCATCGCCGCCTGCTCGCGCAGCAGGATCTCGGTCGCGTCGCGGCTGCGGAGCTCGTTGACGAGGTCGCTGTTGCGCTTGACGGTGTCGCGCAGCACGAGCAGCGCGCGCTCCATGTCGCCGATCTCGTCCACCCGGGCGCTGTCCGGGATGACCACTTCGGTCTCGCCCTGAGCGAGCCGCTTCATGACGCTGGTCAGCTTGCAGATGGGATCGGCGATGAGGTGGACGCTGAGCACGATGGACAGCCCCAGCGCGAGCAGCACGCAGGCGACGGCGATCAGGGTCACCGTGGCGCGAACCTCGGCGAGCACGGCCTCCGTCGCCGCGGCCTCGCGCGCCTGGATCATGGCGGCCGCGGTCTTGAGCGTCTCGATGTCGGCCGAGAGCGCGCGGCGCGGCGCGCGTGCGGTCTCGTTGTCGCCCTCGGCGCGCGCCGCCGCGAAGTCGCCCTTCGCGCCGAGTTCGATGAGCCTCAGGCGTGCGGCTACGAAGGCGTCGAGCGCCCGCGCGACCGCCTGGCCGTCGAGCTTGGTTTCCGGCGCCACCTCGGAGAGCCAATTCGCGTCCGCCGCGCGGATCGCATCGACCGAAGCGGCCAGCTGGATGCTGGCTTCCCTGGCCTTCTCGGGCGTGTCTGCGAGATAGAGCAGGCGCGAGTCCATGACGACGAGGTTGATCAGGCCGTCCAGGCGCTCGGCGAGGCGGGCATGGTCGGCCGCCTCCTCGAGCCTGGGAACCGATTCGCTGACGCGGTTGGCGCCGATGACCGCGTGGACCGCGATCATGAGAGAGACGCCCGCCATGAGGCCGAGCACGAGGACGATCTTGGTCCGGATGGAGGCCCGCATGGAGGTGTGTATTCCCGCATTCACAGGAATGGGATACCGGGAAACTCTTAACGAGCCTCACAATCCCGCGGGCGAGCGGCTCACCACCAGGCGTGGAAGTGGTGCACCGGGCCGGCGCCCTTGCCGATCTTCAGGCGGCGGCCGGCCTGCAGGGCGGCGGTGAGATAGGCCTTGGCCCGGCGCGTGGCCTCCGTCAGGGTCATGCCCTTGGCGAGCCCGGCGGCGATGGCGGCCGAGAGCGTGCAGCCGGTGCCGTGCGTGTGGCGCGTCGCGATCCGCGGCCCGGCGAAGCGGGTCACGCCGGAGTGCTCGACGAGCAGGTCGACGCTCTCGTCGCCCGTCCCATGGCCGCCCTTGACGAGCACGGCGCGGGCGCCGCGGTCCAGAAGCTCCTCGCCCTGGATCCGCATCGCCGTCTCGTCGGCGGCGACGGGCCGGCCGGTGAGCACCGCGGCCTCCTGCAGGTTGGGCGTGATCACGAGCGCGCGCGGCATCAGGATGCTGCGCAGCGCCTCGACGGCGTCGACGGCGAGCAGGCGGTCGCCGCTGGTCGCGACCATCACGGGATCGAGCACGACCGTCTCGGCCCCGGCCCGGTCCAGCCCGGCCGCGACGGTCTCGATGATGCGGGCCTGCGACAGCATGCCGATCTTCACGGCGGTGACGGCGAGGTCGTCGAACACCGAGGCCATCTGCTGGCCGATGAAGGTGATGGGCACGTCGTGGATGCCCTGCACGCCCTGGGTGTTCTGCGCGGTCAGCGCGGTGATGACGCTCGCGCCATAGACGCCCAGCGCCGAGAAGGTCTTGAGGTCGGCCTGGATCCCGGCCCCGCCGCCGGAATCCGAGCCGGCGATCGTCACGGCGATGGGCGTGCCCTGTCCGGAGCTGCTCAAGCGCGTTTCCCCCTGTCCATGCTTTTGGCTAGCCGCGCCCGCGGCGTTGCGCAAGCGCGCCGGCTGCAACCCGGCCCTCTCCCCGCGCATGGCGAACCCCGCGGGACGGCGCTGGCGCGACTCCCCAATGAATGGGAGAAGAGGAGCCACAGTCCCGCCAAGCCCCGGCTCTCCCGCATGACCTCCCCCGCGCCGCCGAAGCCATCCCCGGCGCTGAGCCCCGCCGCGCCCTCGCGCGCCCTGACCGGGATCGTGCTGGCGGCGCTCGGCTACATCTTCTTCGCCGGGCAGGACGCCATCGTGAAGTGGCTCGTGGCCACGCTGCCCGTCTGGCAGATCCTGTTCTTTCGCAGCGTCGTCATCATGCTGCTGGCGGCGGTGATGACGCGGGGAGAGGGGATTCGGCTCTCGCTGGCGAGCCGCCGCAAGATGGAGCTCGCCGGCCGCGCCGTGCTTATTCTCGTCGCCTGGACGACCTACTACAGCGCGGCGCGCGTGCTGGGGCTGGCCGAACTCGTGACGCTCTACTTCGCCGCGCCGATCTTCGTGCTGCTGCTGTCGATGCCGATCCTGGGCGAGAAGGTGACCCTGGCGCGCTGGATCGCCGTGCTGGCGGGCTTCGCCGGCGTGATGCTGGCGTCCGACCCCGGCGGCGACGTCAAGCTCGTCCCCGCCGCGATGGTGCTGTTCGCGGCCTTCTGCTGGGCGCTGACCTCGATCCTGGTGCGGCTGATCTCCAGCACCGAGGCGACCACGACGCAGATGGTGGCCTCTAACTTCCTGTTCGCCGCCGCCTGCGCGCCGGTCCTGCCCTTCGTCTGGGTGACGCCCGGGCCGCTCGAGTGGGCCCTGCTGCTGGGACTGGGCGTGGTCGGCGGGCTCGGCCAGTTCCTGGTGTTCGAGGGCTTCCGGCTGACCCCGGCCTCGGCCATCGCGCCGTTCGAGTACACGGCGCTGATCTGGGCCTTCGTGTTCGGCTACCTGATCTTCGGCGAGACGCCGAAGCCGGTCGTCTTCGCCGGCGCCGGCCTCATCATGCTGAGCGGCGCCGGGCTGCTGATCGCGGAAACGCGCCGGCGCGGCTGACTATGCCGCCGTCTCGTCTTCCGGCGGCTTCATCGCGCCGGTCATGATCGCCACCGCGTCGGACATCGAGTGGAGCGAGGGACGGATCACGCAGGCGCGGCGGCCGAGGCGGTGGATGTGGATGCGGTCCGCCACCTCGAACACATGCGGCATGTTGTGGCTGATCAGGACGATCGGCAGGCCCTTGGAGCGGACGTCGAGGATCAGCTCCAGCACCTTGCGCGATTCCTTCACGCCGAGCGCCGCGGTGGGTTCGTCCATGATCACCACACGGCTGCCGAAGGCCGCGGCGCGCGCCACCGCCACGCCCTGGCGCTGGCCGCCGGAGAGCGTCTCGACCGTCTGGTTGATGTTCTGGATGGTCATCAGGCCGAGCGCGGAGAGGTGCTTGCGCGCCTCGCTCTGCATCGTCTTGCGGTCGAGGGCGCGGAAGTACTTGCCCATGAAGCCGGGCTTGGTGCGCTCGCGCCCGAGGAACAGGTTGTCGGCGATGGTGAGCGCCGGCGAGAGGGCGAGGTTCTGGTAGACGGTCTCGATGCCCGCATTGCGGGCCTCGATCGGCGAGCGGAAGTGCACCACGTCGCCGCCGAGGCGGATCTCGCCCTGGTCGGGCGTCACCGCGCCGGCCAGCGCCTTGATGAGGGTGCTCTTGCCCGCGCCGTTGTCGCCGATGACGGCGAGGATCTCGCCGGGCATCAGGTCGAAATCGGCGTGGTCGAGGGCCGTGACGCGGCCGTAGCGCTTGACGAGGCCGCGAGCCTGCAGGACCGGCTGTTCCTGGAGGACGGGCTGATCCCGGAGAACGGCTTGCTGGCTCATGACGACACCTTCCGGATCCACTGGTCGAGCGCGACGGCGACGATGATGAGGACGCCGACCGCGAACTGCTGCCAGAGCACGTCGAGGCCAGCCAGGGAGACGCTGGAGCGGAACACGCCCACGATGAGCGCCCCGATGAGGGTGCCGATGATGGAGCCGCGCCCGCCGAACAGGCTGGTGCCGCCGATCACCACGGCGGTGATGCTGTCGAGGTTGGCGTCCTGTCCGCTGGTCGGGCTGACCGCGCCGACCCGGCCGATGAGCACCCAGCCGGCCAGCGCTGAGATGAAGCCCGAGAGGACGTAGACGCTGAGCAGTACGCGGTTGGTGTTGATGCCCGCGAGGCGCGCCGCCTCGGGATCGTCGCCGACCGCGTAGATGTGCCGGCCGAAGGCGGTGCGGTTGAGGATGTACCAGACCACGCCGGCCAGCAGCAGCATGAAGATGGAGCCGTAGATGATGCGCGCGGTGCCGAGTTGCATCGGTTCGCCCATCAGCAGCAGGAAGGGCGTGTTCTCCTGCAGGTCGACGTTGCGGATCGATTCCGACTGCGAATACCAGGTGTTCAGCGCGGTGAAGATGGAGAGCGTGCCCAGCGTCACGATGAAGGGCGGCATTCGCAATCGCGTCACCAGCATGCCGTTCAGCATGCCGCAGAGCGTGCCGATGAGGATGCCCATGCCGAAGGCGATGGGGACGGGCCAGCCCATCACGACGCCCAGCCGGCCCATGACGATGGACGAGAGCACCATGACGATGCCGACCGAAAGGTCGATGCCCGCGGTCAGGATGATCAGCGTCTGGGCGATGCCGAGGATGCCGATGATCGTGACCTGCAGGAGGATGGTGGAGAGGTTCGAGCCCGTGGCGAAGCGGGTCCAGTTGACGCTGGCGCCGAGCAGCACGCCGAACAGAAGCACCACGAAGGGCACGATGGTGGGGTAGGCGTGCAGGAAGCGCTGGACCTGCTTGAGCAGGGAGGGCTTCTCCTCGTCGAAGGAGGCCACGTCGGTTACGGCGGCCCCGAGTACCTTTTCGAATTCAGCCTGCTTGATGTCGCTGGCGTCCTGGACCTGGGTCATGGCGCTGTTCCTGGAAGGAGACACGGGGGCCGTGGTCGCCGGCGTAACGCCGCCGGCGACCGTCGGTCAGGTGGGCGGATCAGCCCCAGCAGAGCTTCAGGCCCTCGGCCGAGGTGATTGACGGCACGCCGGCGACCGGCTTGTCGGTGATCAGCGTCGCGCCGGTGTCCGTGAAGTCGAGGCCCGGGGTCTTCTCGGGCTTCTTGCCGGTCTTGACGAAGTTGTTGATGGCCTCGAGTCCCTTGGACGCCATCAGCAGCGGGTACTGCTGCGAGGTCGCGCCGAGGATGCCGGCCGCGACGTTCTTGACGCCGGGGCAGCCGCCGTCGACGCCGACGAAGAGCACGCCCTTCTCCTTGCCAGCGGCCTTCATGGCCGCATAGCCGCCGGCCGCGGCCGGCTCGTTGATGGCGTACACGACGTTGATGCCGTCGGCCTTCTGGAGGATGTTCTCCATCGCCTTGCGGCCGCCCTCTTCCGAACCGGCGGTCACGTCGCCGCCGACGATGCGCGGGTCATCCGAGTTGGAATACCGCTTCGGGTTCTTCACCGGGATGCCGAAGCCCTTCAGGAAGCCGTTGTGGCGGAGATAGTCGACCGTCGGCTGGTTGGCCGCGAGGTCGAGCGTGGCGATCTTCGCCTTCTTGGCGCCCTCTTCGCCGATCGTGGCCTTGGCCCAGGCGCCGATGAGCTCGCCGGCCTTGAAGTTGTCCGTCGCGAAGGTCGCGTCGGCGGCGTCGATGGGGTCGAGCGGCGTGTCGAGCACGATCACCAGCAGGCCGGCCTTGCGGGCCTTCTGGATGGTCGGCACGATGGCGGTGCTGTCGCTGGGGACGATCATGAAGCCCTTGGCGCCCGCCGCGATGAGCGCCTCGATGGCCTGCACCTGGCCGTCATTGTCGCCGTCCGCCTTGCCGGCATAGGCCTGCAGGGTGACGCCGAGCTCCTTGGCCTTGGCCTCCGCGCCTTCCTTCATCTTGACGAAGAACGGGTTGGTGTTGGTCTTGGTGATCAGGCCGACGATGTCGGCGGCCTGGGACGGCAGGGTGAGCGCGGCGAGAACGCTGCCTGCGAGCAGGAGTTTCTTCAGCATGTCGTTTCCTCTCTGATCGACTGTTGTCGTCAGCCGCTGGGATCGATCAGATTTCCCGCGGCAGGTGACCGGGACTTTCCCGGGTCGTTCAGGCGCCGTCCAGGTCCCGGCCCGGATGTGCGGCCGCACCGCGCGGGAAAGGCGCGGGGCCGGACACATCGGAACAGGGGACGGAAAGGGTTCTGCGCAGCCTCCGGGACGAGCCGAAGCAATGCAAAGAGAGTGCAGCCGCATCGAAAGCTTGGCAAGCCGCCGCAAACGCCGGCGCGAGAGCTTCGAAGGGCGCGGTGAAGGCGCAGGCGCGGCTCATGCCAGCACCTCCAGGAACGCATCCGGCGCGCTGCCCGTGAGCAGCTCGCGCATCGGGCTGTAGCTGACGTGGAAGGGCAGGCTCGCAGCCCCGACCGCCCCGGCGTCCCGCCCGATGCTGCCGACGAGGATGCGCGGCGGGCGGCGGGACTCGGCGACCATCTGGCCTACCTTCACCGTGACGTGGTCGGCCAGCTGCCGCAGATGCGCGGTGGAGAGGTCCCCCGCGATCACCACCGTGTCGACGTCGAGCAGATGCGAGGAGGTGAGCGCGGGCCAGGCCAGCGCCTCGCCGGCGTCCTCGACCCATTCGGCGAAAGCGTGCGGCATCTGCTCGATGGCGCCTTCGAGGTCCAGGCTCGACTTCGCCTCCCCGCCGCGCCAGCGGATGTGGCGGGCCAGCACGCTGAGCGAGGCGCGGCCGATGAGCGGCATGTGCGAGACGCCGCGCGCCGGGGCGGAGCCGAGGCGCGAGGGGCCGACGGGCATCACGGCCACGTCCCCCGCATTGGCGTTGAGGCCGCGCAGATAGTCCCCGTCCAGCACGACGCCGCCGCCGATGGCGGGGCCGATGAAGAAGTAGAGGAAGTCGTCGTACTCGCGGCCATGGCCGTGCAGCAGCTCGCCCACGGCGGCGGCGCTGCCGTCGTTCTCCACCACGATCGGCAGGCCGGTGGCGAGCGCCAGCGCGCCCTGCACGTCGTAGCCGTCCCAGAGCCGCAGCGTCTCGCTGGGCAGCCCGAGCTCGCCGAGCCAGCTTCCGAAATTGTAGGGCGTCGCGATGCCGATGCCGGCGACCTTTCGGCTGGCGCGCGGCCCGAGCCCGCGGCGGAAGCCGCGCACCTGCTCGGCCAGCGCGGCGATGGCCTCCTCCGGCGCGGGCAGGCCGTCGATCGCGGCGCGCGCCAGGATCTCGCCCTGCAGGTCGACCAGCACCGAGGAGATCCTGTCGCGGTCGATCCGCACGCCGACGGCATAGGCCCCGGTGGGGTCGAGCTCGAGCAGGGTGGCCGGCTGGCCGCGGCCGCCGTAGCGCTTGCCGGTCATGCGGACGAGGCCGCCATCCTCCAGCTTGCGCACGATGACGCCGGCGGCGTTGCTGGTGAGCCCGACGCGGCGGGCGAGATCGGCCTTCGAGGCCGGGCCGAAACGGCGCAGGGTGGAGAGCAGGACCCGCTCGTTGAAATCGCCCACGAGCACCGAATTGGTGCCATGGCCCGATCCGTTGCGGCTCTGCCGAGCGCCCATCTCCGTTTCCCGTTCCCGCGGCCGGGCATTGTCGCCGGGCCATTTTTATAATTCACGATTAATTATTCTAGACTCGTTTCCGGACCGCCGTCAATCGCCATCGCAGGCTGTGGCCAGCTAGGCCGCCGGCGGCGCTCCGAGACCCGTGCCCGGGAGATCCGCTCCTCGGAGCGTGGCCGGAAAGTCGCTGCATGCACGCTCGGAGGGCCCTCATGCTGAGGAGGTCCGGACTTCGTCCGGGCCGTCTCGAAGCACGGCGAGCGGTGGAAAGCAGCGAAGCGCGCCAAGCCGGGGGCGGTCCTTCGAGACAGCCGCTTCGCGGCTTCCGCAGGATGAGGTCCAGGGGTGCGACCAAGCGACTTCCGGCCGGGCTCTCGGCATGAGGGGCGGGAGGGCCGCGGCCGCCCTACCGCTGCGGGGCGTAGCGCTCCACGGGCTCGACGGTCTTGATCAAGCCGCGCGCCTTCATGAAGTCGGCGAAGCGGCGGTAGCGGTTGGCGTCGAGGGCGGCGGGGGCGGCTTGCAGGCGGGGGATGGTGTCGAGCCAGGCCTGCCGGTTGAGCTCGTCGTCGAGCTTGGGATCGGTGGCGGCGAAGACCTTCCAGGCTTCGTCGGGCTTGTTCAGGATGAGCAGCGTGGCCTTCTCGACGGCGTCGAGGAAGCCGGCGACGCGCGGGTCGGCGGCGCGGTCCTGCTTCACGATGTAGATGAGCTCGTCATAGGCGGGGACGCCGTGCTCCTCCGGGTAGAAGGCGCGGCCGGGCTTGCCGGCCATCCTGAGCTCCGTCAGCTCGAAATTGCGGAACGCGCCGATGACCGCGTCGACCTGGGCCGACATCAGGGCCGGCGTCAGCGCGAAGTTGACGTTGACGAGCTTCACGTCGGAGAGCTTCAGGCCGGCGCTCTCCAGCATCGTGCCGAGCAGGGCCTCCTCGAAGCCGGCGATGGAATAGCCCACCGTGCGGCCCTTCAGGTCCGCGATGCTCTTCACCGGGCCGTCGGCGAGGGCGACGAGGCTGTTCAGAGGCGTGGCCACGGCCGTGCCGACGCGCTGCACGGGCAGGCCCTCGGCCACCTGCTGGTAGAGGTTGGGCTGGTAGGTGACGGCGACGTCGCCCTGCCCGGCGGCCACGAGCCGCGGCGGGGCGGAGGGGTCGGCCGGCTCGACGAGGGTGACGTCGAGGCCGGCGGCGGCGAAGAAGCCCTTCTCCTTCGCGATCACGAGGGCGGCGTGGTCCGGGTTCACGAACCAGTCGAGCAGCACGGTCAGCGGCTGCAGCTTTGCGGCGCTCGCGGGCGCGGCGCTGGCCTGGGCCATGGCGGGAGCGGCCGCCGTGAGGGTCGCGGCGAAGGCGGCGGCAAGGATGGCGGCCAGAATGGCGGCCAGCAGGGCGAGGGGGAGACGCAGGCGCATGGGATGTCCGATCAGCGATGCAGGGTATCGGGCGCCCAGCGGACCCAGCGGCGCGTCAGGGCGTCGACGAGGGTCCACAGGGCGATGGACAACACGGCGAGCACCGCGAGAGCGGCGAACACCGTGTCGGTCTGCATGCGCGCATTGGCATGCAGGATGAGGAGGCCGAGGCCGGAGGACGCGCCCACCCACTCGCCCACCACCGCCCCGATGGGCGCGACGGCCGCGGCGATGCGCAGCCCGGAGGCGAGCGCTGGCAGGGCGGCGGGGATGCGGATCAGCAGGAGGCGCTGCGCGGGCGTGGCGCGATACAACGTCGCGAGGTCGACGAGCCCGCGGTCCGTGCGCCGCAGGCCTTCGAGGAAGCTGGTCGCGACGGGGAAGAAGATGATGATCGCCGCCATCGCGACCTTGGAGGCGAGGCCGAAGCCGAACCAGATCACGAGCAGCGGCGCGATGGCGAAGACCGGCATGGCCTGGCTCGCCACCAGCAGGGGCCCCAGGGAGCGTTCCAGCAGGCTCCACCGCGCCATCAACAATGCAGCAGCCGCGCCGCAGAGCGCACCCACGGCGAAGCCGGCCAGGATCTCCGACAAAGTGATGAGCGCCTGCGGGCCGATCACGTCGAAGCGGTTGACCAGCGTGACGGCGATGCGGGACGGCGGCGGCAGGACCCAGGCCGGCGCGCCCGTGATCCGCACGGCGGCCTCCCAGAAGGCCAGGAAGACCGCGACGCCGCCGAGGGCCGGCCAGGCCGAACCCCGGCGCAGGCCGGACAGCGGGCGTGAGGGGAGCCGGCCGGCCGCGAATTCCCGCGCGCCGTGCAGGGCGACGGCGTGAGCCGCCGAGGGCTCGGGATGCGGCACGGATGGGGGATCGGAGCGCGAAATCCGCTCCTCGGCGCTTCTGGCCATCTCACGTTTCCTACGCCGGTGCGAGCCGGATCAGGTTCGACGGGTTGGCGGAAGCCTCTCAGCCGCATCAGCGGCACCCCGACGAGAGATCGTGAGTGGTGTAACCTACGCGCCTCTCCGCCTGCAAGATCTATCGTGGAGGGCGCGTGGCAAGGTTGCAGCAACTTCCTTTGAGGCATAACGCGCTATTGACGGATCGCCCGTAACACGGTCCTTGGACGTTCGCTGATTTTCGCCTGCCGCTCCCGCCACCCTTCCCCGGTCGGTCTTGCATGTGCGTGATGTCTGAATGATCGGCGAGAAGAAGGCCTTGCTCCTCACGCTGGGAATCTGCGGCTTCGCCAGCTCGCTGGCGGCGCGCTCCGTGGACCCGATGGTGACCACCATCGCGTCGGACATGGCCGCTCCCGTCGCCACCGTGGCCCTGCTGACGACCAGCTACGCGCTGCCCTACGGCGCCGGCCAGCCCGTGCTCGGCCCGCTGGGGGACGCCTTCGGCAAGGCGCGGATCCTGAAGATCTGCCTCATCCTGTTCACGATCGCGCTGTCCGTCGCCTCCATCGCGCCGACGCTCGAGCTGCTCTTCGCCTCCCGCGTGCTGGCGGGGCTCGCCGCCGGCGGCATCATTCCGCTGTCGGTCGCGATGATCGGGGACCGCTTCCCCTTCGAGACCCGCCAGGTCGCGATCGGGCGCTTCCTGTCGGCGTCGGTCATCGGGCAGCTCATCGGCGTGACGGCGGCGGGCGTGCTGGCGGATTTCATGGGCTGGCGCACGGCGATGTGGGGCACGGCGGCGGTCGCCATGCTGGCGATGCTGCTGTCCATCGGCCGGCTGGAAGACCCGCCGGCCCGGGAGCGCCAGCGCTTCGACCTCGGGGTGGCGCTGGGACGCTACGGGCTCGTGTTCCAGAACCCGCGCGCCTGGGTGTGCTTTCTCGGGGTGTTCAGCGAGGGCGTCGCGGTGTTCGGCGTGATGCCCTTCGTGGCGGAAATCTCGGAGAGCCAGATGAACGGCGGGCCCTCCGAGGCCGGCTTCATCATCGCCGGGCTTGCGATCGGCGGCATCCTGTTCTCGCTCACGGTCCAGCACATCCTGCGCGCCTTCGGCCCGACGGGCATGATGCGGATCGGCGGCGTCCTCGCCGGCACCGGGCTCGTGCTGTTCTCCATGGCGCGGAGCTGGCCGGAGGCGGCGGCGTGCTTCCTGGCGCTCGGCATCGGTTTCTTCATGGTGCACAACTCGCTGCAGAACCGCGCCACCGAGCTCGCTCCCACGGCGCGCGGCTCGGCGGTGTCGCTGCACGCCTTCTTCTTCTTCCTCGGCCAGGGCGTCGCCCCCATCCTGTTCGGCGCGCTGCTGCACAGCCTGGGCGTCGTCTGGACCGCGAGCCTGTGCGCGGCGATCATCACGGTGACCGGACTCGTCTGCGCCGAACTCCTCAACCGCGCCGACAACCGCTCCGCCGGCCGCGCCGCCCAGCCCGGCTGAACGCCGCGCCCTCGTGGAGGAAGCACCCTGCCCGGACCGCCCCCTCTGTCCGCGGCGCGGACATCTCCCCCGCTGCGCGGGAGAGAGTTGGCGCGGACGCTGCATGGTGGTCACACGTGCACCCCTCTCCCGCGGAGCGGGGGAGGGTAGGGAGGGGGCGCTGGGCTGAGGGGGCTTCCGGCGAAGGGCGTCGGCGAAGGGCTTTTCTGGAGAGGCAGCACCCTGCATCGACGCCCCCTCTGTCCGCTGCGCGGACATCTCCCCCGCTGCGCGGGGGAGAGTTGGCGGGCGTTCACCTTCGCGGGTGCGCTTGCTGATCGCCTCTTGCCCTTGATCCGGGGGGCGGGCATGGCCACACTAGGGTGACCGGCGTGTTTGCGCCGGGTTCAGGCGCGTGGAGCATGATGCGGGGCGACCAACCGGGATCGCAGCAGGGCCAGTCACCTGGCCAGGCGGGACGCACGCTCGTCGAGATCAACGAGCGCTCGCGCGAGATTTTCCGCCGCATCGTCGACAGCTACCTGGCGACCGGCGAGCCGGTGGGCTCGCGCAACCTGTCGCGCATCCTGCCGATGTCGCTCTCGCCGGCCTCCGTGCGCAACGTGATGGCGGACCTCGAGGCGGCGGGCCTGATCTTCTCGCCGCACACCAGCGCGGGGCGCCTGCCGACCCAGGCGGGGTTGCGCTTCTTCGTCGACAGCCTGCTGCAGGTCGGCGACGTCTCGGCCGAGGATCGCGCCCGCATCGAGGCGGAGGTGCGCGCTTCCGCGCGCCACACCAGCACCGAGCAGGTGCTGGCGGAGGCGGGCTCCCTGCTGTCGGGCCTCTCGCGCGGGGCCGGCGTGATCACCACGACCAAGGCGTCCGGCCGGCTGAAGCACATCGAGTTCGTGCGGCTCGACGCCGCGCGGTCGCTGGTGGTGCTCGTCGCCGAGGACGGCGCCGTCGAGAACCGCATCCTGGAGCTGCCGCCGGGCCTGCCGCCCTCGGCGCTGACGGAGGCCTCGAACTATCTCTCGGAGCGCATCCGCGGGCGCTCCCTCGGCGAGATGCTGCAGGACATCGACGCCGAGCGCCGCCGCGCGGAGGGCGAGCTCGACGCGCTGACGGCGCGGCTGGTGGAGACGGGGCTCGCCAGTTGGGCGGGCGAGGCGGAGAGCCGCCAGCTCATCGTCCGCGGCCAGGCGAACCTGCTGGAGGACCTGCACGCGCTGGAGGATCTGGAGCGCATCCGGCTGCTGTTCGCCGACCTCGAGACCAAGAAGGACGTCATCGACCTTCTCGGCCGCGCCGAGCAGGGCGAGGGCGTGCGCATCTACATCGGCTCGGAGACCAAGCTGTTCTCGCTCTCGGGATCCTCGCTCATCGCCGCCCCGTTCCGCGACGCCAGCCAGAAGATCGTGGGCGTGCTCGGCGTCATCGGGCCGACGCGATTGAATTACGCCAGGATTGTACCAATGGTGGACTATACAGCCAGGGTTGTAAGTCGATTGCTGGAAGGAAACCGTTAAGAGCCGTTGGATAACCTGCCGTCATTTCAAGGTCATGGCGGTTTTCAGATCATGAGTTTCCTGCGCCAGATTTTCCAGCGGGTTGTACCGGTTGATCCTCCGCTTGAGTTGCAATTCTCAATACCTGCAACTTGTCCAGACGCGATGTCGTGGCGGGACGAATGCGAGGAGGAGGTCCGCCTGCGGGACCGGACCCTGGGCGAGGCCGCCGCGAGGAAAACAGTGGAACGGGACAACCAGGCGCGCGAGCGGCGGGAGCAGCAGGCGAGGAAGCTTGCGGGACTGGCGGGCCTGCGGCGCATCTTCGACGCCTTCGCGCGGGAGTTCGGATCGGCCGACATCTGCCGCGACATCCCGCTTGCCGGCGATCCCGTGCACATCGGCGCCGGGCACGCCTACGTGCCCCTGCTCGAGATCGCGAACGTCGTGCCGGAAACGCCGAAGCGCGCGGCCGAGAGCCTGCCCATCGGCTCGCTCGCGCCGGCCTTCCTCGGCAAGAAGGCGGCCGAGCCGGACCAGCGCTACGGCGCGCTGGTCTCCGGGGAGCACGTGCTCTACGGCCTGGCCGTGGGCAACTGGCTCTCGCCGCCGGGCGAGGCCGCCGCTTCCGCGGTGACGTTCCGCAAGGAACTGCCCGTCGTGGACGAGGCGGCGGAGCTGGGCGCCACCTTCTTCGAATACTGGCGTGAGCAGGGCCCCGGCGAAGCCCGCATGGCGGGCCGCCAGGTGGATGCGCGTACGGCCATGCGCATCCTCCGGCTTTTCCACAAGGGGTTCTGAAGCGAAGCAGAGGCCGGTTGACGCGCCGGCGAGGCGTGACGCCAGGGAGCCTCGCGCCTCGCTTTGCCCCGCGTCAGCGGTCCACGAAGGCGCGGATCGACGCTTCGGCCTGCCTGATGCTGAGCACGCCGTCGAGGTGGCCGCGGCTGCCCTCCAGCAGGACGTGCTGCACCGGGTTGCCGGCCACTTTCATGGCTTCCACGAAGGCGTCCACGCCGGTCTTGTGGAACACGAGGTCCTTGGGCGAGGTGATCAGCAGCGTGGGGGTCTTCAGCTTCGCCACCGCGTCCTGCAGGCTGTCGCCGCCTCCGGCGACGAAGGTCTGGTTCGCCTTGGCGAGGTAGAGCAGGTGGTTGGCGTCGGAGACCTTGGCGCGGGCCGCGCCGGCGGCGCGCAGCGCGGCCACGGCGAGGTACTCGTTCTCCAGCGAGGCGTCGGGGTCCTGCCCCTCCTTCGCCCATTTGCGGCCGAAGGTGGCGTTCGCCCAGTCCCAGTGGTTGGCGTGCAGGGTGACGACCATCAGCGACTGCGCAAGGCCGGCCAACGGCGGCTCCTTGCCGTAGTAGTCGCCATTGTTCCACTTGGGATCGAGCCGGACCGGCGCGGCCCAGACGTCGAGCCAGGCGATGAGGTTCGCGTCCGCCGCGGGAACGCCGATCACGGGCATGATGCGGTCCACCATCTCGGGGTGGCTGGCGGCCCATTCATAGGTCTGCAGCGAGCCCATCGAGGGGCCGGCCACCATGCGCAGCTTGCGGATGCCGAGGCTCTCCACGAGCGCCTTCTGCACCTCCACGAAATCGCGGATGCCGACGACGGGAAAGCTCATGCCGTAGGGCTTGCCGGTGTCGGGGTCGATGCTGGCGGGGCCGGTGGTGGTGGTGTTGGGGTCCCCCGCGTTGAGGTTCACGAGGCTGTCGGCCGAGAGCACGAAATACTTGTCTGTGTCGATGGCCTTGCCGGGGCCGATGATGCTGTCCCAGTAGCCCGGCGCGGCTTCGCCCGGCGCGTACTTGCCGGCCGCGTGGGAGTTGGCGGAGAAGAAGTGGCAGATGAGGATGGCGTTCGACTTGTCGGCGTTCAGCGTCCCGTAGCTCTCCCAGCCCACCTTCACGTCCTTCAGCGTGCGGCCCGAACGGGTGGTGAAGCTCGGCAGCGCGAAGACCTGCTTTTTGACGATGAGGTCGTCGGCGGAGGAGGGGGTGGCGACCGCGCCGCCCCAGAGCGCCGCTGCGGCTGCGATGGTGGTCATGAGGGTCCTCATCGGGTGACGGGGCTTCGACGGCATGGGTGTCCTCCGCGGTCAGGCGGTCGCGCGCCGCCCTCGCGGGCATGCTGCGACAGGGCCGCGGGGCGGTACAAGCAAAACGTGCGGCGGGTTGTCGATCCCGTGGGGTCATCCCCTTCGCGGCTTCGCCGCTGCGGCCGGGGATGACGGCGGAGGGGTGCTTCTCAGCTCAGCCGGATCAGCGCCGCGCCGGCCACGGCCAGCCCGGCGGCGCACCAGCGCAGCGGGCCGACGCGCTCGCGCAGCACGAGGGAGGCGAGGATGAGCCCGAAGAAGACGCTCGTCTCGCGCAGCGCCGAGACGGGGCCTGGAGGGCCGTTCGCCAGTCCGTAGAGCACCAGCAGGTAGGAGCCGGTGGACAGGATGCTCGTGAGCAGGCCGAACAGGACGTTGCCCTTCAGCAGGCCCGTGACCCGCCGGCCTTCCACCGCGAGCACGACGAGCATGGTGATGCTGTTGGCGATGCAGCCGCCCGCGCCGTAGGCGAGCGCATTGTCCGAGACACGCACGCCCTGCACGTCGCTCATCACGGCCGCGGCGTTGCAGAGGCCGGCGACCAGCGCCATGAGCAGCCCGATGCGGTCGAACTTCGCGCCGCGCCGGGCGCTCTCGGCGAGCAGCAGCATGCCCCCGGTGATCGCCGCGATGCCCGCGATGGCCAGCGGCGGCAGCGCCTCGCCGAGCAGCAGCCAGGTGAGCAGCGAGACGTTCAGCGGGGCCATGCCGCGCACGATGGGATAGCCCACCGCGAAGGGCGTTCGCCGGTAGGTCGCCATGATGGCGCGCATGGTCAGCATGTTGATCGTCGCGCCGAGCAGCAGCCACTTCACGGAGGCCAGGGACGGCAGCCCGGCGATGGCCATCAGCGGCAGGCCGGTGACGCCCGCCATCACCACCACGGAGGCGAGGCCGTTGCCGGGATCCGGACGCCGGCGGGCCGCGGCGTTCCACAGCGCGTGGAGCATGGCGCTGCCGAGGGCGGCGAGGAACACGGCGAGGGTCAAGCGGGGGTCCGTCCGAAAGGCGGCGAGGCAGGAGGCCGGTGGCGCGCGAGGCCGCGTTCACTCTCCCTGACAAGGCCAGGCGGGGGTAGCCCCGCAGCGCAGCCTCAGTCCAGCGTTTTCTGCATGATCACGAGGTCGAGCCAGCGGTCGAACTTGTGGCCGACCTGTCTCAGCCGTCCCGCCTCCTCGAAGCCGAAGGCGCGGTGGAAACGGATGGAGGACGTGTTCTCCGCGTCGACGCCCGCGATCATCACATGCTTGCCGAGCGCGCGCGCCGCCTCGATCAGCGGCGGCATCAGCCGCTTGCCGACGCCCTTGCCGTGGTGGTGCTGGTGCACATAGACCGAGTGCTCGACGGTGGCGTGGTAGCCATCCCCGGCGCGGAAATCGCCGAAGCAGGCGAAGCCGAGCAGCGCATCGTCGAGCATGGCGACCAGGTAGGGATAGCCCTTGGCGCGGGCCTCGTGCAGCACGGCGCGGCGGTTCTCGATGTCGACCGTATGGCTTTTCCACACCGCCGTCGTGTTGAGGATGGCCTCGTTGTAGATCTCCAGGATCGCCGGCAGGTCCTGCTCGCCCGCGTCGCGGATGACGATCTGCGTGGCGAAGGTGCCGGTGACGCCGGTCATGGAGCAAGCCGCCTCTGCTGCGCCGTGCTCCGGCGCGCTTCATCGCAACGGCGAGAATGCACCGCCGGCTTGGCCGCGCGCAAGCGGGAGGTCGGTGCGCACGGCAATCGCGACGCCGCGCCCTTCACCTCCCCCTTGAGGGGGGAGGTCGGCTCGCGGAGCGAGCCGGGAGGGGGTGACGGCTCCGCTCGGCGTCCATGTCGGCGAAGAGCTCCAGGCCCGGCGTCACCCCACCCCGCCGCTGCACGGCGACCCTCCCCCTCGAGGGGAGGGTGAAGGGCGGCGTTCCTCGGCTCTGTCAGCGCTGGCCCCTACCTTCACCTCCCCCTCGAGGGGGGAGGTCGGCTCGCGACGCGAGCCGGGAGGGGGTGACGGCTCCGCTCGGGGCGACTCGTCGGCGAAGGGCTCCAGGCCCGGCGTCACCCCACCCCGCCGCTTCGCGGCGACCCTCCCCCTCGCACGGGAGGGTGAAGGGCGGCGCCTTCCTTGTCTTGCAAGCACGGGCTCGCCCCCCGGCTTGCGGCGGCTCCTGCATCGCCCTAGAACCGATCCTCCCTTTCGTCCCAACAGGCAGGATCGCCCATGCGTCCCTCCAAACGCGCTCCCGACGAACTGCGCAAGGTCAGCCTCGAACGGGGCGTCTCGCGCTATGCGGAGGGTTCCTGCCTCGTGAAGTTCGGCGAGACGCACGTGCTCTGCACGGCCTCGCTGGAGGAGCGCGGCCCGCCCTGGCTGCGCGGCACCGGCAAGGGCTGGGTGACGGCGGAATACTCCATGCTGCCGCGCGCCACGCACGACCGCACGCGCCGCGAGGTGACCGCGGGCAAGCCCTCCGGCCGCACGCAGGAGATCCAGCGCCTCATCGGACGCTCGCTGCGCGCCGTGATGGACCTCGGCGCCATCGGCGAGAAGCAGATCACGCTCGACTGCGACGTGCTGCAGGCCGACGGCGGCACGCGCACCGCCTCCATCACGGGAGCCTGGGTGGCGCTGCACGACTGCATCGGCTGGATGCGCCAGCGCTCGATGCTGCTGGGCAACCCGCTGAAGGACCATGTGGCCGCCATTTCCTGCGGCATCTCCAACGGCGTGCCGGTGCTCGACCTCGACTACGCCGAGGACAGCGCGGCGGAGACGGACGCCAACTTCGTCATGACGGGCGGCGGCGGCATCGTCGAGATCCAGGGCACGGCGGAGGGCAAGCCCTTCTCCGAGGAGGAGTTCCTGGCGCTGATGAAGCTCGCCCGCAACGGCGTGGCGCGGCTGGTCGATCTCCAGAAGCTCGCCGTGATGTGAGCGGCGCAGGAGCAGCCCCCATGCACCGCACGCTCAGCGGCCGCGTCGTGATCGCGACCCACAATGCCGGCAAGCTGCGCGAGATGCGCGACCTGCTCGGCCCGCACGGGCTCGAGGCCGTCTCGGCCGGCGAGCTCGACCTGCCCGAGCCCGAGGAGACGGGCACGACGTTCGGCGCGAACGCGGCCATCAAGGCCATCGCCGCGGCGCAAGCCTCGGGCCTTCCCGCCATCGCCGACGACAGCGGCATCTGCGTCGCGGCGCTCGGCGGCGAGCCGGGCATCTACTCGGCCCGCTGGGCGGGGCCCGGAAAGGACTTCTTCTCGGCCATGGCGCGGATCGAGGAGCTGCTGCAATCGCAGGCGGCGGCCACGGGACAGGAGCAGGACCGCTCGGCCTGGTTCGTCTCGGCGCTGACGATCGCCTGGCCGGACGGCCACCTGGAGGAGTTCGAGGGCCGCGTCGACGGCGCGCTCGTCTGGCCGCCGCGCGGCGCGCAGGGCTTCGGCTACGACCCGATGTTCCTGCCCGAGGGCGAGACGCGAACCTTCGGCGAGATGCCCGCCGAGGAGAAGCACGGCCTGCCGCCGCTCGGGCGAGGCCTTTCGCACCGCGCCCGGGCGTTCGTGCTGCTGGAGAAGGCCTGCCTCCCCTAGGGCGCCGAACCCTCTCCCGCGGAGCGGGGGAGGGCAGGGAGGGGGTGGTCCGTGCACGGGCGACGCCTTAGAGCTCCACGCGCCCGGCGGCCCCCTCTGACCGCTTCGCGGCCATCTCCCCCGCTTCGCGGCCATCTCCCCCGCTGCGCGGGAGAGAGTTTCGCTGAACCCTCTCCCGCGGAGCGGGGGAGGGCAGGGAGGGGGTGGTCCGTGCAGGGGCGACGCCTCCCAGCTCCACGCCCGGCGGCCCCCTCTGACCGCTTCGCGGCCATCTCCCCCGCTGCGCGGGAGAGAGTTTCGCTGAACCCTCTCCCGCGGAGCGGGGGAGGGCAGGGAGGGGGTGGTCCTTGCTCGGGCGACGCCTTCGAGCTCCGCGCCCGGCGGCCCCCTCTGACCGCTTCGCGGCCATCTCCCCCGCTGCGCGGGAGAGAGTTTCGCTGAACCCTCTCCCGCGGAGCGGGGGAGGGCAGGGAGGGGGTGGTCCGAGCAGGGGCGACGCCTTCGAGCTCCGCGCCCGGCGGCCCCCTCTGACCGCTTCGCGGCCATCTCCCCCGCTGCGCGGGGGAGAGTTTCGCCGAACCCTCCCGCGCGGCGGGGGGAGTTCGCTAGCTTCTGGCCATCAGCACGACGCCGTGGCCCAGCAGGCCGACGGCGAGCAGCAGCATGGCGGTCAGCCCCATGCCGAAGCCGACGACGCGCGTCCGCATCGGCGCGTCCTCCTGCACGAAGTACCAGGCGTGGATCGCCCGCCCCGCCGTGAAGAGCAGGCCGAGCGCATGCAGCACCAGCGCCGGCGTGCCGATGCCGGCGGCGATGGTGAGCATGATGAACATCATCGGGATGTTCTCGACCGCATTGGCGTGTCCGCGCATCGTGCGGACGAGATGCGGCACGCCGCCATCGCCGATGGCGACCTTGTGGATGCGCCGGAGCTTGCCTGTCGCGAGGCCGAGCCAGAGGAGGATGAAGACGTTGAGCGCGGCGTAGACGCCGACGATCGGCAAATGGTTCATGACGGGGTTCCCACACGTGACGCCCGGCCGAATCGCGCCGGCCGGAGAGGCGGCAGTATCGGCCAGCGGCGCGGCTTCGTCAGCTTGCCGCGTTCAAGCTTGGGAAGCGGGCTCCTCGCGTTTCCCCTTTTGCCGCATTGCAACGAAAAGCTGGGCCGAAGGACTTGCCAAGGCCGGGACAACCGACCACACAACGGGGCATGTCCATGAAGCCACCCTTCGATGCCGGTTTCGGCGTGTACCTGCACTGGCCGTTCTGCGCCTCGAAGTGCCCCTATTGCGACTTCAACAGCCACGTCCGGCACGCCCGGATCGACGAGCCGCGCTATGCGGCGGCGTTTGCGCGCGAACTCGCGCACCAGGCCGCGATGACGCCGGGGCGCACCGTGACCTCCATCTTCCTCGGCGGGGGCACGCCCTCGCTGATGAAGCCTGAGACGGTGGCCGCGATCCTCGACGCCGTGGCGGCGAACTGGGCGGTGGCGGCGGACGTCGAGGTGTCGCTGGAAGCGAACCCCACCAGCGTCGAAGCGTCGCGCCTGCGCGGCTACCGCGCGGCGGGCGTGAACCGTGTGTCTCTGGGCGTGCAGGCCATGAACGACCGCGACCTGCGTTCGCTGGGCCGGCTGCATTCGGCCGAGGAGGCGATGAAGGCCGTGGAGATCGCGGCCTCGATCTTCGAGCGGACGTCCTTCGACCTCATCTACGCCCGCCCCCACCAGACCCCGGCGGAATGGGCGGCGGAGCTGGAGGAGGCGATCGCGCGCGCAGCGGAGCACCTCTCGCTGTACCAGCTCACCATCGAGCCCGGCACCGTGTTCGAGCGGCTGCGCGACGCCGGCAAGCTCGTGACGCCCAAGGCGGAGGAGTCGCGCATCCTGTTCGAGACGACGCGCGAGATCTGCGAGAAGCACGGCCTGCCCGCCTACGAGATCTCCAATCACGCCCGGCCCGGCGCGGAGTGCCGCCACAACCTCGTCTACTGGCGCTACGGCGAATATGCCGGCGTCGGCCCCGGCGCGCATGCGCGGCTGGTGACGGGCACGGGCCGCTTCGCGCTGAGCACCGAGCTCTCGCCGGAGACCTGGCTGGCCAAGGCGGAGGCCGAGGGGCACGGCGTGCTGGAAGCCGAGCGCCTGTCGCCGGAGACCGAGGGCGACGAGTTCCTGCTGATGGGCCTGCGCCTGGCGGAGGGCATCGACCCCAGGCGCTACACCATGCTCTCCGGCCGCGGGCTCGACCGCCGCCGCATCGACGACCTCTTGCGCGACGACCTCGTGGAGGAGACGCCCGAGGGGCGGCTGCGCGTGACGCGCGAGGGTTTCCCGGTGCTCGACGCCATCGTCGCCGATCTCGCCGCCTGAGCGGCAACCCGGCCGCGTCCGGGGCGTTGCCGCTCGGCATTGTGCGGCGCTGGCTCTATCCTGCCCTGCCAGTCCCACAGGGCACGAGCAGCAGCAGCGCGAGGACGCCATGGCCGAGACCCGCACCGAGACCGACAGCTTCGGCCCCATCGAGGTTCCCGCGGACCACTACTGGGGCGCGCAGACCGAGCGCTCCCGGCACAATTTCCGCATCGGCGCGCAGCTGATGCCGGCCCCGCTGATCGAGGCGATGGTGCTGGTGAAGAAGGCCGCCGCGCTCTCCAACCGGGCGCTCGGCGAACTGGAGCCCGGGATCGCGGACGCCATCGTCGCCGCGGCGGACGATGTGCTGGAGGGGCGGCTGCCCTACGAGTTCCCGCTCGTGCCCTGGCAGACCGGCTCCGGCACGCAGACCAACATGAACGTCAACGAGGTGCTGGCCGGCCGCGCCAACGAGATCCTGGCGCAGACGCGCGGCGGCAAGACGCCGGTGCATCCCAACGACCACGTCAATCGCGGGCAGTCCTCCAACGACACGTTCCCTACCGCCATGCACGTGGCGGCGGCGCGCGAGATCGCGGGGCTGCTGCTGCCCGCCCTGCAGCGGCTGCACGCGGCGCTGGACGCCAAGGCGGCGGAGTTCGCCGACATCGTGAAGATCGGCCGCACGCACACGCAGGACGCCACGCCCCTGACGCTGGGGCAGGAGTTCTCCGGCTACGCCGCGCAGGTGGCGCTGGCGATCCGCCGCATTTCGCTGGCGCTTCCGGAGCTCTACCCGCTGGCGCAGGGCGGCACGGCCGTGGGCACCGGGCTCAACGCCCATCCGCAGTTCGCCGACGCGGTGGCGGCCGGCATCGCCTCGCTCACCGGGCTGCCCTTCGTGACCGCGCCCAACAAGTTCGAGGCGCTGGCGAGCCACGACGCGTTGGTGTTCGTGCACGGGGCGTTGGATTCCTGCGCCGCCGGGCTGTTCAAGATCGCCAACGACATCCGGCTGCTCGGCTCCGGCCCGCGCTCCGGGCTCGGCGAGCTGATCCTGCCGGAGAACGAGCCGGGCTCCTCGATCATGCCCGGCAAGGTGAACCCCACCCAGGCCGAGGCGCTGACGATGGTGTGCTGCCGCGTGTTCGGCAACCAGACCACGGTGAGCGTGGCCGGCAGCCAGGGGCACTTCGAGCTCAACGTCTACAAGCCCGTGATCATCGACGCCGTGCTGCAATCCATCCGCCTGCTCGCCGACGCGGCGGAGAGCTTCTGCGAGCACTGCGTGCAAGGCATCCAGGCCGACCGGGCGCGCATCGACGAGATGATGCGCCGCTCCCTGATGCTGGTGACCGCGCTCGCCCCGCGCATCGGCTACGACGCGGCGGCCAAGGTGGCCAAGACGGCGCACGCCAACGGCACCACCCTGCGCGAGGAGGCGGTGCGAATGGGCGTGGTGACGGAGGAGGAGTTCGACGAACTCGTCCGCCCGGAGCAGATGGTGGGACGCTAGGGAGACTGTCCCTCTTTCATCGGCATCCCCACCACAACGGCCCTCATGCTGAGGAGCCCCGGAGCATCCGGGGCGTCTCGAAGCACGGCTCATGGCGGGGAGCCTCTCCATGCTGCCAACCATTTGCGGTGCTTCGAGACGGCTGCTGCCGCAGCCTCCTCAGCATGAGGGCGATTGTGGATGCGGTGCTCGGCTCTGCGGGCGAGCGGCTCGGCACGGCTCATGGCGGGGAGCCTCTCCATGCTGCGGGACCGGTTGCGGTGCTTCGAGACGGCTGCTGTCGCAGCCTCCTCAGCATGAGGGGGGTTGTGGGGGCGGTGCTCGCGGCTCGACGGGCGAGCGGGCCCGCGCGGTCATGCCGCTGGCGAAAAGGCCATCTCGCTTGGAAAAGCCGCGTCCTGCTGCTATCTCCCGCGCATGACGACGCACCCCTTCGACAACATCCGCAACTTCTCCATCGTGGCGCATATCGACCACGGCAAGTCGACGCTGGCCGACCGGCTGATCCAGGTCACCGGCGGGCTCGCCGCGCGCGACATGGTGGAGCAGGTGCTGGACTCCATGGACATCGAGCGGGAGCGCGGCATCACCATCAAGGCGCAGACCGTGCGCCTGGAATACAAGGCGCAGGACGGCAAGACCTACATCCTGAACCTGATGGACACGCCCGGCCACGTCGACTTCGCCTACGAGGTCTCGCGCTCTCTGGCCGCCTGCGAGGGCTCGCTGCTGGTGGTCGACGCCTCGCAGGGCGTGGAGGCGCAGACGCTGGCCAACGTCTACCACGCGCTCGACGCCAACCACGAGATCGTGCCCGTCCTCAACAAGATCGACCTGCCCGCCGCCGAGCCCGACCGGGTGAAGGCGCAGATCGAGGAGGTGATCGGGCTGGACGCCTCCGACGCCGTGCCGATCTCGGCCAAGACGGGCATCGGCATCGACCTCGTGCTGGAAGCCATCGTCAAGCGCCTGCCGCCGCCCAAGGGCGACGAGAGCGCGCCCTTGAAGGCGCTGCTGGTCGACAGCTGGTACGACGCCTATCTCGGCGTCGTCGTGCTGGTGCGCGTCATCGACGGCGTGCTGAAGAAGCACTCCGACATCACCATGATGGGCACCAACGCCCGCTACGAGGTGGACCGCATCGGCGTGTTCACCCCGAAGATGACCGAGGTGGCCCAGCTCGGCCCCGGCGAGGTCGGCTACATCACCGCGCAGATCAAGCAGGTGGCCGACACGCGCGTCGGCGACACCATCACCGAGACGAGGAAGCCCACGGCGCATGCGCTGGCGGGCTTCAAGCCGGCGCAGCCGGTGGTGTTCTGCGGGCTCTTCCCCGTCGACGCCGCGCAGTTCGAGGATCTGCGCGCCGCCATGGGCAAGCTGCGCCTCAACGACGCCAGCTTCTCCTTCGAGATGGAGAGCTCCGCCGCGCTGGGCTTCGGCTTCCGCTGCGGGTTTTTGGGGCTGCTGCACCTCGAAATCATCCAGGAGCGGCTGGAGCGCGAGTTCAACCTCGACCTGATCGCGACCGCGCCGTCGGTGATCTACAAGATCACCATGCGCGACGGCACGCAGATCGAGCTGCACAACCCGGCCGACATGCCGGACCCCATGAAGATCGAGGAGATCGCCGAGCCCTGGATCCGCGCCACGATCCTGACGCCCGACGAATATCTCGGCGGCATCCTCAAGCTCTGCCAGGACCGCCGCGGCAGCCAGGTCGACCTCAACTATGTCGGCAAGCGCGCCATGGTGATCTACGACTTGCCGCTGAACGAGGTGGTGTTCGACTTCTACGACCGGCTGAAGTCGATCTCGAAGGGCTACGCCTCCTTCGACTACGCCATCACCGACTACAAGCCCGGCGACCTCGTGAAGATGTCCCTGCTGGTCAACGCCGAGCCGGTCGACGCGCTCTCGATGCTGGTCCACCGCACCCGCGCCGAAATGCGCGGCCGCGCCATGTGCGAGAAGCTGAAGGAGCTGATCCCCCAGCACCTCTTCCAGATCCCGATCCAGGCCGCCATCGGCGGCAAGATCATCGCCCGCGAAACCATCTCCGCCCTGCGCAAGGACGTGACCGCCAAGTGCTACGGCGGCGACGTCTCCCGCAAGCGCAAGCTCCTCGACAAGCAGAAAGAGGGCAAGAAGCGGATGAGGCAGTTCGGCCGCGTGGAGATCCCGCAGGAAGCGTTCATCGCCGCGCTGAAGATGGATAGCTGAGGGGGCTTTCAGAAGTTGCTGGCTAATCCATCCTAGCCGCCGGCATGCTGTAGGTTGACCTTCTTGCCGCTCGATTGGCCGACTCGGCCACTTTCCCGACTTCGCCTGGCTTCTCGTAGCCCAATGTCTCCTTCGGCAGGCAGGGGATGCTGTACATCTCGACGGCGACGACGTTTCCAGCCTTGCCTTCAGCAGTACTGGTCTTCTCGACCTTGCCGTCCGCGGTGATCGTGGTGGTCGCCTCCGTCACCTTGCTTTCGACCGGCTTCGCAGCGGCCGACAGAACGAGGTAGCTCTTCTCATCCGCAGAGGCCGTGACGTTGAAATTGACTGTGACCTTGCATGGCCAGAGGCCGAGCTTGGGTGTGTTTGTCCTTGTTAGTTCGTAGTTCATTGCTGCAAAGCCGCGCCCGACGCTGCCCAAGGCCTCCTCCACAGAGATCTTGGTGGGATCCGCGACCTCTTTGGGCGTCAAAGAAACGCAGCCAGATGCTGGAAATGCTATAAGCGCAACAAGTAAATGGCATCGCATAGCTTAATTACTCCGAATACACCTTAAAATTGATCATGAAAACGATACGTCTTTATGATTTTTCGGTAAAGGTAGAGCAGCATTCGCGTGTATCGAGGGAATATCTAATCAGTGATTGAAACCTGAGACAGCGTCTGACAAGAACGCCTGCAACACTTGGCTTAGCGCCGCCCGGTCCCGCGTCTCGCACTCCCACACGGTCAGCGTCCGCCAGCCCTCGGCGGTGAGCCTGGCCTGCACGGCCTCGTCCCGCGCGCGGTTGCGGGCCACCTTGGCGACCCAATAGTCGCGATTCGCCTTGGGCACCCGCGACCCGCGGGCGCAATCGTGGCCGTGCCAGAAGCAGCCATGCACGAAGATCGCCAGCTTGCGGCCGGGATAGGCGATGTCCGGGCAGCCGGGAGCGGCCTTCCAGTGCAGGCGGTAGCCCGGAGCGAGGGGACGCAGCAGCGCACGCACGAGCCGCTCGGGCGCGGTGTCGCGCCCGCGCACGGCGCGCATGATGGCGGAGCGGTCAGGGGGTTCTGTCGCCGCCATGGGTGTTCAACGCCAGACGGAGCCCGTGCGCGGCCTCGTGCCTGGCCACGATCTCATTGTAGGTGGCCACGAGTTCGTTGACGGAGGCCCGGACGGGTCTCCGGGATTTCAACGACCATTCGAGGACGTTGTGCACGATGAAGGATTCGAAATCGATGGCCTCGATGCGGCCTTCCAACCCGACGTTCTGCGCCAGGCCCTCGACCACCGCCGTCTTCGTCGAGAGCGTCACGACGACCGGCCGGAGACCCGCCTCGATGTTGCTCGCGCATTTCGCGATGAGCTTTTCCGATGGGGCGGACGTGACGTGGATGACGACGTCGGCCAGCTCGAAATCGCCCGTGCGGTCGTACTGTGCATCGGCCTGCGTGCTGGGATGATGCGTCACGGCAGCCTTGCCGAGCGCAATGCTCAGCTTGGCGCCCACGAGATGCTGCATCGTAGGGCCGAGGAGCCGGACGCCCGTGACGTTGCGTTCCCGCTTCTGCACGTCCGCGATCAACCTGCCGAGAAACGTCCGGAGGGATTCCTTTCGTTTGATCCGGATCTTGAGCGGCCTGTTTATTCCTTTATTCTTGTTAACTACCCCAGTTCTACCCCGGGCCTTAGATATCATCATTGTCATACTTGGCGTCTCCGTCCCGGCCAACAACGGGCACCTTGTCGACCTCGAATAGGAACGGAAAGTCGGCATCGTCCACTGAAACGGACGCTTCCGTGATCAGGTATTCAGCCGCGCGAGACGAGAGCTTGACGTTCAGGCTCGCGCAATCGAGACATTCACGGATCGCGTTTTCGGCGCTCTCAAGGTTCTTTGCCGTCATTCTGATTACCGCAGCCATCTTTATGTCGAAGGCGTACTCGGGCACAGGAGTCTCCATTGCCAGTTGAAGGGCTTCATTTCGAAGGTGCGCAACGCGGCCTGCAGCAGATCAAGCTGACATGGTCGGTTCTCACGGCCTTGGTTGAGCAGTGTAAAATCGAGAAATCTCCCGACCGGAATCCGCTCTATAGACGGCCGCCTCGGCTCTAGTGGAGGCGTTTCCCTGACAGCGGAGCACTCGAATATTCTGGCGCTCCAACTTCCCTCATCCTGAGGAGCGAGCCGGTTTCGGCTCGCGTCTCGAAGGACTCGTTGCGGTCCGGCGCGCTGGGTTCGAAGTTGCAGAACGGCTCCGAAGGCCGTCCTTCGAGACGCGCCCTTCGGGCGCTCCTCAGGATGAGGACCGTTGGAGCGGTCCCCATCTTGGATCCCGGATTTCCTGCGTAACTCTCTGTCTCCAGAGTGAGCGATCAGACGGTCAACTCGTCCTGCACCTTTACCTTCGGTGTGAGCCCGATCGAACGCCGCACATTCTCGACGGCTGTGCGCACCGGAGCGCGTGTGGTCGACATCTTGCCTTCATGAACGATGTTGTTCGTCCACGCCGCGCCGCTCCGCGACCAATCCACTCCGCCGAGTCGCCCAGCAATGTCCTTCCAGTCGGCATAACCGTCCTTCAGGAGTTCATGACCGATACGGCCGAGGATCACCATTCCCGTGGCGGTGAGGCAGATCCAGCCTTCATTTCGCAGTTCGGCAATCCGCTTTACTTGGACGCCTTTCTGCAGCTTCGCGATCTCATTCAGCGTAGGAATGGCGCTCGTAACGATCTCGACGAAGTCCACGAATTTCTGAAGTTCCTGCTTATAGTGAGAGGTCGTATTGGTGCCCAGGATCTGCTTGGCCCGGATCTCGAATTGGTCGTCAGCCATAGCATAGTCGCCGACCAGAAGCTCCTTCACCAACTGCCTGACCTGATTAGTCAGAAACAAGTTGAAGCTCTTGGAACTGAGCGTCTTGGACGTGCTGTCGATCTTGTCCCGGAAGAGAGAACACTGCTCGATGAGATCGAGCACAATCCCGTTAGCGGGATTCCGGCGGTCATAGGCCGCGAGTTGCGAGGGTGGCAGTGCCTTTGTTTTTGAACAGTCGGCGAAGTCCTGATGAACCTGCGACATGTCTGCCTCGAGCGTGATCATGACCGAGACCGCATCTCGATCAAACTCGACGCGCTGCTCTTCCGTCATGCGCTCATAGGCTTCCATGATGGCCGTGGTCCGGTGGCCGCCATCAGTGACCGAGAGTTGGGCTGAGTCGGGAATCACGACATGGACAGGACCGAAGGAGTCCCCCTCCACGTAATGTGGTCGATAAATCGAAATCGGCTGCTGAACATTCAGCGTCATCGGGGGGAGGATGTATCGGCCATTCAGATTTTCACGCAGGTACGATGCAATCGTCGAGACATGCTCGGGCATCACGGGTCTATTTGTTGCAGCCTGAACATCCGAGACAGTGCCTTTGTGCTTTGCTGACCTCACATCCAGCAGCCGCCTCCTGATGCGGCCCATGTTGATGGCCGTGCTGACGCAGTAGCGAGTACCCTGTTTGAAAAGGACGCCGGGAAGGCAGGCCGCCCCGGTGTTTCCGGCCTGCCGGTTGGCTGCTCCGGCAGTGTCTTCCACTGTCACGAACCTCACGCTTCCGGCGACAATGACGGTTGTCTCGTTCATCAGGAAAATCCTTTTTCAAATCAGGACAAAGGCCTCAACGGCCATGCTTGATATAAAATAAGGATAAAATAGACATTCCGTCAATAGGGCCCGGTCAGAAAAACGTAGCCGAGTCTACGTTCTATTGTCGGGGCCTTCCCCCACCCCTACCCCCGCAGGGCGCTCCTGATTTTCTGGCTTTCCGCGTTCATCTCGCGGACCAGCCGCAGCGCGGTTTCGGCGCTGGCGTTGGCGGCTTCGGCGGCGGTCATCACGGTGCGGCCGAGGTTTGAGGCGGAGGTGGCCTCCTCGGCGGCGGCGCGGATCATGCGGGCGACTTCGGTGGCGCTGGCGCTCTGGCCCTCGACGATGCCGGAGACGTCGTCGCTGATCGAGGTCATCTCGACCATGTCGTTGCGGATCTCGTCCAGCGTCTCGATGCAGTAGGCGCTGGCGATCTTGGTGGCCTGGATCTGGCGGGCGATCTCGGAGGTCGCCTCCTTGGTCTGCGCGGCGAGCGACTTGATCTCGGAGGCGACGACGGCGAAGCCGCGGCCCGCCTCGCCGGCGCGGGCGGCCTCGATGGTGGCGTTGAGGGCGAGCAGGTTGGTGTGGCCGGCCACCTGCTCGATGAGCCGCGCGATGTGATCGATCTCGTCGGTGGCGCGCTCCAGCTCCTTCACGGCGGTGTCGGTGCGGGCGGTGCGGGCCTTGACGTCCTGGTAGCGCAGGGCGCTCTGGGTGGTCTTGTTGGCGATGTCGCGGCCGGAGAGCGACATCTCCTCCGCCTCGCCTGCGACGCCGGCCACGTGGTCGGCGGCGCGGGCGGTGGAGGTGGCGGCCGCGCGGCTGTTCTCGCGCGCCGTGTTGGTGGCGGCGTTCATGGCCTCGCACATCGCGGTGATGTCTGAGATCATCGCCGTGAGGCGGGAGACATGGCGCTCGAGCTGCGCGTTCATGGTGTCCGAGGCGCCCTTGAGCTCGGCCTCGCGGCGCAGGATGGCCTCGCGCTGCTCCTGCTCGCGCAGCTGAAGCGTCTTCTGCGTCACCTCGCGCTCCGACGCGTCGAGGCGCGCCCAGTCGTCCTCGTTGCGGCGCATCTGCCTGACGATGATGCCCATGACGGCCAGCAGGGACACGGCCATGCCGGCCACCACCATCGCCAGCATCGTGTAGAGCGAGTTGGTGGCGTGGGCGTCGCGATCCTTGAGCTGGGAGTCGGCGATATAGGCCGCCCCCAGCATGTTCTCGGTGACGATGTCGAGCTCGATCACCATCGCGCGCAGCCGCAACAGGGTCGCGCCGGGATCGGGATCCTGCAGCAACTGGTCGAAGATGGGCGTCATGGCCTGCACGGAGGCCTTGGCCGAAGCCAGGAGGCCCGCGATCTGCGGCTCCGAATCGAAGCGTTTCGGAAGATTGGCGTTCTCGAGGACGATGACGCTGCTGTAGAGCACGTCGAAACGCAGGCCCACCTCCTTCAGGCTCGGCTTGTCGCGGTCGAGCAGCCAGGCGTCGACGGCGGCGCGCAGCTTCTTGGATTCCTTCTCGAACTGGTAGGTGGCCCATACCGCGCTGGCGCGCTCGTTGCGCTGCATGGCGCGCTGGCGCTCGACGAGCACGAAGAAGATGCCGACGATGGAGACCGACATCACCAGCGCCACGCCGATGAGCGCGGCGACCAGGCCCCGGCGGCCGAATCGCGGATTCGGCGCGCTCACGGACGGCCGCGGATCGAGGCGGGCCGGCGGGACTCTGGCGGCCACAGGAGGGTCATTCGGATCATCATGTGCCGTGGTCGGTCCGGGAGACGGCGCCGTCGGGCTGGCTAATGGAGCGCGCCCGCCAACGCGCAGGCTCCCGCACATTACAATGGCCAAGCTTCAGATCAGTTAATGCACGCGGAAATAGGCCTGTCTCGATCCTGCAAGCTGAGGCTTCGGCCTTGCGCCGGGCGCATGGCAGAGCCGCGACAAAACGCCCCGAGCGCTCATGCAACTTTCATCCAGCTGCTGTAATTGTTGCATTGCAACATAATCCCGCGCATCATCGGCTCACGGTCGCCAAGACCTGCCGTCCATGGTCGCCCGCCCGATCCGAAGGTCCGGTCTGATGAAGAAGCCTTTGCCACCGCTTCGTGTGCGTCACGAGCCTCCCACGCTGGAGGAGGCGATCGAGGCGGCACAGGGCATCACAGACGATTTGCAGCTCCAGGCTGAATTCGCCTCCGAACTCATGGGCCTGCAACCCGACGACGTGATGGCCGCCGTCAAGGCCGCCGCCCGCGCCGCGGCCGCGCCCAGGCGCACGCTCAGCATCGCCGCGCCGCACGGCTCGCACCAGCCGGAGCGCAAGGTGATCGTCGAGCACCGCACCGCCCGCCGCATCGCGCCGGGCGCGCCTGTCGGCCGCCCGATGATCCGGCTCACCCCCCGCTGACGGCTTCCTGCCTCAGGCCTTGTCCGGCGCAGCCGCGGGCCTGAGCCCGTCGAGGTCCGGACGCAGCACGACGCTCTCCTGCTCGTTGGGATCGGTGCGCGAGATCACGGCCACCACGTTCTCCGTGGCGCTGGGATTGTAGGGCATGTGCGGCACGCCGGCGGGAATGTAGACGAAGTCCCCGGCGCTGTTGACCATGTGCTCTTTCAGGCCCTCGCCGTACCACATGCCGGCCTCGCCGCTGAGCACGTAGAGCGCGGTCTCGTGCGCCTCGTGGTAATGCGCCTTCGCCTTCGCGCCCGGCGGAATTGTCACGATCTGCATGTGGATGTGCTGGCTGCCCACGGTCTCGGCGGAGATCGCCGCCGCATAGGAGAGGCCCTGCTTGCCCGTGAAGGGCTGGCCGGCGCGCACCACGCGGCAGGTGGGGGCGGACGCCTGGGTTCTGTCGGGCGAGGGGTTCGCGGACGCTGCAGGCTGGCTCATGGCGCTCTCCAGGCTGGGGGCTGCAGCCGAGTGTGAGCGCGTCCGGCGCGGGCCGCAAGCACGCTTGCTCGCCGATTCAGGAGAGGCTCGCAGGGGCGGTCGCGCCTTGTGCCCGGCCTTGCGGACGGCTATCCGGGACGGGTGTCGTCAGGGTATCGGGGAGCGCCGAGGTGGAGCAGCATCGACGCGAGGCGGGCAGGGCTGGGAACGCCGGCGCCGGCGCCGCCGTGGCGGCCGTCGCACGCGACGCCGGACACCATTTCAGCAAGCGGCCCGCCGCATCGATCCGCCTGCTGGAAGGCCTGGGCGTGGAGGGCGACGCGCATTGCGGCGTCACGGTGAAGCACCGCTCGCGCGTGGCGGCGGACCCGAGCCAGCCCAATCTCCGGCAGGTCCACCTCCTCGCCGCCGAACTGCTGGACGAGCTCGCCGCCGCCGGGTTCGGCGTGGCTCCGGCCGACCTCGGCGAGAACGTGCTGACGCGCGGGCTGGCGCTGCTGGATCTGCCGGTCGGGGCCGTGCTGCGGCTGGGGCCGGAGGCGGTGGTGGAGATCACCGGCCTGCGCAATCCCTGCGCCCAGATCGAGGCGTTCCGCCCGGGGCTGCTGGCGCAGGTGCTGGGCCGCAACGCGTCGGGCGCGCTGGTGCGCAAGGCGGGGATCATGGGGATCGTGCGCGCAGGCGGGGAGGTGCGCCCGGGCGACGGCATCGGCGTGGAGCTTCCTCCGGAGCCGCACCGGCGGCTGGAGCGGGTGTAGGGCTCCCTGCCGCGGGCGGTGCTTCGAGACGGCCCTTCGGGCCTCCCCGGCATGAGGGCCATGGAACAGCCGCATCGCTTGCAGCATCGGACCGACGCTCCGCGCACCTCATGCTGAGAGGCTTCGGACCTTGTCCGGAGCCGTCTCGAAGCACGGCCCGCGTCGTGGAGCGCGCGCGTGAACACACGAAAACGCCCGCGCAGGTTGCGCGGGCGAAGACGACGGGCCGGCCGCCGCGAGGGCGGGGCGAAATTCCGGGGGCGACGCCTCAGGCGCTGATGGCGAGGCGGACGCGGGTGGGGGCTTCGTGCGGCACTTCCACCTCGACTTCGAGGGTGGAGACCGACTCGCCGCGCTCCATCTTTACGTGCACCTTGTCCGGCTCCAGCCGCACGTGCTTGGCGATGACGGCCAGGATCTCCTCGCGGAGCACCGCGATCAGGTCCGACTGTCCCACCATGGCCCGTTCGTGGGCCAGCAACAGCTGCAGCCTTTCCCGTGCGACGGGAGCCGAGCTTTTGCGGGCGAACAGATTCAGCAAATTCATGCCGCTCTCCTTCCGAACAGCTTGCCGAAGAGGCCCCGGCGATCGCTGGGGATGATCATCTCGACCGTCTCGCCCTTCAGGCGGCGGGATGCGTCGACATAAGCCCGCGCGGGCGCGCTCAGCGGGTTGCAGAGCGGCACCGGCGCACCGAGGTTGGAGGCGCGCAGGACTTCCTCGCTCTCGGGGATGATGCCGAGCAGCGGGATGGAGAGGATCTCGAGGACGTCCTCGACTTTCAGCATCTCGCCGCGCTCGGCCCGGATGGGGTCGTAGCGGGTGAGGAGCAGGTGCTTCTCGACGCGTTCGCCCTTCTCGGCCTTCTCGGTCTTGCTGTCGAGCAGGCCGATGATGCGGTCGCTGTCGCGGACGGAGGAGACTTCGGGGTTGGTGACGACAACGGCCACGTCGGCGAAGCGCATGGCCAGCGTCGCGCCGCGCTCGATGCCGGCGGGGCTGTCGCACACCACCCAGTCGAAGCGCTCGCGCAGCTCGTCCATGACCTTCGCGACGCCCTCGGGGGAGAGCGCGTCCTTGTCGCGCGTCTGGGACGCCGGCAGGAGGTGCAGCGTCTCGATGCGCTTGTCGCGGATCAGGGCCTGGTTGAGCTTGGCGTCGCCGTTGACGACGTTGATGAGGTCGTAGACCACGCGCCGCTCGGCGCCCATCACGAGGTCGAGGTTGCGCAGCCCGACGTCGAAGTCGACCACGACCACTTTTTCCCCGGCCTGGGCCAGCGCTGCGCCCAGCGCAGCCGTGGAGGTCGTCTTGCCGACTCCTCCCTTGCCCGATGTCACGACCAAGACCTTCGCCATCTGCCGTCCTCCGCTCGTCTCAGTCCAAGGTTGTCAATCTGCCAAGATTGTCATTCTGATGGATTCCCCGTCGAGCCAGGCCTGAACTGGCCGGCCGCGGAGGTCCGTGGGCATATCGTCGGCCGTCTTGTAGAGGCCGTCGATGGCCAGCAGCTCGGCTTCGAGCTTCCGGCAGAAGATGCGGGCGCGGGCGTTGCCCACGGAGCCGGCGATGGCGCGGCCACGGATGGCCCCATAGACATGGATCGACCCGCCGGCGATCACCTCGGCGCCGGAGGCGATGGAGCCCATCACCGTCACGTCGCCGTCGGTGTAGATGACGGACTGGCCCGAGCGCACGGGCGCGTCGATGACCAGGGAGCCTGCGGGAGCCCGAGGGGGCTGCGCCGCCTGCTCGGCGGCCCTGGAGCGCGATTTCGGCTTGGCGGCGACCGGCTCGATCGGGCCCGCCTCGCGTCCGCCCGCCAGGGCCGGCGGCATGCCGAGGCCGAGCGAGGCGGCCTCCGCGCCCTCGATCCCCATGACGCGGATGTCCCGGGCGTGCAGGTCCGCCACGAGCTGCGTGAGGTCGCCGCGCGACAGCCCGAGCCCGGTCACGTCCAGCACGATGGGGCGCGACAGGAAGAATCCGGGCGAGCGTGCGGCCCACGCGTCGACCTGCTCCATCCAGCCCGAAAGGGGCGTTTCCGGGGCCAGGACCAGGGCCAGGAAGGACCTGCCGCGGAACCTGATCTGCTGCTGGGGAAGGGCTGCGATGCTCACGATTTCTGATTCCTGAAGACCCCTCGATTTGGGCTGGAGATGGTTAACGGGGCGTTAAAGTTGATGAAAAGTGAATGAATTCACGCCGCCCATTTCGGGAAGAACGCGCGGTCTGCAACGCAGGCTTGCAGCGAGGACGGAGCGTCCGAGACGGACGCGAAAGCGGGAACGCCAGGACCCGGCGAGCGTTGGGCTGCAGTCACTGCTCAACGGGATGGTCGCGTGTTCACACTCACACTCTCAGGTCGTCACCATGCCGTCTTCTGGGCGGACGAACGGGGAATCTGCATCCTGGCGGAGCAGCAGATCCGCGACGCCATCGAATCGGGCGTCGACGTGCTGATCGAGGTGGATGGGCCGTGCCTGGACGACGCGGAACGCGTCAGGGACTATCTGCACGGCGTCGTGGACGAAGCCCGCGCCGTGATCTCGACCCACGTGTGAGAGGCGCGGCTGAGTGAGCGCCTTGAGGAGGTGCCGGCTTCAGTGGACGTTCCGGCTCGGATAAACCTTGGAGCCCTCGACCGCCCTCATGCTGAGGAGCCCGGACATCGTCCGGGCCGTCTCGAAGCACCGCGGCGGGTGGGGAGCTTGACGGCAGCGCCGGAGGGGAGGCCGTCCTTCGAGACAGCCCCGGACAAGTCCGGGGCTTCCTCAGGATGAGGACCGTTGGCGCGGGATGAAGCCGATTGGAGGATGACGACCAATGGCTCAGGATGAGGACCGTTGGCGCGGAATGAGCACCATGGCTCAGCATGAGGCCAATAGGCGCGGCCGAGCGCACGATCGGAGCCCTCCATCGCCCTCATGCTGAGGAGGCCCGGACATCGTCCGGGCCGTCTCGAAGCACCGCGGCGGGTGGGGAGCTTGAAGGCAGCAGCGCCGGACCGGAGGCGTCCTTCGAGACAGCCCCGGACAAGTCCAAGGCTTCCTCAGGATGAGGACCGTTGGCGCGGGATTGGGCCATGGGCTCAAGATGAAGACCATGGGCTCGGGATGAGGCCCATGGGCGCGAGGCGCTACTTGATGCGGTAGGCCGCCTTGAACTGGGCGCGCTCGGCCTCGACGATCAGGGCGTTGGAGATCTGGGTCGCCGTCCTGGCGTCGAGCTGGTGCTTGAAGGTCCGGCCGTTCTCGGAGAGCTGCAGGACCACGGCGGCCGGCGCTCCGGGCTGTTCGGGAGCGATCGACACCTTCCACTCCGGACCGTGCTCGACGTCGCGCTCGTCCACATCCTGATCCATCGGGGGTACTCCACCAAAGTCAACGATATCGGCCGCCATCCCGTCTTCGAAGTTCGAAACGGTATTCCCGGCGTCAATCCCTGATTTGACTTAAGTCATGAACGTCATCAGTCCCAAGCTTCGCCGGCGCTCCCAGCATCGGGCCTGCAATCGCGCGTCGTCACGGCTGTGACAGGCGCGATCACCAGCGCGGATCTCGACGAGAGCCAGCGACGATGGGAGGTTTGCTCACGCAGCCCCATAAATCCAGTCAAAAGTGCGCTATTCACACTTTGCGCGGATCGATTGTGCGAATGTGAGCGGGCCGGGCCGTGTTTCGGACCTTGAGCGAAAGCGACCGGCGAAGCGTCAGGTGACGCCGAGGGTCGCGATGATCGCGCCGAGCAGGCCGGCGATGGTGATCAGCGAGAATGATTCGTCGCGGATGTCGAGGCCGCTCTCCATCGCCCCGCAGGCGCGGGCCGTGAGGAGCCAGGTGAGGGTGAAGGAGCACAGGGCGATCAGGAACTTGGTCTGCAGCGCGAGGATCATGGGTGTGCGTGGTCCAGGGCGAGTTCCGGCAGGGGCGGGCCTTCAGCGGGCCCAAACCCTCCCTAGCACGGCGGAATCGCGAGCGGGATCACGTGCAACTACGGATGCAACTATGGCGACTTTCCGCCGCGCTCCAGTCTTCGGCCGCGAGGACGCGCGCTGTCGGCCTTGTCCGCGGCAGCCGTCCCGACACCTTTTCGCCGCAGCCGTCGGGTTTCATTCGCGAATGAGGCGCAGGACATGATGGGAAAGACGGTTTACACGCTGCTGGGCCTCGCGATGGCCGCGGGCCTGCTTGCGGGCGCGGTGAAGATGGCCGGCGCGCAGGATTCCGCCGTCAATGGCCGCTATGTCATGTCGCCCACGAGCGAGGGTTTCCTCAAGCTCGACTCCCGGACCGGGGAGGTGAGCGAGTGCAAGCGGCAGGCGAGCGGCTTCCAGTGCACGCTGGTCGCCGACGAGCGGACGGCGCTGCAGGCCGAACTCGACCGGCTGTCGCGCGAGAACGCCTCGCTCCGCGAGACGCTCGCCAAGAACGGCGTCACGCCGCCGGCCGCCGCGGCTCCGCCGCCGCCGGGCGCTGCGACGCCGGGCATGCCAGCCGACCGCGACTTCGAGCACGCCATGGATCTCATGGAGCGCTTCCTGAGGCGGTTCATGTCCATCGTGCGGGAAGATCCGAAGCCGCCGAGCCAGCTCTGAGAGACTGGACTCCCCGGCGGACATCGCGAAGGCGGAAGGCTGACGTGTGGTGGCCCGGGGCAGTCCCGGGTCGTTCCCCCAGGGCGTTCTCCAAGCCTGCCGGATCAGCGAAGGCCGAAGAACGACAGGATCGCGAGAATGATGACGATGGCCCCCACGAGCCAGACGATGTTGTTCATGATGTGCTCCTTGTCCTGTCCCGCCGGCCGGCAGGTCGAAACGGAAACGTGACAGCCTGACGGAGAGTTCCGTTTCGCCGCACCCCGCGCGATCAGGCTCCCGGCGCGCCGGCGGATCGTGCGGCCGCGACGCCCGGCGCGCGTCCCATCAGGGCCAGGATCCGGGCCGCCGCCTTGCGCCCGGCGATCGTCGCGCCTCCCACGGTCATGGCTCCGCCCACCGTATCGCCGCCGCCCGACGTGGCCTCCCCCGCGAAGAACAGCCGGTCGGCGACAGGCTCCGCCAGCGCGTGGCGGGCCGCGTGCCCGCCGGGCGGCGCGGTGGAGTAGGCGCCCTGCGACCAGGGGTCGATCCACCAGGAGGCGAGCTGCCCGCCGGTGAACGCCCGGCGCGCCTCGCCGCCGAGCATCAGGGCGAGCGCGTCGAGCGTCTGCGAAACTGCGCCCTCCTCGCCCAGAGCGGCCAGCTCCCGCGCCGGCGTGCCGCCGATGGTGGCTAAGGCGAGGTCGCGGCCGAAGGGCCAGAGCTCGAACACGAACGGCCCCTCGGCCTGCGCGTAGAAGTCGCTCGCGGGCGGCGGATCGAAACGGTCACGCCGAAGGGCGAGGGCGACCTTCGTCAGCGCGCCCATCTGCAGGGTCTCGAGCGCGCCGCGCGTTGCGGCGGGAAGCTCGGGGTGGAAGCGCAGCCGGCCGGATTTCAACACGCCGACGGGCGCGGTCACGACCGCATGGGCCGCCCGCACAACGCCGCGCGTGGTGCTGACGGCGACGCCCGGCCCGCCCCAGTCGATCGCCAGCGCGGGCGTGTCGTAGGCGATCGGCAGGCCCTCGGCGGTCAGCTCCACCAGCGTGCCGTAGCCGCCGGGCACGATGCGGTCGTCGCCCTCCCACTGCGTCGCGAGGTCCGCGACGCTGATCCGCTCGGGGTCCTCGCCGATGGCCTGCCGGCCGAAGCGCTGCGCCGCCAACCGCATCGCCGGATCGCCGTCGGCGGCGAGCGCGGCCAGCGACAGGTCTTCGTCCGCCGGGTCGACGGACCCCAGCCGGGCCCAGAGCGCCTCCCGGCCGGCGCGGATGCCGCGCACGGCCTCCTCGTCGAGCCGCCGGCCGCCGCTGAAGGAGACGCCTCCGCCCCAGCCGCGGTGACGCGGGGTCTCCACGCCCAGCCCGGCCGCGATCTCCAGCCACGGATTGCGCTGCGCGAAGTGCACGTAGGCCGCGCCCGCATCCCACGCCGCGCCCGCGGCGGTGCGCCGTGTCCAGGCCCGCCCGCCGGGCCGGCTGCGGGCTTCCACAACCTGTACGCGAACGCGCGCATCGGCCAGCGAACGCGCGGCCGCGAGGCCCGCCGCGCCCGCGCCGATCACGACCACGTCCGGATTCGACTCCCCCCGCGAGGCGGGGTACTCAGGCTGCGCCTTGGCCATTCGTTACGGTTCCGGTTTGAAGATCAAAATAGCGCATTTGCATGATCTGGCGAGTTGCGGCGCAGTTTGCCGAACATCTATCTTGGGTAGTGGCCGACTCAATTTAGGCGGAAAGCGGCCACAACTTATTGTCAATGTTTGATGGGCCGCACGAACCGGCAGGCGGGCTGGATCGCGTGACGACTGAGGCTGTTGAGGCATGAGTAGCCACCTGTTCACCTATGCGGTCGGCGACGTCCACGGCGATCACGCGCTGCTGACGACCCTGCTGGACAGGATCCACGATCACGCGGACGGCGAGGATTACCGCCTCGTCTTCCTCGGGAACGCGATCGACTACGGCCCCAACGGCGCCGCCGTGCTGTCGGCCCTGCGCGCCATGGAGCTGCGCGCGCCCGACAGGGTCATCGCCCTGCGCGGCTGGCACGAGGCCATGATGGCCGAGGCGCAGCACGATCCCCAGTCCCTGGCGCTCTGGCTGGCCCATGGCGGCGACGCCACGCTGCGCTCCTTCGGCGCGGCGACCCTGAACGAGACGCCGCGCGAGGTGCTGGACTGGGTGGCGCGCCGGCCCGCCGAATGGCGCGACGCGCTGCGCCGCTACGTCAGCGGCCCCGAACTCGCCGACGACGACACCGCCCCCGGCCTGCACGTGGTGCACGGGGCCTCCATCGTGAGGCCGACCGGAAGCAGGCTGCTGCCGGAGACCCGCCCGGGCGTCACCTGCATCGACACCGGGGCCGGGTTCGGCGGCCCGCTCACGGCGGCGATCTTCACCGACCTCCAGGCCGAGCCCGTCGGCTTCTTCCAGGCGGAGGAGGACGGCGGCTGCATCTTCGTGCCGTCGCGCCTCGCGCCGCCGCTGGGGCGGGATCCCCGGATGGCGCTGCGCCACGCCGAGGGCGAGCCGGAGACGGCTGCGGACTGGTCCATCCGGCAGGACGCCGAGTTGCTGGAGGCCAAGCTCGCCGTGAAGCGCAAGCAGGCCCGCCGGCGCCAGGCGCTGGCGCTGGCGGCCGGCCTCGTGCTGCTGGTCGGCGGCTCGGCCGTGCTGCTGCGGCCCGCCCTGCGCTTCATCAGCCAGCCCCTCGGCCAGCAGGCGGCGCTGCCCCCCGAGGCGGGCAATCGGTCCGAGGTAGCGAAGCGTTCCGAGGTGGCCAAGCCTTCCGAGATGGCCTCCCTGGGAGCGCAGGTTCCCGCGACGATGGAGCCTGCCGCCAAGGACGGGGCGAAGGAGTCCGCAGCCAAAGATCCAGCAGTCATGGATTCCGCAGCCAAGGATTCCGTCGCGAAGGACGCTGTCGCCCAGAAGGCGGACGCCGATCCGCAGCCGCAGGCGAGCGCTGCTGCGCCAGTCGCCGCGCCCACCCCCGGGCTGGCTCCTGCGGAGGCGGCGGCTCCCGCGCCAGCGCCCGAGCCCGTGGCGAAAGCCGAGCCGGCCGCGCCTCCGGTCGAGAGTTCCTCCAGCCCGGCCGTGACCGCCGCCGCAACGCCTGAACCCTCGCCGCAGGCCGTCGCCGAAGCGCCGCCGCAGCGGGCGCATGCGCTGCCCTCGGCGCAGGACGCCGCCGCGGCTTCAGCGCCGTCCACTGCGACCCCCGGCCCGGCCCTGGCCGAAGCCGCTCCCGCAGATCCCGCGGACACGGCCAAGAGCGACGCGATCGCCAAGACCGAAGAGCCCGCCAAGCCCGATACGCCTACCAAGCCCGATGCGCCCGTTGTGGCCGACGCGCAGCCTGCCGAGCCGGCGCGCATGGCGCACGCGCTGCCGCCGCCGGTGGCGGATGCGCCGCCCGTCCTGCCCGAGCAGCAGATGGCCGAGGCCAAGGGGAACGGCGCGATCCCATCATCCGCTCCCGAACCGGCGAAGCCGGCCGCAGAGGCCGCGGCGGAGTCCGAGCCTGTCCGCATGGCGGGCCGCGAACCCCCGCTCGCTCCGTTGCTGCCGCCCCGGCACGAAGTCCTGCCGGACAAGGTGGAGACGCCTGCCGCCCCGGAACAGCCGCCGTCCACCGTGGCCGGCGCCGCGCCGCAAATGAGCCCCGCGCCCGAGCCCGCCCGTTCGATCCCCGACCCGGAGACCACGGCCTCCGCTGGGACGACCGACGCGTCGAAGCTTGCGGACGGTCCGGCCGCGACGGCTCCCGCCCCCGGCGGTCCGCCGATGGCGGAGGCCCAGGCGCCGGAGCCCCCCGTGGCCGTGGCCTTGCTCAACCCGGCGGCTTCGCCCGCCAACGATCCCGCGGTCCAGGGACCCGCTGCGCAGGGACCCGCTGTGCAGGGGAACGCTGAAAATGCGTCACCCTCTCCTGCATCGTCGTCCTCTGCTTCGTCAGCGTCTGCGCCCGCCTCCCTCGCGCCGAGCTTCACGCTGGCGACGTCGTTCGTCCTCGCGCTCGATCCGTCGCGGCGGCTGGGCTGGGGCCGCGCGGCTCCCGGCGAACTGCGGCTGGCGCGGGAGGCGGCGGCGACGCTTCCGGCGCTGACCTCGCCGGAACTGCTGAGCGACGCGCCGCCGGTCTTCGTGGCGTCCCTGCCCGCCTCGGCGGGCGAGCCGCAGTCGGCCGGCCAGACGCCCGTCCACGCCGCCATTCCCGTCCACAAGATGCCGCAGCAGACCCATGCCGCGCCACATCCCAAGGCCGCCTCGAAGCCGCACGCCAAGGCTCCTCCCGTCGTGACGATGCGCAAGCCTGCGCCGCGGGCGGCCCCGGCTCCAGCCCGCGCGGAGCAGACCGCCGCAGCCCCCGCGGGAGGCCCCATCGACCTTCGCGCCCAGCAGCCCAAGGCGAACGTGCCGCGGGGGCGGGCGCTCGGCCAGACGCCCGCCATCGGGGAGCTCTACTGAGCCGCGCCGCCGGCGACCTTGCGTCGCCGCAGGGCCCTCGCAGAAGGCCGGCCGGGAGACGGCTGGCGGCTTGCGCGGGTGCGGGCGTTGGGGTCTGATCGGGGGTCTGGAGAGCACCATGACCGCCTCGCCCCGCAAGACAGACATCGCCTCCCTCTCCGCCGTCGAACTCGCCCGCCTCTACCGGTCCGGCGCGCTGTCTCCCGTCGAGGCGGTGCGCGACGCGCTCGCCCGGGCCGAGCGGTTCGAGCCGGCGGTGAACGCCTTCGTCAGCAGGGACGAGGCGACCACGCTGGCGGAGGCCAGGGCCTCCGAGGCGCGCTGGCGGGAGGGCCGGCTGCTCGGCCCGCTCGACGGCGTTCCCGTCACCATCAAGGACAACATTGCGGTGCGGGGCTGGACCAATCATCGCGGCTCCGCGGTGACCCCGCGCGATTTGATGACGGAGGACGCGCCCGTGGTGGCGCGGCTGCGCGAGGGCGGCGCGGTCTTCCTCGGCAAGACCACGATGCCGGAATATGGCTGGAAGGGCGTCGGCGACAGCCCGCTCTCGGGCGTGACGCGCAACCCCTGGAACACGGCGACCGGGCCGGGCGGTTCCTCCGCAGGAGCGGCGGTGTGCGCGGCGCTGAACGTCGGCTGCGTCCACATCGGCACCGATGGCGCGGGGTCGATCCGCATCCCGGCGGCCTTCAGCGGCGTCTTCGGCATCAAGTCGACCTATGGCCGCGTGCCGGCCTACCCGGTCTCGACCATGGGCTTCCTCGCCCATGTCGGGCCGCTGACCCGGACCGTGGAGGACGCGGCCATCGCGCTCTCGGTCATCGGCCAGCCCGACAGCCGGGACATGACGGCGTTCCGTGAGCCGCCGCCGGACTATCGCATCGGCCTCGCCGACGGGGTGCGCGGGCTGCGCATCGCCTGGTCGCCGACATTGGGATACGTCGACAAGGTGCATCCGGAGATCGCGGCCCTGACCGCGCGGGCGGCGCACGTCTTCGCCGACCTCGGCGCGGTGGTGGAGAAGGCCGATCCCGGCTTCAGCGACCCGCTCGACACGTTGACGACGCTGTGGTCGGCCGGCGCGGCGCTGGCGCTTCGGCCGTTCACGCCGGAGCAGCGCAGCCGGATGGATCCCGGCCTCGTGGCCGTGGCGGAGATGGGCGAGCGGCAGCCGGCGTCCGCGTATGTCGAGGCGCTGCTCTTCGCCAGGAACGCGCTGGCCGGCGCGATGGCCGCGTTCCACCGCACCTACGACCTGCTGCTGACGCCGACGCTGCCGCTGCCCGCCTTCGAGGCGGGGCGCAACACGCCGGCCGACGGCTCCTATGGCGAGGATTGGGCGGCGTGGACGCCTTTCACCTATCCCTTCAACATCACCCAGCAGCCGGCCGCGTCCGTGCCGTGCGGAATCACACAGACCGGCCTGCCTGCCGGGCTCCAGATCGTGGGACCCTACGGGGCGGATGCGCTGGTGCTGAGAGCGGCGCGCGCCTTCGAGGCCGCGATGCCGTTCGCGACGCTCGAAGCGCCGCGCCCGCCGGGGTAGCAGAAGCCGTGTCCGGAAAAAGGACAAGTATCCAGGTGCCGGAAGCGAGGGGTGCGTTTGACAGTCGACGGATCGTCGACTTGAATGGCCGGGGCCGCGTCCTGCGCGGGGGCCATGCGCCGAAGCGCGTCCCGCGTTCGTCGATCGCGCTCCCTGTTCGCCAGCGCCGGTCACGCCATGGATAAAAACATCTTCCGATACATCTGGCAGAAGAGCCGGCGGGAGCAGATCCTGCTGCTGGTGCTCGCGCTGGTTTCGCTGCCCTTTTACTTCTACTCGATGGACATCCCCAAATACATCGTGAACGACGCGATCCAGGGACGCGCGTTCTCCGGGGGCAAGACCGAGATCACCATCATGACGATGGCGATCCAGCTGCCGGCCTGGCTCGGCGGGGCGAAGTGGCCGATCTTCGACGGCATCAGCGTCGAGCGCATGACGTACCTGTTCTACCTCAGCGGCATGTTCCTGCTGCTGGTCTGCATCAACGGGGCGTTCAAGTTCATCATCAACGTGCGCAAGGGCACGCTCGGCGAGTCGCTGCTGCGGGGCCTGCGCTTCGATCTCTTCGGCCTGCTGGTCCGCTTCACGCCCGAGGCGCTGCGCGACGTCAAGCCGTCCGAGGCCGCGACCATCATCAAGGACGAGGTGGAGCCGATCGGCGGCTTCGTCGGCGACGCCTTCATCTCGCCCGCGCTGCTGGCGGGGCAGGCGGCCACGGCGCTGTTCTTCATCATCGTGCAGAGCTTCTGGCTGGGCGCGATCGCGGGGTTCATCGTCTTCATCCAGGGCGTTCTGATCCCGCGCCTTCGCCGCGAGCAGCTCAAGCTCAGCCGCCAGCGGCAGATCGAGTCGCGCGCGCTGGCCGGGCGTATCGGCGAGGTGGTCGAGGGCATCGCCGCGGTGCAGAGCCACGGCACCACGGGCTACGAGAAATGGCGCATCGACCAGCGGCTGATCCTGCTGTTCTCGATCCGCACCCGCCTCTTCGTCCGCAAGTTCGCGGTCAAGTTCGCCAACAACATGCTGGCGCAGCTGACGCCCTTCGTCTTCTACTCGCTAGGCGGGTATCTCGCGCTGACCGGGCGGCTCGACCTTGGCCAGCTCGTCGCGGTGATCGCGGCCTATCGCGAGCTGCCGCCGCCCATCAAGGAGCTGATCGACTGGGACCAGCAGCGCCTCGACGTGCAGGTGAAGTACGACCAGATCTTCGAGCAGTTCTCCGTGCCGATGCTCCCCGCGGGCGACGAGGCCTGCGACAGGCTGCAGCTGCGGGACGGGCCGATCGAGTTCGTCAACGTCCGGGCGCTGGATTCGCACGGCGCGCCGCTGCTGGACAACGCCAGCTTCGCCATCCCCTTCGGCTCGCACGTGGCCCTGACCTCGCAGCACGGCGAGGCGCCCTCCGTGGCGGGGCGCATCCTGGGGCGGATGATCACGGTCTACACCGGCGAGGTGCGGCTGGCGGGTGCGCCGCTTTCGTCCTTCACCGAGCGCGCGGCCGGACGGATGATCGGCTACGCCGGGCCTGACCCGGTCGTGTTCAGCGGCTCGGTGCGCGACAACGTGGTCTACGGATTGTTCCGCGCCGTGCACGGCTGGCAGCCGTCCTATGCGCCGCGGCAGGGCCAGGTCGAGCTCACCCCGGACGGCTGGCTGGACTACGGCGCGATCGAGGCGGACTCGCCGGAGATGCTCGACCAGCGCGTGATCGAGGCGCTACGGGTGGTCGGCCTCGACGAGGCGGTGTTCCGCTTCGGCCTCAGCGGCACGCTCGATTCGGCGCGCGCCGTCGAGATCGAGAGCGACATCGTGGAGGCGCGCTCCTACATCCACGCCATGCTGGCCGACGCGGGCGACAGCGCGCTGATCGAGACGTTCGATCCCGAGCGCTACAACCGCAACGCCACGCTGGGCGAGAACCTGATCTTCGGGCTTCCCGTGGGACAGCCCACGATCGACACCTCCGTCCTGCAGCGCGCCGAGATCCGCCAGCTGATCCAGGACGAGGACCTGGTCGGGCCGCTCACCGAGATGGGCAAGTCCATCGTCGAGACGATGGTCGACATCTTCGCCGACCTGCCGCCGGACCATTACCTGTTCGAGCAGTATTCATTCGTCTCCGCCGCGGACCTGCCCGTCTTCGCCGATCTTTTGAAGAACATGGAGCGTGGCGAGGCGCTGAAGACCGACGAGATCTGGAGCTTCGTCGGCGTGACCTTCAACTACATCGAGCCCCGCCACCGCCTGGGCCTGCTGACGCCGGAGCTGATGGACCGCATCGTCGCCGCCCGCCGCAAGCTGATGGCCGACACGGCGCGGCTGGGCTCGCGGGAGTTCGAGTTCTACGACCCGCGCCGCCTGTGCGTCAGCGCGCCCGTGCGCGACAACCTGCTGTTCGGCCGCATCACCTACGGTTCGGCCGGAGCCGAGCAGAAAGTGTTCGGCGTGGTGCGCCAGAGCATCAAGACCCTGGAGCTGGAGCCGCAGATCTACCGGCTCGGCCTCGATTTCCAGACCGGCAATGGCGGCCGCCGGCTCTCGCCGGCGCAGCGCAGCGCGGTCTCGATCGCCCGCACGGTGGTCAAGCGCCCGGACATCCTGGTGCTGGAGAACGCGCTCGTGGCGTTCGGCGAGGGCGAGCGCAAGGCGATCGCCGGCGCTATCCGCCGCGTGATGGCCGGCCGGACCATGATCGTGATCTCGCAGGAAGAGCCCGTGGCCGGCGACTACGACCTCATCGTCCGGTTCCAGGGCCCGAAGGTCGCCGCGGTTGAAACCGGGGCGCGCGAAGCCGGCGAGGTTGAATCCTGGCTTGCGCCGGAACCCGCAGGCGGCGATTCTCGTCGTCAAGTCGAGATCAAGACCGCTGGGGCCCGCGACCCCGCCGCAGCGGCCGAGTGAGAGTGGAAGTCTGGTGAGAGTGGAAGCCGAGTGAGAGTGGGAAGTCTGGTGAGAGTGGGAAGTGAGAGTGGGAAGTCATGGCGATTGCAGCTGAAGTCGAATGCCTGAAGTCAGTGCCTCTCTTCAACGGGCTGGATCCGCGGCGCCTGAAGCTCATCGCGTTCACCAGCGACCGCATGAACTATGAGCCGGGCGCGGTGCTCTTCCGCCAGGGCGACGACAGCGACGCCGCCTTCGTGATCCTGGACGGCCATGCCCATGTGATGATCGACACGCCGGCCGGCCCCATCAAGGTCGCCGTGCTCGGCCCCAACTCGCTGGTCGGCGAAATGGGCGTCATGACCAACTCGCCGCGCTCGGCGACGATCGTCGCGGAATCCGCCCTCACGACCCTGCGGATTCCCAAGGAAATGTTCATGAGCCTTGTGACAGAATTTTCGCAATTCGGCCTCGCGATCATTCGCGAACTCGCGAGCAGGGTCGAGCACACCAACCGCCTGCTCGCGGCGGCCCAGCGGAGCTGACCACCTTGCACGACGACGCGCCGGTAGACCGCCCCCGCGGGGCTCTCGACGAGACGACCCTGAAACCCCCCGTCGGACGCCGGCGGCCGGGCAAGGCCCGTTGGCCGCAGAAACCCTCCGCGCTGACCGTGCGCTTCTGGGGCACGCGCGGCTCCTACACGGTGGCGGACCGCCATTGCGCCCGCTACGGCGGCAACACGGCCTGCGTCGAGGTGCGCGTGGGCGAGCGCCTGTTCATCGTGGACGCCGGCTCCGGCATCATCGACCTCGGCACCAGCGTGGTCCGGCAGGGGGTCAAGTCGGTCGACATCCTGCTCAGCCACCTGCACCACGACCACATCCTCGGGCTCGGCTTCTTCGAGCCGCTGTTCCGGGAGGGCGTGACCGTGACGCTGCATTGCGGCCATCTCGGCGGCCAGAGCGCGGAGGAGGCGCTCGGCTTCTTCTTTCGCCCGCCGCTGTTCCCGATCCCGATCAACGAGATCGCCGCCGACCTGCGCTACAGCAGCTTCAAGGCAGGCGACACGCTGACCTTCCCCGACGGCGTCGCGGTGCGGACCTGCCCGCTGAACCATCCCGGCGGGGCCTGCGGCTACCGCTTCGACCACCGCCTGCGCAGCGTCGCCTACCTCAGCGACATGGAGCACACGGCGGACGGCCCGCCCAAGGGTCTCGTGAACTTCGTCTCCGGGGCCGACCTCGTGATCTATGACGGCATGTTCACCGAGGAGGAGTACGACCACTATCGTGGCTGGGGCCACTCCACCTGGAACGCCGGCGTCGCCCTGTGCCGCGAGGCCGGCGCCAAGGCGCTGGCCCTGTTCCACCACCACCCCCGCCGCACCGACGTCGACCTCGACCTGATCGAGGCCGAGCTGGCTCTCGCCCTCCCCGGATCCTTCTGCGCCCGCGAGCAGCACTCCACCACCTACGCCACCGACGCCCATGTCGGCATGATCGAGTCCTGACGCCACCCCGACGCGGGGCGACCTTCCCGCGCCCGCGGCGCGCCGGGGATGACCACGGGGGCGGCGTGCCGGAAACCGGCTCATAGCCCAAAGTCTCGGCTCTCGCCTCTGGTCAAGCGGGGGTTTTGGGGCTGGAATGCTTCACGCGGCGGGAGGTTCGCCGCGCTGGAGCGTGTTCCGTGCTGACAGCCCTGTTCTCCGACATCCACGGCAACCGCGAGGCGCTTTCGGCGTGCCTGGGGGATGCGCGGCGCATGGGGGCGGAGCGCATGGTGTTCCTTGGCGACATCGTCGGCTACGGCGCGGACCCCGGCTGGTGCGTGGACACGATCGCCGCCAAGAACGCGCTGGGCGCCGTGTGCGTGCGCGGCAACCACGACGCCGCGCTCTTCGATGCCGACCCCGGCATGAGCCGCGCCGCGAGCCTCGCCATCGCCTGGACCATGACGCAGCTCGACCAGCCGCAGCGCGCTTTCCTGCGCGACCTGCCGCTGACCGCGGTGGAGGGCGAGGCGCTGTTCGTGCACGCCAACGCCTGGGCGCCGGAGGACTGGGGCTATGTCCGCTCCGAGGTGGAGGCGGAGCGCTCGCTGCGCTCGACGAAGCACCGTCTCACCTTCTGCGGGCACACCCATGTGCCGGCCGTCTACCACATGGCGCCGCTGAAGCCGGCTGTGCGGTTCGACCCCATGGCGGGCAAGCCCGTGCCGCTCAGCGCCTCGCGGCGCTGGATCGCCGTGATCGGCGCGGTGGGACAGCCGCGGGACGGCAACCCCGCCGCCTGCTACGGGCTGTACCAGTCGTCGCCGCCGGAGCTGACGCTTCGCCGGGTCCCCTACGACGTCGAGACCGCGGCCCGCAAGGTGCGCGAGGCGGGGCTTCCCGAGAGCCTCGCCGACCGGCTGCTGAAGGGACGCTAACCAGGGGACGGCGAGCGGCATGGCGCGGACGCGGCCCGAGGCGGGCCAGGAGATCGACGGATTCGTGCTGCGCGAGCGGCTGCACCAGAGCCCGATGAGCGCGCTGTGGCGGGTCACGCGCGGCGAGACGGCCGAACCGCTGGTGATGAAGATCCCGACCATGGCGGACGGCGACGACGTGTCCTCCATCGTGGGCTTCGAGGTGGAGCAGATGATCCTGCCGCGCCTCTCGGGCCCGCACGCGCCGCGCTTCGTGGCTTCGGGCGACTTCTCGGGCACGCCCCACCTCGTGATGGAGATGATCGCCGGGGAGAGCCTCGCGGCCCGGCTGAAGCAGGGCCGGCCCGGCGTCGACGCGGCCGTCGACATCGGGCTTCGCATCGCGCGCGGGCTGCAGGACCTGCATCGGCAGCACGTGATCCACCTCGACCTCAAGCCCGCCAACGTGATGCTGCGGCCCAGCGGGGAGGCGGTGTTCCTCGATTTCGGCCTGTCGCGCCACGACGAGCTGCCGGACCTGCTCGGCGAGGAATCCGACGTGCCCATGGGCACCGCGCCCTATCTCGCGCCGGAGCAGATCTTCGGGGAGCGCGGCGAGCCGCTGAGCGACATCTATGCCCTCGGCGTGATGCTCTACGAGTTCGTCACGGGGGAGTATCCGTTCGGCAACCCGAAGCTGAAGTCCGGCATGATGAAGCGGCTGTGGCGCGACCCCGTGCCGCCGCGCGCGCTGAACCCGGAGTGCCCGCCCTGGCTGCAGGAGGTAATCCTGCACTGCCTGGAGGTGAACCCGGCGGACCGCTTCGCCAGCGCCGCGCAGCTCGCCTTCGCGCTGCAGAACCCCGGGCAGGTGGCGCTGACGGAACGCGCCTCCCGCCTGAAGCAGGACGGCTTCTGGACCGTGTTCCGGCGGCGCATGCGGGCGCGCAAGCCCGCGGCCCGGCCGCGCCGCCGCATCGTGGAGCAGCTCGCCGACGCCTGCATCGTGATGGCGGCCGTCGACCTCGGCAACGGCATGACGCCGCTCGCCGAGGCGCAGCGCGTCCACGTGAAGCGCGCGCTCGACGCCGCGCCCGGCGCGCGCCTCGCCTGCGTCACGGTGCTCAAGACGGCCCTGCTCAGCGTGGAGGGCGACAGCGACGGGACCAGCGCCTATGTGCAGCGCCTCGTCGAGCTGAAGGACTGGGCGCGGCCCATCGCGCCCAACGAGAGCAAGCTCAGCCTGCACGTGCTGGAGGCCGTGGACCCCGCCGCCGCCCTCATCGAATACGCCGCGAAAAACCAGGTGGACGAGATCGTCATCGGCGCGCGCGCAAGCTCGGCGCTTCGGCGCTATCTCGGCAGCGTCTCGGCCAAGGTGGTGGCCGAGGCGGAGTGCACCGTCACCGTGGTGCGCGTGCCCGGCTGACGCCGGAACGCCGTCGCCAGGACGCGGGGAACAAGGGGCCGGGCGCATTGTTGTCCATGCTCCTTCCCGTGCGTCAGCGCACGCTCCTCCCGGGCATCGGCGATGGAGCGCCCCATGGTCGCAGGTTCACCCGAAGGCGTCGCCTGACACGACACCACCAGCAGGAGCGAGCGGCATGGCGGACCTCTTCGGCGACGACGGGCACGGCGGCGCAGCGACCCCGCCGCCGCCGCCGGGCGAAGAGCGGGAGTTCCGCTCCCTGCAGGAACTCTATGCCGCCATGGCGGAGCAGGAGCCGCCTGCGCCCGGCCTCGGCCGTTTCGTGCCGGGCGAAGGGCCCGAGCATGCGCCGCTGCTGTTCGTCGGCGAGCAGCCGGGCGACCAGGAGGACATCCAGGGCCGGCCTTTCGTCGGACCCGCGGGCCAGCTCTTCGACCGGGCGCTGGCGGACGCCGGCGTGCCGCGCGGCGAGGCCTATGTCACCAACGCCGTGAAGCGGTTTCACTTCAGCGAGCGGGGCAAGCGGCGCATCCACGAGAAGCCCAGCACCGGCGAGATCCGCAAGGAGCGCTGGTGGCTCGACCGAGAGATCAAGCTCGTAGGGCCGCGCCTGGTCGTGGCGATGGGGGCGACGGCGGTGCAGGCCCTCGCCGGCAGGGCGATGCCCATCAACCGCAACCGGGGACCGATCCGCTGGCCGGACGACAGATCCGGTTATGTCACGGTGCATCCATCCTACCTTCTCCGATTGCAGGACGCGGCTGAGAAGCGCGCTGCCTATGCGGATTTCGTGCGGGATCTGCAGAGGATCGGCGAACTGGCGCAAGGCTGAGGCGACCTGCTCAGAGCCGTTCTCGACACCACACCCACGGTCCTCATCCTGAGGAGCGGGCGAAGCCCGCGTCTCGAAGGACCGCCCACGGAGCCGTGCTGGGGAGAGTTGGACTGCGCACCGGGGTTGGCGGTGCTTCGAGACGCCGCGCTGTGCGCGGCTCCTCAGCATGAGGAAACGGGCGCGGAAGAGATGGGCGCGGAGGAGATGGGCGCCGGGGAGATGGGCGCTGCGGAAGCGCCTGCGCGGCAATGATCCGCCCATCACGCCCGATCTCACGCTTGTTTGTGCGGGGATGGGCTCGACCGCGGGGCGCGGGCGGGTCATGCTCCCAGCGCGCCGGCAGGGAGGGTGGCCTCCGCCGGCCGGGGGTTTTGCAGGTATGTCGTTGATGTCAGCCTTGAGGGCGGCCCGGATTTTCAGCGGGCTGGTGCTCATGGGTTTCGTGACGGGCCATCTCGTCAATGTCGCGCTGGGCCTCATATCGCTGAACGCGATGAACGCGGGCGCGCGCGTGTTCATGGCGCCCTGGGGCGCGCCGCCCGGCAAGGCCGTGCTGATCGGAGCCGGGCTCGTGCACACCGCGCTCGGCCTGCAGGCCATCGCGGCGCGGCGCACGCTGGCGATGCGGCTGGAGGATCGGCTGCAGATCCTCTCCGGCATTCTCATCCCGCTGCTGCTGGCGGGGCACCTCCTCACGGTGACGAGCGGGCTGGAGACGAGCTACGCCTTCATGCTCTCGCTCTACTGGATCTACTCGCCGCTCTACGCCATCCAGCAGCTCTCGCTGCTGCTGGTGGTGTGGATCCACGGCGCGATCGGGCTCGTCGGCTGGGCGCGGCTGAAGGCGTGGTGGCCGCGCGCCGCGCCGCTGGTGACGCCGCTGCTCTTCGCCGTGCCCATCCTGGCGCTGCTCGGCTTCGTGGAGGCCGGCAAGGCCGTGCTGGCGCGCAGCGCGGCGGACGAGATGTTCCGCGTCGAGATGGCGAGCGTGCAGATGCGGCTGATGGAGATCAGCCCGGCGCTGAACGGCGTCAAGAGCCAGGTCATGTCGGCGTTCAGCATTGTCGTCGCGGTCGCCCTGGGGATCGCCGCGCTGCGCGTGGCGCTGAACCGGAATGCGCCGGTGCGTGTGCATTACGACGCGGGGCTGGAGGGCGAGGGCCGCAATGGCCTTTCCATCCTGGAGATCAGCCGGCTGAGCGACGTGCCGCACGCCAGCGTCTGCTCGGGCCGCGGACGTTGCGGCACCTGCCGCGTGCGCGTGCTGGAGGGCGGGCGGGTGCTCTCGCCGCCCGACGAGGTGGAGCGGCGCACGCTGCGCGGCATGGACGAGGGCGGGCGCGTGCGCCTCGCCTGCCGCGCGCGCGTGCTGGACGGCGCGGTGCGGGTGGAGCGCATGCTGCCCGTGCACGCAGACGCCTCCGCGGCGCGGCGGATCGAGGACTGGCTGCCGCCGCCCGCCGATCATCCTGCCGGGCCCGTGCGCGCCGGCGCTCTGGCCGTCGCGCAGGAGCCTGCCCGGCGCGATGCGGCCGAGGCCGAGCGCGTGGACGAGAGCGCTGACCGGGAGCCTGTGTCGTGACGCCGGATTCCAGCCTCATCAGGGTGGCTGACACCGCCGGCCAGACGCTCGCCACCACGGTGCGCGACCTCATCGGCGCGCCGGCCGAAGCGGCGCGCCTGTTCGACGACTGGTCCACGGCGCTGCAGACCGGCGAGGGCGTGCGCGCCTTCGCGGACATTCTGGTGCTGTTCGTCATCGCGGGCGGGCTGGAGTGGCTCTACTGGAGCTACGCGTTGCCCGCGTGGCGCGACGCAGGCGCGGCCGAGCCGCGCTCGCGCTGGGAGGCGGTGAGGGTCGCGACGCGCCGGCTGCTGATCGGGCTTCTCGCCATCGTCATCTCCACGCTGTCGCTGGTCGCCGCCTCCACGGCGTTCGACTGGCCGGCGGGCGTGCAGGACGTCGTGGTGACGGTGGGCGTCGGCGTGGCGCTTGTGCGGCTGGCGAGCCTGCTCGCGGGCGTGATCCTGGCGCCGCGCGCGCCGCGGCTGCGGCTGGTGCGGGTGAAGAATCCGCAGGCCAAGGCGCTGCTGCTCTGGATCCGGGTGGCCGCCATCCTCATCGCCGCCGGGCTGCTGCTGCCCGACCTCGCCGAGCGCATCGGCGGCGCGATGCAGGTCGCCACGACGCTGCGCACCGCAACGCTGCTGGGCGTGGCGGCGCTGCTGGTCGCCACCGTTTCGGCGCTCGAGAAGGCGCGCGCGCCGGCGCGGTCGCCCCTCGCCACGCCAGCGCTGTCGCCGCTGGCCGCGGCGCTCCCCGGCCGCTCGCGCCTGCGCGCCGTGCCGCGCCCGTTCCTGGCGGCGCTCTGGGTGGTCGCTGTCGCCTTCCTGTGGTTGGGCGGCCTGGAGCGCTGGGCGCTGACGCTCGTGGCCGTGAGCGCGACGCTGGCGGCGGAGAGCTGGTCGCGGCGCTTCGTGCGCTTCCTCTGGCAGGTGCGCGGCGAGGAGCGCGCCGCCGAGGTGGAGGAGGACGCCCCGCTGCCCGGCGCGGCGGGCTCCATCATCCCCGATCTCAGCCTGCGCTTCACGCGCTTCGTGGTGGCGCTGCTCGGCGTCGCCGCCGTGGCCGCCATCTGGGACCTGCCGATGCTCTCGATGTCGGCCATGCAGAGCCCGGCGGGCCAGATCGTCTCGCGCATCCTCGGCGCTGTCGCGGTGGTGCTGATCGCCGACATGGGCTGGGCCGCGCTGAAGGGCGTCATCGACAACCGGCTGGAGCGGATCGCCCGCGCCTCCAACGGGCACGATCCCGAGACGGGCTCCAACGCGCGGCTGATCACGCTGCTGCCGCTGGCGCGCAAGGCCTCGGGCGTGGTGATCCTGTGCCTCGTCGTGCTGTCGGTGCTCTCGGTGTTCGGCGTCGAGATCACGCCGCTGCTGGCGGGCGCGGGCGTGGTCGGCATCGCGGTCGGCTTCGGCGCGCAGACGCTGGTGCGCGACATCCTCTCCGGCGTGTTCTACCTCATCGAGGACGTGTTCCGGATCGGCGACTATATCGAGGGCGGCTCCTCGGCCAAGGGCACGGTGGAGCGCATCACGCTGCGCACCGTGGCGCTGCGCCACCAGAACGGCCCGCTGCACTTCGTGCCCTACGGCGTGCTCGGCGCGGTGCGCAACAACTCGCGCGACTGGGTGATCGACAAGTTCGAGCTGCCGCTGCCGGTGGACGTCGACAGCGAGTTCGTGCGCAAGACGGTGAAGAAGATCGGCCAGCAGATGCTGGAGGACCCGGCGCTCGCCGCCGTCATCGTCGAGCCGCTGAAGGCGAAGCTGTACAAGATCCAGCCCGGCGCGAAGATCTTCCGCTGCAAGATCCAGACGCCGCCCGGCAAGCAGTTCGAGGTCCGCGGCGAGGCCTACAGGCGCATCGAGGCGGCGCTGAAAGCGGCGGGCATCCAGTTCGCCGACACGAACACACGCATCGTGATGCAGGGCGCGGCCCCGGCGGAAGCGCCGAGGGTGGAGGAGAAGGCGGAGGCGGGGGCGTAACCGCCAGGGCGCTCCCACGGTCCTCATGCTGAGGAGGCCGCGTCAGCGACCATCTCGAAGCACGGCCCATGCTGCGGAGCGTCTGGCTCGACGGGGAACCCAGCCAGTCGCCGTGCTTCGAGACGGCCTGCGGCCTCCTCAGCATGAGGGGCTTGGGTGCTCCGTGAGGCTTGGGTGCTCCGTGAGGCCTAGGGGTTCCGCGGAGCCGCCCCATGCCTCCAACGGTCCTCATGCTGAGGAGGCCGCGTCAGCGGCCGTCTCGAAGCACGGCCCATGCTGCGGAGCGTCTGGCTCGACCCGGAAACCAGCCAGTCGCCGTGCTTCGAGACGGCCTGCGGCCTCCTCAGCATGAGGGGCTAGGTAGTTCCGTTAGGTTCGGGTGGCTCCGTGGGGCTTGGGTGCTCCGTGAGGCTTGGGTGGCTCCGTGAGGCCTAGGGGTTCCGCGGAGCCGCCCCATGCCTCCAACGGTCCTCATGCTGAGGAGGCCGCGTCAGCGGCCGTCTCGAAGCACGGCCCATGCTGCGGAGCGTCTGGCTCGAGGGCAACCCAGCCAGTCGCCGTGCTTCGAGACGGCCTGCGGCCTCCTCAGCATGAGGGGCTAGGTAGTTCCGTGAGGCACGGGTGGCACCGTGAGGCTCGGGTGGATTCGCGCGGCTCTCAGTCTTCAACCAGCGGCTGCGACCCCAGGCAGGGAGGCTTCCTCCGCCACCGGCGCGACGTCCACTTCCACATCGAGGTGCTGGCCGGACGACAGCGTGACCACGCCCGACACGGGGGCGACGTCGTCGTAGTCCCGCCCCACGGCGAGCACCACATGGTCCTCCCCGGCGGGGACGGCGTTGGTGGGGTCGAGGCCGATCCAGCCGGCGTCCGGGCCGCACCAGACGCTCACCCAGGCGTGGGTGGCGTCCGCGCCGACGAGGCGCTCGCGGCCGGGCGGCGGGAGGGTGCGCAGGTAGCCGCTGACATAGGCCGCGGGCACGCCGTGGCCGCGCAGGGCGGCGATCATCAGGTGCGCGAAATCCTGGCAGACGCCGCGGCGCTGCGCGAAGACGGCGGCGACCGGCGTGGAGACGTCTGTCGACTCCGGGTCGTAGACGAAATCCTCGTGGATGCGCCGCATCAGCTCCTGCGCGGCGGCCAGCACGGGCCGGCCCGGCGCGAGGCTCCCGGCGGCGTAGTCGGCGACGGCGGGCAGCAGCGGGGCGTGGCGGCTGGCGAACACCATGTGCACGGGGCTGGCCGGCGAGAGATCCGGCGCGCCGAGCGCGGAGCGGCGCACGGCCTCCACCATCGGCGTCGCCTCGGCCGGCGGCAGCGCCGGAGCGACCACCTTCACGCGCGAGGTGGCGCGGATGACGAGCTTGCCCGGCAGCGAGGCGAAGCGCGTCGACATGGTGAGGTTGCCGAAGAAGTCGACGAGGCTCGTCATCTCGATCGGGCGCGGCTCCACCGCGACGGCGCTGGCGAGCACGGTCTGGTTCGCCCCGTCGCTGGGTTCGAGATGAAGCAGGCAGCGCGCCGAGCCGACGCCGGAGGCGTAGCGGTAGGTCGTGGTGTGGCTGATGTCGTACAGCACGGTCAGTCGCTCTCGCCGGGGACCACGGCGCTCTCGCCCTCGACGGCGGCCGCGGCTCCATTGCCGTCGGCCTGGCTGAAGAAGCGCAGCGTGATCTCGTTGGAGAGCTCCATCAGCCGGTTCTCGATGGCGAGGATCACGTCGCCGTCGACATCCCCGACATCCTGGATCTTGAGCTGCGTGGCGAGGCCGAGCACGATCTTCTGCGGGCCGTCCAGCGCCTCGTGGGTGGGCAGGCCGGAGAGCGCCTGCAGATGGTCCTGCAGCCGCGCCACCTGGAAGGCGAGCGAGCGCGGGTTGCCGTCGTCGAGCGCGACGAGGTCGATGACGGGCAGGCGCAGCGCGCCCATGAGGTAGCGTGCGCGGTAGGTGATCTGGCTGTCGGTCACCTCCAGCAGCGCCTCCAGGCAGGAGGGCGGCGCCTCGCGGTCGGCGAACCGGCGGACATAGCGCCCGGTGAGGATGCCGCGCTCGATGCGCCGGCCGATCTCCAGGAAGCGCCAGCCGGAGAGCCGGTTCATGTTCTCCTGCACGAGGCCGGAGAAGGCGGCCATGATGCGCAGGGCATGGTCCGCCGTCTCCAGCGCCTCGCCGGTGCTGCGGTGGTCGCGGTGGTGGCCGAACAGCGCGGAGAGATCGGCCAGCGCACGAACGGCGTCGGGCGAGAGGCGGTCGCGGATGACGGAGGCGGTGCGCCGGGCCTCGCCGACGAGCGACAGCGCGGAGCCGCCGAGCGCCCGGTGGCCGAGCGCCTCGTCGATGGCCTTGGCCGCGCTGACCGGCGCTTCGGGAGCAGCCGGCGCGCCGCGGACGGGAAGGGGCGGCGGGGCGGTGGCGCCCCAGGCGGAGAGCAGGGAGATGAGCCGCTGCACGGCCTCGTGGGCGGGGCCGCTCGTCTCGGTGTTCTCCACCGCCAGCGCGGCGAGGCAGCGCACCACGCGGACGGTGGCCTCGGCGCGCTCCAGATAGCGGCCGAGCCAGAACAGGTTCTCCGCCGCGCGGCTCGGCAGGTAGCCGATGACGCGCTTGATCGTCACCCGGTCCGGCTGGGGCAGCAGCGTGACGGGCTCGACCGGACCTTCGGAGGCGATCCAGACGTCGGCGGAGCGGCCGCCGAGCTGCATGGAAAGGGCGCGGGCGTCCTGCGTGTCGGAGACGCGGCAGAACGCGCCGGGCATGACCTCCCAGCCGTCCGGCGTGGCGACGACATAGGCGCGCAGCGTGAAGGGCTGCGGCTGCAGGCGGCCGTCGCGCCAGACCGGGGTGGTCGAGAGTTGCACGACCTCCTGGCCCACCACGTCGTGCCCGCGCCGCTCGATCAGGGCGCGCATGCGGGCGCGGTCGTCGCCCTCCAGCGCCGCGCCGGGCAGCGGGCCGGGCGGGAAGGGCCAGTCGGAGACACGGGTGAAGGCGGGGGCGAGCGCGAGGTCGTCCATCGCGTCGAGCACGTGCGAGCGCTCGGCCTCCTGCCCGCACCACCACGTCGCGGTGTTGGGCAGCCTGAGCTTCTCGCCGAGGATGCGCTCGGCCAGAGCCGGGAGGAAGCCGAGCAGCCCGCGCGATTCCATCACGCCGGAGCCCAGCGCATTGGCCAGCACCACGGATTTCTGCCGCACCGCCTGCACGAGCCCGGGCACGCCGATCTGCGAGGAGCCGTCGAGCTCGATGGGGTCGGCGAACTCCGAGTCGAGGCGGCGCACCAGCACGTCGACGCGCTTCAGCCCGCCGATGGTGCGGACATAGACGACGCCGTCGCGCACCGTGAGGTCGCCGCCCTCCACCAGCAGGAAGCCGAGGTAGCGCGAGAGATAGGCGTGCTCGAAATAGGTCTCGTTGAGCGGCCCGGGGGTGATCAGCCCGATGCGCGAGGCGTCGCGCCCGGCCTGCGCTGCGAGCGCGCCGCGCCAGGCCTGGAAGAAGGGAGCGAGGCGCTTCACCGCCATGCGTGCGTAGAGATCCGGCAGCGCGCGGGAGAGCGCGATGCGGTTCTCCAGCGCGTAGCCCATGCCGGAGGGGGCCTGCGCGCGGTCGCCCAGCACCCACCAGCGTCCGTCCGGCCCGCGGCCGAGATCGGCGGCGTAGACCTCCAGCCGGCGCACGCCGCGCGTCTCGAGCCCCACCATGGGCCGCAGGAAATCCGGGCTGCCGGCGATCACGGCGGCGGGCAGCGCGCCCTCCGAGACGAGCCGGCCCTCGCCGTAGACGTCGGCCAGCACGGCGTCGAGCAGCGTGGCGCGCTGGGTGAGCCCGGCCGCGATCTCGCGCCACTCCGCCTCGGGGATGACGAGCGGCACGTGGCTCAGCGGCCAGGAACGCTCCTTGCTCTCGCCGGCGTCATAGACGCGGTAATACACGCCGCTGTCGCGCTGGTGCCGGTCGGCGAGCGCGAAGGCGCGCTCCACCTCGCTGCGGTCGGCGGACAGCGCCTCCAGCACCGGGGGCCAGTGCGGCCGGATCCGGCCGTGCTCGTCGACGAGTTCGTCTCGCACGCCCGGCAGCGCGCGATAGCCGCCGACGAGGGCGTCGAGCCTCGCATCCGCGCCCATCGCCTCGCGTCCGGCGCGCGGCTGCATCTCATGCGCCCCGCGGCGCCGGGCGGCGCAGGTCGAGGGTGAGCGGGTACTCGCGCGAGGGCTCGGGAAGGCCGGGCGTCACGGGGCCGGGCGTGTGGCCGAAACCCTCGAACCGCGCCAAACGCCGCGCCTCCGCCTCGTAGGCGTTGACGGGAGCGGTGTCGTAGTTGCGCCCGCCGGGATGGGCGACGTGATAGACGCAGCCGCCGAGCGAGCGGCCGTTCCAGCGGTCGACGATGTCGAAGGTCAGCGGCGCGTGCACCGGTATGGTGGGGTGCAGGCCGGAGGCCGGCTGCCAGGCCTTGTAGCGCACGCCCGCCACCGCCTCGCCCGGCGTGCCGGTGGAGGTCATCGGCACGAGGCGGCCGTTGCAGGTGATGGCGTGGCGCTCGGGGTTGAAGCCGTCGGCCTTGACCTGCAGCCGCTCCACGGAGCTGTCGACATAGCGCACGGTGCCGCCCGCCGCGCCGGTCTCGCCCATCACGTGCCAGGGCTCCAGCGCCTGCCGGATCTCCAATGAAACGCCGCCATGCTCCACCTTGCCGTAGAACGGGAAGCGGAACTCGCGCTGCGCCTCGAACCAGAGCGGATCGACGGCGTAGCCGGCGCGGTGCAGGTCGCCGATGACGTCCTGGAAATCCTGCCAGACGAAGTGCGGCAGCATGAACCGGTCGTGCAGCGAGGTGCCCCAGCGCACCAGCGAGCCTTCCTGCGGTTCGCGCCAGAACCAGCTGATCAGAGCGCGCAGCACGAGTTGCTGCGCGAGGCTCATGCGCCAGTCCGGCGGCATCTCGAAGGAGCGGAACTCGATGAGCCCGAGGCGGCCGGTGGGGCTGTCCGGCGAGAACAGCTTGTCGATGCAGATCTCGGAGCGGTGCGTGTTGCCGGAGACGTCGACCAGCAGGTTGCGGAACAGCCTGTCGACAACCCAGGGCGGCGTCTTCTCGGAATCGTCGGGCTTGGAGACCAGCGCCATGGCGATCTCGAGCTCGTAGAGGCTGTCGTGCCGCGCCTCGTCGATGCGCGGGGCCTGGCTGGTGGGGCCGATGAACAGGCCGGAGAACAAATAGGACAGCGAGGGGTGGCGCTGCCAGTAGAGCACGAGGCTCTTCACGAGGTCCGGCCGGCGCAGGAAGGGGCTGTCGGGCGGCGTCGCGCCGCCGACGACGACGTGGTTGCCGCCGCCCGTTCCCGTGTGGCGGCCGTCGACCATGAACTTGTCGGTGCCGAGCCGCGACTGCCGCGCCTCCTCGTAGACGTTGCGGGTGATGTCCACGCACTCGCGCCAGCTCGTCGCAGGCTGCACGTTGACCTCGATGACGCCGGGGTCGGGCGTCACCTTGAGCACCTCGATGCGCGGGTCGTGCGGCGGCGGATAGCCCTCGATGCGCACGGGCAGGCCGACCTCGCGGGCGGTCTCCTCCAGCGCGGTGAGCAGCTCGAGATAGGCCTCCAGCTCCTTCACCGGCGGCATGAAGGCGTAGAGGATGCCGTCGCGCACCTCGAAGGCGATGGCGGTGCGCACGGCGTCGGGGCCGGCGGTCTCCTCGTCGGCGGCGACCTGCTCCACCACGTCCTGCCGCACCACCGCGTCGGACATCTCGGAGCCGTGCTGGACCTGCGCGGTGGGGTGGCGCTGCACGCGCTCGACAAAGGCGGCCGGCGGCGGCAGCGGCGCGAAGGTGTCGAACGGGTCCACCGGGTGGAGGTAGGGATAGTCCTCCTTCTTGACGTGCGGCAGGGAGGACAGCGGCAGCCGGAAGCCGACGGGCGAGTCGCCCGGCACCAGGAACAGCCGGCCACGCCGGAGCTTCCACTTCTCGCTCTTCCAGCGCCGGTCGGAGGCCTGCGCGTTGGCCGGCTGCACGGGCAGCACGTAGCCGACGGCGTTGCTGAGGCCGCGGTCGAACACGCGGGCGATGCGGGCGCGCTCCTCGGGATCGTCCAGCTTGCTGTCCAGCGGATCGACGTTGGCCGGCAGCTCGGCCTCCTTCATGATCCACTGCGCCGTGTCCTCGAAGGCCGGCACGGCGAACTCGCCGGGGATGCCGAGGCGCTCGGCGACGCGCGTCGCCACGCGCTCCAGGGCGTCCGAAGCGGGCGGCTGCGACGGCTGCTCGATGGCGAGCAGCGAAGGATCGCGCCAGATCGGCTGGCCGTCCTTGCGCCAGTAGAGCGCGAAGGTCCAGCGCGGCAGGCTTTCGCCGGGGTACCACTTGCCCTGGCCGTGATGCAGGAAGCCGCCCGGCGCGAACTTGGCGCGCAGCCTGCGGATCAGCGCATCCGCGCGCTCGCGCTTGGTGGGGCCCACCGCTGCGGTGTTCCACTCGGCGGATTCATAGTCGTCGATGGAGACGAAGGTGGGCTCGCCGCCCATCGTGAGGCGCACGTCCTGCGCTGTGAGGTCGCGGTCGACGACGTCGCCCAGCGCGTCCAGCCCCTGCCAGCTCTCGTCTGAGAAGGGCAGCGTGACGCGCGGGGCCTCGCGGACGCGGGTGACGTCCATCTTGAACTCGAAATCCACCTCCGCGTAGGAGACGAGCCCCGAGATCGGCGCAGCCGAGCGGTAATGCGGCGTCGCGGCGAGCGGGATGTGGCCCTCGCCGCAGAACAGCCCGGAGGTGGGGTCGAGCCCGATCCAGCCCGCGCCGGGGATGTAGACCTCGGTCCAGGCGTGCAGGTCCGTGAAGTCGTGGTCCGTGCCGCGGGGGCCGTCCAGCGCCTCCAGGTCATGTTTGAGCTGGATGAGGTAGCCGGAGACGAAGCGCGCGGCGAGGCCGAGCCGGCGCAGGATCTGGACGAGCAGCCAGCCCGTGTCGCGGCAGGAGCCGGTGCGCAGGTGCAGCGTCTGCTCCGGCGTCTGCACGCCCGGCTCCATGCGGATGACGTAGCCGATCTGGCCCTGCAGGCGCTGGTTGATGCCGACGAGGAAGTTGACGATCTGCTGCGGCTCGCGCTCCAGCTCGGCCTTCAGCTCGGCGACATAGGCGTCCAGCGCCGGGCCGTCCTCCTCCAGCTCGAGATAGGGCAGAAGCTCGTGGCTGAGCTCGTCCGGGTAGGCGAAGGGGAAGGTCTCGGCGTAGGCCTCGACGAAGAAGTCGAACGGGTTGACCACCGCGAGTTCGGCGACGAGGTCGACCTCGATCTTCAGCTCGGTCGCCTTCTCCGGGAAGACGAAGCGGCCCAGCCAGTTGCCGTGCGGGTCCTGCTGCCAGTTGATGAAGTGGTTCTCTGGCAGCACCTTCAGCGAATAGCTGAGAACCTGCGTGCGGCTGTGCGGGGCCGGGCGGAGCCGGATGACCTGCGGCCCGATCTCGACCGGGCGGTCATAGCGGTAATGCGTGAGGTGGTGCAGGGCTGCGACGATGGACAATGGCTGATTCCCAGGCTCTGGCTGCCGGATGACTGCGGACAGCAGCAGCCGATGAACGAACCGCCGCCACCGCGGACCGCCAAGGACAAGCCTAGACGCACACGCCAAAGAGGCAAGGCCCGTGCCGCATTGCGCTGGGCAAAAGCCCTGCGCGCGTGCTTCCCAAGCCGCTCATGCTGAGGAGCTGCGCGCAGCGCGGCGTCGCGAAGCACGGCCATGGTGGGGAGCTGGCGGTCCAACCCGCGCACGGCGATCCTCGTGGTCCTTCGAGACGCGGGCTCCGCCCGCTCCTCAGGATGAGGACCGTTGGCGCGGTTTCAAGAGCAGCTCAGCTGCTCTCGCGCCACATGCCGACGCACCCCGCCCCTCTTGCCGACGCACCCACGCCCCTCATGCTGAGGAGCTGCGCGCAGCGCGGCGTCTCGAAGCACGGCCATGGTGGGGAGCTGAGCGTCCAACCCGCGCACGGCGATCCTCGTGGTCCTTCGAGACGCGGGCTCCGCCCGCTCCTCATGATGAGGACCGTTGGCGCGGTTTAAAGAGCAACTCAGCCGCTCCTGCCCCTGTTGCCGACACACCCCTGCCCCGCTTGCCGACACACCTACGCCCCTCATGCTGAGGAGCTGCGCGAAGCGCGGCGTCTCGAAGCACGGCTTACGGTTGAGGAGCACAGGACGAGCGCACCCACGAGGGCGGTGCTTCGAGACGGCCCGGACGAGATCCGGGCCTCCTCAGCATGAGGACCGTTGTGTGGGCCCGACGGGTCCTTACGTTCCCGGCGCGAAGCTGCGGGGGGCGGGGCTGATGGTCTGGGCGCCGCCATTGCCGACCTGCAGCACGGCGAGGCCGCGCTGGTTGGTGCCGTCGGGGCGGAAGCGGAACAGGCCGTCCGTGCCGATGATGCCGTCGGCGCTGGTGATGGTGCCCTCGGAGAAGCCGGACGCGCCGTACTTGGTGTAGAGCGCGTTGATCAGGAACACGGCGTCGTAGGACAGCGTGGCGATGCGGATCGGCTCCGCGCCATAGCGGGCGCGGTACCGGGCGGCGAAGTTGTTGTAGCCGGCCTTGTCCGGCGCGGCGTACCAGCCGCCCTGGATCGCCTTGACGCCCAGCACGCGCGGATCGTCCCACACGCCGGTGCCGAGCATCTGGATCTTGCTGTTGCTCAGGCCGTTGGCGGCGAGCGCCTGTCCCACGGCCTGCATGCCGTCGCCATTGTCGGGGATCAGCAGCGCGTCGGCCTGGCCCTCCAGCGAGGCGATCTTCTTCACGGAGGCGTCGATGCCCGCCTTGTCCGGCGCGTAGCGCTCGATCGCCACCACGCGGATGCCGCGCCGGGCGGCGATCTCCTGGAACGCCCCGGCCACGACGGAACCGTAGGCGGTGTTGGGGATCATCGCCGCCACGGAGCGCTTGCCGCGCGCCGAGGCGAATTCCAGGATGGTGTCGACGTCCGACTCCGGCATGAAGCTGAGGAGATAGACGCCCTTCTGCGCAACGCTGGCGTCGGTCGAGAAGGCGATGACGGGCTTGCCCGCCGCCTTCGCCACCTGCCCCACGGCCTGCACGGAGGGGGCGAAGAGGGGGCCGATGATGATCTCGGCGCCCTCGGCGAGAACCTGCTGGGCCGCCTCGCGCCCGCCTTCGGCGGTGCCCCTGTCATCCTTGACGATGAGCTGCACGGCGGAGCCGTTGAACTCGGCCACCGCCATCTCGGCGGCGTTCTTGAAGGCGGCGCCCGCCGCCGCGCCGTTGCCGGAGGCGGTCAGCGGCAGGATGAGGCCCACGCGCACCTTGCCGGGGATGACGGGGATGGATTCGGAGGCGGCGGGGGCCGTGGGCTCGCTGGAGTTGAGGCTCCCCATGCCGGGAATGCTGTTGCAGCCGGCCAGCAGAAGCGCAGCCGCGCCGGCCGCGAGGCCGCGCAGGGCGGATCTCGACGGCTTCGGAGAAGCGAAGACGTCGGCCCTGGACGAACCGGCCTCGGCAGAACCCGCCTTGGACGAAAGGAATGCGCGGCCAATGCCGGGCGCCGGGATCGCTGTCACGCTTCGTACCCTCCTTTACTGGCCGGATCGCACGGGACGCATCGCCCTCTTCGGGCGAAGGAAGTCCCGGCGAACTCTCACCAAACCAGCCTGCCGAACTCGACACATTACAGTATGGCTTACGCTTTACGCAGAGTCGTCATTGCGGCGATCCTTAACCATCTCTTCAGCTTTTGCGAACCCCGGACGCCCATGCCATGGTCGGCCCGAAGAGGAAATGACGGCATGAGTCACAGGAATGACACGCGCGGCGAGGGGTCGCGCGGGGGCGCTTCCGGCCGCCCGCCCTCGGCCTTCACGGCCCTGGGGATGCGCGCCGAGGCCACGCCGATCGGGCCCGGCCTGCATGTGGTGGCCACGCCGATCGGCAATCTCGGCGACATCTCGCTGCGCGCGCTGGGCACGCTGGCGGCCGCGGATGCGGTGCTCGCGGAGGACACCAGGGTCACCAAGACGCTGCTGGCGCATTACGGCGTCACCACGCCGCTGGTCGCCTACCACGAGCACAACGCCGAGGAGATGCGCCCCAAGGTGCTGGCCCGGCTGCGCGCCGGCGAGGCCCTCGCGCTGGTGTCGGACGCGGGCACGCCGCTGGTGTCCGATCCCGGCTACAAGCTGGTGGAGGCCGCGGCGGAGGAGGGGCTGAAGGTCTACGCCGTGCCGGGGGCCTCGGCCGTGCTGGCCGCGCTGGTGGTGGCGGGCCTGCCGACGGACCGCTTCTTCTTCGAAGGCTTCCTGCCGCCGCGCAGCGCGGCGCGGCAGGAGCGGCTGGAGGCGCTGAAGGCCGTGCCGGGCACGCTGGTGTTCTTCGAATCGCCGCGCCGCGTCGCCGAGATGCTGGCCGACGCCGGAGCCGTGCTGGGCGACAGGCCCGCCGCCGTCGCCCGCGAGCTCACCAAGTTCTACGAGACGGTGCGCCGCGGCGGACTGCTCTCGCTCGCGCAAGCCTACGCGCAGGAAGACACGCCCAAGGGCGAGATCGTCGTGTTGATCGGGCCGCCCGCCTCGGGAGCGGAGGTGGCCGTCGACGACAGCGCGGTCGACGCCGCGCTGCAGAAGCACCTCGCCAGGATGTCGGTGAAGGACGCCGTCGCGGTGGTCGTGCAGGAGACCGGCCTGCCGCGCAAGCGCGTCTATGCGCGGGCCGTGGCGCTGAAGGGCTAGGCATGGCGGGGGCGTCGCGAACGCCGGGCGCGCGGCGGGCCGCCTTCCAGCGCGGGCAGGCCGCCGAGCGGCTGGCGGCGGGGTTGCTGGTCGTCAAGGGCTACACCATCCTCGCCCGCCGCCACGCCGGGCATGGCGGGGAGATCGACATCGTGGCGCGGCGCGGGCGCACGCTCGTCTTCGTCGAGGTGAAGGCGCGGGCGCAGATCGATGTTGCCGCCGTCTCCATCACCGGCGTCAAGCGCGAGCGCTTCGCGCGGGCGGCGCGGCATTACCTCGCCCGCCACCCCTGGGCCGCCGGCCTGACGGTGCGCTGCGACGCCGTGTTCCTGGCGCCCTGGCGCTGGCCCCGGCACATCGAGGACGCGTTTCCGCTGGAGGGGTGAGGGGGCCTTTCACCTCCACCTCTAGGGGGGAGGTCGGCTCGCGCAGCGAGCCGGGAGGGGGTGACGGCTCCGCTCGGGGCGATTATTGGCGAAGAGCTCCATGCCCGGCGTCACCCCACCCCGCCGCTGCGCGTCGACCCTCCCCCTCGCAGGGGAGGGTGAAGGGGGCGCGTCGCGGCGCTCCTCGCGATGACGGGGGGCCGGGCTCTTGCCCGCATTCGCGAAGCGGGGGAAGGTGCCGGCCGAAGGCCGCCCGGTGGCCGAGACCACGCAGGACTCCTCGCATGAGTGACCAGAACCGCTCCCGCCCGCTCTCCGTCGGCGTCCAGATGGACCCCATCGAGCGCATCAACATCACCGGCGACAGCACCTTCGCGCTGATGCTGGAGGCGCAGGACCGGGGGCACCGGCTGTTCTACTACACGCCCGACCGCCTCTCCCAGCGCGACGGCCGCATCACGGCCGTCGTGCACGAATTGCGCGTGAAGGACGTCAAGGGCGACCACTTCACGCTGGGCGAGGGCGAGCGGCGCGACCTCGGCGAGCTCGACGTGGTGCTGTTGCGGCAGGACCCGCCCTTCGATCTCGCCTACATCACGACGACGCACATGCTGGAGCGGATCCACCCGCGCACGCTGGTCGTCAACAACCCCGCAGAGGTGCGCAACGCGCCGGAGAAGATCTTCGTCACGGATTTCCCGGACCTGATGCCCGCGACGCTGATCACCCGCGACAGGGAGGACATCGAGGCCTTCCGTCGCGAGTTCGGCGAGGTGGTGATGAAGCCGCTCTACGGCAACGGCGGCGCGGCGGTGTTCAAGGTGGGCGTGAAGGACCCCAACTTCGGCTCGCTGTTCGACCTGTTCGCCGCCACCTTCCGCGAGCCCTGGGTGGTGCAGCGCTTCCTGCCGAAGGTGAGCGAGGGCGACAAGCGCATCATCCTGGTCGACGGCGTGGCGCTGGGCGCGGTGAACCGCGTGCCGGCGGAGAACGACATCCGCTCCAACATGGTGCGCGGCGGCGCGGCGGAGACGACGCAGCTCAGCCCGCGCGAGCGGGAGATCTGCGAGCGGATCGGTCCGGAACTGGCGCGGCGGGGGCTGCTGTTCGTCGGCATCGACGTCATCGACGGGCATCTCACCGAGATCAACGTGACCTCGCCGACCGGCCTGCGCGCCATCAAGCGCCTGGGCGGGCCGGACCTCGCGGTCGCGATCTGGGAGACGATCGAGGACAAGGTGGCCGCCGGGTGAGCAGAGCCGGCGCTGGAGTCGCCGAGGTCGGATTCGAGATGTCCGACCGCAACGCACAGCATTAAGCATTAATATTTAACTAACGGAGAAATAGGGGGAAATTCTACTTTAAATAGCTCATAATAAAGCTCTAGGTTGCAGCGACGACGTGTTCCCGACAGTATGCGGGCACATCGCCACGGCGATTCAGGAGCATGCATGACCCAGACGTCCGCGATCACGAGCCTCCCGCGCGAGACCGCCACGCCGCTCCGGGCGAGCGCCTCGCCAGAGAGCGCCCCGATCCAGGCGAACGGCGTGCCGGATATCGCGATCATCATCCCGACCTTCAACGAGCGCGGCAATGTCACCGCGCTGTTCGAGAAGCTCGAGGCCTGCCTCGCGGGGCGGGCGTGGGAGGCGGTCTATGTCGACGACGACAGCAAGGACGGCACGGTCGACGAGCTCAGGGCGCTCAGCCGGCGGGACCGGCGGGTGCGCGTCATCCACCGGATCGGCCGCCGCGGCCTGGCCTCGGCGGTGGTGGAGGGCATGCTCGCCACGAGCGCGCCCTACCTCGCCGTCATCGACAGCGACCTGCAGCACGACGAGACGAAGCTGCCGGAGATGCTGGACCTGCTGCGCAAGGGCGAGTGCGACCTCGTGGTCGGGTCACGCTACGTGGAGGGCGGCGGCTTCGGCGACTGGCAGAAGAGCCGGCTGATGATCAGCCAGTTCGCCACCAAGCTGGCGCACATGGTCCTGCCCGTGCACCTGTCGGACCCCATGAGCGGGTTCTTCGCGATCACGCGCGACGCGTTCATGAACTCGGTGCGCGACCTCTCGAAGCAGGGCTACAAGATCCTGCTCGACATCGTGCTCTCCTCCAGCCAGACCCCGCGCGTCCGCGAGGTGGGCTACACCTTCCGCCTGCGCACGCAGGGCGAAAGCAAGCTCGATTCCAGCGTCATCCTCGACTACGTCATCCTGCTGCTCGACAAGACCATCGGCCACATCGTGCCGGCCCGGTTCATCCTGTTCGGCGCCGTGGGCGGCGCGGGCGTGTTCGTGCACATGCTGACGCTGGCGCTGTTTCTCGGCGTAGCGGCTCCCTTCGTTGTCGGGCAGGCCGTGGCCACCGTCGTGGCGATGACCTTCAACTTCTTCGTCAACAACGTGCTGACCTACCGCGACAAGCGGCTGAAGGGCTTCTGGCCGCAAGTGAAGGGACTGCTGACCTTCTACGCGGTGTGCTCGCTCGGCGCGATGTCGAACGTCGGCGTGGCGTCCGTGCTGTTCGAGCGCCAGTTCTCCTGGTGGCTCTCCGCCATCGCCGGCATCCTCGTGGGCGTGGTGTGGAACTACGCGATGACCTCGACCTTCACCTGGCGGAAGTAGGACCATGGTCCCGGGCGGCAGGACGGCGGCGCTCCGGCCGGTCGGCGGCGCCGTTCCCGCCCGTGTGACATCGCCCCTGCTGCCGTGGCTGGTGCTGCTGCTCGCTGTCGCGTCGTTCGTCGCCGCGCAGTGGACGCTGGCCTCGGTGAACGGCTTTTGGGAAGACGAGTACTTCTCGCTCTACTCCTCCGATCCCGCGCTGCCCTTCGCTCGGTTGTTCAGCGAGCGCATCGGGCCCGACAGCAACCCGCCCCTGTATTTTTCGCTGCTGTACGCGGTGAGGCTGCTGGTCCCTGACAACCGGGCCGCCATGACCTTGCTGAACCTCCTCTTCCTGGCGGGAGCGGCGGGGATCACCTACCCCTCGGCGCGACGCACGGGCCTCGTCCTGACCTGGGCCGGCTGCTTCGGCCTGATGCTGCTGAGCGGGCCGGTGCTGCGCTACGCCGCCGAGGGCCGCGCCTACCTGCTCGGCATGTGCCTCTCCTTCGCGGCGTCGTGGTTCACGGCGCTGCTGATCGTCGCCGGGCGACGGCCGGTTTCGCTCCTGGCCCTGGCCTTCGTCAGCGCGGTGGCGGCGGGGACGCATCTCTTCGCGGCGCTGTTCTGCTGCTGCCTGGCGGCGGGACTGCTGGCGCTGGCCATCGCCGTGCGGCGGCGGGACCTCGTCGCGCCCGCCCTGGCGCTTGCGGTCCCCGGGGGCGTCCTCACGCTCGTGTGGCTCGCCTTCGCCCTGCAGCACGCCGACAACCTGACCTGGATCACCTTCGACAGGGCCGCACTGGCCAACGCCGTGTGGGAGATCCGCTCTCTGGTGTTCGGGCCCTGGCTCGTCGCTGCGCCCGCCGCCCTCCTGCTCGCCGCCGGACTGGCCAGCCGCACCACCCGCGCCCTGACGGGGGCGTTCTGCGTCGCATTCCTCGTCTTCCTGCTGCTGCCGATGCTCGCATCGCTGTGGCGGCCCATCGTGGTGCCCCGCTATTGGCTCATCGGCGCTCCGGCGCTGTGCGTGCTCATCGTCATGGTGGTCGCGACATGGCTCGGCATGGCGCAGGAGGGGCGGATGTCCCGCCGGCTGGGCTGGAGCGCGGGCGTCCTGCTGGCGCTGTTTGCGCTGGGATCATCCGCGGGCGGACTGCGCAGCGCCTACACGTTCATCAAGGGCAAGCCGGTCTGGTCGGGAGCCGAGGCCGTGCGGCGGCTCGCGGTGAACTGCCCGCCGGGCTCCATCGCCGTGCTCGGCGATCCCGAGCGCTACGCCATCGCCTCCGGCATGCCGGCCGAACTCTTCCGCCAACGGCCGCAGAGCGGGCCGGCCCCGGTGAATGGCTCCTGCGGCGTGGTCGGCTGGGCGGAGCATGTCAGGCTGGTCGCCTACCCCGAGCTCGCGGACTACACCAACGAGACCGCGCCCAAGGATCTCCTGCTGGCCCGCATCGGACTGGCGATCGACCCCGCGTCCGTCGAGATCGACTGGCACAGCTCGGGGTTCGTGGTCGTCAGGCGCAAGCAGTAGGGGCCTTCGTGGGGACGCCGGGGCGTCCTCCATTGCACTTCCGGACGGCTCAGGCCGCCTTGCGCGGGACCAGCCGCTCGCTGCGCAGCGCTTCCTTCGCGCCGCTCTCGCCCGCCTCGTGGTACTCGGCGTCCTCGTTGACGTCCCAGACGTCGTAGAGGCGCTCGCCGGCCAGGATGTTCTTGACGGTCAGCATGGCCGTCATCATCGCGTGGTCCTGGTTGTTGTACTTGTGCATGCCGTTGCGGCCGACGAAGTGCAGCGTCGGATAGGCGCGCTCGAGGTCGAGCCGCACCATCGAGACGTGGTGCTTGTAGTCGTCGTCGTAGACCGGATAGGCCTTGGCCTGCCGCACGACGCAGGCGTCGATCACCTCGTGCTCCTCGACGAGACCAATCTTGGCGATTTCCTTCTTGGCGAGCGCGACGAGTTCCTCGTCCGGGGCGCTCCACACGCCGTCGCCCTCGAAGCAGAAATACTCGAGGCCAAGGCAGGCGAGGTTCGGGTCCGGCACCATCTCGGGCGACCAGGAGCGGAAATTCTGCACGCGGCCGACCTTCACCGACGGGTCGTGGATATAGATCCAGTTGTCGGGGAAGAGATCCTTGCGCGTGGTGATGATGGCCACGGTCAGGAAGTCGCGATACTTCAGCGCGCGGGCCGAGAACACCGACATCGGCGTCGGCTTGACCGCGCGGGAGAGCTCCGTGATCGGCGCGGACGAGATGACGTGGCGCGCCGTGAAGGTCTCGCGGGAGCCATCGGAGCGCTTGGCCAGCACGGTCCAGATGCCCTGCTCGGAATCGTAGCTCATGGCCTCCAGCGTGCGGCCCATCAGCACCTGGCCGCCGCCCTCGCGCGTCTTGCGCGCCGCGGCGTCCCACATCATGCCGGGGCCCTTGCGGGGGTACTGGAAGGATTCGATCAGCGTCTTCACCACGGGCGCGCCGGGCTCGGCCTTCGCGCCCTTGCGGCGGAAGCTGCGGGTGAGCGCGTTCATCACCGCGCCGCCGAGGCTGAGACCCTTGATGCGCTGGGCCGCCCAGTCGGCCGAGATCTCGTCGCAGGACATGCCCCACACCTTCTCGGTGTAGGTCTTGAAGAAGATCCGGAACAGGCGCTCGCCGAACTGGTTGCGCACCCACTGGTGGAAGGTCTTGGGCTCCGGGATCGGGCGCAGCTTGGCCCAGCCATAGGAGGCCATGCACAGCGCGCTCTCGACGACGCCGAGGTTGAACAGCGCCTCGAACGCCTTCAGCGGATAGGAATAGAGCTTGCCCTTGTAGAAAATACGCGAGATGCGCGGGCGCTCGATGAAATCGTCGGGCAGGATCTCCTTCCAGAGATCGACGACCTCCTTCGACTTCGAGAAGAAGCGGTGGCCGCCGATGTCGAAGAGGAAGCCCTTGTAGTCGACGGTGCGGCTGATGCCGCCCACCATCTCGGGATCGCGCTCCAGCACGATCACCTTCGGCTTGCGGCCGTCCGGACCTGAGAAGCGCGCGCCGTCCCGCGTCAGCAGGTAGGAGGCGGTGAGCCCCGCAGGTCCTGCTCCGATGATCAGCACGTCGGCGTCCACTGTCATGACATCGTCCCTGGTTGTCCCCGGTTCACGGCTGCGCCGTCCCGGAGATCGTGAGGCATGGAGTTGGAGGCGCCGGCCTGCGCCGGCCGCGGCGCGGGCCTGAAGGCGAAGAGCTTGTGGCCGGCGAAGCCGATGACCGAGGCGAGCCCCGCGCCGAACAGCAGGCTGAGCGGCCGCGGCGCGGCGGGCACGCCGTACACCAGCGCCAGGAAGACGCCGTAGCTGAAGCCCTGGGCCACGAGCGTGACGCCGCCATAGCGCAGCGCCTCGAGGGCGGGGTGGCGGCCGCTGGCCGCGAAGGTGTGCCGCCGGTTCAGCAGCCACGTCACGACCGTCGCGGTGACGAGCGACGCCGCGCGCGACCATTCCGGCGCGACGTGCAGATGGTCGAGCACGCTGAAAAGGCTGGCGTCCACGGCGAGGCCCACGACGCCGACGCCCAGGAAGCGCGTAAACGCGGCGGCCAGCGGAAGCGCCATCGCGCGCTCCGCCAGACGCCGCAGCCTCGCCGCCACGGCTGGACGCGCCCCTCGCGCGGCGCTTTCCAGGACGAGGGCTGATTGCAGCTGCGGCATGGGGACGATGGGATCCGGGGTTGATCCGCGGCACTCTTCACGGAGAACGCGAGATAGACGAAACTTCTACTGGAGGTTGTCTATCGTGAAGCGTCGAAGAAAACGTAAAGATGAAAATGTCGCCTCGAACCGATTGTATTAACCTTGCCGGATCTTCAACGAGATGAACGGGGCGTGAGAGGGAGAGCGAAGTTTTAACTCAATCCATCGTCAACTCCGCGCAGGCGCTCGCCGCCTTCGCTCGCCGCAGCCCCGGAGCCGCCATGTCGGAACTGTCGCTGCCAGGCTCCGCGCCCACGCGGGGAACGGCCAGCCTGGCGCATCTCGCGCGCTCGCCCTGGGTCCAGGTGCTGCTGGCCTGGCTCGTCTTCCTGCTGCTCCGTGATTGGGACTGGGCAGGGGTGGGCGTGGTCTTTCACGACACCGACGACGCCATGCGGCTGCAGCAGGTGCGCGACCTCCTGGCGGGGCAGGGCTGGTTCGACCTCGTGCAGAGGCGGCTCGACCCCGCCTTGCCCCTGCCGAGCCACTGGTCGCGCCTTGTGGACGCGCCGATCGCGGCTCTCGTGGTGCTGGCGCGGCCGCTGTTCGGCGCGTCGGGGGCGGAGAAGTTCGCCATGCTCGCCTGGCCGCCGCTCACCTTTCTGCCCGTGCTCGCCGCCATCCGGTTCACGGCCGTGCGCCTCGCAGGACCCTGGGCCGCGATCCCGGCGCTGGCGCTGGCGGTGACGTGCCTGAAGGCGACGTGGCAGTTCTTCCCCGGCCGGATCGACCACCACAACGTTCAGCTCGCCCTGACCATGGCGCTCTTCGCCGCGCTGGCCTGCCCGGGCCGGGCGCGCAGCGCCGCCATCGCCGGGGCGGCCGCCGCCTGCATGCTGGCGGTCGGCTTCGAGACGCTGCCCTTCATCGTCATCGCGGCGGGCTGCTTCGCCTGGCGCTTCGTGAGGGAACCGCGCGCGGCGGGGGAGGCCGGCTTCTTCGGCCTGTCGCTCGCCGCCGTCACGACGGGATTGTTCCTGCTCACAATCCCGGCCTCGGGCTACGGCGTGGCGACGTGCGACGCGCTGTCGGTGAGCATGCTCGGCCTCGCCGGAGGCGGCGGGATCGCGCTGGCCGGCGCGGCCCTCCTGGCGGGCGGCTCGACCCTGCGGCGCTGCATCGGGCTCGTCGCGGCCGGGCTGCTCGCGCTGGAGCTCTTCGCCTGGATCGAGCCCGCCTGCCTGCGCGGGCCCTTCGGGCAGATCGACCCCGGCATCCGCGCTGTCTGGCTCGACCATGTCGACGAGGTGCAGCCGATCACGGCGGTGTGGGCCGAAAGCCACCTGCGCGCGCTGATGTCGATCGTGCAGCCGCTGCTGGCGCTGGCGCTCTCGCCCATCCTGCTGCTCGCCTGCCTGCCCCGGCTGCGCCCAGCCGCGGTCTCGCTCGTCGCGGCGACAGCCGTGGCCTTCGCCATCGGCTGCCTGCAGGTGCGCACGATGGTCTACGCCAATCTCATCCCCGTGCCGCTGTTCGCCGCCGTCATCGCGGTGCTGGCCGAACGGGCCGCGCGGCGCGGCGGCTCACCCGCCGTGGTCGCAGCCGCGGGGACGGTGATGGCCTCCTCGACCATGCTGGCCATGCTGCTCAGCGCCGTGCCCCAGCTTCTCGCCGCGGGCGAGGAGGAGCGGCTGGCGAACCTCACCGACCGCGCCGCCTGCTACGACAGCCGCATCTACCAGCCGATCGCCGGGGAGCGCCCGGGCTATGTGCTCGGCTTCGTCGAATCCGGGCCGTTCATCCTGCTCACCACCCGCCACGCGGTGCTGCAGGCGCCCTACCACCGCGCCGCCCACGGCCTCATCGCCGCCGCCGCGATCCTGTCGGCGGAGCCGGACGAGGCCGAGCGGCTGATCCGGATGGAGGGGCTCGACCTCGTCGCGCTCTGCACGCGCTCGGCCACGCTGGAGCGGCTGCGCGCCGACAAGCCCGGCAGCCTCGCCGTGGCGCTGGCGAGGGGCGAGCGCCCCTCCTGGCTCGAGCCGCTGGAGACCGGCGGCGCTCCGCTGCTCGCCTTCCGCGTGCTGCAGGGCCGCTGAGGACGATCCGCGGGACGAACGGCGGGCGTCAGTGCGCCTTCGCCTCCCCGGAGATCTTGTCCGTGAGCGCCAGCACGACGCCCGAGCCGACGAAGACCACGTGGATCACCACCAGCCACGTCAGCTCCCGATCCGTCGTGTTGGCGACGTTCATGAACGCCTTCAGCAGCTGGATGGCCGAGATGGCCACGATGGAGGAGAGCAGCTTCAGCTTGAGGCCGGAGAAATCGATCTTCCCCATCCATTCCGGCCAGTCCTTGTGGTCCGCCTCGTCGATCTTGGAGACGAAGTTCTCGTAGCCGGAGAAGATGACGATGACGATGAGCGAGCCGGTGAAGGTGAGGTCGATCAGCGACAGCGCGGCCAGGATGACCTCCGCGTCCTTCGCCTCCGGAATATGCAGGATGAAGTGCCAGACCTCCTGCAGCGTCTTCACCATCAGGAGCGCGAGCGCCAGCACCAGCGCCACGTAGAACGGCGCGAGCAGCCAGCGGCTCGCGAACAGGAACTTCTCCAGCGTCTTCTCGATCATGGGTCCCCCGGGTCTGCGGCGCTCATCATACAGCGAAGCCCACGGTGTGCGACCGTGGGCTTCGTCTCATCGCGTGATGGAATGGCGGGCGTGCGAAGGCGTCAGGCCGCCGCGCCGAGCCCGATGGGGCAGCTCACCCCGGTGCCGCCCAGCCCGCAATACCCGGCCGGGTTCTTGGCGAGGTACTGCTGGTGGTAGGCCTCGGCGAAATAGAACGGCCCGGCGTCCACGATCTCCGTCGTGATCGGCCCGTAGCCCTTGGCCGCCAGCGCCTTGCCATAGGCCTCGCGCGAGGCTTCCGCCGCGGCGCGCTGCGCCGGCGACGTGACGTAGACGCCCGAGCGGTACTGCGTGCCGACATCGTTGCCCTGCCGCATGCCCTGCGTGGGATCGTGGTTCTCCCAGAAGGTCTTCAGCAGCGTCTCGTAGCTGACCGCCTTCGGGTCGAACACCACCAGCACCACCTCGTTGTGGCCGGTGAGGCCCGAGCAGGCCTCCTCATAGGTGGGGTTGGGCGTCGCGCCGCCGGCGTAGCCCACCGCGGTGACGATGACGCCCGGGACCTGCCAGAACTTGCGCTCCGCGCCCCAGAAGCAGCCGAGCCCGAAGACGGCCGTCTCCGCGCCGGCGGGGTAGGGGCCTTTCAGCGGCTGGCCGTTGACGAAATGCCTGTCGGCGGTGGGGATGGGCTCCGCGCGGCCGGGTAGGGCCTCGTCGCGGGAGGGCATGGCGGTGCGTTTCCGGAAGGAGAACATGGCTCACCTCGTTCGTGTGACCGGCCCAATGTGGGGATGCGGCGGCGCCGTGGCCAGTGCCTCCGGATCAGGAACGCGTGAACCCGCCCGCCCGGCGCGTGATCGCCTCAGCGCCGCGCGACATACCCGATGGTCGGCTCCCGGTCCGCCGCCAGCAGCACGAAGAGCACGCCGAGCACGAGCAGCACGAGCGCCAGCGGCGCGCCGAGCAGCCGGACGGCGAGCGGATCCCACAGCAGCGGGTGCAGGCCGGAGAGCGCGCCCTGCAGCGCGGGCAGCGCCTTGGGCGCCATGCGCTCGAGCGGGTCGCCCAGCTTCGTCCAGAGCAGCCCGGAGGCCGCGATGGAGCGCGTTCCATCCACCACGGCGGCGACGAAGGCGCCCGCCAGCAGGAGGTAGCCGAGCACACGAGACAGCACGCGAAACATGAGGGCCTCCGGACCCTCAGGTACAGTCTGCCTCGCCGCCCTGCAAGGGCCGGGGGCCTTCCGAATTGCACGTTCAGGTGGTGTTATTTCGCACACACTCCGCAGGGTTTGGTGGCATGATCGGCACACCCCGGCCCTCCCCGGCGAAGGCGACGGGACCGCGAAGGCAACGTGCACCGGCTGACACAGGAGGTCGCCATGTTCGAGCAGGCTTTGCAGGCGAGCCAGGCGCAGCGCCACATCCCCGGAGGGTCGCTCAGCCCTGCGCTCTATGGCTGCCGCGATTGCGGGGTGCAACGCATGATCGTCTCGCCCGAGCCCGTCCGCTGCGCGGACTGCGGCGCGCCCTACGCCATCATGGAGCGCAGCCTCAGCATCGTGAGCGACACGCGGGCAGCCGCGGCCGGCATGACGGGCTGACGCGGGAAGAGGGCCTCGGAGAGAAGGCCGCAGGCCCACGCCGCCCGCGGCCCGGCTCGCGCCATCACGAAGCGTCCAGCCGGGATGCGCCCCCGGCCGGAGGGCGCGCCTGCGCCGCGCTGGCGCGGGAAGGGGGACGCCGCCCTCCGGGGCCCGCCGCTTTCCCCAAAGCCTCCCGTCGCCCAAGATGAACGGCCCCGCCGTGGCGATGATTGACCGCATCGACGGCATCGGCTAAGTATCTCGCGCTGGATTTACAGAATCTTATTTCATATATTTGCCGTGAAGGCTTTTTGATGCTTCGCGTATTAGTTGCAGGCGTGTTGTCGCTGGCCGTGGCCTCCTGCTCGGCCTTTCCCGAGGCTGGCCCCAGCACGAGCGACATCCTGGCGGAGCCCGCGGGCGACGGCGCGGCGCGCTACCTCCTGGCCCCGCTCGACGAGGCGACGGTGGCGCTGCTCGACAGGAAGCGGCCCGACAGCCTGGCCGCCAGCTTCGGCGACAGGAAGCCCCCGGCCGAGCCGGTCATCGGCGTCGGCGACGGCGTGGTGGTGACGGTGTGGGAGGCGGGGCCCGGCGGGCTGTTCTCCGCCCCGCTGGCGACGGACCGCTTCAGCACGGGCTCGCGCAGCGCCACCATCCCCGAGCAGTTCGTGGGCCGCGACGGCGCGATCTCGGTGCCCTATGCGGGGCGCGTGAAGGTGGCGGGCCGCCGGCCGCAGGATGTGCAGGCCGCCATCGAGAAGGCGCTGGAGGGCAAGGCCATCCAGCCGCAGGCGCTGATCCAGGTGACGCGCGGGCTCAGCCAGTCCGTCACGGTGGGGGGCGAGGTGGCGGCGGCCGCGCGCGTGCCCCTGACGCAGCGGGGAGACCGGCTGCTCGACGTGGTGGCGGCCGCCGGCGGCGTGCGCGCCCCCGTGCACGAGACGTTCGTGCGGCTGTCGCGCGGGCCGCGCACCCTCAGCATGCCGCTGAGCCGCGTGGTGGCCGACCCCGCCGAGAACATCTTCCTGCAGCCCGACGACATCGTCACCCTGGTGCGCGATCCCCCGTCCTTCCAGGCCTTCGGCGCGACGGGCCGCAACGCCGAGATCCCGTTCGAGGCGGAGGGCATCACGCTCTCGCAGGCCCTGGCGAAGGCCGCCGGCCTGCAGGACCAGCGGGCCGACCCGACCGGCGTGTTCCTGTTCCGCTACGAGACCCCGTCCGTCGCCGCCCGCCTCGCATCCGCCCAGGGAGCCCTCACGCCGCCGGCGGCCGCTGCAGGCCGCAGCCAGGGCGCGTGGCAGGGCAAGCCCGTGGGTTCGGCGCCGGGCGCGACGGCGACGCTGGTGCCCGTGGTCTACCACCTCAATCTGCGCGATCCCGCCGGCCTCTTCCTGGCCCAGCGCGTGCCGATCGCCAACCGGGACGTGCTCTACGTCTCCAACGCCCCCTACACCGATGTGGAGAAGGCGTTCCGCATCTTCAACATGATCGCTGCGCCGGCCAGCACGGCGGCGAGTATATCGACGGCGGTGAGATGAGAGATCATTTGGTCAAGCGCAACTTCCCCGGCGCTGGGACAACTTACGGCGTCGATGTGCGCGAGAAGGTGCAATCCCAACGTGTCATTGACCTGGAGGCAGAGAACAGACAACTCCGGGCGCGCCTCGAAACTTTTCGATATCTCGCCTCCCTGCCTGCTCACACTCACAAATTTGAGGAAGGCCAAAAAGCGTCGAAGCATCCGGCCGGCGCGCCGGCGGAATATACATTTGACGCGGAACGCGATACTTCGCGCTCCCACATTCATCCCGCGTTTGGTTCAGTCCTTCACCTGTTTCATTCGGAATATTTCGGTATCAGGGCTGCTGCCGGCAATCTACCCGGTGGAAAGCTGGCGATAACGGCCGAGAAACCTCTTTCCGGCTTTACGATTGCAGACATAATCCAGACTATCGAATCCAAGGGTTATAATCGCTTTGTGCTCCATGGTTACTCAGCCAACTTAGATGTTCTGGCTCGGCGGATCGCAAGGATCTTCGGCGCGAGGATTTTTTGCGTGTGGCATGGAAACTTTGCTCAGCTGGCCTACAGGGAGGAACGCGCCGCATTTCAACGTTGGCTTCGACTGCAGGAGGAGGGCCTCGTCGCGAGGGCGCACATTCTGAAAAGAAGCGCCAGCGACTTCCTCGAACGTGGCTTCAGGTCGCTGCTGCTGAACGTGCCACCGAACTGGAACGGCAAGCGCATTGCCCCGCCATTCCATATCCCAGAGGTGTCGACTGCTTTCCTTCCGAGTTGGCCGGACATTAGAAAGAACTGGCATGCCAACATGCTTGCCGCAGGGCGTACGTCGGCGGTGCGAAAGATCCTCTTCTACGCTGATGAGACGCCACTTTTTGCGGTTGGCAAGCCAACAGAGAAGATCAATTTCGATGTCAAGGATCACCTTGAAGTTGTCTCATCAGTCGACATAATATTCAATGCGACACTGATCGATTGTCACCCAATGGTAGATCTTGAGGGCCTCGCATGCGGCACGCCCTCAATAACCGCTCAGCTGTTTCTTGACGGTCTTGACCGGCATCCTTACGCCCGGCTCACCAGTGTGGATAATCCGCTCGACATTGATGCTATCGTGCGAAGCGCTTCGAAAGTTGCCGAGGTTCCGTCTGTTGAGCTAGCGGAGATGATGGCCGATTATTCGATTTCGCTTCTAAGATCTTCTCTTTCGCGTTATCAGGAATTCATAGAATTGTAAACTGCAAATCTGGGGACATCCAATGACAATAGGAAAAAAAACATGTTACTCTCATTTTGGTGAAGATCAAATAATCAGTTTTATGTTTGGAGAAGAGAAAAAATCTGGTTTTTATATTGATGTTGGTTGCTATCATCCATCCCTGTTTTCGAACACCTATACTTTTTACGAGAAGGGTTGGCGCGGTGTTCTCGTCGATGCCAACCCCGTAATGATTGATCTTTGTCGCATGGAGCGGCCGGGTGATGTGGCTCTCAACAAGGCCGTTGGTGCTCAAAGTGGGACGGCAACACTTTACATGTTTAATGACTGGGGATCTAGCAATACGATCGATCCGGATTTCAGGGATGCCATTTCGAGCGGCCAGAATGTCGAGGTCTCAAAGACCGTGGATGTTGACATGATCACCCTCGGTTCACTGTTTGCCGAGTACGTCGGGGACAAAGAAATCGATTTACTTAACATTGACATTGAGAGTGTCGACTATGCCGCGCTGAGTGGTAACGACTGGGATATTTTCCGTCCGAAGGTGATCGCGATTGAAGATCTGAATTTCAATCTGGAACGCCCGAGCAATTCATCGATTTATTCTTATCTTAAACCCAGGGGCTATAGCTTGGAAGCTCGGGCCGTATATACGTCCATTTTTGTAGCCGCTGAGGCTCGCGAATACCTTAAGTTTTAGTCGATATTCGCGCGAGCGCCAGGAGCAGCTAGCCCGTCCGCGCCAGTAGCCCGCCGCAATGCCTGTTGCAAGTAAATGCCTTCAGAGACTGGTTAGGAATTGTGCTTAAATGGTCAGGATCTGCTTCGTTGCGCCAGAGCTCTATCCTTTTTCTTCGGGTGGAGTAGGCGTTTTAATACACAATATTCTGACCAAATATAGCGGTTTAGACAGCGAAATGCATGTGCTCGCTGTCGGAGAATTAGCGATAGACCAAGTCGCCTTTGAAAACATCTTTCCCGGCGTGACCCTCTGGCGTGTAAGCAATCTTTCGGCGGCGTCCGATGACCCGGCCCGCATTCCCCCAGAGTGGGCTTTCACGACTCATCCCTGGCACTATCGGTCTCATTGCGTTGCGCGGGCTCTGTTGCGCATGGCGGCCGAAGGCGTTGTCTTCGACGTTGTAGAATTCCCGGATTGGGGAGGGCTTGCTTTTTGCGCCAGCCAAGAAAAGCTACTCGGTAAGTTCGGCGAGACGGCGATCGCCGTAAGACTCCACAGCACGGATTCGATTCTCCGAGCCGGCCAACCGGTGCTCGGAGGGGAAAGTGCTGCGACCCTTTCTGATCTCGAACGGAAGGCGCTCCGCGACGCAGATTTCGTGATCGCGCATCTGATGCCGATTGCCGAAGCAACGCGGGCTCATTTTGGCTTTCTTGACGAATGGCTAACAAAGGTGAGGGTCAATGCGCCACCGATCCCGCTGAAAGGAGCCGAATGCTCGATCATCTTCGGGCCAGAGACTACCATCTGCTTTCCGAGTAAGATACAGGCGCTGAAGCGGCCGGATGTGTTTCTAAAAGGTGCCTTAGCCTTTATACGCTCGCATCCCGAGTATCGCGGCGACATCTTGTTTATGGCCCATACGACAGACGAGCAATTGAAAGAGCAACTCGCTAGCAAAATCACCGCGGATAGCGCGAAGCGTGTTTCCTTTCTTTCCGAGGTTCCGGCCGCCGTCAGAGCATCAATTTCCCAGAGATCGATTTCCGTGTTTCCTTCGCCATTCGAGAGTTTTTGCCTGGCGGCCTACGAGGCGTCGCTACAGGGTGGTTGGGTCGCGCTCAATGGTGCCAATCCGGCTTTTTCAGACGGCTCCGCTTGGCGCGACGGAGCGAACTGCCTAAAATTCGACGGAACGTCGCTTGGCCTTGCCGAGCGTCTCGGCCGTGCCTGGACCGAACGCAACGATTTGAGGCTGTCGCCCATTGCCCATTCGCCCGTAGAAGTCCCGTGTTGGAAGCAACTACCGGCCCGTGACCGGACGACTGGCCCTTCCGGCGTGAAGGAGATGAAGCCTCTGGTTTCGGTCGTTGTGCCCTACTACAACATGGGACGATACATCCGCCCGACTTTGGAATCGGCTCTAGCATCGACTTACACCAACTTGGAGATCGTCATTGTCGACGACTGCTCATCCGAGCCGCTGAGCTTGATCGCGCTCGACAAGATTCGGGGCACTGAGCGTTTCGATTGCGTGAGAGTTGTTTCCGCTCCGACTAACGTTGGTCTCTCCGCCGCGCGGAACCTAGGAATTCGCGCCGCGCGCGGCGAATTCATCTTAACGCTCGATGCAGACGATCTAATTCGCAGCGATTTCATCGAAACGGCTGTCGACGCCCTAATGCGAAATCCGGAATACTCGCTCGTCGTCCCGCAGACCGCGTTTGTTTCCGATGATCCGTCACCTTTAGAGATGAAGGTGATTGATTACGCAATGTTCGTTGGGGAAGCGGTCCGCGCTGGATCCATGGCGAACCGCTTCTCAACCGCGACCAGCCTTGGCAGGAGGGACATATATCTGGAGTTACCTTACGACGAATTTCTTGATTCTTACGAGGATTGGGATTTCTACGCACGCGCTGTGTCGGCGGGAATGAGGGTTGTCGTTACTAGCGAGATTTTTTTTTATTACCGACGGCGTGCCAGCTCAATGATTGCGGCGAACACGCGTGCTCGGCATGCCCGCAATCTGTCCATCATTCGAGCGAAGCAACGGTTTGCGCTCGGCAATGCCGCAATCGACCTAAATGTCATGACGGACGCCGAGGCTTCATACCATGCGCAAATTGATAGACTTGTTGGGATCGGAAAAGCTGTAAATCAAGGCGGGAAAGAAGCTAAGGAGCAGTATATCCGAAAGCTTCGCGCGCAGATAGCTCACCAAGGAATTCTACTTAAAGAAACGAGCGTCAAGCTCGCCACCGTGCAGGATATAGTGCAATCGCTGCGTACGGGGATGGTCGACGGCCCCCTTCAAGAGGGTGATGTGTCCGCAAGCACAAAAGGCGCGGGAAACAGGAAGCCCTCGATGCTAATGCGTTTAGTGCACGATTTGAAGCTTAGAAGATCTGTCCGCGCTTTAATCAAGAGCGGAGATTTCAATCCGGAATGGTACCTTAAGAACAATCCAGACGTTGCTGCCGCAGGCATGGATCCCGGCGTACATTTCGTGCTTCACGGGCGCGGAGAGGGTAGGATGCCCAACGCGAAAGTGAAGCGATGATGTTCAATGAAAGTATACAGGCCGGAAGGCTGGAGATTTTCTCTGACGAGCCCGGCTGGAACCTCGCGCAGGGAACCGGGGACCGTTCGTTCCGGAAGCTCATCGTGTTTGAGAAACAGTTCATGCATTCGCCGTTAGTAGTCACCTCTTTGTCCGGATTGGACGCCGCGAAAGAATGGAATCTGCGGCTTGTCGTCGAACCTCAGGCGGTGACTCCGTTCGGCTTTGATCTTGAAATGCGGACCTGGGCTGATACTTCAATCAGCTACTTGGCCGTCACGTGGATGGCGTTTGAGATTGTAGGATAGGGTATACGTTTGGGCTGTCAGCGCTGGCGGAATGCGTTGCTGCGGTGCTGCCGAAGCTCAGTTCCCGGAATCCCAACCAGTCCCCCCAAGCAAGGCCCCATCGCGTTTCCTTCCGCACGGTCGCTGAAGCTCACCGCCATGCCGCACTGTCCCAGCACCCACTCGATATCCTGCCGCTCCATCCAGTAGTGCTCGTCCTCCATGCCGCCGCAGAAGCTGATGGAGGTGGGGGAGGCGCGGTAGGTGCGGCGCCAGAGGCGCAGGGTGCGGCCCTTGTACTCCCGCAGCACGGGCTTGCGGTGGAAGGGGCGCAGGCTCTTGGGGGTCATCGCGGCGGGGTCGTAGTAGTGCGTCCAGAGGTAGACCGCGCGGCCGCGCCGGGCCAGCAGCTCCAGGAGGCGCACGGGGTCGCGCATGTGGTAGAGCACGCCGGAGGCGACGATGAGGTCCCACCGCGGCTCGCCGCCTTGCGCCCGGCCGCTTTGGCCGGCTGTTTCCCCGCTCTCGTCCAGGCCATCGTGTCCGCCCTGGCGCGGGCTCTCGTCCGGGCTCGTCCCTCCGGGGGACGCGCCGTCCGGCGCGCCGCTCGCGTCCCCGGCCTGGGCGCGGCTCTCCTCCGCCTCCAGGAACGCGACGAAGTCGCCGAGGTGGAAGCGCGCCGTCGTGAGGCCGAGCAGCTCCTTCGTCACGAGGCAGCGCAGGTAGGCGAGGCGGTTCGCCTCCACCGCGTCCACCTGCGCGCCCGCCCGCGTCAGCATAACGGTGTGGCCGCCGTCGAGCGGCCCGAGCTCCAGCACGCGCTTGCCCGCCACCCCGCCGGCCTGCGCGATCGCCCAGGCGATGCGCTCGTCCGCGAAGAGGGGGATGCTCCCGGCGTGCGCGCCCGCCTCGGGCGGCAGGGCCGTCACCCAGCCCGGCACCGCGTCCACCGCGTTCTGCGCGCTGGGCGCCGCGGCGACATAGGCGTCGAACAGCCGCCGCCGGCCCCGCGCCGCCGCCGCGCCGTCCTCCGCTGTGAGGGGGCCGGGCCCGGCCGCCGCCGTGGAGCCCGGGGCTGGGGAGGCGGCTCCGCCCGGCGCGGCGCGGCCGCCCTGGCCCGGCGGGGGCCTCAGCCCCAGCTCTGGCCTCAGACCCAGGCCTGGTCTTGGCCCCAACCCTGGCCTCAACCTCAGGTCTGGCCTCAGCCCAAGCCTGTGGCTCGCCGCGTCGAGCGCGCCTTCCACGGCGCGCCGGGCGCGGGCCCAGCCGCTCGGCCTTTCGCTCCCGTCGCTCATCGCGGGCGCGCTCCGGGCCGCCGCGGCCCGTGCTGCGCCGGGCGGCGGGCCGGCGCTGCGCCGGGCGCGCGCGGGAGGGTGAGGGTGACGTGGCGGGCGCTCACAGCCGGTGGTCCTCCACGGCCAGCACCGTCAGCCCGGCGATGCTCCAGAGCACCATCAGGACGGCGGGGATGAGCAGCGAATAGGCGATGCGGCGGGGATAGCGCGATTCCTCAGCCATCGCGGGCGGCGAAAACACCGTGAGGTAGACGCGCCGCCGGTCCGCCGCCGTGCGCGCGCGGTTCAGGCCGTCATGCGCCAGGGCGTAGAGCTTCTCGGCGAATTGCCGGCGGATCTCGATCACCTCGAAGCGCGACAGGGTGGCCGCCGCGTCGCGCGCCGCCGTGCCCGTGCCGCTGAGCTTCGCCTTCAGCTCGCGGATCTGCCCGTCCAGCGCCGCCAGGCGCGTGCGCTGCGGGGCGAGGCCCGGCGCATCGGGCGAGCGGCCCGCCGCCGCCACGGCGAGGTCGCTCTCCAGCCGGATCTTCTCGACGAGCAGGCCCTGGATGAGCTTGGCCGTGTCGTCCGCCGCCTTGACGGGGTCGATTAGGCCCTCGCGGTCGCGGAAGGCGCGCAGCTCGTCCAGCGCCGCGCGCCACTCGGCGTCGGCCCGGCGCACCTCCTCGCCCGCCAGCGCCAGCGCATCCGCCCGCGCCCGGTCCGCCATGGCGTTGACCAGCCGTTCGGAGAGCCGCAGCGCAGCCTGGGAGAGCGAGTAGGCGTCCTCCGGGCGGAAGGCCCGGATCTGCAGCGTGACGATGCCCGAAGGCCCGTCGACATAGGCGAACACCATGGAATTCCAGTAGGCGACCAGCTGGTCGATGGTCGCGCTGTCGGGCAGCCGGGCCCACAGGTCGGCCTCCGGCCGGCGGAACAGCGCGCGCAGGTCCACCTCGCGGGAAAGGTCGTCCACCACCGCCCGGCTGCGCAAATAGCTGCGCACCACGTGGGCGTCCTGCGAGGCGTTGTCGAGCGCCAGTACGCCGCCGCCGCCCGCCTTCGCCGCGGAGGCCGCGCCGGCGAGGTTGCTCACGCTGTCGCCGCCCTGCTCCACCTGGCGCACCGCAAAGCGGCTCTCGGAGACGAACTGGTCCGACGCCACGAAGGCGAGGTAGAGCTGCGCGGCCAGGCTGGGCGCCGCGACGAATAGCAGGAAGCTGATCAGCCACAGCGGCGGCCGGCGCGCGGTGCGCGGCCGCGCCGCAAAGTCCCCGCGCCCCTCCGGCGGCCGGGCGGCGAGCGGCCGCAGGATCCTGGCCAGCAGGCCCGGCCGCGCGGGCGCAGGCGGCGGGGCCTCGCCGCGCTCCGCCTCCAGCAGCAGCGTCTTGTCGGGGAGCCGCTTCATTCGGCGGCCTCGCGCAGGGCGTCGGCCACGGCGCGCCCCGCCGGTCCGCCGGCGGCGGCCTCGTCCCCCGCCGTGCTCTCCGCCGCCTTCTCCAGGGCCGCGCCGACGTGATGGTAGAGTTCGAGATCGACGTCGAGGATGGCGTCCAGGCTTTTCACCGCGCAGAGTTCGTCGTGGAGCACATCCACCGGGCCGAGTTCGCCGATCTCGGGAAGGTCCCCGGCGTCGAGGCCGATCAGGGCGGCGAACTCGTCGCGGAACTGGCCCCACCGCTCGCGCGTGCCCACCAGGGTGAAGCGCGAAAGCGTCCGCAATGCAGGCGCGAGCGCGGTGGCGTGCACCCGGTCGTCGGCGTCGTTGGCCACCAGCATCCGGGTGAGCGGGTTCGACAGCAGGGATTTCACCCGCGCCGGCATGGCTCGCAGCCCGGCCCGCATGGCGGAGGCGGTCCGCAGGTCCAGCTCGGCGGCGTAGGCCAGCGCCGGCTCCAGCGCCAGGAGGTCGCGCTCGCCCAGCAGCGGCAATCCCTTCACGGCGACCCTGTTGAGCACCAGCAGCCGCTCGGCCAGCTCCCGTCGCGGATCCCGCAGCACGGCCACCGTCGCGGCGTGCGGCTCCAGGTTGCCCTGCATCGTCCGGTACAGGAAACGTCCGCTGACATAGAGCGAGCCGTAGTCCGGCAGCATCAGCGACTGCAGCGCGGTCTCCCGCCCCCACCTTTCGATGGAGCCGTAGCCGTAGCGAAAGCGCGGCGCGAGGGCCCGGTCCAGTCCGGCGAGTGGCAGCAGGTGGGTCTCCATCCGGACGATCCGCCAGGGCAGGGCGGCCTCGGGCGGGCAGCGGCGCACGACGAGGAGGTCCGTGGCGGCCTCGTGGATGCTGACCTCCGGCAGGTCCGCGAGATCGGGCACGTGCCGCTCGTCCACCGTGAAGCCGCACAGCCCCGTGCCGTGCCGGCCCGCATGGACCAGCGACATGCGCTGCTCGTCCGTCGCCAGCCTCGCGAGCTCCCGGCCCTCGGCCCGCACCACGATGTCCACCGACCCGAGGAAGGTGTCCGCGACGACATAGCCGGCGATGGCGTCCCCCGTGTCGCGCTCCATGTTGAACAGCATCGGCTCACGCCAGCTTGTTGCGGACGACGCCGGCGGCGCCGGCCAGCGCCGCCCAGAGCACGAAACTGCCGGCCGAGACCGCCGCCGTCAGCAGCAGCCGCCGGGGGTAGCGCGCGTCCTGCGGCAGGCTGGGCCGCACGAATGCGTTGAGATAGACGCGCTTGCCTTCGCTGAGGACCCGGGCGAGTTCCAGGGACGCGATCGCCGACGAGTAATGCTTTTCGGCGATCACGAGCTCCAGCCCCTGCTGGTCGAAGCGCGTCATGACCCTGGAGAGCGGGCTCTCGCCGGCGGCGTTCGCCGCCCCGCCCGCCGTGAGCCGAGCTTCCAGCTCCAGGATCTGGGCATTGGTGGAATCGAGGCGCGACTGCTGCCCGCGAATCTGGGGCGCGTCGGGCGCGACGTATTTCAGCTGGGTGTCAATCTCCTGGCGCAGCCGCAGGCGTTCCTCCTTGAGGCCGAGGAGGAGCTGAGAGAAGCCCTCGCCCGCCCGGGATGCGTCGAGCAGTCCTTCCGCATTGCGGCCCGTCTCCACCGTCGCGCGCGCCGCGGTCAGCCGGCCGCGGGCGCGTTCGAGGTCGGCTTCGGCCGACGAGACCGCGTCGGCGTACATGCGCCGGTTCATCTCGTTCACCAGCGCCTCGCTCTGGCTCATCACCTCCTCGGCGATCTCGACGGCGTCCTGGCCGCGGAATGCGCTCACGGTCACCGTCACGATCCCGGAGGGCATCGCGATCGAGACGTCCGTCATCCCCCGCCAGAAATCGACCAGCTTCTCGACGGGCTTGCCCTCGTCGAAATGCGCGAGGATGTCGCCGCGGGCGCGTCCGAACCGCGAGCGCAGGTCGACCGCCCGATCGAGCTTCTCCACCATCGCCCGGCTGTGGATGAAGTTGGCGACGATCTGGGTGTCCTGCACCACGGTGAGCGAGGGCATGCCCGTCAACGCGCCGAGCGTGTCCAGCTTGGGAACCTCGCCGTTGCGCACCGTGAAGCGCGCTTCCGCCACGTACTGGTCGGCGGCGACGAGCCCGAAATAGAGGATCGCCGCCAGGGTCGGCAGCAGCACGCAGGCGGCGAACGCCAGCATGTTCAGGTTCCGCCGCCACCAGCTCTGTCCCGCATAGGAGTGCACGAGCCGCTGCCCGCGCCTGACCTGGCGGGCCTGCCGGGCGGCGTCCGCCAGCGATTCGGAGACAATTCGCGCCCGCTCGACGGCTCGCGCTCTGCCTTCATCGACGCCGGGGAAAGTCATTCAGTGATCCGAAACAGTATCCCATCGCAACCGATGGGCGAGAAAAAGCATGTCGAACAATGCCGCCAGTGTCGCGCATCCGCGCCAAGACAGCAAGTCTCATCGGTTCAGCCGGTTGTAGACGTCGGCCGCCTCGTCGACGGAGTTCAGCATCAGGAGGTGACCATCCACCAGCACGCAGGCCCGGTCGCAGTACTGCTGGATGGTGCCCATCGAATGCGACACCACGATGAGATCGGCGCTCTTGCGGCGCTGCATGAAGGCCTCGTGGCAGCGCATCTGGAAGCGGGCGTCGCCCACCGAGGTGATCTCGTCGATGAGGTAGCAATCGAACGCGATCGCCATCGAGAGGCCGAACGCGAGGCGCGCCATCATGCCGGACGAGTAGGTCTGCACGGGCTCGTCGATGTATTCGCCCAGCTCGGAAAACTCGTCGACGAAATTGACCACGCGACGGACATCCTCGCCATAGACGCGGGCGATGAAATGCAGGTTCTCGCGTCCCGAGACGTAGGGATGAAACCCGCCGGAGAAGCCCAGCGGCCAGGACACGCGCACGGAACGCCGGATCCGCCCCTGGTTGGGCATCTCGGTGCCCGACATCAGGCGCAAGGTCGTTGACTTGCCGGCGCCGTTGACGCCAAGCAACCCATACGAGTGCCCCGAGTTGAATACAACCGAAACACGATTGAGAATCGTCTTCGTGCCTTTTTCAGTCTTGTAGAACTTGAGGACGCGGTCGAGCTGTATCATCGAAGCGGACTTTTACTATGGTGCTAGCTTCGACGCCAGTTTATAGCTGCGGCATGGACGTTCAAGCGGGCCCGGAGCAGCACACGATCAATCCCTGGGCGGCGCAGGGGCGTGTGATCCTGGCGATCATGCTGCGCGACGTGCGGACGCGCTTCTTCGGCCACGGGCTCGGCTTCCTGCTGGCGATCGCGTGGCCGCTCGCGCACATTCTCATCCTGCTCGCCATCTACTCGGCCGTCGGGCGCGCCGCGCCCTTCGGCGACAGCGCCGCGCTGTTCTTCGCCACGGGCCTCGCGCCCTTCATGACGTTCAGCTACATGTCGCGCTTCGTGATGTACGCGACGCTTTTCAACCGTCCGCTCCTCGCGTTTCCGGCCGTCAAGATCACCGACCTCCTGTTCGCCAGCGCCATTCTGGAGGCGCTGGGCGCGTGCTGCATGGTGATCATGCTCGCGTCGCTGCTGGCGCTCTCCGGAGTCGACGTCACGCCCAACGATCCGGTCGAGGCCGCCCTCGCATTCGGCGTCGCGGTCCTGCTGGGCCTCGGCTACGGCTTCATCAACGGCATCCTCGCGATGGTGTGGCCGACCTGGTCGACCGCCTACACGCTTCTCACGATCGTCATGTACATCTGCGCCGGGGTGCTCTTCGTTCCCGACGCCCTGCCTGAGCAGCTCCGCGCGATCATCATGATCAATCCGGCGATCCACCTCGTGGAATGGATGCGCTCCGCCTACTACGAGGGCTACGGAACGCTCGTCCTCAACAAGCCCTACGTGCTGTTCTGCGCGCTGTCGTCGCTCTTCTGCGGCCTGGTGATCGAGCGGACGTTCCGGGGTCCGCTGCTGGCCGCCAAGTAGCCGGCCCGGCATGGTCTGGTCGCTGCTCACACGGTCCTCGGGGAGGCGCGCGTTCGCCGAGGCGTCGCAGATGCTCCATTGCGCCGGCGACCTCTGGGAGATCGCCGGCGACGAGTGCTGGGTGCGCCATACCCTTCGATCGAACCCGCCCGCCATTCTCGCCTTCGAGGTGCTCGCCAAAAGCCCGGTGGCCATCGCCGTGCACGTCCGGGGGCCGGGAGGGACCGGGGAGATCGCCCTCGACTTTGGCGAGGTCCGGTCGGCGGCGACGCTCGGGATCTATCTCGGAGCGTCGGCCGGCTTCACCTCCTTCCGCCTCGTTCCACGCGGCTGCCGGGGGCGTCTGAGGATCCGGGTGAAGCGGTTCGCGGCGGCCGAGGCCTTCGTGCGCCGTGCGGTCCTCGGTGGCGAGCGTGCGGGAGACGCGGCCGCGTTGTGGCGATTGCTCGGCGTGCCCGGGGCAGGGTGTCCGCCCGTGAGCCGCGGATCGTGGTTCCGGCGGGGACGCATGGCTGGCCTGACGGTTCGCGCGACCGAGCTCGGCGCGCGGCTGCACGCTTCCCGCTCCGTTCGGAGCGGCGCGACGGATGGCCCTCTGTTCTCGTTCATCGCGCCGACCTTCGACACGCCGCCGGCCTATCTCGACGATCTCCTGCGTTCGTTCAGGAGCCAGCGCCCCGGCTCGGCCGAACTCGTCCTCAGCGACGATGGTTCGACCTCCGCCGCGACCCTGGCGTGGCTGGACAGCCATGACGGCGACGGCGACGTCCGCGTGGTCCGAGATCCGGAGCGACGAGGCATCGCTGCCGCCACCAATGCGGGCGTGGAGGTCGCGCGCGGCGCATTCGTGGGGTTCATCGACCACGACGACGCCCTCATGCCGTTCGCCACGGACGTGCTGGCGCAAGCCCTGGAGCTTCGCCCGGACGCCCAGCTGCTCTACACCGACGAAGTGATCGCCGACGCAAGGCTTTCGCCCACGGACGTGTTCCTCAAGCCCGCCTTCGATCCCGTTCTGCTCACAGGCGTGAACTACATCAACCACCTGTCCGTCTACCGGACGGAACGGCTGCGTTCGATCGGGGCGCTGCGCGAGGGCTTCGAGGGCTCGCAGGATTACGAGCTGCTGCTCCGCTACACCAAGGGCCTGGCTGCGTCGGCGGTGGTCCACGTGCCGTTTCCCGCCTATCTCTGGCGCAGGCACGCCCGGAGCTTCTCGTCGAAGTCCCTGGACGCCGCCACCTCCGCCGCTCGCCGGGCGCTTCAGATGCACAGCTTCTTTCCCGGCCGCACCGTCGCTGTCGAGCCCGCCGCGGAGCCGAGCCTGCACCGGCTGCGCTTCGGGGACGCAGGCGGCGGCCAGCCTGCCGTGTCCGTCATCATCCCGTCCCGCGAGCGGCTGGAGCTGATCTCGCGGGTGGTGGAGGACCTGAGAAGGCGGACCGACTATCCGCCGGTCGAGATCGTGATCGTCGACAACGGCTCGAGCAGCGCGGAAGTCGCGGCGTTCTACGAGGACCTGACCCGCAGGGATGCGGACGCGAAGGTCATCCGCGATGGCGGCGCGTTCAACTTCTCGCGCCTGATCAACCGCGGTGTGGCCGCCGCGTCCGGTGACCTGCTGCTTCTCCTGAACAATGACATCGAGGTGCAGCATCCCGGCTGGCTGCGCGAGATGGTGGACTGCCTCGCTTTCGATCGCGTCGGCGTCGTCGGGGCGCGTCTGCTTTATCCCGGCGGGAAGCTCCAGCATGCCGGCGTCATCGTCGGCCTGGGCGGGTATGCGGGCCACTGGCACGTCGGCAGTCCGTCAGGAGCCGCAGGTCCGATGAACCGGCTCAAGCTGCGCCAGACGCTCAGCGCCGTGACGGGCGCGTGCATGCTGGTGACGCGCGAATGCTGGGACGCCGCGGGGCCCCTGGACGAGACGCGTTTCGCCGTCGCCTACAACGACATCGATTTCTGCCTGCGTGCAGGGCAGCGCGGATACAAGGTGGTGTGGACGCCCAACGCGACGCTGCTCCATCACGAGTCGGCCTCCCGCGGCAGCGACGAGAGCCCGCAGAACATCGCGCGCTTCAATCGCGAGAAAGCGCATCTGCTCGACCGGCACGGAACGGACCGGCTTCAGGATCCCGCGTTCAACCCGTGGTACAGCCGGGACCGGGCCGCCCCGAAGCTCGTGCTGCTCGACCACATTCCCGCGCCCCGCTGATGTCCGCGCCAACGCTCGTCTACGATGTCGTCCGCTTGCTGCTCGCGGCGCGCCAGGACACGCCGAGGGGGATCGACCGGATCGACCTCGGCATCGCCATTCACCTGTTCCAGTCATGGCCAGGCGATTGCCTGGCGCTGATGCCGACCCCCTGGGGCATGCGGGTTTTCGAGCGGGAGCGGGTCCTCCGGGTCGAGAGCTTCTTCGAGGAACGGTGGCCGGAATCCGAGGCCGCGGGCCCGGCGGCGCCGGGGAACGCGGCCGCCGCGCGCCGGGGCCGCACGCCTGCGCGGGCGAGCTTCGCCACCGTCATGGCCATCGCCCGGATTCTCGGGCGAACGGGCCTGTCCCTGGGCCGTCCCGTCCGTTCGGTCCCGGATGGCGCGATCCTCCTCAACGCCGGCCACGATGCGCTCGGCCAGGACTGGCTGCTGTCGTGGCTCGACGACAGGCCCGACGTCCATCTCGTCGCCATGATCCACGACCTCGTCCCCACCCTGCATCCCGCGCTGGTGTCGCGGGTGGCGACGCTGAGCCACGCCAGGCTGCTCGACAATGTGGCGAGGCGGGCGGGGACGGCGCTCGTGCCCAGCGCCGCCGTGGGCGACGAGCTGCGCGCAGCCATGCGGGAGCGCGGACGCGAGAACCTGTCCATCCGCGCCCTGGCCCTGCCCGTGCAGGACGTCTTTCGCCATCGGGACACCCATGCCGCTGCGCCCGCGGGGCGTCGCGACCGCTCCTGCTTCGTCGTGTGCGGGGCCATCGAACCGCGCAAGAACCACGGCCTGCTTCTGCGGGTGTGGGGCGAGATGAGGCGTCGACACGGCGACTCCACGCCAGACCTCGTGGTCGCCGGGGCGGCGGGTTGGCAGGGAGAGCAGATCGTGCGGGAGCTCGCATCCGGTCCCGCCTCGGCCTCGATCTCCTGGCGGCCCGGCCTCACGACCTTCGAGATGCGCAGCCTCATGGCCGAGGCCCACGCCGTGCTCATGCCGTCCCTGGCCGAGGGCTTCGGGCTGCCCATCGCCGAAGCCCTCGCGCTGGGAACGCCCGTGCTCGCCTCCGACATCCCGGCCCACCGGGAGGCCGGCGGCGAGGCCGTGCGCCTGTTGTCGGCCGGCGATGCGGGCGCTTGGCGCGGCGCAGTCGAGGCGCTGGCGTTCGACCCGGCGGCGCTGGCCGCCGCACGCGCGCGCGCCGCAGCCTTCCGGCCCGTGAGCTGGGAGATGTTCAATGGCGAACTGCGCTCGGTGCTGACGCAGATCTCAGCCCAGGCGCAGTCCCCGTGACCACAAGGAAAGGGCCGGGTGGTAGAACGGGTCGTCGCGCAGGCGCTCCCCCCATCGGTCGCGAAACACCCTGCGTTCCCGCCCATATTGCTTGAACGGCTTCATCGCATCGCCCCGCGTCGCGGACTCCCGATGGATCAGCCGACTTTCCGGGACGAGGAGGCTGCCCCACCCCGCGGCGTCGAGCTTGAGGCAAAGGTCGACATCGCTGAGATCCACGGGGAGGTCGACGGCGTCGAAGCCGCCGACCGCCTCGAACTTCGCCCGCATCACGGCGAGGCAGGCCCCCGTCACCGCGCTGACGCAGCGCGGCGCGGCGTCGTTCCCGTCCCAGCCTTCGCGCGGACGGCGGGCGTAGACGTGGCCCGCGAAGCCGCCGACGCCCAGCACCACGCCGTCATGCTGCACGCCGGCGACGCCGGGGTAGAGCAGCCGCGCTCCGACGGCCCCGATGTCTGGCCGATCCACCCAGTGAAGCAGGGCGCGCAGCCATCCGGGCTCGATCACCTCGATGTCGTTGTTGAGGAACACGAGCGCGTCGCCCCTGGCCGCGGCGGCGCCTTCGTTGCAGAGCCAGGAGAAGTTGAAGCGGCCAGGCCGCATCAGGATCGTGACCCGGGGATGGCCGCGAAGGCTTTCATAGAGGCGCTTAACCCGCCGCTGCGTGCTGCCATTGTCCACCAGCACGACATGCGCGCCGTCGGCCTCGGTCGCGTTCAGCACGCCGTCGAGGCAGGTCTCCAAGAGGTCGGCGCGGTTCCGCGTCGGGATGACGATGCCGACCGAGGGCAGGGCCGGGGTCCGTGCGTACGTCCGGGCGGGGCACGCCGGTTCCGCGGGCGCGTCGCGCTCCAGCAGCAAGCGCCGGACGTGCCGGACCTCGTGCTCGAGCAACCCGGGGACGAGCGCGTCGAGCGCCAGAGGCGCGGACGCACGAAGCGCCGCGGAGATCGTCCCCGGCCCGCGTAGCGCGGACGCGCGCAAGAAGACGAGCGCGTCCCCCCAGGCGATGCGGCCGCCATCCAGCGCCCGCCAGTCCGGCCGCAGCCTCGGCCGCGGCCGCCCGGTGTGGGACGCGGCGATGAGTTCGTCGGCGTAGAACGCCTTCGCCAAGGGATAGCGCACCGCCATCTCGGCGAAAACGGCCAGCGCTTCCGGAGCGAGCCGTCCCCGCCTCGGCAGCAGGGCGATGAGATCGGCGTCGTCCAGATGCGCCATCGCCTCCTCGGAGGCGAGGGACCACCGCGGGTAGGGCTGGCCGGCCAGATCGGCGGCGACCGCCTCCGCGCGGCCCTCGTCCCCCGGCATGAGCGCGACGACGAGTCGGGGGCCGGCGGTCCAGTCGAATCGCGGCGCATCGAGGCCGAGCAGATCCAGCCCCCGCCGGGTCCGCGCCGCCCATGCCGGATAGTCCGCCATTGGAACGCCGCCGAGGGCCGCGCGCAGGATCTGCCGGGTTTCCTCCGGTCCGCCGAAGATGCGGGCCCCCACCGCCTGGATGGCGGTATGGGCATCGTTTCGCCAGGCCCTCAGCAGGATCTCCGGCGTGTCGAGGACGTCCCACCGTGTGAGTGCGAAACCGAATGGCGCGGGCTCGGGAACGGGCTGGATCGAGATCGCCCGTGTGCCCTGGGGGATGTGAACGACGGCGCCGGCGCGGCCGAGCAGCGGGCCGACCAATGGCGCATCGTAGAGGCCGTAGGGCCCGCTGCACCGCAGCAGGGGCCGGACACAGGAGTCGAACCACGAGGACTCATAGCCGATCTCCACCCAGCGCCCCGCGGGGACGCCAGCTTCGAACCTCAGGTCGAGCCAGGGCCGGTCCTGCCGGCATGCCAATGTCGATGCCGGGCCGGCAAACGCCGGAATGGCAGGAATACTCGTATAAATTGTGCCCAAACGATAGTGCTCGTCAGCAAACCAGCTATATTACTTGACTCAAAAGTCTTATAATTGACACCGCTACAATGCGAGTTACTTTTCAAGACAGTTTCCTGGTTTCACCAGAAGGTTCATTTTGCAGGTTTCATCTCCTCCCGCCGTCATTTCCGGCGGATCCAGCGGCATCGGCCTGGCGTGCGCCAGGTGGCTGGCGTCCCGCGACATTCCCGTGCTCCTGCTTGCGCGCGACGAGACGCGCCTGCGCAGTGCTTCGGCGGGGCTGAAGCGCGCCTTTCCCCGCGCTGACGTGAGGACACTCGCCCTCGACGTCACGGACGAAGAGGCATGCAACGCGCTGGCGCGGGACATGCGGGCCGGTGCGGAGTTTCCGGCATGGCTCGTCACGTCTGCGGGCCAGGCGCGGCCCGGCCGCTTCCTGGACCTCACCTCGGCGCAGCATCGCCAGCAGATGGAGGTCAACTATTTCGGGACGCTGAACCTCGTGCGGGCGTTCACGCCGCTGATGACGGCGCGAGGCGGCGGCCGGATCGCGATGGTGTCGTCGGGCGCGGCCCTCATGGGCGTCACCGGATACTCCGCCTATGGCGCGTCGAAGTTCGCGGTGCGGGGCCTGGCGGAAGTGCTGCGCATCGAACTCGCCTCGCATGGCATCTCGGTGACGATCGCCTACCCGCCGGACACGGACACGCCGCAACTCGAGGAGGAGGCGCTGAACCGGCCGCCCGAGACGCAGGCGGTCGCCGCCGGGGGCGGTCTCGCGACGCCGGACCAGGTCGCGCACGACATCATGTCGGCCGCACAGGCCGGGCGGTTCGCGGTCTCCACCGGCGCCAGGCTGACGGCGCTGATCAGCCTCCACAGCATCCTCGCCCCGTTTTTGCGCCGGCGGCAGAGCGCCCTGGTGAAGGCGCACCAGCTCGCCGCGGCTCGGGAACTCCTCGCCCCGCGCCCCCTGCAATAGGCCACGAAACACGCAGCCGCGCTCGCAGCACCGCCATCGGTTTGACGAGCGCAGATCTTCGTTCGATTGCAAGAAGTTGATGCTCATGGTGGTGCGCAACAGCCCCGCGGCTCTGGTTGGTTATGCATGCCGGCTGCCGGGCGCGCCTTCGCCGGAGGCGTTCTGGTCGGTGCTCGGCGACGGGCGTTGCACCATCAGCAACGCCCCGGCCGGCCGCTGGCCCGTCGGTCGCTTCCTGCATCCGCGCGCGACCGAGCCGGGCTTCGCCTACACCTTCGCCGGCGGCTACCTCGACGATCCCTTCGGTTTCGACGCCGCCGCGTTCGGGATTTCGCCGCGCGAAGCCCAGCAGATGGACCCGCAGCAAAGACTGCTGCTCGAGGTCGTCTGGGAGGCCTTGGAGGATGCCGGCATCCCGGCGTCGAGCCTGGCGGGGGAGGCGGTCGGCGTCTATGTCGGCGCCTCGAACGTCGACTACCAGAGCGCGGCCTCGCTCGATCTCGCGGCGATCGAGAGCCACTTCATGACGGGGAACTCCCTGTCGATCGCGTCGAACAGGATCTCCTACATCTTTGACTGGCGCGGCCCGAGCTTCACGCTCGATTCCGCCTGCTCTTCCTCGTTCGTCGCGATGGCGCAGGCCATGGCCGCCATCGAGGCGGGTCTCGTGGACACGGCGGTGGTCGCCGGCGTCAACATGCTGCTCTCGCCAGCGCCCTTCGTGGGGTTCTCACGGGCGCGCATGTTGTCGCCGACCGGGTTGTGCCGGCCGTTCTCGGGCGCGGCGGACGGGTACGTCCGCTCGGAAGGCGCGGTCGCGATGGTGCTGCGCCGCGCGTCGAAGCTGGACGGGCTGAGGGCGCGCGCGCATGTGCTCAGGGCAGGCGTCAATTCCGACGGCCGCACGGTCGGGATTTCGCTGCCCTCGGAAGTAGGCCAGCGCAGCCTGCTCGAACGCATGTACGCGCAGACCGGCGTGACGCCGGACATGCTGGCCTTCATGGAGGCCCACGGGACCGGCACGCGGGTCGGCGATCCCGCCGAGGCGCGGGCCATCGGCCTCGCGCTCGGCCAGAAGCGGAGCCGGCCGCTGCCCATCGGATCCGCCAAATCCAACGTCGGCCACCTCGAATCCGCGTCCGGGATGGTCGGGCTGCTCAAGGCGGTGATGTCGCTGGAGCATCGCGAGTTCCCGAGGACGCTGCATCTGGGCGAACTCAACCCGGACATCGACTTCGAGGGCCTGGGGCTGGCCCCGGCGACGGAGCCTGTCGCGTTGGGCGAGCAAGCCGTGCTGCACGCCGGCGTCTGCAACTACGGCTTCGGCGGGACCAACGCGCATGTGGTGATCAGCTCCGCGCAAGCGCCCGCGCCAGCCGCTGAGGTCACGTCCAGCGGGCCGCAGCTCCTGATGCTCTCCGCCCATGGCCGGGAGGCGCTCGCGGCGCTCGCGAGCCGTCACCTCGAGGCGCTGGACGGGGGCGCGTCAGCGGGCGAGATCGCGTCGGCCACGGCCTACCAGCGGGACCGCCTGATGCTGCGCGCCGCGATCCCGCTGGCCGCACCGGACACGGCCCGGACTGCGCTCGCCGCGCTGGCGAACGGGCAAGCCGGGGCGGCGGTGGAAGGCGGCGCGCTCATGAGCGGCGGCCGCCTCGCCTTCGTGTATTCGGGAAACGGCGCCCAGTGGCCCGGGATGGCCAAGGCCGCGCTCTCGCGGAGCCCGGGCTTCAGGCGGCACTTCGAGCGGTATGACGCCATCTTCAGGGCCCAGGGCGGATGGTCGCCGCTCGAGATGGTGCATTCTGCGACGCTCGCCTCCGCGATCGTCTCCACCTCGATCGCACAGCCGCTGCTGTTCACGATCCAGTCGGCGCTCACCGATGCGCTTGCGGACTACGGCGTGCGGCCGGGGGTCGTGCTCGGCCACAGCGTGGGGGAGATCGCGGCCGCGCGCGCCGCGGGCATCCTCTCCGCGGAGGAGGGCGTCCGCCTGATTATGACGCGCAGCCGTCACCAGGAGGTCTGCCGCGGCCTGGGCAAAATGGCGGTGCTGGCCTGCGACGAGGCGCGCGCCGCGGCGATCCTTTCGGAGACCGCGCGATCTGGCGTGGAGATCGCCGCCGTGAACGGGCCCTCCTCGGTGACGATCTCCGGCGTCGAGACCGGCGTCCGGCGTGTGCTGGCCGAGGCCCGGGCGCAGCGGATCGCCGCGGTGCTGCTCGATCTCGACTACTCCTTCCACTCCGCCCTGCTCGACGGCGCACGAGACGGCCTGACCGCCGACCTCTCCGATCTCAGCCTGAACGCCGGGACCATCCCCTTCATATCGTCCGTCACCGGCGGGCTCGCGGCTGGCGAGACGCTCGACGCAGACTATTGGTGGGCGAACGTCCGCCGCCCCGTGCAGTTCAGGCAGGCGGTGGAATCGGCCGCGGCCATGGGCGCGACCCTGTTCCTGGAGTGCGGCGCCAAGCCTCTGTTGACCGCGTCCATCGGCGATACGCTCGGCCGCAAGGGCCTGCCGGGACTGGCGCTCGCGAGCCTCTCGGAGAGCGACGACGGCACGCCGGCGGACCCGGTCCTCGGCGCCGTGGCGCGCGTGCTCGTGCATGGGGGAGCCGTCGACGACGCGGTCGTTTTCGGAGCGCCCCCCGCCCTTCCAGTGCCCCTGCCGTCCTATCCGTGGCAGCGCCAGCGCTATGTGCTGCCGCGATCGAACGATGGCCTGACGGCTCTCGGCGACCCTTTCAGCGGGTCGGATGCGCATCCGCTGCTCGGCTTCCGCATGGCGCAAGGCTCGCCGGAATGGCGCAGCGTCATCGATCCCGAGCTTGTGCCGTACCTCGCGGACCACCGTGTCGACGGCGAGGCCGTGATGCCCGCGGCCGGCCTGATCGAGATGGTGCTGGTCGTCGCGCGGACCGAGCTGGGCGGGGGCGCCATCGAGATCGAGGATCTCGACATCCTGCAGGCGCTGACCTTGTCCAGCGGCTCGGCCCGGGAGGTCTCCACCACGTTCGACCAGCGCACGGGCCATGTGACCATCCGCAGCCGGGCCCGCTTCGCCGCCGACGAGTGGACGGTCCATGCGCGGGGCCGCATCCGCCTCACCGAGAGGCTGCCGGGAACGGCGCTGCCCGCCCTCGCCCCCGGCGCGACGGACCATGAGGCGGAGGAGGTCTACGCCTGCGCGAAGCGCCACGGCCTGGGTTATGGCCCGGCTTTCCAGCTGGTCACCAGCGCGCGCTGGGACGGCGACGTCGCCCACGTCAACCTGGCGCAGCCCCGCCCCACCGGCGATGGCGACGCCGACCCGCATCTGCTTCATCCCGCGTCGATCGACGCCGCGCTGCATTCGCTCTTCCTGGACGTCATGGACGACGAGGAGCCGGCCGCGAACCTGCCCGTCCGCATCGCGCGGATCAGCGTCTGGCGCGACAAGCCCGCCATCGGGAAATCCGTGCTGCAGCGATTGCGGGATCTTGGGCGCACGACGGTCGTCTCCATGTTCCTGCTGACGGCGGATGGCGAGATCGTCGCCGCGCTGGAAGGGCTGGTGCTGCGCTCCGTGCCGCTCGGCGCGCGCGGCGGCTCCAACCGCACGCTGCGTCTGGACTGGATCGACCGGCCGAGGCCGGTCGCGGCGGAGGCGACCGCGGCATCGTGGCGACCGGAAAAGCTCGCCCCCGAGAGCGCGGCGAAGGACGTCGCCGCATGGCGTCTCGTGCAGGCCGTGGCGCTCGCGGCGGCGTACCGGACGGCCCGCGAGGCTATCGCACAGGGCGAGCCTGCGCCCCACATCGCCGGATTGCTCGACCATCTCGCCGCCAACGGACTTGCGGAGCATGCCGAGGCCGGGTGGGTCGTGCCGGCCAGCCCCGGCCTGCACGCGCCGGAAGACCTGCTCGCCGCCCTCGTGAAGGTGCATCCGCACGCCAATGCCGAGATCCTGCTGTGCACGCATGTGCTCAACCGGATGGCGGGAAGGGTCCACGGCGGAGCCGCTCCGCCTCTGCCTGAAGCTCTGATGGAGCATTTCGAAACCGAGTCCGTTTCTCTTGCGCCGGTCGCCGCTGTTCTCGCCGAAGCGGTGGAGCGCTGGCTCGCGACCCGGGCCGGGCTCGGGACGTCCGTCCTGCTCTGCCCTCCCTGGAACGGCGCGCTGCTCGAAGGCCTGCTTCCCCTCGCGGCCGAGAAGCGGCTCGAACTTCTCCTCGCGGGTGACGATCTCACGCTGTTCCAGGCGGCGATGACCCGGCTCGGTTTCCCGGCGGGCGTGCGCTTCGCGGACCTGTCCGGAGAGGCCGGCGCTCCGGCCGACCTCGCCGTCGCGCTGACATGGGGACGTGCGGACGACCTCCTCGACCCCGCCGCCGTATCGCGATGGCCGCGCGCAGGCGCCGACTGGCTGCAAATGATCGCGCCCGACGATCTCGCCTTCTCCGTCCTGCTCGACGCCGCCGCTCCGCAACCGGAGGTCTGGCGCGCGATGCTGACCAGCGCCGGCTTCACCGCGGCGGTGATCCACGAAGACGCAGGCTCGGGCTGGACCACTCTCACAGCGCACCATGCCGGACCCTCGATCGGCCGCCCGGCGGCGCGCACCGTGCTCGGCGGAGCCGGCGAGACGGCTTTCGGGCGCGATCTCGCCATCGCGCTTGGGGATTCCGGAAAGGCCAGGGGCTGGGAACTCGCGGACGGCGCTGCGACGGGGACGGACCGTGCGGGTTCCGCTCCGCGGGCGCTGACCTTGATCGATGCGACGTTCCTCGAACCGGAGGGCGATGCCGTCGCATGGCTGCGCGACAGCATCATGCGCCTGCGCGCGAGGATCGCCAGGGCCCAGGACCTCGATGGCGATGTCCGGCTCTGGGTCGTGACGCGCGGCGCGACCGCAGACGCGTCCGATCCCGCCGCTGCGGCGCTGTGGGCCTTCGGCCGGGTCGCCATCAACGAATTCCCGACGACCGACATCAGGCTGCTGGACCTCGACCCCGCCCTCACTCCATCCGAGGCCATCGCGCGGCTGGCGGAGACGGTGGACGCTCCGGGGCGCGAGAGAGAGATCGCGGTGCGCCGCGACGCCTGGTCCGTGCCGCGCGCCGCCCGTGGAACCGCGCCGGCGCTGTCTCGCGTCGGGCCGGACCGGCGCACCGTCCTGCGCTTTCCGCGCGTGGGACGGCTCAGCGACGCCATCTGGGAACAGCGTCCCCGCCTCGCGCCGGGGCCGGGTCAGGTCGAGGTCGAAGTCTCGGCTACCGGCCTCAATTTTCGCGACGTCATGCTCGGGATGGGGTTGCTCGACGAGGACCTGCTGGGCGCGGGGATGTCCGCCGCGTCCGTGGGGTTCGAGATGGCGGGCGTCGTCGCGAGGGTCGGCGAAGGAGTGGATCATCTCGCGCCCGGCGACGCGGTGATGGGCTTCGCGGCCGGGGCGTTCGCCTCCCATGTCACGGCGCCGGCGATGGCGGTCGCGCGGATCCCGGATGGCGTCGCGCCCGAAGCCGCGGCGACCATTCCCGTCGCGTTCAGCACGGCGTGGTACGGGCTGGTGACGGTCGCGGGCCTGCAGCAGGGCGAAACGGTGCTGATCCACGGGGCGGCGGGCGGCGTAGGCATCGCCGCGGTCCAGATCGCGCTGGCGCGCGGCGCGCGCGTGCTGGCGACCGCGGGCCGCGAGGACCGCCGGAGCTTCGCAAGGCTGATCGGTGCGGAAGCCGTCTATGACAGCCGCTCTCTGCGCTTTGCTGACGAGATCCGGCGGGACCATGGCGGTGTGGACGTGGTGCTGAACTCGGTCGCGGGCGAAGCGATGCTGCAGAGCCTGCGGCTGGTGCGCCCGTTCGGCCGTTTCGTGGAACTCGGCAAGCGCGACTACCTCGACAACACCAGCATCGACCTGCGGCCGTTTCTCAAGAACATCGCTTATTTCGGCGTCGATCTGGACCATCTCCTCAAGGACAAGCCCGAGCGTGCGGCCGCGGTGCTGCGCGAGGTCCTGGACGGCTTCGCCGCGGGCGCGTTCTCGCCGCTGCCGTACCGGGTTTTCCCCCCGGATCGCATCGCGCAGGCGTTTCGCTTGATGCAGGGATCCGGGCATGTCGGCAAGATCGTGATCGAGCCGGCGCGGGCCGGGGTTGCGCGGGCGCAGCCGGTCGCGCCGTTCAGCGCGCCGGACGGGCCCATCCTGGTGCTGGGCGGCACGGCGGGCTTCGGCTTCGAGACGGCGTGCTGGCTCGCCGAGCGCGGCGCGCGGACGCTCGTCCTCGGCTCCAGGCGGGGCGTGGTGGACGCCCGGCTCGAGGCTCGGTTGCGCGATCTGCAAAGCCGCGGGGTCACGGTCGCGGTCGAGACCGTCGACGCGACCGACGACGGTTCCGTGCACGCGTTCGTGGCCGGGGCGGCGCGGCGCTTCGGGCCGATCCAGGGCGCGGTCCACACCGCCATGGTGCTGTCTGACGGCCTGATCGAGAGCTTGACCGGGGAGGCGCTGGAGTCCGTGCTGGCGCCGAAGCTGCGCGGCGTTCTCTCGCTGGAGGCGGCGCTCGAAGGACAGCCGCTCTCCTTCTTCGTCGCCTATTCTTCCGCCACGACGTTGATCGGCTCCCCGGGCCAGGGCGCATATGTGGCGGCGAACGCGTTCCTGGAGGGCGTCATGCGCCGCCGCCGCGCCGCGGGCCGGCCGGGGCTCGCCGTCGCCTGGGGCGCGATCGCCGACGCCGGAGTCCTCGCCGATCGGCAGGAGCTTGCCGAACGCCTGCGCCGCACGACGGGCGTGGTCGGCATTCCCGTCGCGGACGCCGTGAACCTGCTCGGCGAGGTGCTGGCGCGCGGGGACGACGCCGATCCCGTCGTCTACATCTCCGAGATCGCGACGACCGAAATCTCGGAGAGGCTCGCCCTGCTGCAGAGCCCTGCCTTCGAAGGCTTGCGGTCCCGCGGAACCAAGGCCCATTCCTCCGGAGACTCCACGGATCTCATGAAGCAGATCCTGGAGGCGGGCGAGGACGAGCGGCTTCGCCTCGTGCTGGCGATGCTGGCCGAGGAAGTCGGCGGCATCCTGCAGATCCCATCCTCCTCGCTCGACCCGCTGCGCCCGCTCAGCGATCTCGGGATGGACTCGCTGATGGCGCTGGAGCTGCGCATGGAAGTCGAGAAGCGCTGCGGCATGGACCTGCCCCTGGTGTCCATCGCGGGCCAGTCGCTGCGCGACCTCGCGGGCCGGCTGCTCGGCGGAATAGCGCCAGCCACGGTAGAAGACGCGCCGGCGCGGCCCAATGCGCTGCAGGCGCTCGGCGAAGTGCACGCCGCCGGCGCGAAGGAGATCGAGCTGGACCTGGACGATCTCGAACAGCAGGTCGAAAGCGCGGCGGCCGGCTCGCGGAGGCTGATGTGACGGGACCGATGAAGCAGACCACGCTGGCGTCCCTCGCGCAGCAGATCGGGTCGCTGCCCGCGCCGCGCACAGCCAGCCGGCCCGCCCGCTCGGCGGACCAGCGCCCGGCGACCTGGGACACCTCCTTCGAGACGCTTCCGGCCTACCAGACCATGGCGCGGCAACGCGCCCTGGCCGAGCTCGTCGGCGTCGAGAACCCCTATTACCGCCTGCACGACGCGCGGGCCGGCGCCACGGCCGTCATCGACGGCAGGGAGCGGCTGAACTTCGCGTCCTATGATTATCTCGGCCTCAACGCGCATCCCGAGGTTCTGGAGGCCGCCGCCGAAGCGCTCTCGACCTGGGGAAGCGGCGTCTCGGCGAGCCGGATGACAGCGGGCGAGCGTCCCCTGCACCGGGAACTCGAAAGAGAACTCGCCGAGGTCTACGACGCCGACGACGCCGTGGTCTTCGTCAGCGGGCACGCGACCGCGGTCTCCACCATCGCCGCGCTGATGGGGCCGCGCGACCTCGTCCTCTACGACGCGCTGGTCCACAATTGCGTGGTGGTGGGGGCGCAGCTCTCCGGCGCGACCCGCCGCAGCACGCCGCACAACGACCTCGATGCGCTGGCCGCCATGCTGGAGCGCGACCGCGACCGTTTCGAGCGGGTGCTCATCGTCACCGAAGGCCTGTTCTCCATGGACGGCGACGGCGGCGACCTGCGCGGCCTGATCGACCTCAAGACGCGCTTCGGCTGCTGGCTGATGGTCGACGACGCCCACGGGCTCGGCGTGCTCGGGGCGCGAGGGTACGGCGCGGGCGAGCACGCAGAGATTGATCCGCGCCAGGTGGATCTCTGGATGGGCACGCTGTCCAAGGCGCTCGTGAGCTGCGGCGGCTACGTCGCGGGCTGCCAGGCCGTGATCGACCTCCTCAAGTTGTCGGCGCCGGGGCTGGTCTACAGCGTCGGCCTGCCGATGCCGTCCGCCGCCGCGTCGCTCACTGCCCTGCAAATCATGCGCCGCGAACCGGAGCGGGTGCAGGCGCTGCATCGCAACAGCCGGCAGCTCTGGGAGAGCGCCCGGGCCGGCGGCTTCGACACGGGCACGAGCTGGGGCTACGGCATCACCCCGATCGTGATCGGCGACACGCTGACGGCGGTGATGCTCTCGCAGCGGCTGCTGGCGCGCGGCGTCAACGCCTTTCCCATCCTGCCGCCCGGCGTTCCCGAGCACACGGCGCGACTGCGCTTCTTCGTCTCGACGCTCCATTCTCCGGAGCAGATCGCGACCGCGATGGCCGTTCTCGCGGAAGAGTCCGCCGCCCTGAGCCGCGAGGGCGGCGGTCTCGCGGGCCTCGCGCGGATTGCGCCGTCGCGCAGCGGCGGAGGTTGAACCCTTCGCGTGGCAGCCCGCACCATCCTGTTCCTGCAGGGTCCGCCTTCGCCGTTCTGGCGCGAACTGGCCGGAGCCTTCGAGGCGGCCGGCCACAGGAGCGTGCGCGTCCTGCTCTGCCCCGGCGACCGCCTGTACTGGCGCGGCCCTGCCGTGTCCTATCGCGGCTCGCTGGCGGGCTGGCGTGACGCGCTCGCCGCACTCGTGGCGCGCGAGGGCGTGACGGACATCCTCTACTTCAACGACCAGACGCCCTATCACCGCGTCGCCGCCGCGCTCGCCGCCGAGCAAGGGCTGCACGCCGTCACGGTCGAATTCGGCTATCTCAGGCCGGGCTGGCTCACGCTGGAGCGCTCCGGCATGGGCGCGCGCTCGCATTTGCCGGACGACCCCTCCGTGATCCGGGCGCTGGCGCGGGGCCTCAACGATCCCCACCCGACCGATCGCTTCGCGCACGACAAGGCCACCGAGGCCTTCCACGAGACGGTCGTCGCCTTCGCCAACGTGCTGCTGCGGCCCGCCTTTCCCCGCTACGACATGGACCGGGCGCTGAACCCGATCCTGGAATATGCGAGCACGCTGTTGCGCTGGGCGCGTCTGGCGGGCCGCCAGCGGGAGCAGACCGTCGCGCTGAAGCGCGCGCTGTCGGGAGCGTGGCCATTCATGCTGTTGCCGCTGCAGTTGCAGACCGACTACCAGATCCGCCGCAACTCGCCCTACCAGGACCAGCGCGACATGCTCAAGGCGGCGTGCGCCTCCTTCGCACGCTGCGCGCCCGCTGCTCTCAACCTGCTGGTTAAAGTCCATCCCCTCGACGTCGGCCTGATCGACTGGCCCGCGGAGGTGCGGCGCATCGCGGCGCGCCATGGGCTCGCCGATCGCGTGGTCACCATCGATGGCGGCGACCTCGCGGCCTTGCTGGACCGCTCCAGCGGCTCCGTCCTGATCAACTCCACGGTGGGCCTGCATGCGATCCGGGCGCAGCGCCCGGTGAAGGTGCTGGGCGTCGCCGTGTTCGACATGGCCGGCCTCACTCACCAGGGTCCCCTCGACGCGTTTTGGACCAACCCCGAACCGGTGGACCCCGACCTCGCGCGCGACTTCGTGCGCGTGCTCGCGCGAACGATCCAGGTGGCGGGATCGGTCTACGAGCCGGCCGGCCGGCAGGCGGCCGTGAGCGAGATCGTGCGGCGCGTGCTGCAGCGGGAGGTGAACGAGCCCGGCGCCTTCGTCGATCCGCCGCCGCGCCTGGCGCGGGCGACTGCGCTCGGCATCGTCCCCTGAGTCTGGCGTGGCCCAATGCCCCAGGCGGGCGTCAGAACGGGTTGTCCAGAAAGTACCACTGCCCAAGCCGCGCGCGGATGATCGGCTCGATCATTGCGTTGAGCAGCCTGACGTCTTCCAGGGTGTCCTGCCCGTCGGGGAGCCAGACCGGCGGAGAGACGTGCACCACGAACCGGCAGCCTTCAGTCCGGTCGCCGTACATGATGACGATGGGGCAGGCGTATCGCCGCGCCATCTGTGCGACGAGCGCCAAGTTGCCTTTGGTATGCGCGGCGCGCCCGAAAAGGGGGGCCATGAGTTGGGTGCGCCGGGCCTCGTCGCCGAAGATGATGAGAAGCCGGGGGCCCGTGCCGGTTTCAAGCCATGCCATGGCTCGCCGCAGTCCGCTGAGGTCCGCTGGAAAGACGGTGCAGCCGAGCCGGGCGCGCACGTCGGCCGCGATGGCGCGTTCCGCCGACGATTCCGGCTCGACCGATATCGAGGCGAGCCTGACCCCGGTGCGGGGGATGAGGGCCGCGCCGACCTCCCAGTTTCCGGTGTGCAGGCAGAGCCCGATGACGGGAGCGTCATGGCTGCGGACGGCGTCGAAATTCTCGTCGGCCTGCGTGATACGCCCCGCGGCGGCGATGCGGTGCAGCAGGGCGAACTCGGCCATCGTCCGTCCGACATTGTCGATGAAGGACGCGACCGTGCTTTCGATGTCCGCGGCCCCCGTCTCCGGCGACAGACGCTGGAGGTTGCGGCGCGCCCCGGCGACCACGCCGGGGCGGTGGCGCGGCACGCTCCACCGCACGATGGCGCCGCCCAGGGCGGACACCATGTCGAGCGGCATGTGCCGCAGCACGTGGAAGGCGGCGCGCTTCCAGGCATCGAGGAGCCGCTGCGACAGGGAGGGCGTCACGCCCGCCGCTCCACCATGACGGGGAGCCCGCCACGCGGCCGCAGCGTCAGCTTGCAGACGGGCTCCACGCGCGTGCCGGGCGCGAGGCGCACGCGGAACTCACGCGCCAGGATGGCGAGGCACAGGATGCTCTCCGTCAGCCCGAAGTTCAGCCCCGCGCAGATGCGCGTCCCGGCTGAAAACGGGATGTAGCTGTAGGGGCGCGGGCGCTCTGCCGCCATGAAGCGCTCGGGCCGGAAGGCGGCCGCGCGGTCCCACAAGTCCTCGCAGCGATGCAGGAGCCAAGGGGAGACCAGCACCAGTGCGGACTTCTCCACGGGGCGATCCCCGATCAGGGTCGCCTCCGCCGCCTGCCGCGGCAGGATGGGGACGGGCGGGTAGAGCCGCAGCGTCTCCTCGATCACGGCCCGGCAGTAGGGCAGGTTCGGCAGGTCTTCGAGACCGGGCCGGCGCCCGCCCGCCACCCTGTCGAGTTCCTCATGCAGCGCTTCTTCGACCCACGGAGCGCCCGCGAGCAGGTACCACGCCCACGTCAGCGTGGCCGCCGTGGTCTCGTGGCCGGCCATGAAGATGGTGGCCGCCTCGTTGCGCAAGGCGTCGAGATCGAGCCCGAGCTCGGGCCGCTTCGCGTGCAGCTTGAGCAGCACATGCACCATCGACTGCTCGTCGCCGCCGCCCGCCAGGTGCTCCTGCAGCACGGCGTGGATGCCGCCATGCACCTTGCGCACCTGGGAGCGCAGCCGAGGCCCCCGCAACATCGGCCAGCCGTCGTCCATGCCGAGGAAGAAGCCGAGGTTGAAGTTGTCGACGGTGTCCTGGTAGCCGGCGAAGCCCTCGATGATGGCGCGCGAGCGCTCCGCGCCGAGGTGACGTCCGAAGACCGCGCGGGAGATGATCTCCGCGGTGAGTTCGGCCATGTCCGTGAAGGCGTCGAACGGGACGCCCGCCGGCCGCCCGGCCCAGCGGTCCGCCATCTCTCCGGCCGCGTGCTCGATGGTGGGCGCGAAGGCGGGCACGCGGTTCTTGTGCACGAGGTCGGCCACCAGGGGCCTGCGACGCCGCCACGTCTCGCCGTCGCTGATGAACAGGCCGTCGCCGAGAAGGATCTCGAGCGCCCGGCGCATCTGCGGGCTCTTGCGCTCGAACACCGCGCCCGGCGAGGCGAGCACCGTCTTCACCGACTCCGGCGTGTTCGCCAGCACCACCTGCCGCCCGAGGATGCGGAAACTGAAGACGCCGCTGCGGTAGTGCTCCGGCATCCAGCTGGCGAGCAGGTTGCGCCGCGAGCGGACGGCGATCTGCAGCAGGTTCGGCGCGCGCACCGGCGGCTGCGGCCTCGCGGGCTCGAACAGCCCGGGAGCGGACCGCTCCACCACGGAAACCCGGAACGACTCGAACATCGCAACGCGAACCAACGCCTGAAAACACGCAAGGCGGCCCAACGCCGCCCCTCATGTCTATCGCAAGCGCTGCGGGAAGGCGACCTTTGCTCACGCGCTGGGGGGAAGCCTGTCCCACGACAGGAGCTTGCCGGCCTGGGCAGGCCGGCTCGCATCCCGGCGCAGCGTCTCCACCTCCGCATCGAGCTCCGACTTTCCGATGTCCCTCAGCAGATGAGGGGGCAGCCGGTCCCAGCGATTGCGAGGAACCAGCCGCCGCGCGAGCCAGGTCCGGGCCGCGAAGACTGTCCTCAGGTCCAGTGAAAGGCGGATGGTGACGATCCCGCCGTGTCCGGCGTCGGTTTGCATGGAGATGGCGCTGGTCATCGGGTGGCTCCTTCTCAAACTAGACTTGGTATGCTCCACTTTAAGTTGCGGGCAAAACGAGTTGCTCTCATCGGGGTCATGAGTGACATTCGTGTATGAGCACCGGCCCCGCCCTGGATCTCGAGCTGCTTCGAACGCTGGTCTCGATCGCGGACGAGGGGAGTTTCACGCGGGCCGCCTCGCGCATCGGACGGACGCAGTCAGCCGTCTCCCTCCAGGTCCGGCGGCTCGAAGCGACGGTCGGGCGTGATCTGCTGCTTCGCCGCAAGGGCGGCGGGATCGAGCTGACGGAGGCGGGCCGCATCCTCCTCGAAAGGTCGCGGGAGCTGCTTGCGCTCAACGATCGGATCCTGAGCGATCTGCGGGGACGCGAAGTTGTCGGAGAAGTCCGCCTTGGAGCCTGGGATGACTACTCCAAGCTCTGCCTGCCCGAAACGTTGAAGGCGCTGGCGGAAGTTCACCCCAAGCTCTCGGTCGAGGTGTTCAGCGGCCTGTCTTGCCAGTTGATGCCGTTCCTGCTCGACAACAAGCTCGACCTCATCATCTGCGAGGGAGGCATGGAGCCGCCGGGGTGGCCGTCCGTCGAGATCTGGCGGACCCGGCTGCGCTGGGTGACGTCGGCGGAGCATGAGCCCCACCGGCAGGAAACGGTTCCGATCGCGGTGGGTCCCAAGGATTGTCCCTGGCGGCCCAAATGGATTTCGGAGTGCCTGTGGCGCGGCATGGCGATCCACGCGCTGGAAGAAGCCGGCCGCAAATATCGCGTCGTGACATCCTATTCCACGGTGGGCGGCCAGCACCTCGCAGTCGCGGCCGGCGACGCGGTGACCGTCTCGACGCTGCCGGTGCTCGCGCCGGGCCTGCGCGTGGTGAGACCCGACGAGGGCCTCCCGGAACTCCCCGAAATGACCGTGCTGGCGCTCAAGGCGGCGCAGGCGCGCCAACCCGTCACCGACGCGCTGGCGGACTACCTGAAGCGAACGTTCGCAGCGGCGATGGCGCGCTGGTGAGGTTCGATCCTTGCGCGGCCGTCGCGAGGGCGGCCCGATCCGCTGGCGGCCGGCCTCAAGACCCTCCCCGCGCCGGCCGGCCCGCGTCCGCCATGTTGCTGCTCTGTTTGGCGAGCGATCATGCGCAGGGGGGGTGACTGACGAAAGGCGGAGGATCCGACGTGATCAAGACAGCCGTTCTGCTTGCGACAGCCGCACTCGTGACGAACGTGGCCGACGCCCCGCCCAAGCTCGACGTGGCCGCGGTCTGCCGGGCCACGACGGACACGCCGAGCGACAAGTCCAAGTTCAAGTCGTGCCTGGATTCCGAACAGCGCACCCGCGAGCAGCTGGCCGCCGACTGGAAGAACTACTCTGCCGCCTCGCGCGCGCAATGCAGCAACGAAATGGTCAGCGCCTACCACGCGAGCTACACGGAGCTCGTCTCGTGCCTCGAGATGGCCAACCCCGAAATGATGAAGTCGCCGGCGTCTGCGGCCACTGGGGCGCCCCCCAAGAGCAAACTCAAGCCCTGAGCTTTGCCCCGAAGGTCGCCGCAGCCTGCGACCGGTGTGAACAGCGATGATTGCGGCCGGCTTTGGGAAAAGCAGCTTCGTCTTGCCGGACGTCCGGATCTTCAATCGATGGTGGCGGAGGGAGCGTCCGCCATATGTCTTTGACTTAAAAGCATAAAATAGACCATTTTGCACCTTTCCCTAGTGATTTCCCTAGAGACAGCGCTCAGTGATTCAAATATTTCGTGTGCGACGGCACGGTGCGACCGCCGGGGCTGCTTCGGATGTAAACGCGCCCGGCGGTCAACTGCTTGATGTGACGCGTTCATCCCTACGGGAATCTGCGGATGGTACCCGAGCTTTCCGCGCCTTAGGCTCGGGCTGGTGACGACCGCAGGGGTTCAGCGCTTCCACCTCGCATTTGTACCGTCATCAGCCCGGTCGTCGAAGCCCACCGGGCACTCTCCTTTAATTCTGGTTGGCTCAAAGGGCCGAAATATCGGCGGAGCGACCAACACCAGACTCATGCGACGACGGGCCCCTCAAACGAGGTCTGCAACTCGCAGCAAAAACTTAAGCTTCGCAACGCCGGCAGGAGTCCCCCCGCCATGTCCGGGCAACGCGCTTACGCCGAGGCAGGCTGCCTGCCCGATGAGCTTGACACGACAAAAGGACGGCTAGCTCATTCGAATGTTGCGATCAGCATGAACTTTGCGGCGCGCTGTCGCGTAATCGACGAAGGTGACCCTGCGCGTGCAGTCTACGCGATTGTCTCTGGCCAAGTTGCGCTGTCGCAATGCCTCCCAGACGGGCGACGCCAGATTGTGGAATTGATTGGAGCCGGCGACGTTTTTGGGTTTTCCTCTGCTGACGTCCATTCCGTAAGCGCCGAGACGCTCACCGAGACCCAGATCCACAGATTTAAGCGCTGCAAAGTGGAGGTTGTTCCGGCCCTGCAATTCCTGATGGTCGAGCGCCTTCAAGATCAGGTCTGCCGCCTTCGCGATCATGCCTTGCTGCTTGGACGCAAGGACGCGGTCGAGAGAGTGACGACGTTTTTGATCAGCCGCATTGCGCGTGACGTTTTGACGAGCGGCTATCCCGAGGGTCCGACACAAGTGCTTGTGCTGCTGACCCGCCCAGAAATCGCCGACTATTTGGGGCTGACGGCGGAAACGGTCAGCCGTGCTTTGTCGGCGCTAAAGCGAGCAGGACTCATCTCCTACAGCAAAGGGCGCTCGGACCTCGTTGCAGTGATGAACGTGAGACACTTAGCCCGCGAAACGGGGAGCGAATTAGTTACGGGAGCCGAAGCAAAAATCCACCTGTCCAATCGGAGGCGGACAATAAGGGTGATGCGCCAGGGCTAGAAGGCCACGTTGCTGGTGTCGGTGCTCCCCACCGTTGACCCACCCGGTTTAGCGCCCCTGTCCGGGAATCCAACTCCGCCCCGTGCGCAGCCCATTGGCAGCGCCGCGGCTTTTATTGCGCCTCACCAATGCAGCGTCTAAATCGGCCAGGAACGCACGCTCAGCTCCGGCGTTTTTCGGAGGGCCACGAGCCTGTCCCAGCTGCTCGGGACCAATTGCCCCTCACTTGCCCCGCGTCACGCGGGGCCCTCTTTGGCGATGGTATGCCGGACGATCCGCAATCCGGCTTCGACGCACTGTCTGAAGAGGTGGCGGCTGCTGCGTTATCCGGCGACCATGAAGCCTTTCAGCTTGCCATGACCGAGTTCATCTTGCGTCTGATCACGGCGAGAGTGCCACCTGAAGAGGCTCTTGAGTGGGCTGATCGGCTGGCGAGGATTTTGGGAATGCCTTTCCAGAAGCCGCACATACAGTAGCGGCAAAAAAATGCCCCGGCGTGACCGAGTGCTAAGTTGCTGTTATTGTGCTGCCATTGTCCCGCTCGGGACGATTTACAACCGCCGCCGCACCTCGGATGTACAGGGCGGCGGCGGTCTATCCTCCATTCCATGTCGCGCCAACGCCGGGTGTTCTCTGTCCTCCATCGCCGACGCGTTCAGCGTGTGATTGACCAAGCATCAGCAATGATCTCACCAGCACAATGCCGGGCTGCTCGCGGCCTTTTGGACTGGACACCGCAAGAACTCGCGCGTCGCGTCCGCCTGACCTTCATTGTTATCCAATCGTTCGAGCGGGGCCGCGAAAACCTGAGCGAGAGCGAGATCGAAGCAATCACGTTGGCTTTCGAGGCTGCTGGTGTGCAGTTCATTCCCGAAGACGGCGGCGGGGAAGGGCTTCGGCTCAGGAAGCCAAGGCGACAATGAGCTCCTCCTCACCTATCTCCCGTGAAGTGCGCCGAACGTCGCGCCATGCCGGCGTCACGAAGAGCGAGGCGCTTGGCCTTCAGCTTGGTAGCGCACCCGCTGGGACACCATAGGCTGCCGCACATCGAAAGCGCTCGCCCTCCTCCCCTCCCACGCCGGGGCGGGTCACTCGGCCCTGCGCTCAGCTCTGCCCCTCCTCGCCGCACTTCGGCGGACAACAGATTTTCCTGACCAAGCAGCTTAACTCGGGTTTTTGTTCGGAACCGAACATGCGGTCCCGCGTTCCGGCGGCGCGGGCACAGCTCGCACCCTAGCTGTTTGATCCCAGGGTTTGATGGTGCACTCTTCTCGCCCGAATGGAGGGATGCGCTATGGGCCAGGTTCTCCACGGCAGCGCCACGACGACAGAGGCAATCCGTCGAGCGATACAGCATAGTGAAGCGAGCCTGAGGCAGCTCGCGAAGCGCTACGGGATCAATCCCAAGACCGTGGCCAAGTGGAAAGCGCGGTCGGTCACTGCCGACCAACGCACCGGCCCGCGAGAGCCGCGGTCAACGGTGTTGTCGGCCGACGAGGAAGAGGTCGTCGTGGCCTTTCGCCGCCATACCCTGCTGCCGCTCGACGATTGTCTCTATGCGCTCCAGCCGACGATCCCCCATCTGACGCGGTCGTCGCTGCATCGCTGCTTTCAGCGTCACGGCGTCTCGCGCCTGCCTGATACGGACGGAGACAGACCCCAGCGCTCCAGGTTCAAGCACTACCCGATCGGCTATTTTCACATCGACATCGCCGAGGTCAGGACCGAGCAGGGCAGGCTCTACCTACTGGTCGCGATCGATCGAACGTCCAAGTTCGCCTTCGTCCAGCTGCACGAGAAGGCAACCCGCCGCATCGCCGGCGACTTCCTGAGAGCCCTTGCGGCGGCTGTGCCCTAAAAGATCCGCATCGTGCTCACCGACAATGGCACGCACTTCACCGAGCCCACCGGCGACGGGTGGACGCCGGACAACATCAAGGCGATGCGGGCGCAGGGCGTCATGTTCCGGTGTCATTCGTTTGAACTCGCTTGCGCCGACCTCGATATCGAGCACCGTCTGACCAAGCCGCGTCACCCGTGGACCAACGGCCAGGTCGAGCGCATGAACCGCACGATCAAGGACGCCACCGTGAAGCGCTTCTACTACGAGACCCATGACGAGCTCAGGAAGCACCTGGCGGACTTCGTCGCAGCTTACAATTATGCCCGTCGACTCAAGACGCTGCGTGGCCTCACGCCCTACGAAGCCATCTGCAAAGCCTGGGCCGAAAGCCCGTCACTCTTCACCGCCAACCCGCACCATCAATTACCGGGACCAAACACCTAGCTCGCAGAACTTAGGGAACTTCATCTGAGCACGACAGAGGAGGCAAGTATGGCTGCCAATGCGACCCAGAATGCTGAGCGCGAAGGCCAAGGCGAACGCCGGGAGGACCCGAACTGGGAAGATCGTGACATGGCCCGGTGGGCCCTTGACGAAGCGTCCGAGAGAACGTCGCACAATTTGGACGTTGTGGGCCACGCGAGCGGTGCAATGTTCAATGGCATGCAAGAGATGGTCCGCGAGGTGACAACCTGGCAGGCCGAAATGTTCCGCCATACCCTCGAGACAGCCATCGGGAACATGCAGGGAGTTTACGCGGGCCGTTCACTCCAGCGCTCGTTCGATGGCGTTCGGCGGATAGGCGAAATCCTGATCCGGATGGCGGACGAAGGTCGACAAGCCGCCGAAATGGCCGAGCGCGGTCGTGAATCAGCGGACCGAGGCCGGCGCGGCGAAACCGAAGATCGGCAACGGAACGCGCGAGGCCATCGCGGCCCACGGGCCGCTTAGTAGCTGAAGCCGGGCAACCAACCCCGGAAGCATACATCGCCCTTTAGACAGCCAATGTGACAGCCCGGCAGCCTGGATGGGCGGCTGCCGGGCAATCTCTGTCAGCGTTTGCGGCAAGCTCCTTCTCAACGTCTTTGGCTGACGTTCCCACCTTCTGCACCGCCGCCTTGAGCTCGACGGCAGACACGGCGAACTTCTTGCTCCAATAGCGAAGTTCATGCTCCTGATTGACGTTGATGCGGGAGCGGTCCTGCGGCCCGCGGTTGCTGGGGTCGTCTGCCATGGCGATGCCTCCGGTTGCCTCGCCATTCAACGTCAAGGCGACGCCTGGTTTTCATTGTGGCGAGTTGGCCTGCGGCGCATTCGCGGCTACCAACCACGGAGGTTCAGGTGAAGCGCACGCGCGGACGAGGCACTGCATCGTCATGTTTCTGGGAACGATGGTCACTCTGGGCGTTCCGAGCGCGCTAGCTTTTGAAGAGCTTGCCGCGCAGGCCGCCTCAGTCGCGGGAACGACCGCTGTCGCGACTTGGCTCTCTCTCAGAGCGTATCGTGCCAGTCGGCAGCGCTAGTTCCGGAAAATGACCACCGTTTCTCTGTTCGCATCCGGGCCGCTGTCTGCGGACCGGGAATGTCGAAACGCTGAGCTTCCTCCCGACCGCCGCGGCGTTTCGGATGTACAAGCGCCCCGCGGTCAACTCGCGCGATATCTAATCCGCGTTCTTCGTTACGGGTTCGTCCGAAACGGCGTCCCGCGATTCCCCGTCCGCGAATTGTCTCCCGTCCACGCGTCGCTCCAGCGGCACCAGTGGACAGTCCTGCAATGTTTCATTGGGGGGGTCAAAATCTCGGGCGAAGTCGGGGTTTGTATTCGCCAGGCTCTCGCACGCCTGTTTGAAGCTCTCTCCGGCTGCATCGCCCAGGTACTCAAATGCGCCGTATCCCACGCGGCTCCACACTCGCCATATTTGGCCCATGCCATCCTCCTCAGCGCGACGATTACGCCTAGCGGGCGTGAGGTCTTGGCCCGCGGGGTTTCATGCAGTCTGAGGCGGCTGTGCCGTTCAGGCTGCCACTTCAAAACCGCTCGACGGGAAGCCATGTTCCAGAAGCCGAATTCCAGTCCCATGCCGTACCAGAAGGAACAACCGGGCGGTTCTCCAGCTTGCCAGAACGTCGATACAGAGCGTTCTGTCGACCTCCCGCACTTGCCCCGCCTGCTCCCCTCAGGCGGGGCTTTTTCCAGCTGACGGGATAGGCGGGCACTACTTCCGCCGACTCACCGCCGATGGCGTTATTCGCCCATGCCCACAGTCGCCGAACTCTGCGCCTCCGGTCTCACTCACCTGCGTATCGCATGCGACCAGTGCCGCTGCATCATGGCGGTGCCCTGGCAGCTCATGCCGCGGGCGAGAGACGGCTTGGAGCTAGACGACGTGCGTCGGAGACTCCGGTGCCGCGCTTGCGGCTGTAGGCCCGTGCCTGAGGCTGTGTCGCCATGGGCTCAACACTTGGCAGCGGTTATCACGGGATGTTCAAGGCGTAGGGCGATGTTAACGCTGGCGTTTTAGATTGCGCCTCATCCGGCTGGCCCCTTGCCGGGACTCAGAACGCCCCGTCCGCGATATCGTCAGCGCCGGGGCGTTTTGCTTTGCCGAACCAATGGACTGTACGGTTTGTGTGTGACCCTGCTCACACTCTATCCGGCATCCTTCGGCTAACCGTTCAGCTATCCCAAAGGAGGCTGAAATGCGCGATCCAGGTCGCACCCCCAGATGGCTCCTTGTTGTGTTGAGCACGATAGGGATTATCGGACTAGCGGACGTGACAATCGCCGTCCTTTCCCTTTCGAACTAACAGGGCCGGTACGATAAAGCCCCCAGCGTGACCGAGGGCTAAGTTGCTGGTATTGTGCTGCCATTGTCCCGCCGGGACGATTTACACGCCGCCGCCGGAGCACGGATGAACTGCCCGGCGGCGCACTTCGACTGGGCGCATTAGCCCCTCGCCACGAAACCCACCGCGACTACGATGCCAACGGTCCACGTTGCCACCAAAGCTGCGAGCACTACCCCGGCCAACATCTGCATTGTCCTTCACGGTCAGCACAGGCCCGCGGAGTATCCAGCGTGACGAAGGAGGTCGGTTTGGCTGCGCTCGCCCAACCCGCAACGGCATGTGGGAAGCTGACGTTCCTGCGCGCGAAGATCAGTGCGATGCCGAACGCTGCGACCAAGTTGGTCGGGGTCCTTACCGCGCTGCGCTGGCGAGATGGTCGGCAGACCAATCTATCCAAACTTAGGGAACGGAGGGTGAGATGACGCGAGTTGTGCTGGTCGGTTTCGACCCGGCCACAGTGGATTTCTCCAATCCCGCTCTGCCAGGCTTGCGGCTGTAGGCCAGCGCCTGAGGCTGTATCGCCCTGGAGTCAGGAACTCGCCAGCGGATACCAGCGCGCGTTCAAGGCGTGAAAAGGCCCTCGACAAGAGCGAGTACCCCGCGCCAGCGCTGGGAGATCGGGAGGTCGACGAGGAACTCGGGCCGATCGTCATCACGAGCATCGCCGACGAGGGCGATGCCTGGTCAGTCTGCTACAGCTCCGAACGGCCCGCGGACCAGCGACAGGCGAGACCAGAGACTCGAACCGCCGCGATCCCGACGTGATGCACATGACCGCCCTCGCCGGAGCGGTGGTGCTGTTGATCTGTGTTGCCGCATCAATCCCCCGATTTTGGGGAATGGAGTATGGGGTGCTTTACCGCCTGAGTTTTTCTCGCCGGCGAGAAAAGTCCACCCACACAGCCCCGCCCGCGCCCACCCTACGTTTCCGGCCCATGGCAACGCAGGACCAGCAATCGACCGCCACGGTGGCGACGCTGGGGCTCGACAAGGCCCGCAAGCATCTCCCTCGCCGTATGCAACGCCGCGACGTCCGGCGGTCCTCGTTCACGGGAACCAGCGGGAGAACGCGCGACCGGCATAAGACCAACCTTCGGAGCGGTACACGAGCCTTGAAGCGCCGTGTCTGTTGAACGTGCCAATACTCCAGAACCCATCGGCTTCGGTTTCAAGCTTCCCGATCACGTACTCGCCTTGCGCTGAAACCAGCGCCACGACTTTGCCGAGCTTCGCGGGAAGGCCGGGGGAGATGAAGAGCTTTTCACCGGCATACGCGAACGGCTCCCAATCGTTGCTGGTCACACTCATCGGGACGATGTCGGCAGGCAACTCGCAATCGCTTGGCTCGCGCTTATGCATGCTCGATCCTCTGGCTTGAATTTCGCCCGAACGTATTGCTCGATCTCTTGAGTTTCTGGACAATCGCCGCACCAAGTGGAGGCGCAATTATAGCGCCTTCCGAACTCGGCCTCGCCAGCGCCCGATAAGGTTTTTCCCGCACCCACCGCCACGTCGCCCGCCAGCGGGCATCCCTGTGGCTCGGGCGAGTCCAGGTCCACCGCCTTGCCGGTCCGCGGCTGGCGCGTCGGCCTTTCGAACACGGCGAACGGGCGGGCGTCGCAGGATCGCGTCGTGCGCCTTCGTGACGGCGAGCAAGGCGGAGTACCAATCGATCAGCGCGCGTCGACTCGATTATCTAATTGCGCAACAGTTCGACCGAATGGGACCGATGCTCCTACGCGCCCAAGGAGGCTGCCCAATGACAATCGACCGCCGTAGCTTTCTCTCTCTTGTGGGCTCCTCAGTGCTGAGCAAAGCGGCTTGGGCTCAAGATACGAAGCACCCCAAGATTGTGGGTGTCTTCGGAATTTGGGCCACTAACTTCGAACCTTTAATGCTGCAGAGCCTCAGCACGGAGCTCGCAAAAAGGGGCTGGATTATCGGTGCCGATATTCGGCTCGATGTTCGGACGTGGAACGGAGATGCTGACGATCTGCGGCGAAGCGCGGCAGAACTCATTTCAGAACGGTGCGACGTCATACTTTCGGTTGGCTCCCCGTTGACGACAGCATTGAGCAAGGCAACCACCGACATACCGATCGTCTTCTGGGGCATCTTTGATCCAGTTGCACAGGGTCTGGTCGCCAGCTTGGATCATCCTGGGCGCAATCTCACCGGCTTCACTAACGTTCCCCCGTCGATAGGAGGAAAGTGGGTTGAAATTCTGAAGGAAATCAGCCCCGGAATTCGTCGGATTTGCCTAGCATTCAGCTCAGACGCATCCAACTACGCGACGAGCATTATGGCATCCGCGGAAGAAACAGCTGCGCTCCTTGGCCTACAATCGATCCGAATAGAACTTCACAGTGACGGAGAAATTCTAAGCGCGTCCAACCTGGACCTGCACGGTACTCCCGCCGGGCTAATCCTTGTGCCCGGGCGCTTCGTCAACTTGCATCGAGAGCTGCTTGCCAAGTTTTCGCTCGAAAACCGGATCCCATCGATAGACCTTTTTCGGGAATACCCCGCTGCGGGCGGTCTCATGTCCTACGGAGTGAGCCCTTCGGAACAGTATCGGGACATCCCGCTGTACGTTGACCGTATCCTTCGCGGGGAGTCTCCCAAGGACCTTCCCGTTCAGCAGCCAAGCAGCTTCAGGCTCGTTATCAACTCCAAAACAGCAGCAATTCTCGGACTGACGGTCACGAATTCTCTAATGGCGATGGCTGACGAGGTGATCGAGTAGGAATCGCTTGGCTTAAGTCTTCGCTCGCCACTCGTCTCAAGTGCGACATCCCTGACATCGCCAGCAACTCCCCCGCCCTGCGGGCCCCTGGAGTCCATGCGTATATGGGGGCGGCTTTCCGCCGGGCTGTCCTTAGGTCAGGACTTTTCGAAATTACCTTTATGGATTTACAGCCCCGCCACCGCCCGTTTGGCTATTTCGGCACCATCGCACCAGCCGACACGCTATGCCCGCCCTTGGGCTTCCCTTGGGCTCCGATGACTCTTCATTGAGCCGGTCGCGGGCCGCGGATGGGCCGCAAATACACGGCGAACGGTCTGGAGTCGCGATAGCCTATCAGGGCAAAGACGATGACCGCTTGCCCGGCCCGGAGGTCATGCAATCCGCTGCGCATCATGGCACCGCAAGGAAGCCTGACATCGTGGCCGCCGTCGTCTGGCCTGATCGTTCCGATGCCGAGCACCGGATCTTATTGCAACACCCGGCCTGTCGTACGACTTTTCGTACTTGGCATTTAGCGCCGCCTGGTGCGCCGCGACGGGTCGACGGGCTTTCGCGCGAACCGCGAGCCAGCGTCAAAGGAGCCGCCGATGGACGGGACGTCGGCCGGTTCAACCTCCCCAAACTTGGTGGCGTTGGATGCGGTGCCGATCTCCTCGAACACCTGCCCGATGGGCGGGAGTGACGGCGAACGTTTTTCTTCGCGCAAAGAAATGTCGGATCGATCCGACAAACCAATCGAACGCATGATCCGGAACACGGCGAACCACCTCAGTTCATCCTTCTCGGCTCCGCCGGCACAGCAGGCTCCAGCCCAACCTTCGCAAGGGCCGCAATCAGCATCCTGCAAGCAGACTGGCTTGTTTTGGCGTGAGTGCGCACAGGCCGTCGCTGTCGTCAGCCGACATCGATATCAGAAACTGGCTTCTGGTGACGTTGACGCCGACGGCAAAGGACTCCACCCCGCTAATCTCGACATCCTCTAGTGACAGATTCTCAGCAGCATAGGGCAGGTCTCCGTGGAACTGGTACAACGAATGCCGAGCCCTTCTGATCCCCGCCGCTTCCCGCCACCCTGGCGAAGTGAGCCGATCCCCGCCGGCCGTGGTTGTGATTGGGCATCAGTAGTATACTTCGCCATCTCGGATGCATGACGCGTCCTGCGGTTGCCTTGGGAGGTGCCGATGCGCGGGTTCTTGCTTTTGATTTCGCTGCTGCTTGTCCCGTTTGTATTGCATGCCGCTGACATTCATGATGCCGCCCAGAACGGCGATGTCGCAGCGATCAGGGCGGCGCTCGATGCAGGCGTCGGAATAGACGAGAGTGATGGAACCGCAACGCCGCTCTATTATGCAGTCTGGATGGGCGACATTGAAGCGGCAAAACTGCTCATAGAACGCGGCGCGAACGTCAATACCAAGACGACTTTGGGTCCGCCGCTGATGGCCGCTGTGGCGACAGGCAAGCTCGACCTGATTAATTTGTTGCTGGAGCGGCACGCGGATCCAAATGCTGGGTATGGCGGCAATTTTGCGCTTCATCTTGCTGTCACTCTCGGCTGTCTCGACTGCGTAAAGGTCCTGGTCGAGGCCGGCGCGGACGTGAATGCGATAACTGAGGCCGGCAGGACACCGATTCATCTGGCAAAACGCGCTGGGGAACGCGACATTGCCAACTATCTCGTGTCGCACGGTGTCGTCTTGCCAACGCCAGCCCCGATCGCGATGAAATTGGCCTCTGCCGATGTTGAGACAGGCCGGGCCACTTTCACGCGCGCGTGCAGCCAGTGCCACAATGCGGAGCCAAATGGGGCGATCAAAGTAGGGCCGAACCTATGGAGTGTCGTCGGCCGCGACAAGGCATCGTTGGCAGGAATGCAGTACTCCGACGCTTTGCGCGGCTGGGAAGGCGTGTGGACCTACGAGGATCTGAACATCTTCCTCTCGGGGCCGACGCTCACCAGGCCGGGTGTCCGGATGGAGACGCCCGGCGTTCCGGACGAGACTGAACGCGTCAACTTAATCGCCTTTTTGCACACGCTCAGCGACAAGCCTGTTCCGCTGCCGTAGGCCGGAGACGCATCAGCCGCAGCCAAATGTCACTCGGCGGGCAGCGAGCCGCCGGAGGGGAACCTCCCGCAGGGGTACCCAGCCTCGGGCATCGAACCAGGCCAGGCAGACCGGCACCTGGGAAGCGAGGGATCCATGAACACGCGTCAACGTAGACGCTGACCGCCACCAAGACGCTCAGCGCTTGGCGGGGCTCCTGGAGGCCAGCCCGGGCCCTTCCCCGCTGCTGGATGCCCCAGCTGTGCACTCGCCCGCGCCGCCTAGCAGCGTCCACGTCGCACCGGGCGCGACGGCCTGGACGAAAGCGCCGGCAGCTTCAAGTGAGCCCGTTGGTGCGCCAGGAGACTGTGGTTGCCGAGGGAACCCGTGCAGATCAGAACCGCCAAATCGAACGACGCCGATGCAGTGACCAAGTTGTTGGAGCGATCATATCCAACGCTGATGGTTCGTTCCTACGACGCTGGCCTGTTGGCCTCGGAGCTTCCGAGCATGACGACGGCGAACCCGAGGCTGCTGGCTTCAGGATCCTATTATCTGGTCGAAGAGGCCGAACGCGTGATCGGATGCGGTGGATGGACCATCGAACAACCAGGAACGCGGGAGGTGATTGATGGGCTTGCCCATCTGCGTCACTTCGCGACCGATCCTGCTCATGTTCGACAAGGTGTTGGGAGAGCTATATTCGAGCGATGTTCCGGAGCTGCGCTGGAACGTGGAGTTGCCCGCTTCCAAGTGTTCGCAAGCCTCAACGCTGAGGTGTTCTACCGGAGCCTAGGTTTCAGGAGGCTTGGAATAGTGGACTTGCCCAATGGGCCGAAGCTCCCTGCCGTCCGCATGGAACTTGCACTCATTCAAAGCGGAAGGGCCGCAATGCTTAGCTCTCGAACCAATTGATGCGACCTCGACCGGAACGATTCGGCGCGGAAAGAATCGAACCGCTATGCTGTGGCGTATTCCGAAACATCTCTCCCGCCGTCCCCATGCCGAGGGCTTCATCGTTCCAGCCCAGCCGACGTTGGTGAGTTGGCTCTGCAACTTCGTCGAGCGCGGTGGTAGGATTTAGCTCTATTGAGTCTGTGGGCCGCCATGAACATTGAAGACCTGTACCGCCTTCTCCGCAGCAGCCACGTCCAATCCCAAGGGATCGTTGATACAATAGACGAGCCTCTCGTGGTGCTCGATCAACACGCGTACGTGGTCGAAGCGAACCGCGCTTTCTTCGGCACCTTCCTTGTCGAGCGCGACGACACCATTGGTGTCCCTCTGCGCAAGCTGGGCAACGGCCAATGGGACATCCCTGCTCTTACGACTTTGATCTCCGAGGTGATCCCGAAGGCGGCGGCGGTGGTCGACTACGAGGTCAGGCACGACTTTCCTGGGCTAGGCGAGCGTACTTTCCTGCTGACGGCGCGGCGGATGTGGAAGCCGGACGACAACAGCACTCAGGTGGTGCTGGTGTTCACGGACGTGACCGGGAACCGGGAAAAAGAACGCGAAAGCAACCTGATCCTCTCCGAGCTGCGGCACCGAATGGGCAACCTCTTGGCGGTGGTCCATGCGATCGCCAACCAGACTGAAACGACGGGGAAGACAGCGGACGAGTACAAGGCGACCTTCATGGGCCGCTTCGGGGCTATTCTCCAGTCCCAGAAATTCCTCTCAAGCGGCAACGCTACAGCCGATCTCAGGAGCTTGATTTCGGCTGTCGTGGGCGGCCTCGGAGGCGAAAGGCTGCACATCTCAGGTGGGCCAACTGTACTCATCGATGAAATGCAAATTGTGCCGCTCACGACGATCCTGCACGAGCTCGGGACCAACGCGCTCAAATACGGCGGCTTCTCAGACGATGCGGGAACCGTCGACGTCAGCTGGCAGGTTGCGTCCGGAGAGGGCGGTCGATCGCTGCGTCTATCTTGGCGAGAGGTGTGCCCGTTCCGAGTTACCCAGCCAGAGCGGACCGGGAAAGGAACCCAGTTGGTGCATATCAGCGCTGCGCACTCTCTGAAGGGAACTGCGGAACTGAACTACGGGACAACAGGTTTGACCGCGAACTTGGTGTTCCCCCTGATCGGAAATGGCTGACGCAAGAGAGGGCAATGCAGAGCGCGGCAGGCGTGGTTTGGTGCTCGTTGTTGAAGACGAGTTCCTGATCGCAATGGAGCTTGAGAGCGTTCTCAAGAAAGGCGGGGTCGACGTGCTCGGCCCCGCGGCTACCGTCGCAGCAGCCTTGGCGCTGCTCGCAAGCGGAACTCCCGATGCGGCCGTTCTAGACGTCAACCTGGAGGGTCAGCGTGTGACGCCAGTGGCGGCAGCCCTGAGCGCCAAGTCCATTCCCTACCTGATCGCCAGCGCATACTCCTCTACCGATCTCGCCAACGAGCCACTCCTTGCCAGGGCGGTGAACGTGGGGAAGCCCACGCCTAGTTCAGTTTTGTTGAACGAGATCGCTCGTTTGCTGTGACCGCCCCCCGGACCTCACATAGCGGGGGTCGCCGAATCGTCATCGACGTCGCCAAGGTGCTGGGATCTACTCCGTGAGGGTGCTCCCATGCCTGAGAGTGCGTTCGAGGTGCGCGTTCACAAGGCCGACTATCCCGCGCCGGCGCTTGGGGATCGCGAGGTCGACGAGGAACTCGGGCCGATCATCATCACGAGCATCGCCGATGAGGGGGACCAATGGGCGATCAGCTACGGCCCTGAGAGGCCCGCGATCGGTGCCAGGCGAGACTAGGGCACGTGAGACGCTGTGATCGTGACGTGCTGCACATGACGGCCCTCGCCGGGGCTATGGTGCTGGTGGTGTGCGTCGTCTTCGTCTTCGTCTGAGCCCGCCTACCGTGATCAATGCACCTGACCGAACAAGGTTTGCGGAATCCGCGGAGCGCCCGGAACCCGAGGTGACGTAGTTTTCCTCCTGTGACAATGGCAGGGCTCAGTGCGACCGCCTGAGGCAACATCGGGGACTGATCATGAAGTACACTGTCTCTTATCGTATTCGAGAGCAACCGACCCAGTAGCCACCCCATCTCTGGGGCCGCGGCAGCTATAGAGAGCCACTTCCATCGAGTGCCCTTCGCGGTCAGAAAGCGCTTTGATTGAGATGGGACCGATATCTTGGCACCAATCAGATTTCCCTCGCTCACGAGAGCCGACCGATTATGGTACGCTCCGTTTAGGAGCTGCCGATGCGTCTCTCGGAGACTCTCGTGAACGTGACGGCCATGGCCTGCGGTTTGGCTGTGCTTTCCTTCCTGTCGATGCTTGTGGCCGTTTTCGAGTTCCTCGGGGTTCTCATAACCGGTGTGGTGGTCCTTCTCATCTCTTACAACGTCGAACTCGAGGACGGCTTGGCGATTGGTCATTCCCAAGCCCCTGGGGTATTTGCAATGCAGTTTGGGCCCAAGACGGCAGATGAGATAGCGGCCGGACGAGTCACACGTGGTGAGAGACTAAGCATCCTTAAAATTTCCAAGCTGGTCGGTGCCGCCCTCGTCACCATAGGCGCGCTTGGCTTTCACTTTTTCCAATTGTGACCACCAACTCGCCGCTGACTTGAGCGGGAGTGAGGCCCCTCAGCCTGCCGTCACGTCGAGGAACTCGAACGGAAAACGCCCCGGCGCTGTACTCATGCGCACGGGCGTTGATAGACCCGACGAGAAGGGATCCACACCTGTTGATAGCGGTGTGACGGGCAAGCGATAAATCCCCGCCCTAATCAAACTGCCATCAACATGGATCCATTCCATGTCGCGCCAACGCCGGGTGTTCTCTGTTGTCGCTCGGCATTGTACCCGATGGTGAGCACGCGGGGCGCCGAACGTGGTCTCAACGCAACTCACCATCATGGCCCAGATCACTTAGCCAGAGAGCCCGGCCGCCACTTCGGTCAGGACCCAAAAATCTTCCCGATCCAGATTTACCACGACCCGTTCGCTGGATCAGTACGGTCCTCGCGGTCGGAGTATCTGGTACGGCGCTGCTCGCCCTCAACACCGTATTCTTTGTTCCTGTGCTCGGCCCCGCTCGGGCCGCGCTCGCAAGCTCAGCCGCTGTCTTCAGTGCACCCCTGCTGTTGGCCACCTCGGTCTGTACGGGGAAAAAAGGCAGATAATCCGGAATCGGAATGCTCAATCGCAGGATGGGTCTCAAGCGGAGGTCCCGAGGTCCGCCAGCGTAGAAAACGGCTCATCTGACGTTGGCTCCAAGGCGCACGGCGCAGCGAAGCTGATCGTCCACACGAGCGAGGGCGGGCGCGATATGGGTGCAACTTGGTTTCGAGGGTAGCGACGCCCGCCGTCTCGGATTTGATGATTGGCGGCTAAAGCGGCTGACCTCTTGGATGCAGCAGTACGCAGACGCCGGCCGTTGGCCGACGTCACCGCACGTGCCAGCACTTCGAACGGGAACGAAGAGGTTCTGATGCCGGGATGGACCGATCTACTGCTGCGAAAGCTCTTGTCAGGGCTGATTTGGACTGTTGTCGTTCAGCCTGAGGCATTGGTGGCTCACGACCTCTACACCAATCTGCGCGATCCCGCCGGTCGCAACTGCTGCACGGACGAGGACTGCCGCCCCGCAAATTACACGTTAGTTCCGGGAGGGGCGGTGTTCCACCCAACCGGCCACGAAGACGTGTTCGTGCCTACGCACCGGATCGTCTTCGCCATCGTGCCGGGAGACCCTGTCCCGCAGGCTCATTGGTGCGGTCGGCCCAAAACCCAAGACAATTTTGTCCCGCCGCGTCCCGATGATCCCGATCCGCGCTACATGACATTCTGTGCCTTCATTCCGCCGGGCCAATTCTAACGCTCAGCGGTGTGCACCAAGGCGTCGCAACATGTCGGTCGCCTCATGATTGCCGACCGCCTCAGCGATGGCCAGTGGGGTCATGCCCCTAGACTCCCGCGCGTTCACGTCCGCACCCATGGCAACAAGCACCTCGATGATCTCTCCGGAACTTCCGGCGGCCGCGACGTGGAGAGGCGTTTCGTAATCGGCAGCGATGTTCACATTCGGGTGCTTAGACAGGAGCAGCATGATTATTCGCTCATTGCCACGTTGGAGAGCAAGGTGCAGCGGTGTCCAGCGGCCACACCCTCCAAGCACATCCGGCTGTGCGCCGTGATCTAGCAGAACGCGCACGGTCTCGACATCGCCCTTCTCTACGGCGAGGTGGATGGGCCTACTACCTTTCACATCCATGGAATCGACAGCCGCCCCGTGCTCAAGAAGCCACTTGGCGAAGCGGGCACGACCATAGCTGGCGGCAACATGCAGCGGTGTGGCTAAAGTAGCCGAACGCTGAATATCGACGTTGACGCGCCCGGTTAACAGGACGTTGGCCATCGCAATGTCGTCCATGATAGCCGCTACATGAAGTGGCGTTCCAAGGTCGCCTTCCTCGTTGATGCCGATTCCGAGCCTCGCCATCTCCGACGCAGGGACCACCTCGCCTTTGAGTGCGAGGTCATACAGCGTCTCGCTGTGGATCCCTCCGGTACACAGGACCAAGCCGAATGCCGCCCAAAAGGAAACACCGCGCATGCTCGTGCTCCTTGTCCAGTCCGCGAGGTCTCCTCGCTTAGTGTCAGTGTATCACGTTGGGACCCCTCGTCGATTTACCTCGGCTGAGGCGAGCCGTGCTGCTGCGTTCGCACCTCATCGCGTTCTTTCGTCCGCGCAACCTCAATTGATGCGGCGGGGCTGCGGATGTGTGGGTGCCGTGCCATTCCGTGCGAGCGCCGCCAACAGCATCCCAGCCATTTCGCTCGCCTGTGCCGGGGTCAGCAAGAACAGACCTTCTGCCCCGTCCCCCACGAGCGAGATGATGTAGCGGCTGCCGGTCTCATCTACCCCAACAGCAAAACTGTCGAGGTCATGTGCTTCGGGTGCCGAACTTCGCCTCTGAGTCACTTGCATGCGCCGTCCTCCAACTCGGAGGCACAACGGGCCCACACGCTTTCGGGTCCTCGGTCGTTCGAGATAGACCGGAAGCTGTGTGAAAAAGGCCGCTCCTGAAGCTTCCCAATTTCTCCCGCATCGATTTGGCTGGACCGGCTTGGCGCGCCGGTGCATTGCAGCCAAGGTTCTTTCGAATCCCCTGCTTCGACCTTTTCGCTGGCAGTCACAGAATGCGCAAAACTACTCGCTCGTTCGTCGTCGAAACCCGGCGGAAGCGAACTCCCCGGCCCGCACCGACTTCCATTTGGGACGCTGCGGCCCTCGCAGATGCGGGCCGAGTTGGTCCGTCCTCCTGGCATGACGCACAGATTGACCGTGCGTTCAGCGGCTCCCAAGCGGATGAACAAAAAGTGGAGGAACTTGCACCTCCTGCGGAGGCGAGATCGCCGCGACGCATCCTGCCGAACCTGCACAGCCGCGCTTACAATCCCGTGGAGGAGCGCATGCAGCAGGACGAGAGAGATCGTGCCGTCAAGCGCCAGAGGGCCGCTGCAGAACGGCGGGAGCGTGCTGACCAAGCCCTGAATGCAATGCCTCAGCAGGACACCCTGACAGAGCCCCTCGCTGAACTTCCTGCTACACCTGTGCTCGCCCATCGCGAAGGACAAGTCGAGGTTGCGTCCGGTAATGCCGATGTCGAGCGCAAAACGGCATGGCGGCGACGGTCATCGAAAAGGCGACCGGGCGAGAGGTGGATGCGCAGACTAAGTTATCTACGGTGAGTGGTGCTCGCGGCCCGGCTTAGGTAAAGCAAGTCATCAGCGATGGCCGCGATCAACCCGTATTCAATGGCTGTCGCCCCGCTGTCGTCTGCAACAAAGCGGGCGATAAGGTCGCGCATGGAGCCCTCTTGACTGCTGAACATGCTGCAATCCTAGTGCTCGCCCGTTAATGCTGGGTGCGGTCAATCTGGGAATCAGAGTGTTTCCACGTTTACCAAGCGCAACGATAGCAGGCACAGATGCTGCCGCTACTTGGCTGCCGTTAGCGGGACCCGAGGAAAGTGTACGCCCCGAAGGCACATAGTCCTGCCAAAACTGCGATACCTATCGCGGTCGCCGAACTCGGGTCGAAGCAGCGTGGGCCGTAAGCGATGGCGCGACAGACGTCGCCGCCGATGTTCTGCAACAAACTCATGTTCACTCCCGTGGATGTAGCGGAAGTTGACCAACGAATGGACGCTAGAGCGGCGCGCTAACGGGCTCTTTAACAAAAACACTCAATTGCACGAGGTCCGTTCACACTTCATCGAAGCGACGGCAGAGGTCGCTTTTTCGTGTCCTTCGCATCACGGAGCAGGAGGGTTGACGAACTCGACACCATGCTTGGCGGCGATGCTTCGGAACTCGGCTGATGGTGCGACACTTGCCTCCGCGATAAAGGCCTCGAACACCCCCGCCGGTGAACTGACAATCAATTGGCGACCAATGCCGTCATTGAGTTTCGTCGAACTATGGACGATGCCCTTGGGCATGAAAGCCATCCCTCCCGGCCCCAAGCGGAAGACCTCTTCTCCGAGCCGAAACTCGTACTCGCCCTCAATGACGATGTGGGTCTCTTCGTAGGTGACGTGTCGGTGTAAGGAAGCTCCGATCCCGCCGGGGTGGCTCAGAGTTTCACACACGCTGTAGCCCGCGTCAGGGTCATCAGCTTTGAAAATCATCGTGATGCGGCCCAACTGGTAGGACCGCCCCTCGCCTCGGTGAAAGAAGCCCTTCTGGTCAGCATTTGCCATCACCAGCCCTCCGTCCCAATCAGAGAGGATAGTTCAAGCAGGCTGAGGGGCGAAGAAGCTCGTTCACGGCCCCAATACAAAGCCGGACAGAAGGCGTATCCTCCCTCTACCCCCGCCAACTACAAAGCCGGAAAAGATCGGGGCGTATCGCGGCCCCCGAGCGTGCGGCTTCGGCGGGAGGAGAGGGTCAAGCTGTGCACACAGACGCCTCGAAAATCAGAACCCTCATTGAGCGAAATACGAGAGCCGTCGTTCTACGTCCCTCATCGGGCGTCGGCACATCCGTCACATCCGCGTCCATTAAGGATGGGTTTCAATGCGAGATACGGGAGGGACCTTGGACCATTCTCACTGATCTCCCGGTCAGCGAGGGGGGAGAGAACGCCGGTCCTACTCCGGGGGTCCTCGGACGCGGCGCGCTTGCGAGCTGTCTGGCGATGGGCATCGTCGGCCACGCGGCCAAGGCCAATATCGCTTTGCAGTCCCTCTCGGTCGATGTCCAGTGCGATTGGAACGTGGCCGGCGTGTTCGGTCTCGAAGACACCGTCCCTCCAAGCTACACAGCGGTTCGGGTCTTGGTGAATGTGGAAAGCCGCGCTTCCCCTGACGCTGTTCGCGAGGTGGTCGCTGCTGCCGAACGATATTCCCCCTATGTCGACGTATTCCGACGAGCCTTGGACGTGTCTTTGGAGGTGACGGTGGCCTCTGACCCGGAGGACTGATCCCATGGACGCCAAATTACAGCGGCGGATACAACGCTACGGGTGGGACGCTGCATCCGAGTCCTATGAGAAATCATGGCGCGAGAACATAGCACCCGCTCACGAAGTGATCCTAGAACTTGCACACTTGCAGCCCAACGAGGCCGTCCTCGATGTGGCTTGTGGTTCGGGTCTGTTGAGCTTCCGCGCCGCCGAGATTGTCGGAGCGCAAGGCAGCGTCGCGGCGACTGATATCTCCGAGCAGATGGTCAACTTGGTCAGTTCTACCGCCTCTAAAACGGGGGTGGAAAACATCGCTCCATCGCGAATGGAAGCCGAGGCGTTGAGCTTTCCGGAATCGACATTCGATGCCGTGCTTTGTGGCCTTGGATTGATGTTCGTTCCCGATCCCGATCTGGCGCTCCGCGAGATGACGCGGGTTCTTAAGCCCGGCGGCAGAGCCGTTGCGGCAGTGTGGGGTGAGCGACGAAAGTGTGGATGGGCCGAGATATTCCCCATCGTGGACAGTGTCGTGCAATCAGAAGTCTGCCCGCTCTTTTTTGGATTGGGCACTGGAGACGCGCTGTCCCTGACGTTCGAACGGGCCGGTCTGGTCAATGTTGAAGCTCGCCGATTTAGCTCCGTTGTCGCGTTCAAGAGTGAGCGCGATGCGATCACCGCATTGGTTGACGCCGGTGCTGTGGCGATGGCGGCCAAGCGGTTCAGCGCGGACGTCCGGATCGACGTTGAAGTGCGTTTTCTAAGTTCAATCGCCGACTTCCGTGAGGGCGACGGAGGCTACGCCATCCCGGCGGAGTTCATCGTGGTGGCCGGCTCCAAACCGCCCTAAACGAATTAAGGTCTTTCGAAGGATCGCCAACATGACTGCCGAGCCTCTGCATCCCATCCCTGACGAACGTCAACCTGTACGGCCTGTCGATGCCGGAGTCAGGATCGGACATGTTCACCTCAAGGTGGCCGACCTCGATAGAGCACTCGCCTTCTATTGTGGTGTGCTCGGATTTGAGGTGATGGCGCGCTCTGGTGACCGCGCGGCGTTCGTCGCCGCAGGCGGCTATCATCACCACATCGGCCTGAACACGTGGGAGAGCTTGGGTGGAGTATCTCCGCCTCCCGGCAGCACCGGCTTGTACCATACGGCCATCCTCTACCCGTCGCGGGCCGCCTTGGCGGACGCGCTTCGACGGGTTCAGTCAGCAGGCATCGCCCTCGACGGCGCATCGGACCACGGCGTGAGTGAGACGCTCTATCTCAGAGACCCGGATCAGAACGGCGTTGAACTGTACCGACGAGACCACGGCCCCGGTGCTCGATCCGGGCCGCGGCCGGACCAAGACCGGCCAGCTCTTCGTCTATGCCCGCGACGACCGGCCATGGGGCGGGGCCGATCCGCCCGGCGTCGCCTACCTCTATGCCCCCGACCGCAAGGCCGAGCAGCCCATCCGCCACCTCGGCTGGAGCCACGTCCGTCGCCGCTTCTACGAACTCGCCCAGGCCGGCCCCGCGCCGATCGCGACTGATGCACTCTCGCGCATCGCCGAGTTGTACAAGATCGAAGGCGAGATCCGCGGCCGTTCCGCCGAGGAGCGCCGCGCCCTCCGCCAAACCCGCAGCCGCATGATCGTCGAAGCGCTCGAGCCATGGCTGCGCGACAAGCTCGCGCTCGTGAGCCAGAAGAGCAAACTCGCAGAGGCCATCCGCTATGCGCTCTCGCGCTGGGCGGGCCTGTGTCGCTTCCTCGACGATGGCACAGTCGAGATCGACAGCAACGTCGTCGAGCGCTCCATCCGCCCCATTGCCCTCAATAGGAAAAACGCGCTCTTCGCGGGCTCTGACGGCGGCGCCGAGCACTGGGCGACGATCGCCTCGCTCGTCGATACCGCCAAGCTCAACGGCGTCGATCCCAATGCCTACCTCCCAGACGTGATCGCCCGCATCGTCGCCGGCCACCCCCAAAGCCAGATCGACGACCTGCTGCCGTGGGCCTACGCGCTCACGCCACCCAAGGCCGTGGCCTGAGAACACCGCTTACATATCGACTTATAGCTCGCGTCATACAGTCGCGACTGTCTCCAGCGTGAGATCTCTGTGCATTCCGGTACGAGTACTTTACTCGCACCAACGCCTGAGGATTCAGTGGCCAGCGGCTGCTGCCGGAATCACCGAGGGCTCACTGTGAGCTTCTCGTTGTTGAACCTTGTTGCGAACAGCGGCCAGAGCTGCGTCCCCTCAAAGCGCCAGAAGCGGCCCCCACCGTGCGCGCCAATGCCAGTGCTACGGTCTTGGAACGAGGCGGCACGATTTTTCACCGCCCGATCAACTGAAACAATTCAAGGTAAGCCTGCGCAGCGCAGGCCGGCGATGAGATGTTCACGATCGGAAGGTAACTTGTAGGCTTCATGAGTGGCAAAGCAATCCGTCGAAAACGCGGGAAGTCTTTTGAAGAGGTCTGCTTTGGCCTCTTCGCCGAGATCGCAACGACCATTGAGCGCTTGGCTAGCGACAAGATAGGCGAACGCCCAATAGGGTCTGTTGCTTGAGCGGGTCAGTGCCACCACTGCATCGTCGTATCGTCGCGAAACGAAGTGGGCGATTCCTACGTAGGGCCAGTACCACGACGGCTCAAAAAAAGGATCTAGGTGCCTGGCCTGTCTGAAGCAATCGAGTGCCTCGCTCACTCGATCCGAATACACATAGAGTTGGCCGAGGGCCGCTCTCAGAGCGGGGTTGTTTTCGTTCAGTTCGACTGCGCGGAGACAGTGAATTTCCGCTAGATCAAACGAGCCAAGCATGTGATGTGTCATGGCCAGAGCTTCGTGACAGTGCGCGTCATCCTCATCAAGCGCGACAGCCTTTTGTGCAAGCTGGTGAGCTATGAGGAGCGCATCCCTCGACCCGCTCATGTCATGGTGCCACTCCGTCAAATATGAATGGGCTAGCAACCCATAGGCACGCGCATATTGCGGATCCAGCTCTGTCGCCTTGATGAAAAGGGCGCGAGCCTCCTTTGCCGCCCCCCGATCACCAACCGGCAGAGCGTGGCCTCGCACAACGCATTCATATGCGGCCAGGCTGTTCGGGTGCTTGCGTTTCGCGTGCTCGGCGCCAGCTGCCTGGAGGCGACCGACCAGTGTGGCCACGAGAGTCGCAACGACCACATCCTGGATGGCGAACAGGTCGTCTTGATCGCCGTCGTACCGTTCTGCCCAGACCTGGCGCCCCTGCTGGGATTCGGCCAGCCGCACCGCGATACGCAGCCTACGACCCTGTCTTCTGACACTGCCATCCACAATGTAGCTGATCTCTCCGAGTACAGCGGATCGAGATTCAAGGGCTTGCGAAACGAATTGCTCACCGGAAATGACCATAAGGGTGCGATAGCGGCCAAGTTCAGTCGAGATCCAGTCTGCAACTCCGTCTGATAGATATTGCTCTTCAGGATGTCTGGAGAGATTGCGGAATGGGAGCACCACAACAGATGGTCTGCCGCTCTCGAAAGTCCCGAGGGAGATCGGCGAAGGAGCGTTCAGCCGATCAAATAGTTTTGCCCTGACGTCAACCCTATGCTCTTCTGGAGATTTGCCATCGCTGGACTTGTCAAAATCGCCCAGCATAACCTCGTCGCTCATATCCAGCAACGCACGCGACCTTTCTACAAACGCCGCGCCTTCTTGAGTTAGGAAGACCGCACCGCCTCTGCTGCGCGACAACAGTCGTTGACCCAGTGCGTTTTCAAGGCGCTGAATTCGCAGCGAAATGGCAGATTGCGTGCGACCGATCCTCTGCGCGGCGCGTGTGAAACTGCCCTCTTCAACGATGACAAGAAGAGTCCTGACCAGGTTAAGATCAAGGGCCGGAGAGCTGACCATAAATGAGTATCACCAATAACCGAAATTGACACAACTCGTTTTAGCTGTGGCGGCTTTAAACTTACGATCGCCTCCAAAATCCAAGAGGAGGTATGTATGTCTCTCCGTGGCTGTATTGTAGCTCTAGCAAAACCGGCTGCATTTGTGGCTAGTTCAGCTGTCGGTGCTTGTCCAATCGCTGACTTTGAAAACCAATATAAGAGCGCGTCAGCGGAGTTATTCAATTTCGAGTTTTGGTCTGATGTGGATGAACGCCAAGCGCGGTCTGCTCTGGATCAAGCGATTGTCAAGCTGGCCACCCTTCGGGTCGAAATCGACAGTTCAGACTGCGAGGATCGTGCGAGCGTTCGCAATCTCAGCCGTGTCGTCGCTTCCGCCCTGAAACGCTACACGGACCACAGAGACCGTATGCCAAACTCATACACCGAACCTGGACCGAGGTGAGATCTCGGTGGCCAACCGCTGCCGAATCGAGTGGACCGACTCGATCTGAGTTCCAACCGCGAAGTTGTTGGGTTGGAGCCAAGCCTCGAGCACTGCGCGGTAGGACGGCCACTCGGTCGAAAGCATCGAGTACATACAGATGTTGCGAAGGCTGTCCTTGACCACGCACCGTTCGCGCATCGTCCCTTCGTAGGTGAAGCCGAGCCGATCTGCGGCCGAGCGCGAACGCTCATTCTCCGCCGTGCAGGTCCACTCCAGACGGTGAAATCCGAGATCGTCGAATACGAGGCGCATAACGAGATACAGCGCCTCGGTTGCGAGCGTGGTGCGCTGCAGAGTGGGCGCGAATAAGATGTAGCCGACCTCCACCAGTCGATGCTCAAGTTTCGCGTCCATCAGACAGAGCCATCCCTTGACCGCGCCCGTCGGTTCGTCGACGGCAAAGAATGCGCGGGAGGGATCTGCGATCAGCTCCTCAACATGGGCCAGGAAAAGAGCCTCTGTCGGGAACGGTCCGACTTTCATCTCCCGCCACGTGGTCGCGACGTGTCCGTCATGAAACAACGCATAGAGTGCCGAAGCATCGGGTGCAGATAGGGGTCGCAGTCCGCCATAGCGACCAGCAATCGTGGCCGCGACCAATGCCCTGCCGTTCTCGTCACGGCTCATGTTTCCCTCAGCTCAATGTGCGCGGCGACTGAAGCTAACCTGGGCCTCTAGGCCGTCTCCGTCCCTCTAGGTAAGTTCCTCAGCCGGGTGTAGACTGCGGTCGGTGAGGCTGGGCGTCAATCGTCGTATGCCCGCGTCAGTCTCAGGATTGGGGTGCGTGATGCTGCTCCTGGGTGACAATCGCTTGCCGTTTGCCGTTGGACTGCTCCTCGCTTTGTTGGCGGAGTGTGCGCCTACGCGCTTCTCGGTGGCCTTGGGGTCACGCTTCTGGGAGTTGGAATCTGAGCTCCTCCCCGAAATCCGGACAGTGACGGAAGCTACGATGTGACGTCTGCTGATCTCCAGTGATGAGGAGATCAGAGCATGCGCAAACGCAGGAACCATGACGCGGGCTTCAAGGCACGCGTGGCGCTGGAAGCCGTAAAGGGTGAGCGCACCGTGTCGGAGTTGGCCGCCGCATACGGCGTGCATCCGACGATGATCCATCGGTGGAAGAAAGCGCTCCTCGATGGAGCGGCGGACATCTTCGAGCGAGCCGCCCGCTGCGCCTCATGCGGTTGATGCCGATCTTCCAGAAGCCGGACACGAGCCGGCCTGCAAAGGGGCACAAGACCTACCCCTATTTGCTGGGCAGCCTGCGGGTGGAACGACCCAACCAGGTCTGGTGCGCCGACATCACCTATCTGCCGATGCGGCGCGGCTTTTCGGGGACGGTGGTGGGCATCGACATGACCCCGGAGATGTTGGAGAAATCGCGCGCCACGGCGCGGGCCATGAACACTCAAAACGTGGAGTTTCGTGAGGGCCTGTTGGAAGACTTGCCCGTCGAGGATGACTGGGCCGACGTGGTCATCTCTAACGGCGTGATTAACCTCTGTCCGGACAAGAAGAAGGTGCTCGCCGAGGCACAGCGTGTGCTCCGCCCCGGAGGAGTGCTTCAGTTCGCCGACATAGCCAATGGCGCGCCCGTGCCCCAATCGGCGATTAGCAACATCGATCTCTGGACGGCTTGAATTGCCGGTGGTCTGCCGTGTGCAGCCTGGGAGCAGTTGCTTGAAGACGCGGGTTTCGTTGACGTGCGGATTGGAGCGCCGGTTGACACCTTCAAAGGTGCGGGAGGCGAGAAGAATGCCGTCCGATTTCAGGTCTTCGGCTACCCATTCCTTGCCCGAAAGCCCTAAACGCGGTGGTGGTCGAGCTTCGGCCCCACCCCATCAACTTTCGCGCCCCGCCACGCTTCGGCGACGGCCCGGACCAACGAGTGGGGGGCTACTGCACCGTTAGCCTCGCCTTTCTCGAAGTCGCCCGCTTGGCCCATCTGATTGGTGACGTGGGCAAAGCAGAGCACGGCCATGCGACGCGCCTGTGCAAATGCGTAGAGCGCCGCCGCTTCCATCTCAACAGCTAGGATGCCCGCTTTCCGCGCCGCCGCGATAGCCTCGGCAGTCTCGCGGTAGGGAGCGTCGGTCGTCCATGTCGCCCCTCGCTCATCCGGTTCCCCAACCTTCGAGCGGCCCAGCCAGGCGGTCCAAGGAATGGGAGCAGTTCAAAATGGCTCAAAGCCATACCTCAGGGAGGACCACTTTTCAGGGGCAAACCAATTCGGCGAGGTAAGTTCAACAGGAGCAATGAAAACTTTTGACTAGAACTGCGCGGTGGAAACAGCTCATTATATTCGCGCTGCGCGCGGACAAAGGCCTATGCCGTTCCCAATTCAAAACACAGGGAGAACGTCCAATGAAATCCGCTCTGACCGTCGCACTCACGGCAGTGCTTGCCATTTCGGTAACGCCGTCGTCGGCCGCCGAAAAGAAGAAGCTCGCTTTCGTTGTCAATGCCGCTTCCGACTTTTGGAAACTGGCCGAAGCCGGCGTAAAAAAGGCGCAAGGGGAACTCCCTAACTACGAACTTCAGTTTAAGTATCCCGCCCAAGGTACAGCCGCTCTTCAAAACGCGTTGATGGACGATCTCGTGGCCGGCGGCACGAATGCCATTATGATCTCATCAGTCGACCCAAAAACGTCCATCGACGCCTTCAACCGGATCGCCGCCCAAGTGCCGCTCTTCACAACCGATAGCGACGCGCCTGCGAGCAAGCGAATTGCGTATCTTGGCTCGTCGAATACGGATGCAGGCGTCCAGGCCGGGGAAATCGCCATCAAGGCCCTGCCGAAGGGTGGCAAGTGCATGGGCTTCGTAGGCTTTCTTGGCGCTGACAATGCCAAGGAACGCATTGCAGGCTTCAAAAAGGCGATTGAAGGCAAGGGGATTGAGCTTGTCGACACTCGGGGCGACGATGTCGACTTTGCAAAAGCGCGCAGCAATGTTGACGACGTATTGGTTGCAAAGCCGGACATTACTTGCATGGTCGGGTTCTACTCCTACAATCCGCCCAAGATCTATGAAGCACTCAAGGCGTCGGGCAAGCTGGGCAAGATCACGGTCATCGCGTTTGATGAGGACCCGATTACCTTAGGCGCAGTGAAGGACGGCAGTTTTGCGGGAACGGTGGTTCAACAGCCTTTCGAGTGGGGTTATCGCGGCATGAAGCTCATGGCCGCCTACCTCGAAGGCGATAAGTCCGGCATTCCGGAGAACAAGCTGATCATCGTACCCACCAAGGTCATCGAGAAGGCGAACGTCGACCAGTTCGCGGCAGATCTCAAGGCGGCGATCGGAAAATAGCCCTTCGTTGCTTGGACGCCGTGGGTCGGCCGCACACATCTCTGGCAACAGGCACCGTGACCATGCCCATGCTGCACCCCCGCTTTGCCGACGAGGTCGGAGTGAAAAAGTGACCTCGCCGGCCTTTCTGCAGTTGTCCGAGATCAGCAAGAGCTATCCCGGTGTGGTGGCGCTCCATAAGATCTCGCTCTCGGTTAGGGCGGGCGAGGTCGTCGGTCTGATCGGAGAGAACGGGGCCGGCAAGTCAACGCTGATGAAAGTACTCGGCGGAGTGACGGGACCCTCGTCGGGAGCGATCATCGTCGACGATGTCGCCAAGAACGCGCTGACCGTGCCGGAGGCAATGGCGGCTGGCATCGCGTTCGTTCATCAGGAACTGAATCTGTTCGACAACCTCAGCGCCGCAGCCAACATCTTCATCGGACGCGAACCACTCTGGGGTGGACCGTTGAGGTTAGTCGACCGACAAGCCCTGCATGCTCGGACGCAGGGTCTTCTGAACGTTGTGGGCGCCGACTTTTCTCCCGCCACTCCCGTCTCCAAACTCTCGCTTGCCCAGCGCCAACTGCTGGAGATCGCCAAGGCCCTGTCGCTCAGAGCAAGGCTCGTCATCATGGACGAGCCGACATCCAGCCTGACCCTGGCAGAAACCGCGAGGTTGTTGAGGGTCATCAGGGACCTCAAGGCCGCCGATGTTGCGGTGATCCTGATCACACATCGTCTCAACGAAATTATCGACGCCGCAGACCGGGTCGTAGTGCTGCGAGACGGTCGTCTTGTCGGCGAGATCGCCGGAGACGCTATCACACACGAATCCATGACGCGGCTGATGATCGGACGGGATCTGAAATCCCTGTACATTCCGCCTGCCAGGCCAGCCGGGCAGCCCGTTCTCAAAATCCATGAACTGAGAACACAGACGTTTCCGCGCAGCCCGGTGTCGCTCGATCTCAGGTCTGGCGAAATACTCGGGATGGCGGGGCTGATCGGTGCAGGCCGCACGGAATTGGCCCGCGCGATCTTCGGCATCGACCCCATTCTGGCAGGCGACATCCGCCTGGAGGGGATAGCATTGCTCCAAGGCACGCCTCAAGAGGCCATAGAGGCAGGCGTCTTCCTGGTTCCCGAGGACCGCAAGCGCAGCGGAGTCGTGCTCGACCTTCCAATCGCTAGCAACATTGTTCTTCCCGACCTTGGAGCTTATTCCACAGCTGGTCTCGTCGATCGGGCGGCGGTCACGGCTCAGGCACGCAAGCAACAGGCCCGGCTTAGGATCCGGGCAATTGACGTTCAGGTTCCTGTTGGCTCCCTTTCCGGCGGCAACCAGCAGAAGGTAGCGCTGGCCAAATGGCTTTGTCTGAAGCCGCGCGTCCTAATCTGCGACGAGCCCACGCGGGGCATCGACGTGGGGGCGAAACAGGAAATCTACCAGCTCCTTCGAAATCTAGCCGATGCGGGTGTGGCGATCCTGATGATCTCCAGTGACATGGAAGAGGTGATCGGGGTTAGTGATCGAATTGTCGTGATGCACGAGGGCGCCGTCAGCGGATGGCTTACACGCGACGAGTTCAGTGAACATCATATCCTGGAACTGGCCGTCGGTCGTCGACTCAACTAGGGCTTCACATGCTCAAAAAAGATGTTGGACTTGTCGTTCTCATCCTCTTTGTGGGCGGCGTTGTCGCCGTAATCAATCCGCTCTTCCTGTCCCCGATCAACCTCGCCAATACGGCAAATCTCATCGGGCTTTTCGGACTGTTTTCTATTGGACAGGCTTTCGTCATCATCACCGGCGGAATTGAGCTTTCAGTCGGTTCGATGATCGCCCTCATCGGGGTGCTATTTGTCGACCTCATGGTCAACCACGGAATTGCTTGGCCGTTCGCCTTGGCGATGATGCTGGGGCTTGGAATGCTTTTGGGACTGCTGCACGGCCTGATCATCACAAGGCTGCATCTACAACCCTTCATCGTTACGCTCTGTGGTCTTCTGATCTACCGCGGAGCCGCACGGTTCTATACGGCTGACGCAACGGCAGGCTTTGAGTTCGGCGTCAGCTTTCCGCAACTCGAGTACATCACGACGGGGCGGATCTACGGGGTGCCGTTTTCCTTCATATGCATGATTTCGATCGCCGTGGTGATGTGGGTCGTTCTGCATCGATCCGTCTTTGGGCAGTATCTCTACGCCGTGGGTAAAAGCGAAGAGGCGGCCAGGTATTCGGGCATTAATACGAGGGTCATCATCGTCTCTGCCTACGTGATTTGTGGTTTCCTGACGGCGATATCGGCCATCTTTTTTGCGATGTACACGCGCTCGATTTCTCCGTCGTCACACGGCAATTTTTATGAACTGTATGCGATTGCGGCCGCCGTTCTCGGCGGCTTCTCGCTCCGTGGAGGTGAGGGTTCGGTGGTTGGGGTTGTGCTCGGCACGATCCTGTTGCAGATGCTTCAGAACCTTGTGAATCTGCTCGGTATTCCAAGTTCTCTGAACTTTGCTGTCATGGGATCGGTGATCTTGGTGGGGGTCATCGCGGACACCCAATTCGTCGAATATCGCATTCGACGGGCATCATTCTCCAAACTGGATTGAAAGCGGTTGCGAACCCGGAAAAGGCGGAGAAACCTCTTCAGCGGCTCGGAGCCGAGCCCGTGGGTCGACGATGGGTCGAGAAGGAAGGCTAGGAAGTGGGAGTGGCGGACTTCTCCGCGAATGGCCCCGAGCGCCTCGAAAAGATTGAAAGTCGAGCGGCGTTCGACGAGCTGCGCAAAAAGGGCGTCGTCCACCAAAGCCCCGAGTTGGTCCTCGATCGCTAAATCCATGACCCGCCATCTTCCCCTGCCCGTCTCTGCACAGGTTATGCTCGGGGTTTCAAGGGCCGGTTAATCTGAAGGTCCGGGGCCGAGTTCTCCGGCTCCGGGCTGTGCACTTAAGTGCGCGCGCAGGGACAACGAGCGTGTCCCACGAGGTGTCGCGCGACTCCTCCCGCGATAGCCCGGCCTCTCGGGAAAGAGACACTTCCATGGGCTCGGGCTAGAAATGCGCCGACATCCACTCCGCGACCGGGTCCAGCTCGTCGAGCTTTTTCTCCGATGCATGTTGGCCAGCGGATTTACAGTCCGCTCCGTTCACGGGACACTTGGAGTTGCATAGGCTGACCCCAATGGCGTCCGGCATCGCAACTGGCCAAAATTAGGGGAACGCAGATGGTACGCGGGAGTCATTCGTCCCGCTTGGGCGCCTGATCGAACGTCGGCGAGCACGGAGGCGCTACCTCACACTCGCCGGATGCAGAGCCTTCACCCGGCGGGCTGGCTCCTTTGGGGCTGAACAGGCCACATTGGCCCTTCAAATCACCGCTTCGATCAGGAATGGACCCCGGCGCGAAAGGCCGGCCTTCATGAGCGCCGTAAACGCTTCGACCGTATCCGCTCGCCCACCTTCCACGCCCATTCCGCGCGCCATCGAAACCCAGTCCAGATCCGGCTTGTCGAGGTTCAGCATGCGGCTCGCATTCGTGCCGAACTGATTGACGCCAACATTGCGCATTTCGCCGACCAGGACCGCATAGGCCCCGTTGGAAAGAATGATCGTGAGCACATCGAGGTTCTCGCGCGCCTGCGTCCACAATCCCTGCACCGTATACATGCCGCTGCCGTCCGCCTGCATCGCGACGACCTTGCGGTTGGGGCAGGCGACGGCGGCACCTGTCGACAACGGGATGCCGATGCCGATCGCGCCGCCGGTAATTTGCAGGTAGTCGTGCTGCGGACCGTCCTGGACGAGGGCGTAAAAATTCCGGGCCGAGGTGATCGCCTCGTCGCAGATGATCACATGGTCCGGCATCATGCCCGCAACAATCCGGACCACGGCTTCTGCGTCGAGCGTCCCCGAAGAAGGCAGCGGGTCATGGGGCGCGGCGGGGATCACGGCAAGGTCGGTGCGGGCTCCGAGTTCATCGGCCAGTCCGGACAGTGCTCCGAGGAGATCCTGGCCCGGCTCTGCAAGGGTCAGCACATCGCAGTCGTCCCTGATCAGGCGTCCCGGCTTTCCGGGATAGGCGAAGAACGCGACCGGCACAGCAGAGCCGACGAGCACCAGCACGTCGATGTCGCGCAGGTAGTCGAGAGCCAGATCGACGACAAAGGACAGGCGCGCGATGCTGACCCGGCCGCGGCCGCCCTCAATCCGGCCGTTCGACGGCTGCGCAAAAATGCGCGCTCCAGTCGCTTGCGCAATTCTCCCCGCGAGTTGGAGGGCGCTTGCGCGCAGCGCCTTCCCGGTCAGGAGTAAGCCAACCCGTTTGCCCGAGCGCAACGTCTTGGCGACATTGACGATGATCTCTGCGCTGGGCAACGGCTCGACCGGCAGTGATGCGGCGCGCGCCGGGCCCGTGTCCGTCAGATCGCCCCAGGCGCTGTCAGCCGGCAGGATCAATGTCGTCACGCCCGGAAGGCGCATCGCCGCGGCATAGGCCGCGTTGGTCTTTTCCTCCACGTCCTGCGGCGACGTCACCCGGCCCACCCAGTGGGACATCGGCCGCGCCAGGCTTTCGATGTCGCTGGTCAGGAGTGCGTCGTGCTTGAGATGATAGGAAGCGTGGTCGCCCACCACATTCAGCATCGGCGTTCGGGCGCGACGCGCGTTGTGCATGTTGGCGAGGCCGTTGGCGAGGCCCGGCCCCAGGTGCAGCAGCGTCGCGGCGGGCTTGTCCGCCATTCGGGCGTAGCCATCGGCGGCGCCAGTCACCACGCCCTCGAACAGCCCAAGGACGCACCGCATCCCGGGCTTGCGGTCGAGCGCCGCGACGAAGTGCATTTCCGACGTGCCGGGGTTGGCAAAGCAGACGTCGACCTCATTGGCCAGCAGCGTGTCGCACAGTCGATCGGCTCCGTTCATCGGGTTTTCCAGTTCTTCCAGGGGATGGTAGACGCCGGCGGGTTCCGTCAACCCCGGGACAGCCGGAGCAAACTCATAAGCGGCGCGACCTCAACTAACCTGCTTCCGCGTGTATCGCGGAGGCATCAGCCTGGCCTATGAACCCGTCGGCGGGCTTAAGACGTCAACAGCATCAGAGAACCGAATTTGACGGAGCTGATGAATGAACCAAACGTGGTCGGTCACCGTCGCCGAACACGTATCGCGCGAACGTTTCGTTCGATCACTCCCTACCAGGCGATAGGATTGCCATTGGTCGCGGATCAATTGGCGTCATCCCCCGAAGTCCCAGAATGTCTTCAAGGGCCCTTGCGCCAGCCAGCACGCGTCCCTCGTTGCGCAGACGGCCAACGACCTGAAGTCCAACAGGCCTTCCATCTCGTGTGAAGCCGCACGGCAGCGACAGTGCCGGTGAACCGGTCAATGTGATCGCATAGCCCAAGGCCATCCACTCCAGGTAATTTTCGAAGTGATGACCTGCACATTCCTTCACATAGCGCTCCTCGACAGGGAAGGCTGCGACGGGGGTGGCTGGGCAAAGCAGCAGGTCATACTCGTCCAAAAACAAATTCATGCGCCGGAACATCGCCGCGCGCTGACGCTCGGCCCGGACAACGTCCCTCATGGTGCAGTTCAGCCCCAGTTCAAGGTTCCAGATCAGGTCCGACTTCAGCTTATTCCTGTGGTTATCCAGCTTGTCGGCATGAGCCACGGCAAAATGCATTCCCCGAAGAACCTCGAAGGAGGCGTGCGCTTCCGACAGGTCAGGCTCAACCTCGGCCACCACCGCGCCAATCTCGGTGAAGCGATAGGCCGCAGTGCGGCAGATGTCGGCAATCTCTGGATCGACCGGCGTAATGCCGAGGTTGGCCGAAAACGCCACGCGCTTGGGACGCCATCCCGACCGAGCCGCATCGAGAAAGGTCTCCGTCCGTGGCAATGAAATTGGATCGCCGGGGTTTTGGCCTGTCATGGCATCGAACAAGAGCGCAACGTCTTCGACGGTCCGCCCCATCGGACCCTGAACCCCGAGCAGGCGATCAATCTTGTGGCCTGGATTGGCGGCAATGCGTCCAGGGCTTGGCCGCAATCCGACGACACCGCAGATGCTCGCGGGAAAACGTAGGCTGCCGCCTGTGTCTGAGCCATGCGCAACCCAGGCCATGCCTGTGGCCACGGCTACCGCAGCGCCTCCAGATGAACCCGAGGCAGAAAGCGCCGTGTTCCACGGATTGACCGTCGCACCAAACACCTCGTTGAACGTATTGCAGCCCGCGCCGAACTCGGGCGTGTTGGATTTGGCATAGATCACGCCGCCTTCCTGTTCGAGGGTCTCGACAAGGATGTCTGACGCCCCAGGGATGTGGTCAGAAAAGATCGGCGAGCCATAGGTCGTGCGGACGCCCGCGACATCGGTCAGGTCCTTGATCGGAACCGGCAAGCCTGCCAGGAGACCGCGCTCGGCCGGTCGTCGTGCCCCTAATTCTCGGGCCGTCCTGCGGGCTCGGTCGAAGCAGAGGGTGGGAAGTGCATTCACCAAATGGTCAACAGCCAAGACGCGCCGTTCGACAGCGTCGAGACAGTCGAGGGGCGAGATCTCACCGTCTTTCAGGAGATCGACGACTTCGCAGGCTGAGAGACGCGTCAGGGGAACATCAGACACCTTCGCCTCCACAGTCTGTCGGCGTCTTAGGACGATGAGCCCACCGGGTTACGTCGAAGTAGCCGTGAACCACAACCAAACCTCATGTGGCACGAAGGTACAATCCCTTCCCTCGCTGCACACATGTGAGGGACCGCCATGGTGCTCGTGCCTATCGCCTTCGCCTCGATAGCACTGACGGTCTGGATCAATGGTATCCGCCGGGGGACAAGAGCCCGACACCCTCCCGAGGGTGCGGGCTGCGCAGCCGCGGCGGCACCGTGCAGGCGATCCGGATCGCGTTCGACATTCTGGAGTTGAATGGCGAGGATCTCCGGCTCTCGCCGCCGTGGCATCGCCGCGAGCTAGCACCGCTCCCTGCTTGCAGTGCGGCGGGCCTGATGCGCACGATGTCTCGCGGGCGAGGGACGCGGGACTGAGATGCTCACACCGAAAAAACTGCTCGCACTGCTCTTCGTATTCAGCTGGGTCGACTCGGCGGTGGCTCAGGTGAGAGGCCCCGTCTGCGACCCTGACGGGTTTGGGCGAGTGTGGAACGAGATGCTCGCAACCAGACGTCCGCGCGAGTCAAACGATGCGCTATTACAGCGGAGTGCGGAGAGGGTTCTTTTGGCGCAGAACGAACTGCACTCATGTGGGTGCCGAGGTCAGGCATATGGACTGGACGGTCGGACGACTTATCCGGATGATCCTTGGTTTTCCAGCGTCGGTGCCTGTTTGCTCAAGGCTTTAGCCGGGCACCGCCCTGCACAGGTGTACCCTGAGATCGTCCGCAATGCTCGCGACGGTCGGCTCCCAAAAACGCCGGACGGTTATGACAGTCTGCTCGCAGCGCTGCGCGAAACCGGCAACGTGGCGGGCCTGGGCACCGCGCGTTCGGCCGCATGCCAAACGGCCCGAGTTGCCATTGAGAAGCTGAAAGCGAAGCCCGAAGAGTTGGCGCCATTTAGTGTGCAGGCAGCGGTAGCGAACTGCGTAGATCAATAGATAGTTCGATCTTCCGGGTCGCGCCTGTGCGCCTTTCCTGCATGTGTTTGGGGTTGCCCCGCGGCTCTCATGCAGATTGCCAGACGGGACGACCCGAGCGCATGCCAGGCCCGCTGCCGTTTTGGGGGATGAACTCCACGCCGGCGGCTTCGAGGGCCGTGGAGACGGTCAAGATTGCCGGCACGAGGTGCGCGCGCTCCGCGCCCCATACGGGCATGCGGACGCCCTTCCGGATTGTGGAGCGCGAGGGCTACTTCAAGGTCGAAGATGCGAGGGGATACGGCGTCGCGGCAGTCTATTTCGATGACTCGCGAGCGGGCGATCTCACATGGGACGAGGCTCGCCGAATCGCCGCGAACATCGCCAAACTGCCGGACTTGGGGCCAAGCCGGGAGGCACCGACGCCTGAAGCCAGTTTTCGAGGTCCTGGTGCACAAGGCCGACTATCCCGCGCCTGCGCTCGGTGATCGCGAGGTCGACGAGGAACTCGGGCCGATCATCATCACGAGCATCGCCGACGAGGGCGACGTCTGATCAATATGCTACAGCGCCGAACGGCCCGCGACCAGCGACAGGCTAGGAACGTGAATCGCCGCGGCCCTGACGAGCTGCATATGACCGGACTCGCCGGAGCGCTGGTGGTCGTCATATGCGTGATTGTCGGACTTGTCGGACGCTGATTCTGAAAAAGTGGTTCAAGGTGAACCAATTTCCGCCGATGGACGGTAGGGCAGCATTCGGGCTGGCAAAAAGAAACCCCGGCTCGTGACCGGGGCTTCGCTTCACCCCCCGATGCGCCGGAGGACTTTGGCAGCGCCTTCCATCACGAGTGACCCAGACGGAAGATCCCATTCGGCGCAGTGCCGCCTGGGAAGGACATCGGTGCAGAGCATCAAGCTCCGGCACAACTCTGCTACAGGATGGAAAACGTCTCCGCCAATGTCGACGAACGCGCGGACCCGATTGCGATCTTCGATGGCTGCCAGGAACGCCGCCCGAACGTCGTCCGGGGCGTGACCGAGATAACTCGCGAGATAGTTCATTGGATTGTCCCTTGCTGATTTAAGATCAGCCCGCCGATAGGCTCTAGGACACGCCTTGCCGAACCATGCCACCGCCGGAGCGGGTACGGGTCACTTCGCTCGGCAGCGGAACCGCACAGACGAAGCATAGGACCAAAGTCGATGCCTGACAACGCTCCCCGCCGCTTCCCCCCCTTTCGTCCGGGTGCGCCGGGTCAGCCAATGATGATTTCCCGGTACAGGTGGGCCTGCGCTTCGTCGGTGGCGAGGTCCTCCGCCATCTCCAGCAAGTTCTTCCGAACGAGGGTCGCGGCCTCTGATGGCGTCGAGAAAACGAGCTGCGGCGCGATGCGCGTCGGCAGCGCGAGCAGCGCCGAACGCAGGTTCGCGAGCCTCGTGCCATGGCCTTCAAGCACATCCCGGACGCGCATCACTACGCCTTGCGCTTCGTCGCGCTGGACCTCCAGTAAGCGGGCTTCAAGGTCGGCCTTGCGGGCCGCGAGCTCTGCCGCGGTCATCTCCGACAATGACGGGCCGGCCGCGGCCTTCGCAGCCTTCGTCCGGCGTCGCCGAGGTGGCGCGGACAACTTCGTTAAAAGCGCAATCACCGCATCCTGCATCCCGCCGGCGGCTTTGTTCACCTCCATGCCGGCGCAGTGGCGGGCGTCGTCCTGCAGGCCCCCGATCGCCGTGACGATCTCCACCGTTGCGGCGTGTGTGACCTCAGCCGCGGCTTCCGGCCGAACGAGCTGCTCCAGCAAGCCGTCGAGCTCATCCTGTAGAAGCGCAACTTGCGCAGCCGCCTTTCGCTTTCGCGCATCCGCGAGGGTCGGCGGTGGCTTGGTTCCCTTCGTTAATCCGTCGGCCAGGAGCATGTCGGCGACAGCGGCGTCGATGCTCCCGTCGGCAAGGATGGCAGGCCGTAGGAGGCCGCTGGAGCGGTGTTTGCGTATGGCTGCGCCGGTGGTGCCGCGCGACCGCCCATAGGCCGTGTCCGTCATCCCCAGCGTGGCTTTGCGAGACATTGATTGCTCCTGTCGGTACGAAGCGAAACCCAATTTCAAACTCTCCGCCTACGGACAGCCCGGACTGCCGCCTTCCCCGCATTTGTAGGACGGCGGAAGGACCCATTGATGAGGGTGTGACGGGTGTGACGGATTGTGACGCTTTCTCCCATTCACCCCATACGCGTGCGCGCGCGCATGAAGGGGAACGTGAAAACGCGTCACGATGCGTCACACTCGTCACGTATCGCTCCAATGGCTTTGGTCCTGCTTCAGACGGATGCCGACGAACAAGCGGGAGTCGCGCGTGCGGCTGATCTCGACGCCACGCCCCTTCAGCTTCTCGGCGAACGCCTTGCGGCTGCCAGCGGGCTCGCTCGCGGCTTTGGCGAACTCGCTCCACCGGAGGTACACGTCAGCCGAGCGCTCGGTCTTGTAGGTGTTGCGGGGGTCGACGTCGCACTGCTCTTCAAGGAATTGACCGAGCATGTCTTGTGCTTCGAAATAGTCCGCCGTGGCTGCCTTCACGACGTCGGGCCGCATTAATCCGTGCGCCTGCCAATCGAGGCACCCGTCGATGGCCCACCGCAAGATGCCGGGCGCTTCGGCCAACAGTGTCCGCTCGAGTTCCCGGTCGGGCGCAGGCGGCTTAAAATCGAACGGCAGCAGGTTGAACCGCCGGCGCGCAGCGTCGTCGACGGAGCGCAGGGCAGGCTTGTAGTTTCCGACAATCAGAAGCTTGAACGTCGGCGTGTACTCGAAAAAGTCCTGGCGCATGAAGCGAGCTGCGATGCGGTCACCGCCGGTCAGGGCCTTCACGCGCGCCTCGGCCCAAGCCCGGCCTTCCTCTGTTTCGCTGGCGGTGACGAGGCGGGCGCCTCGGAGCCGGGCGAGTTCGGTCGGATGGTTGTTGCCGCTCGCAGCGATGAAGACGTCCATGCTGGCCGTGGTGGCGTAGTCGCCCAGCAACCGCGACATCAGGTTGATGAACACGCTCTTCCCGTTTCCGCCCGCACCGTGGGCGTAGAAGAGGCTGTGCTCACGGGTGTCGCCCGTTAGGGCGTAGCCCGCCACCTGCGCCAGGAACCGGGCGTAGCCCCCATCGCCCTGCGTCACCTCGCTGATGAATCGCAACCACCGCGGGCAGCCGGCGGCCGCCGACGGTGTGAAGCCGGTCGTCAACGTGATGTTGTCGTCGGGATCGGCGGGACCGAGTTCGCCGGTCCGCAGGTCGACAGTGCCGCCCGGCGTTCCGAGCAACCAAGGGTCGCAATCCCATCCATCGGACGTGGTCGCGATCTTGCTGTCGCCGCGCGCGAACTGCTCGACGTGCTTCGCAAAATTCAGGCGCGCCGCGTTGCGCGACGCTTTCTCGCCGGCGCGGGCGGCCAATGCGACGACATGATCACGCACACGCTGGAAGGCGTGCTCAGTCTGGTCGATCTGCCACCTGTGGTTGTCCCAGCGATACCAACGACCACGATGGTGGTCGAACTTCAAGCGGCCGGCGAAGCACTCGGCGAAGCTGCGCGCCGCCGCGTCTTCTGAGAAATCTCCCCGGGCCGGCGTCGCCACCCGGGGCTCGATGACGGCAAGGGCCTCCATCAGACGGCCCTCCGTTCTGCGATGTCACGAAAGTCGCCGAGGGCGGCCACGACGTGAGCCTTGAGGCTGCGCAGCGACAACTCCATCTTCGGCAGCGCGGCGACGTTTTCCGTCTCGATGAGGTCAAGGACGTGTTCGGTGTGAACCACGACCCGCCGGAGCTGGTCGTGCATGTCCTCCAGCGCCAGGTTGTCGGCGTGCGAGAATGTGGCAGAAAGGCTACCCATGGGCAGCCTCCCGCGTCTTCACGCCAAGGCGGCGCAGCTCGTCGAGGAAGTCGTCCAACGACCGGATCAGCGAGACCGGGTGGCCGAGATGTCCGAACACCTTGTGGACTTCCTCCTGGGCGGGGGAGAGTCTCCCCGCCCGGGTTTTCATCTCCATCCAGAGAGAGCGGCCGTCCGGCAGGACGAGACACATGTCCGGAATTCCGGCCACAACGCCGGTCCACTTCAACTTGGCAGCTTCGGCCTTGGTCCGGAGCCCGCCATTCGGGATCGCGAAGCAGAGGCCGTCGCGGATCAAGACGTCAGCAGCGGCCTTGATGGACGCCTGAAGATGGTCTTCGAGGTAGGTGCGCTTTATCTCAATCACTGGTGCACCTCGGGGTAGGCGAGGGCAGCCACCGTCGCGGCGAGCGACGGGGAAAAACGGAGGCGCTGACACAGACGATGGGCTTGGATTTCGCGGGTAGAAGGGCTATTCTCGATCTCGGTTTTGCTGGCGAGCGGACCCGGATTAAAGAAAGCCCCGTGCCCATGGCGCGGGGTTTTTCCGTTCATGGCTAGGCCGCCTCAACGTTCACAGCGGCGCGGCACAAGGCGATATACGCGTCTTCGTCTTCCGGGAGCACACGCACGGCGTTGCCGAGCTTGGTGATGCGAAGTTTCCCGCGAGAAACCTCGTTGTAGAAGTGCGCGTGGGAGATGTTGTACTTACGGAGGAAGTCGTTCTTTGTCAGGGCGTAGCGCTGCGGAGCGAAACTGTCCTTTGCCAGAGCGTCCATGTTTGCCTCGTATGCTTGGGGTGCATCGACAAACACGACTGTGGACGAGGCAAAAGGGACAGTGGCGTAACTGTCCCTCGAATTATTTGCGGTGCCGCTGAATACGCTTTTTCACAGCGCCACTCGTGAGGCCGGACCTTTCGGCGATGTCGGCGAAAATTGCGTCATCTTTCCAATTCGTGGCGGCCTTCAGGCGCTCATACTCAGAAACCGTCTTTTCATTTGCGACTGCAAAGCTGGCCGCCCTCTGTCGGCCCGACTTGCTCGCCGCTTCCACCTGGATGATTGCGCCCTCGAATTCTACCGTCAGCATCAATTCATAGTAGCTGGCGGCCTCAAGACATCTCCGAGCGAGTTCTTCTTTGCTGCACTCATCGTCACCGATGCCATGCAAAGCGTGCTCTGCACGGGACCTGGCCCTATGTGCCAATTCGGTCGCGGTCAGCACAGTCGGCTCGGCTTGATTGCTCCTGGGCTTCGCGATGAGGGCCGACGCCTCTTCGATGTAACGGCGCAGCATGTCGGCCGCGGATGAGGATGGACCCTCAACCCCCATCTGAAGCCCCCGTCCGTTCGGAAGGGGTGTCAACGTCATGTTGGCGGGTTCAGACTTGATCCCGAAGCGGCCCTTTTTGGACCGTCGCTCCGTCATTACCGGCCACCGTGGAGCGCCACAACGTTCCCGTGTGCCTCTCCCTCGATGAATGCGCCCCATGCGTCCATAAGCCCGCGCCGACGCTCCAGCGCGTCGCCGCGCCGGTACGCGCGCTCCGTCTCGTCGCCAACCTGATGGGCCAATGCGGCTTCGGCGACCTCGCGCGGAAAGCTCGTCATCTCGCCGCACCAATCGCGGAAGGACGAGCGGAAGCCGTGCACGGTCGCGTCCCCCACTTTCATGCGGCGGAGCACCATGTCGAGCGCCATCACGGATAAGCCGGTGCCGGGCTTCATGCCGGGGAACACAGGAGCGTCCAGCGTGTCTCCAGCGCGTAGCGTGGCGACGGTGCGCAGGATCGCTATTGCGCGAGCGGGTAGCGGGACGCGGTGCTCCCTCTTTGCCTTCATGCGCGCCGCGGGAATCGTCCACGTCTTCGCCGCGGGGTCGATTTCAGACCACCGCGCGCCGAGCACCTCGCCGGATCGCGCCGCGGTCAGGATCGTGAACTCCAGCGCCATCGCAGAGACGCCGCCGGTAGCCCTCAGACGAAGCACGAAGGCTGGAACCGCGGGATATGCCATCGCCGCGTGGTGGCCGCGCGTGAGCTTCTGACGAGGCGGGAGCAGCGCGGCGAGGTTGCCCTTCCATGCTGCGGGGTTCGGCCCCTGGTGGTGCTTCAGGGCTCGCGCGGCGTCCATCACCTTCTCAATGCGTCCCCGCAGGCGCGAGGCAGTTTCCGGCTTCGTCTGCCATAGAGGTTGCAGAAGGCCGAGCACGTCCTCGGTCGTGATCGTATCGACCGGCTTGGCACGCAGGGGGGCGGCATACGTGGTGAGCGTCATGCGCCACTGATCGGCGTGCTTTTCGTTGCGCCACGACGGGGCCATGTTCGCGACGAGCCGGTCGGCCACCTCGCCGAACGTCGGGACGGTCTTGCGTTCGACCTCTCGGGCGGCGAGCGGGTCGCCACCATCGGCGACGGTCTCGCGGGCCTTGGCGGCCAGCGTGCGAGCCTTCGCAAGTGGGACGGCATTCAGGGAGCCGAGCCCCATCTCTCTCTGCCTGCCAGCCTTGGCCCACATGAAGACCCAAGACTTCGCGCCGGTCGCGGTGACGTTGAGATAGAGGCCGGCTCCGTCGCTGTGACGGCCTGGCTTGGTGACGGTGCGGACGGTGCGGTCGGTCAGCTTGTTGACGGCCATTGGGGAACCTTTCCCTAGTTGGCCCGTCCGTTCCCTATTGCTTCCCTAGTTATGGCTTGGATTTGCATGGACTTCGAACGACGGGTGTAGACAAAAAATGGGCCATTAACCGTTCCGAAACAAGGGCTTTATAGATTATCGTGGATGGTCGTGGACAGGTAGCTGGCGGAGGGAGCGGGATTCGAACCCGCGATACGGTTTCCCGTATACACACTTTCCAGGCGTGCGCCTTCAACCACTCGGCCACCCCTCCGTACGCGGGCCAGCCGCGCGAGGGGCCCTTATAGCGGACCGCGCGGCGGGCGCAAGGCCGCGTGGCGGCTCGGGCTTGGGCGATCGACGTGTGGCCCCATCGCGCCGTGTCCTGCTCGGGGGAGCGAGACGAAATCGCCGGTCGCCCGGACTGGAGCGTTCGTCAGTAGTGGGGTGGGGGCGGCTCGTCCTGCTGGTCCTGGGGCGTCCGGTCCTGCAGGTCCAGGAGGCGCTCTTCGAAGCTGGCGACCTGCCTGGTGACGGACTGCAGCTTGCCCGAGAGCTCGATCAGGAGGGCGTTGAGGTCTTCGATCACCTGCTCCTGGTAGGCGCACGTGGTCTCCAGGACTTCAACCCGCCCGGCGAGTTGGCGGACGGCGTCCGGATCGTGGGGCAAAGGCTGGACCTCCGGGAGATGGGGGTGGGCCGGGCGTCCGGCCGCGGGGGTGACCTGCGTGATAGCGCACGCCGGACGGATCGGCCAGTTCCCCTTCCGCATGGGAGCGCTCCCGGCCACGGCCGGGGGCTCGCCCGGCGGCGAGGATCCGATGACGCAGGGTTGAACAGGGCCGGCGGCGTCCTGCTCAGCTTGCCCGCCCTCGGTCCTTCGTATTAAGCCGGACTAGCCTGCCGCTTTTCGCCGTGCTCTGAGGCAGGATGATCCGGCGTGTCATGCCGCGGGTGGGCAGCGCGGGTGCGCTCGTCCGGCGGGATGTCGCCGCACACCGACGAGTGGACCCGTGGCGCGACTTCTCAACCAGCTCTTCAACGGCGAACACCGCCGCAGCCTGCTCGCCTTGTTCTTCGTGCTCGTCGCCGCCTTGGCTGCGGCCAGCGCCTGGTGGCAGCTGCGCGCCACCCCGGCCGATCTGTCCTACAGCGCGTTCGCACAAGCCGTGGCGGCCGGCGAAGTGGCCGGCATCAGCATCGAGGACGGCGGCTTCAGCGTGGCCCGCAAGGCCGGCCCGCCCGCCTTCGTGCGGCTGCCGGCCGGCATCCTCGACGTGCCCACGCTCGACAGGCTGGCCGCGGCGGGCGTGGAGGTGGAAATCGGCCGGCCCGGCAACGACCTCCTCGGCCTCCTCAGCGTGATCGGCTCGCTGCTCCTCACGGGCGTGGTGGCCACGGTGCTGGCGGTGCAGTTCGACCTGCGCGGCCGGCTCTCCTGGCCCGCCGCGGCGAAATCCGTGCCGGACCGCTTCGCCGACGTCGCGGGGCAGGACGAGCCCAAGAGCGAGCTCGCCGAGATCGTGAGCTTTCTGAAGAACCCCGGCGGCTTCGCCAAGGTGGGCGCGCGCCCGCCGCACGGCGTGCTGATGGTCGGGCCGCCCGGAACCGGCAAGACGCTGCTGGCGCGCGCGCTGGCGGGCGAGGCGGGCGTCACCTTCATGGCGGTGGCGGGCAGCGAGTTCTCCGCCGCCTTCGTGGGCGTGTCCAAGACGCGCGTCGCCCGCCTTTTCAAGGAAGCGCGCCGCAAGGCCCCCTGCATCCTGTTCATCGACGAGATCGACTCGCTCGGCAAGAAGCGCGGCGCGGGCTCATCGGCAGCCGACCGCGAGTACGACACGACGCTGAACCAGCTGCTGGTCGAGATGGACGGCTTCGAGGCCTCCGCGGGCGTGATCGTGGTCGGCGCGACCAATCGTGTCGACGTGCTCGATCCCGCCCTGCTGCGGCCGGGCCGGTTCGACCGGCAGATCCATGTCGGCCTGCCCGACATCCGGGGCCGCGAGGCGATCCTGGCCGTGCACGTCGCCAGGACGCCGCTGGCCGCGGACGTGGCGCTGCGCACCGTGGCTCGCGGCACGCCGGGCTTCTCCGGCGCCGATCTCGCCAACCTCGTCAACGAGGCCGCGGTGTTCGCCGCCCGCAGCGGCGCGTCGCGGGTCAGCGCGGCGGATTTCGAGAGCGCCCGGACCAAGATGCTGATGGGCCTGGAGCGGCGCAGCCTGGTGCTGGACGACGCCGAGCGCCTGCTCGTCGCAGTGCACGAAGCCGGCCACGCGCTCTGCGCCAGCCTGCTGCCCGCCGCCGATCCCGTCCACTCCGCCACCATCGTGCCGCATGGCGGTGCGCTGGGCATGGTGATGCGCCTGCCGGAGAAGGACAGGCTCTGCGTTCCCGTCGACAAGCTACGCGCCGACCTCGTGGTCGCCATGGGCGGCCGGGCGGCGGAGGAGGCGGTGTTCGGCCCGGAGAAGGTGACCACCGGCGCGGCCTCCGACATCTCCTTCGCGACCGACCTCGCCACGCGCATGGTCGTGGAGTGGGGCATGAGCCCGAAGCTCGGCATGGTGCGCATCGACCCCCGCAATGGCGACCTGCCGCCCCAGGCCCGCGACGAGATGCGCGCCATCGTGGACGACGCCTATCGCGCCGCGCGCGCGGTGATGGACGAGCGCCGCGACGCGCTGGAGCGGCTCACCGAGGCGCTGCTGGCGAACGAGACGCTCTCCGGCGAACAGGTGCGCGACCTCGTCGCCGCCCCGGCCCCGAAGCCGGGCGCGCCGCTGCGCCTGACCATCAAGGCGGATTCGTTCGGCCGGGGCGCCTGACGCGGGCGTACGTCCGCTCGGCGCGATGCTCCTCATGCCGAGGAGGCCGCCGTGGCGGCCGTCTCGAAGCACGGCTCATGCCGGTGAGCTGAGTTTCCACCCTGCGCACGGCTTCATCGGCGGTCCTTCGAGACGCGGGCTTCGCCCGCTCCTCAGGATGAGGGCCGTTGGTGCGGCTGGGGCAGAGGAGGCTCGCCTCGATGTTCCTCATGCTGAGGAGGCCGCCGTGGCGGCCGTCTCGAAGCACGGCTCCTGGTGAGCTGAGTTTCCACCCTGCGCACGGCGCCGTCGGCGGTCCTTCGAGACGCGGGCTTTGCCCGCTCCTCAGGATGAGGGCCATTGGTGCGGCTGGGTCAGAGGGGAGGCTCGCCTCGATGCTCCTCATGCTGAGGAGGCCGCCGTGGCGGCCGTCTCGAAGCACGGCTGATGCTGGTGAGCCACTCGCACCGTCAGGGCTTGTAGTACGTTCCGGGATCGAGCTCCTTGCCGGGCCCCACCAGCTCGGGGCCGCCGAGTTCGGCGAGCACCTTGTAGAGCGTGCGGGCGTCCGCCTCCTCCTCGGCGATGGGGCGCGTGGGGATGCCTTCGCGGTAGCGCTTGCGATAGGCGGCGAAGCTGGCGTCGTCGGGCGCAAGGGTGAGGGGGCGGATGCGGTCCCACTCGGCGTCCGAGGTGGCGAGGATCTGCTTGGCCTTGCGCGAGGCGTCGAGGAAGCGCGCCAGCACGTCGGCGTTCTTCGCCGCCCAGTCGCCATCGAAGGTGTAGCCCAGCATGGACACGCCGCCGCCCGCGCCGAGGGCTTTGGCCGCGTCCTCCACCGCGAGCAGCCGGCGGTAGCCCCTGGTCTCCAGGCGTGCGGCGAAGTTCCAGTAGGTGAGGGAGGCGTCGTGCTCCTTCTGCAGCAGCTTTTCGAACAGGAGCGGCGGCGCGCCATAGGAGATCGTCGCCTCCTTCTTGAGGTCGACCCCCTCGCGCCGTGCGGCGGCCAGCACCACGAGCCAACTCTTGTCGAGCGCGCCGCCCGCGACCGAGAGCGAGCGGCCCTTGAGGTCGGCGAGCGAGCGGACCGGGCTGTCGGCGGGAACCATGATCGCGCCCACCGAGGCGGAGTAGGGCACGAACTGCATCGGCGAGCCCAGCGCCCGCTCGCGCGAGACCCAAAGCCAGTCCGACACCATCATGTCGGCCGAGCCGCCCTTCAGCGCGATCTTGCCCGCCTCGGTGCTGGCGAGCTCGACGAGAGCCAGCGTGAAGCCGTGCTCGGCGTCGAGGCCGTGGTGGCGGATGACGTCCACCTCCCAGGCGACGGTCCCGGTCTTCTGGATGGCGAGGCGCAGCGTGGGGCCTTCCGCCAGCGCCGGCGGGCTTGCGGCGAGGCCCGCGCAGGAGAGCAGCAAGGCCGCGAGCAGCATGGCGGCGAACAGTCTCGTCATGGAGTTCCGTCCTCTTGATGGGAGGTTTTCGCGGTGGCGCGCATGCTGGCGCAGGCTAAGCATCCAGGCAACGCCCGTTCCTGGCCGAGCAGCCCTGCGCCTCACGCCAGCTCGTTGGAGATGCGCTTGAACATGGATTGCAGGCGCAGCGGGGAGGTGCGCGCCACCGCGCCCGCGGCGACCTCGTCCGGCGACCAGACCCAGGAGCGCGCGGGATCGTCGTGCATGGACCAATGCGGGAACAGCCGCTTCACGGCCGGCGCGGTGAAGCGCAGCTCGACCTCGGCGTGCCGGTCGTCGCGCGTGATGCGCTCGAAGGTGGCCTCGACGGCGGCTTTCGGCCCTTCGAGGAGCTGGAGATACAGGTCCGCCCGGCAGATCAGCGCGCCGGTGAGGCCGTCGCGCTCGTTGTTGCGCCGCGCCTGCGAGAGGATGGCGTTGAGCTTCGCCTCGTCGTAGCCGAAGGGACGCGAGGAATAGATGAGCTGGACGAGTTCCATGGCGGCAGGCTCCGAGCGGCTCGGGGAGGCTAAGCTCTTTTCGGCGGGGGACAAGATTGCACGCCCCGCATGAACCCGGCGACGATCGCGCCGGGATCATGCGGCGCGCCTGCGCGTTGTCCCCGGACAAAAGGATTTTCGGCATGAAGGACAATACCGAGCGCAGCCGCTTCGAGCTCGAGGAGGGCGGGCTCATCGTGTTCGCGGACTATGCGCGGTCCGGCGACACCGTGGTGATCCGCCACGTCGAGGCGGCGGTCCCCCTGCGCGGCACGGGCGCGGCCTCGCGCCTGATGCAGGAGGTGGCGGACAAGGCCCGGGCGGAAGGGCTGACGCTGGTTCCCCGCTGCGGCTACGCAGCGGCGTGGCTGAGACGCCATCGCGACTACGCCGACGTCGTGGGCTGAGCGGTTCGCTCCTTCACGGCGTCGTAGACCGCCGCCTCGAACGCTTCGAAGCCGCCCAGCGACGCGGGATCCATGAAGGGGAAAAGCTGGGTCGCCCAGACGCCCGCGATCCCCGTGCTTCGATCGATCCAGTAGTACACATTCGCGATGCCGGCCCAGGCGAGCGAGCCGGCTGGCCTGCCCGTGGGCGCGGGCTCTTCGTTGACCATGAAGCCGGGGGACCACGACTTGCGGACGCCGGGGAAGAACTCCACGTCGTGCGTGACCTTCGGGTTCTGGCTCGGCAGGCGGCGCACGGCGAGGTCGCCGAGACCGCTGCGCGCCGCCATCGCCACGGTTTCTGGCCGCAGCACGGCGCCATGCGGGCCGGCTCCGTCGTTCAGCCACATCCGCATGAAGCGGGCGTAGTCCAGCACGGTGGAGTAGAGCCCGTGCCCGCCCATGTGGACCTCCGGCTCCTGCGGCAGTTCGAGGTCCGCCAGCGGGCGAAGCGAGCCGTCCGCCTCGCGCTGGTGGATCCGCGCCAGCCGCTCCCGCATGGCGGGGGTCAGGATGAAAGCGGTGTCGGCCATGCCGAGCGGCGCGAAGATGCGCTGCTGCATCGCCTCGCCGAGCCGCCGGCCGGTGACGCCCTCCACCACCTGGCCGGCCCAATCCATGCTGGAGCCGTATTCCCACTGCTCGCCGGGATCGAACAGCAGCGGCGTCGTGATGGCGGCCCTGAGCGCGGTGATGATGCGCGGCTGGCGGCGATCCCTGACCAGCCGGGCATAGGTCTCGTTGAAGAAGTCGTAGCCGAAGCCGGCCGTGTGCAGCAGCAGCATGCGCGTGGTGACCTCGCGCCGCGGCGGGCGCAGGCGCGGGGTTCCGTCCGCGCCGAAACCGTCGATCACCTGCAGCGCGCCGATCTCCGGCGCGTAGTCGCGGGCGGGGGCGTCGAGGTCGAGCAGGCCCTCCTCGACGAGCTGCAGGCACACGGCGGCCGTGACGGCCTTGGTCGCGGAGAAGATGGCGCACACGCTGTCGGGCGTCATGGCGGCGTCGGCCGAGGGATCCCCACCCAGCATGCGGACGCCGGCGGCCCCTTCGTAGAGGGTCCCGCTGCGGTCCGTCACGACGGCGGCGACGCCGGGGACGCGCGGCGCGCCGCTTACGGCATTGCCGAGGATGGCGTCGAGCGCCTTCGCCATGCTGGCGGTCATGCAGTCCCCTCCCTGTCGTCTGGGCGCATGCTTTCCCGGACAGGGGGCGATGGCAAGCGGGCGGGCCGCTCAGCCCAGCGCCGTCAGGTGGATGCTCGTTTCGGTGGCGTGGATGCCCTTGATGAGCCGGATGCGCTCCAGGATGGCCGAGAGCTCCGCCATGGAGCCGGCGCGCAATTCGGCCAGCAGGTCCCAGCGGCCATTGGTGTCGTGCAGGGCCTCGACGCCGGGTTCGCCGAGCAGCCGGTGCACCACCTGGCGCGTCTGCACGCCCTCCACCTGCACGCTCATCCAGGCGCGGATGACGTTGGGCTCCGCCTCCGGCCGCAGCAGGACGGTGTAGCCCTTGATGACGCCGTCCTTCTCCAGCTTGCGCATGCGGTTGGTGACCGTGCCGCGCGAGACCCCGAGCGCCTGGGCGATGTCCGCCACGGGGGTGCGCGCGTTGCGCCGGAGCAGGGAGATGAGCCGTCCGTCGGTTTCGTCCATTGCGCATTCCGCCAGCCATTCATGCCATATCGGCAGAATACCACGCCTTTGCTTACAGTTTTGACGATTTTCATTGCCGCCGCGCTGGCTCATCCTCATGGCGTCCACCGCCTGAGGAGCCCCGCATGAGCATGATCCCGACCGCCGACACGCTGTTCCTGAGCCCCGACGACGTCGTCGAGATCGTGCGGCGTCGCGGCCTGGCGGATTGCCTGGCGCGCATGGCGGCGCGGATCGAGAGCGATTTCCGGCGCTGGCCGTCGTTCGACAAGGTCGCGCGGCTCGCGGCGCACTCGAAGAACGGCGCGATCGAGCTGATGCCCGTCGCCGACGACGAGACCTACACGGTGAAGTACGTCAACGGGCACCCCATCAACACCCGCTACGGGCTGCCCACGGTGATGGCCTTCGGCGTGCTGGCGGACGTGGCCACGGGCATGCCGCGCCTGATCTCCGAGCTGACGCTGACCACGGCCATGCGCACCGCCGCCACCTCGGCGATGGCGGCCCGGCACCTCGCGCGTCCGGAATCGCGCGTGATGGCGATCATCGGCAACGGCGCGCAGAGCGAGTTCCAGGCGCTGGCGTTCCATCACCTGCTGGGGATCACGCATGTCCGCCTGTTCGACCTCGACCACGCCGCTTCCCTGAAGCTCGCCGCCAATCTGCGGGCTTCCAGCACGCTGAAGGTCGAGATCTGCGCCAGCGTCCGCGAGGCCGTCCGCGGCGCCGACATCGTCACCACGATCACCGCCGACAAGGCGAACGCCACGATCCTGACGCCTGACATGCTCGCGCCCGGCATGC